>Ga0134121_10001001_pt1 | contig 28128 bp, 22 predicted proteins | sample KB301_FD_96463 | JGI IMG/M metagenome (GOLD analysis project Ga0134121, IMG submission 96463) | Terrestrial soil microbial communities without Nitrogen fertilizer from Kellogg Biological Station, Michigan, USA - KB3-0-1 | ecosystem: Environmental > Terrestrial > Soil > Unclassified ... | reverse complement strand
TCCTTGGTCACGCCCGTGCGGAAGCGCATCAGCACGGGATGCCGGCCGCGGTGGCAGTAGAAGACCTCTTCGCGCGTGAGGCAGAACTTGATCGGCCGGTCGAGCATGAGCGCGGCCTTGGCGGCCACGATCTCGTGGTTGAACGGGTCGCTCTTGCCGCCGAAGCCGCCGCCGTTCGGGGTGGCAATGACGCGGATGCGCGACGGCGGCATCTCCAGCACCTTCGCGAGCGCCCGGTGCAGGTAGTGCGGCGTCTGCGTCGACGACCAGATGGTCACCTTGCCGTCCGGCTCGGGCAGCGCCAGGGCGGCGTGCTGCTCCATCGGCAGGTGGGTGTTCCCCTCGTAGAAGAGAACGTCCTCGAACACCTCGTCCGCCTCGGCGAAGCCGCGCGCCACGTCGCCGAACTCGAGCGCCACCTTCTTGTGGATGTTGCCTTCGTCGCCGTAATCGTGGATGCGCGCGCCGCGACCGTCGGCCGCGTCGTGCATCGAGAACACCGGGTCGAGAGGCTCGTACTCGACCTCGATGGCGTTCATGGCGTCGAAGGCGATGTCCTCGCTCGTCGCGGCGACCGCCGCCACCGGGTCGCCGACGAATCGGACCTTGTCGGGGCACAGCGCGTGCTCGTCCTGGCTGACCGGCAGGATGCCGAAGGGGATCGGCAAATCCTTCCCGGTCATCACCGCGATGACACCCGGCATCGCCTCCGCCTTCGAGGTGTCGATGCGGACGATGCGGGCGTGCGGCACGTGCGCGCGGTGGACCTTGCAGAAGAGCATGCGCGGAAGAACCAGATCGTCGGCGAACTTCGTCTGCCCGGCGCACTTCGCCGGGCCGTCCACCTTGGTGACGGAGGCGCCCACGACGCCGGCGCGCGGGATGCCGCCGACGCCTTTCTGCGGGCCGGCGCCGGGGGCTCCCGGCTTGTCGTCAGGAGCGGCCACGGAGCGTCTCCTCGGAGGGGCGGGCCGACGGGTCCTTCTGCCGGCGCGCCGCCAGCTCGACCGCCTCGTAGATCTTGATGTAGCCGGTGCACCGGCAGAGATTTCCCGACAGCGCCTCGCGGATCTCGTCGCGCGTCGGGTCGGGGCGGCGGTCGAGCAGGTCGCGCGCGGCGAGGAGGAACCCGGGCGTGCAGTAGCCGCACTGGGCCGCGCCCAGCTCGGCGAAGGCGCGCTGCAGCGGATCGGGCTCGGGGCCGCGCTGCATCCCCTCGACCGTGACGATCGGCTTTCCTTCGCATGCACGCGGCAGGACCAGGCACGACAAAACCGGACGGCCTGCCACCAGCACCGTGCAGGTGCCGCATTCCCCCAGCTCGCAGCCGTGCTTCGTTCCCGTGAGCCCCAGCTCCTCGCGCAGGACCTCGAGGAGCGTGTGGTGCGGCGGCGCGGAAACCTCGAGCCGCTCGCCGTTGACCGTGAGGCGCAGCGCGATCGTCGCCGGCTCCTCCTGCGCGGGGCGCGCGGAACGGCGGCGGGCGGCGCGCCCTCCGGGTCCGGCGCCTGTCACCCGCGTCTCGCTCATCGCAGGAGCCCTCTCACCAGCAGGTCGGCGAACCCATCGGCGATCGCCTCGGGAGCCCAGGACCCGCCCGGCCGGTACCAGCGCGCCGTCCAGTTGACCGCTCCGAGGATGGCGAGCGTGGCGAGCTTCGGATCGCACGGCGCGAAGCGGCGCGCTCGGACGCCTTCCGCCACCTGCGCGCGCACCAGCCGCTCGTAGGCATCGCGGCGGGCAATGACCCGCTTCAGCCGGTGCCGCGGAATGGCGTGGAACTCGATGTGGCCGGCCGACCCGTGCAGCTCGTCGAGCATGCAGAGGACCTGCGCGCGGACGAGGGCGCGCACCTTCGCCTCGGGGGCGAGCTCGCTCTGCGCGATGCGGCGCGCCTCGCGCAGCAGCACCTCGAGTGACGCCTCCTGGCAGAAGTAGAGGATTTCCTGCTTGTTGCGGAAGTAGTAATAGAGGTTGCCGGGAGTCATCCCGAGGCGCGCAGCGATGTCCCGCACGCTCGTCGCCGCGTAGCCGCGATCGCGGAAGGCGGCCGCCGCTCCGCGCAGGATCTCCAGCCGTCGGTCGGCGGAGGGTTCGGATGCGCCGCGCGCGGGCAGACGGCGCCATTCGCCCCGGGCCGTCATCTCCGACCTCGCCGCCGCCGCGCGCCCCATCGTCCGCCCTGCCTCCGATTTGAACGAGCGTTCAAATTAGCCGGGGCCGGCCGCGGTGTCAAGGGCGTGCCGCCGGCCCGACCTCCGCGCGACACCCGGGGGGCCCGGCGAACCGGTCACAGCAGGATCCCGAGGAGGAATCAGGATTAGCATGCGCGCGTGTCGCCCGCCTCCGGCCACCGCGATCGGGTCCGGCCGTGCCGTGGCGCGCTCCTGGCGGCCGCGTTCCTGGCGCTGCTGCCGGCCGCCGCCGCGCGGGGCTCCCCCGCCGGCCCGGCGCTCGCGCCTCCGCCCGCGCCGGCGGCGGATCTGCGGGCCCTCCTCGGCCGGATGGATCGGGCGGCCTCCCTCTACCGGCAGGCCGCGCTGAATTTCTCCTGCCGCGAGACGATCCACAAGGACGGGGGGTCGAACCTGCTTTACGACTACCTCTATGTCGTGGGCAAGGACGGCACACTGAGGGATTACCGGACCCGGGTCGGCGATTCGCAGGCGGTCGAGGTCAGCCCGGAATCGATCCCCGTGAAGCACGCGATGCTCCGGCCTTACTCGTGGGTGTTCCTGTTCGGCCGCGATCGCTGGCCGCGCTTCCGGTACCGGTTCCTCGATCCGGGAGAGGCGCTCGGCCGCGAGGCGGCGCGCGTGGGCTTCGAACCGGTGCCGCCGATCCTCTCCGAGCTCAACGACTGGACCGGGACCGCCTGGGTCGAGCCGGCGACGGGCCGGATCCTCCGTGTCGAGGCGAGAAAGGCCCAGGATCTCTCGAAACCCTCGGTCTCTTCGAGGCCTCCATGGCGCCGGGAGAGCAGGCCCCGGGCGGCCGGCATCGTTTCCCCGTCCTCTGCGTGACGACCGAGTTCGGCGTCGAGAAGAACAGCATGCTCCTCCCGACGCGGGCGACCGTGGAGATCGAAGAGCACCGCATTCCCGGCCGCGGCGGCCAGCCCTCTTCGAGCAAGGTCGTCTACCGGCTTCTCCAGACCTACGCGAGCTACCGGTTTTTTGGGGTGCGGGCGGAGGAGAAACAGCCGGGGACGGTGCGCCCACCCGGGAAGCCCTAGGCTCCCAGTTCGGGTAACATCGTGCGCCGGCGCGAGGGATCCCGCGCGCCGCCGGAGACACGGCGTGGTCCTTCTGTCCCGCATCACCACGAAAACCGGCGACCGCGGCACGACCGCTCTCGGCGACGGCCGGCGATTGCGCAAGGATCACCCGCGCATCGAGGCGACCGGTGAGGTGGACGAGCTGAACGCCGTGCTCGGCCTCGCCATCGCCGCCGATCCGAAGTCGGCTTCGGCGGACCTGCTGCGCGCCGTGCAGAACGACCTGTTCGATCTCGGCGCCGACGTGACCATGCCGCCGCCGCGGGCCGGCGGCTCGCGGCGCGCCCGGACGGCGCTGCGCCTGACGGCGGCCCACGTCGTTCCGCTCGAGCAGGCGATCGAGCGGGTCAACGCCGGTCTCGTCCCGCTCAAGAGCTTCGTTCTTCCCGGCGGATCGCAGGCCGCCGCGTGGCTGCACCTGGCGCGCACCGTCTGCCGCCGCGCCGAGCGACGGCTGGTGACGCTCGCCCGGCGCGAAGGACTCAACCCCCAGGCGATCGTCTATCTCAACCGCCTGTCGGACCTCCTCTTCGTCCTGGCGCGCCGGGCCAACAGCGACGGCCACGGGGACGTCCTGTGGGTTCCCGGCCGGCGACTCGAGGAAGCCTCATCGTGATGATGCGCAATCGTTTCGTGCTGTCATGTGCCGTGGCCGCGCTGCTGTTCGCCGCGTGCAAGGCGAAGTCGACTCCGCCCACGGGGGAACACCCCGGAGCGGTGAAGGCCCCGCCGGATTCGAGCTTCGGAGAAAAGCCCTCCACCACCACGGGGCAGCCCTCCGCCGCCTCGACGACGCCGGCGGGGGTCGACTGGCTCCTCGCGAGCATCGAGGGGGTTCCCGTGGGGCAGCTCGGCGCACAGGCCGTCATGCGGCTCGACCCGAAGACCTCCGAGGCCACCGGCAAGGCGGTCTGCAACCAGTTCCGCGGGCATTTCGAGCTGGACGACGCGGGTTTGAGGTTCGGACCTCTCGCGACGACGCGCATGGCGTGCAAAGGGGGCTCTGCGGACCTGGAATCGAAATACCTGAAAGCGCTGCAGCAGACCTCGCGCTGGAGCCGCAACGGCGAGACGCTGACCCTCTCCGATGCCGGCGGCAAGCCGCTCCTCGAGTTCCTCGCAAAGGCGGGCGACTGACCGGGCCCCGCGGGCCCGCGGGATCCTCTTCGGCGGCTCTCAGCGCTGACAGCCGGGGCAGAAGAACGTGCTCCGACCCGCCTGCACGATCCTGCGGATGAGCGTCCCGCACCGTCGGCACGCCTTCCCTTTCCGGTCGTAGACGCGCAGCGACACCGCGAAGTACCCCGGCTCGCCCTCCGCGTTGAGGAAATCGCGGCGCGTCGTCCCACCCGCCCCGAGCGCCTCGTTCAGGACGGCGCGCAGCGCTTCGACCAGGCGATCCCATCCGGCGGCGTCGACGCGGCCGACGCGGCGGCGCGGATGGAGGCCCGCCCGGTACAGGGCCTCGCAGGCGTAGATATTGCCGATGCCGGCGATGGTGCGCGTGTCCATGAGGAGGTTCTTCACTGGCTTCCTGCGGCCACGCGTGGCGGCGTGGAGAAGCGCCCCGGTCAGGCTCGCCTCGAGCGGCTCCGGTCCCAGGCCCGCCAGGCGCGGGTGCTGCTCGAGCCGGTCGTTGGGAATCAGCTCGACCATCCCGAAGCGCCGCGGGTCCGAGAAGCGCAGCTCGCGCCCGTCGTCGAGCCGGAAGACGACGTGCGTGTGCGGGGCCTCCGGTCGGCCCGCGTCGTCCACCCGCAAGTGCCCGGTCATCCCGAGATGGAGCAGCAGCGTCCGCCCCGCGTCGGTGTCCACCAGCAGGTACTTGCTTCGCCGCCTGACGGCGAGCACCCTCGCCCCCCGCAGCGGCCCCAGCCCCCTCCGCGTCACCGGCCGCCGCAGCCGCCCATCCCGGACGTCGATACCCGTGACCCGCCGCCCCACCAGCAAGGGCGCGAGACCCCGCCGAACCGTCTCGACCTCAGGAAGCTCAGGCATGGACCGAGTTTAGGCTGAGATGGAGGGAACCAGGGCCAGGCACCGGCGTTACATCGGACGAGGAGGGCTCGGAGATGAAACGCGCAAGCTTGGCGGGCTGGGCAGCGACGGGGGCGGCAGCGGTGGTGGCGACGGGACTGGCGCTGGCGGCGCCGGCGGACGGGAAGTGGATCCACATCCGGGTGATCGACGGCGACGACAAGGCGACCTCGGTGAAGGTGAACATGCCGGTGACCGCGCTGGTCTCGATGGCCGACGTCATCCAGGACGAGCACATCAAGGACGGCCACATCCAGATCGGCCACGAAGGGGTCGACGCGGCGAAGCTGCGGGACGTCTGGCAGTCGCTGCGCACCGCGCAGGACATGGAGTTCATCACGGTCGAATCCGACGACGAGGACGTGCGCGTGGCCAAGTCGGGGCGGTTCATGATCGCCAAGGTGAACGGCCGCGGCCACGGCCGCAACTCCGTCGACACGAACGGCGAGCAGGTGCAGGTGCGGGTGCCGCTCGAGGTGGTGGACGCGCTGCTCGACGCGCCGGACGGTCAGCTCAACATCAAGTCGGCCCTCGAGGCGCTCGCCTCCCAGCACTCCGGAGAGCTGGTCACCGTCACGGACGGCTCAAGCAAGGTCCGGATCTGGATCGACGACAAGGCCGAAACGGACTAGGCAGCAAGGCGATCGGACGGGCGCGGATCCCTCCTCGGCTCCGCCCGTCCGTCAGTCTCAGGTGCGGGGCGGGGTCGGTGACTCCGCCCCGCTTCCTTTCTGGCCCGCGAGGAGGTTGAGCGCCGACCCGGCCCAGAACCAGGCGATCTGCTCCTGGTTGAGGGTGTGGCGCAGGTGGATGGGGTCGGCCGTGCCGTCGCCGTGGTGCAGGATGGCGGTCACCGTCGTCCCGGGCATCAGGTCGCGCAGGTTGGTCAGCGTCACGCGGTCGTCCTCGCGCACCCGGTCGTAGTCGGCCGAATCCACGAACGTCAGCGGCAGGACCCCCTGCTTTTTCAGATTGCTTTCGTGGATGCGCGCGAAGGATCGGGCCAGGATCGCAGCGCATCCGAGGTAGCGCGGCGACATCGCGGCGTGCTCGCGGCTCGATCCCTCACCGTAGTTCTCGTCCCCCACCACGATCCACCGCCGCCCGGCGGCGCGATAGGCGCGCGCCACCTTCGGCACTTCGACGTCGCGCTCGCCGGTGAGCTGCTGCAGGGTCCGGCCGCGGGCGCCGGTGTAGGCATTCACCGCCCCCGTGAACATGTTGTCGCTGATGCGATCGAGGTGACCGCGGAACCGCAGCCACAGCCCCGCGGGCGAGATGTGATCGGTCGTCGTCTTTCCCTTCGTCTTGATGAGGACGGGCATCTTGACGAAGTCGTTGTCGCTGTTGCGGTCGAACGGGTCGAGGATCTGCAGCCGCTCGCTGCCCGGATCCACCTTCACCGTCACCCTCGCCGCGTCGTCGGCCGGCGCCTCATACCCCTGGCGCGAGAACACGAATCCTTTCGACGGCAGGTCGGGCGCCGGCGCCGGCGGGGCGAGCTTCCAGGGGCCGTCCTTCCCCGGCAGCGTGTCCGTCAGGGGGTTGAACGACAGCCGCCCCGCCAGGCCGTACGCCATGACGATCTCCGGGCTTCCCATGAAGGCGAGCGTCTCGGGATTGGCGTCGTTGCGGCCGGGAAAGTTCCGGTTGAAGGACGTGACGATGGTGTTCTTCTCCCCCTTCTTGATCTCCTCGCGCCGCCACTGGCCGATGCACGGGCCGCAGGCGTTGGCGAGCACGTTCGCGCCGACCTGCTCGAGCGCCTGCATCTGACCATCGCGCCGGATGGTCGCGAAGATCTGCTCGCTGCCCGGGGTGACGAGCAGCGGCACCGCCATCTTCGCGCCGTGCGCCGCCGCCTGCCGCGCGACATCCGCGGCGCGCCCCAGGTCTTCGTAGGAGGAATTGGTGCACGAACCGACGAGCGCCACGGCGATCCGGTCGGGATAGTCGTGCTCCTGGACCGCCCTGGAGACCTCCGAGATCGGGCGCGCCAAATCCGGCGTGTGGGGACCGACGAGCTGCGGCTCGAGCGTCGAGAGGTCGATCTCGATCACCTGCTCGTAGAACCGCTTCGGATCCGCCTCGACCTCCGGATCCGCTTCCAGGAGGGAGCGATTCTTCAGCGCCAGGTCGGCGAGCGCGGCGCGTTCGGTGGCGCGCAGATACGCCTCCATCCGGCCGTCGAAGGGGAACACCGAGGTCGTGGCCCCCAGCTCGGCCCCCATGTTGCAAATCGTCCCCTTCCCGGTGGCGGAGAGGGACCGGGCACCCGGACCGAAGTACTCGACGACCCGGTTCGTCCCTCCCTTGACGCTCAGGATGCCGAGCACCTTCAGGATGACGTCCTTCGGCGCGGTCCATCCCGACGGGGCGCCGAGCAGGTGCACGCCGACCGTCTTCGGTGCGAGCACCTCCCACGGGAAGCCGGCCATCACGTCCACCGCGTCGGCCCCGCCCACTCCGACCGCACCCATGGCGAGGCCGCCGGCGTTGGGCGTGTGCGAGTCGGTGCCGATCATCAGCCCGCCCGGGAAGGCGTAGTGCTCGAGCACCACCTGGTGGATGATGCCGGCGCCCGGACCCCAGAAGCCGATGCCGTAGCGGGCGCACGCGGAGCGGAGGAATTCGTAGACCTCCTGGTTCTCCTGGAGCGCGGTCTTCATGTCCGCGGCGGCGCCGGCGCGCGCCTGGATGAGGTGGTCGCAGTGGACGGTGGTCGGCACCGCGACCCGCTCGCGTCCCGCCTGCATGAACTGGAGGATCGCCATCTGCGCCGTGGCATCCTGCATGGCGACGCGGTCCGGCCGGAGCATCAGGTACGACCGGCCCGCGTCGAGATCCTGGTGGTCCGGGTCGGCGAGGTGCCCGAAGAAGATCTTGTCGGTCAGGGTCAGCGGCCGCCCGAGCCGCTTGCGGACGATCGCGAGCCGTCCCTCCATTTCCCGGTACACCCGCGACACCATCCCCGGATCGCTCTCGATGCTTTGCATGTGTGATTTTCCCCGCATCGAGTATAGCGGAACGCCCGCCGGGAGTCGGACGGCGCGCCGCCGGCGTTGCTTCCCGACGCGGGGACTGATTAGACTGACCGGCATGCGACATCCGAATGTTCCGGAGACCCTCGAAGGCTGGTCGCTCCTGCACCAGATGTTCCGCATCCGGTGGGAGCCGTGGCGCGCGCTGACGGCAGGACGCCGGGCGGATATCGCCGTCGAAGCCGAGGAGACGCTCGCCGCCATGGAAGCCGACGCCGAGGGCCCTTCGGCCCTCGTGAGCCTGCTCGGGCACAAGGGCGACCTGATGCTCATCCACTTCCGCCGCGACTTCGAAGGGCTGCAGGCGGCGGAGTTGAAACTCGCGCAGACGGGGCTGCACGCGTACCTCGAGCCGACCACGTCGTACGTCTCCATCGTCGAGCTGGGCCTGTACGACATGACCGCGAAGATCCACGAGGAGATGGCGAAGCGGGAACTTTCGCGCGGCACGCCCGAGTTCGACCGTGCCTTCGACGCCGAGATGCTCAAGCAACGCGAGCGGATGATGGGCCGGCTCTACACGCCGGTCCCTCCCGGAAGGTACGCCTGCTTCTATCCCATGGACAAGCGGCGCGGCGAGCAGGCCAACTGGTACACCGTGCCGTTCGAGAAGCGCGCCGCGATGATGCGCGACCACGGCTTCATCGGTCGCGAGTACACCGGCCAGGTCACGCAGATCGTCAGTGGCTCGATCGGTCTCGACGACTGGGAGTGGGGCGTCGACCTCTTCGCCGAGGACCCGCTGGTCTTCAAGAAGCTGATCTACGACCTGCGCTTCGACGAGGCGAGCGCGCTCTATGCCCTGTTCGGTCCGTTCTACGTGGGCCTGCGCTTCCCGGCGCGGGACCTGCCGCGCCTGCTCGAGGGACAGGTCCCCGGCCCGCCGGCGAAGACCGCGGCGCGCTGACCACCTGCCGCCACACCGAGATGACGGCGCGTCGGCGCCCCCTTGTTGACAGTCGTGGGAGCGCCCGCTAGGCTTCCGGCCTTCGACTGGTTTGCGCTCGCATCCCTTCCCCTCCGTCGGGGTCAGGAGGTTCCGCTTCGATGATGGATTGGCTGAACGCCCTGTTCCGCTGGATTCACGTGATCGCCGGAGTGACCTGGATCGGTCATCTCTACTTCTTCAACTTCGTCAACGCGCAGGTGGCGAAGACCTACGACGCCGATTCGAAGAAGAAAGTCGTCCCGGAGCTGATGCCGCGGGCCCTGTACTTCTTCCGCTGGGGCGCGGCGTGGACCTGGATCACCGGAGTCCTGCTGTTCGGGATCGTCTACGCCATGGGCGGCGCGCTCGTGGAGCCGGACGCGCCGATGGGCCCCGGCCCGGCGTCGGCGCTGGCGCTCGCGATCCTCGTCGTCGCCTTCGTCGTCTACGACCTGCTGTGGAAGTCGCTGGGGAAGAACGCCATGGCGGCGAACGTCGTGTCGATCGCGCTCATCGCGGTGCTGGCGTTCCTGCTGCAACGCTGCTTCTCGGGACGCGCCGCGTACATCCTGCTCGGGGCGACGCTCGGGACGATCATGGCGGCGAATGTCTGGATGCGCATCTGGCCGAACCAGCGCCGCATCATCAGCGCCATCAAGCTGGGCCAGGCGCCCGATGCGGCCCTCGTCGCCGTGGCCGGGCTGCGCTCGCGGCACAACACCTTCATGTCGATCCCGCTCCTCTTCATGATGGTGAGCAACCACTACCCGGCGCTCTACGGCTCGCCGCTCGCCTGGGTCTGGGCCCTCGTCATCGTCGGCCTCGGCTTCGCGCTGGCGAAGTACCTCTACGCCCAGTCGGCGACGCCGGCGCCGGCGCAGTTCTAGGACGGCCATGCGCGCTCATCCGACGACGGCAGCTGTCTGCGTCGCGGCGGCCCTCGCTCTCGCCGGCTGCGGCGGAGGGGGCGGCGGAGAATCGAAGACGGGCGGCACGGCGCCCTCCCCTGCCCCGCCGGCCATCCCCGCGCCCGCGGCGAACGCCACCGCGGCGGGCCAGTCGATCGGCACGGCTTCAATCACCGGCCGCGTGAGCGCGGCAGGCAAGCTCCCGCCGCGCCGTCCCATCACCATGACCGCCGACCCCGGTTGCAAGCACCCGGAGGGCGAGGCGCTCAGCGACGACCTGCTGGTCGGTGGCGACGGATCGGTGCAGAACGTCTGGGTCCGGGTCGTGTCAGGGCTGGGCGACCGCGCCTTCGGGCCTCCGGCCGAGCCGGTGGCGCTCGATCAGCACGGCTGCACGTTCACGCCGCACGCCGTGACCGCGCAGACCGGGCAGACGATCGCGTTCCACAACAGCGACACCGTCGCGCACAACGTCCACGCGCTCCCCAAGATCAACTCCGGCTTCAACATGACGGTGCCGCCCGGCGGAAAGCCGTCCGAGAAGAGCTTCGCGAAACCGGAGCCGGTTCGCGTCAAGTGCGACATCCACCCGTGGATGGGATCGTGGGTGTTCGTGAACGACACGCCGTTCCAGGCGCTGACGGCGCCCGATGGCCGCTACGAGATCAAAGGCCTGCCGGCGGGGACCTACGAGGTCGAAGCCTGGCACGAGCGCCTGGGGACGTCGAAGCAGACCGTCACGGTCGGCGACGGCGAAGCGAAGACGGCCGACTTTTCCTACGCGCCCGGCGGCAAGAGCGGTTCGTCCTGAGACTGAGGGACCGGGGCCGGCCGAACGACGCGCCGGCCCCGGGATTCCGACCGGCCTAGTCCTTCAGCGCGCGCGCCTTCCGGATCGCCTGCTCGACGCCCTGCTTCGCGCGGATCGCCTTCACCTGCATCTTCAGGCGAACCGGCAGCGTGCGGATGAGCCCCATGTAACGTCCCTGGAGCTTGAGCGCGCGGGTCACCGGGCGGCGCCGCACCAAAGCGCGGCCGTTGCCGGCCACGCGCATCGTGCTGACGTCGCGCGCCAGTCGGCGCAGCCCCGAGTTGAGCATCCGTAATCCCTGATCGATATCCCGCATGGCCCGGGCGCGCCGGGCGCTGGATTTGCGTCGCATTCCGAAACCTCCGCTTTTCACTGCGTGAACTGACTGCCGCCTCAGACCACGGGGACCGCGGTCTTGCGCGGCGGATTGAAGAACGGCAACGGCGTCACCCGGGCGCCCCCTTTCAGGCGGTTCGCCTCGACGGTGATCTCCATCTGCAGCAGGGTGCCCGGCGCCGCGAGCGAGGACTCGACGGTGGCCAGGGCGATCATCTTCTTGAGGGTCGGGGACCAGGTGGTGGACGTCGCCTTCCCCACCTGGCGGTCCCCCTTGTAAACCGGCACCGACACGCGCGACGCGGCGGCGGGGATCGACGGCGTCAGGTGGAACCGATCGTGCAGCCGCTCGACGTCCGTCCAGTCGAGATCGAGCCCGACGATGCGGCGCACCGCTCCACCCCTGGCGCGTCCGGCCGCGAGAGCCGCCCGCCCGACGAAGGGCTCCGCCTTGTCGAGGTGCACGAGGCGATCCCAGCCCAGCTCGTCGGGGGTCGAGGTCTGGTCGTCGATGGTGGCGCGGCGCGAGGACAGGTAATCCACCTCGATGAGCAGGAGCCCGGCCTCGATGCGCGCCACGTCGAGCGCCAGCATGCCGGCGGCGCGGATGCCGTGCGCCCGTCCGGCGCGCATGAGCGCGTCCCACACCGTGGTCCCCTTGTCCCACGGCAGCCAGATCTCGTAGCCGAGGTCGCCGGTGTAGCCGTTGCGGGTGATCTCGACCGGCACGCCGTCGACGGTCCCGCGGGTCATGCGGAAGTACTTGAGGTTCCGGACGTCGGCCTGCGCCGCGTCCCGGAGCACGGCGGCCGAGGTCGGCCCCTGCAGGGCCAGAGCGGCCACCGCATTGGAGACGTCCTCGATCTTCGCATTGAGCCCGGCCGCATTGTCCTGGATCCACCGCAGCGTCGGGTCGGCGGCGGTCATCCGGTAGACGTCCTCGTCGAGGCGCGTCACCGTGCCGTCGTCCACCACCTTGCCTCGCTCGTCGCACCAGGGCGTGTAGACCATCTGGCCGACGGCGACCTTCGTCATGTCGCGCGTCACGACGCGATCGACGAGACGGCGCGCATCCGGACCGCTGATGCGGTACTTGAAGAGCGGGGAGATGTCGATGAGCGCGGCGGAATTGCGGATGGCGTTGTATTCGTGGTGGAAGTGGACCTCGTAGGAGCTCACCGCGAAATAGCCGGACCACTCGCGGTAATTGAGGCTTTCGCAGAGCGCCAGTGTCCTGTCGTGAACCGCCGTTCCAATCGGCACGTCGAACCCCCTGTCTCAGGAAGGCGCGCATTCTAGACGATCATTCCCCGGGGATCAAATCGCGGCCTGATTGGCCTCAATGAGGGCGCGCTGAGTGAGCCGCGTGCGCGAAGCGGGGTGGCTTGGGTCAACACGGAGGCGTCGGTCGCCCCTTGCGTCGGCCCGCGCGAGCCCCTAGAATGCGGCCTCCATACGCAACACCGTTTCGCGATGCGCACCACGCTCCGGAGACCCCGGAGGGGGCGGCGCGCGCGGTCCCGGGAGTCCGAAGCACATGGCGCAGCGCTACGACGCAATCGTCATCGGCGGGGGGCACAACGGCCTCGTCCACGCCGCCTACCTCGCGAAGGCGGGGAAGAAGGTGGTCGTGCTCGAGCGCCGCCATGTCCTGGGCGGAGCCGCCGTCACCGAAGAGGTCTTCCCCGGCTTCAAGTTCTCGGTCTTCTCGTACGTCGTGTCGCTGCTGCGGCCCGAGATCATCCGCGACCTCGAGCTGCCGAAGCACGGCCTGGAGATCCTGCCGCTCGACGGCACCTTCACGCCGCTCGACGGCGACTATCTCTGGCGCATGGACGACCACGGCCGCTCGATCCGCGAGATCGCGCGCCACTCGCGCACCGACGCCGAGACCTACGAGGAGTTCGGCCGCGCCATGCAGGCGCTCTGCCGTTTCGTGCGCCCGATCCTCAGCATGCTGCCGCCCGATCCCGGCAAGCCGGACATCAAGGACCTGCTGAACCTGCTCTTCCTCGGCAAGCGCCTGAAGAACCTGCCGTACGAGGATCGCTACAACCTGATCCAGCTCATGACCATGAGCGCGGCCGATTTCCTCGACCAGTGGTTCGAGACGCCGGCGCTCAAGGGGACGATGTCGGCCTCCGGCATCATCGGCACCTTCCTCGGCGTCCGCTCCCCCGGCACGGCCTACGTGCTGCTGCACCACTACATGGGGGAGATCGACGGAGCGTTCCGCGCCTGGGGCTTCGCCAAGGGCGGAACCGGCGCCATCAGCAACGCCATCGGCTCGAGCGCCGCCGCCCTGGGCGTCGAGGTCCGCAGGGAGGCGCCGGTCGCGCGCATCATCGTCAAGCACGGCAAGACGGTCGGCGTGGCGCTCGAATCGGGGGACGAAATCCACGCCGACCTCGTCTCCTCGAGCCTCGACCCACGCATGACCTTCATCAAGCTGCTCGAGCCCGGCGCCGTGTCGGACGAGTTCCTCGAAGAGGTGAAGCACTACAAGTACCGCGGCTCCTCCGGCAAGGTCAACCTGGCGCTCGACGGTCTGCCGGACTTCACCTGCCTGCCCGGCAACGGCGCGCACCTGCGCGGCGCGATCTCGATCTCGCCGTCGATGGACTACATGGAGAAGGCGTACGACGAGGCGAAATACGGCGCCTTCTCGCGCCGGCCCTACATGGACTGCGTCATCCCGAGCCTCACCGATCCGTCGGTCGCCCCGCCCGGCAAGCACGTCATGTCCTGCTTCGTGCAGTACGCGCCGTACAACCTGAAGGAAGGGCCGCAGGACTGGGATCGCCAGCGCGAGGCGTTCGGCGACACGGTCGTGGACACCCTCGCCGAGCGCTGCCCGAACATCAAGAAGCTCATCCTGCACCGCCAGGTGATGACGCCGCTCGACATCGAGCGGATCACGGGGCTCTCGGAAGGGAACATCTTCCAGGGCGAGCTGTCGCTCGAGCAGCTGTTCTTCCTGCGGCCGGTCGCCGGGTGGGCGCGCTTCCGCACCCCGGTGCGCAACCTTTATATGTGCGGCTCCGCCACCCACCCGGGCGGCGGCATCATGGGGGCGCCGGGACGGCTCTCGGCGCTCGAGGTCCTGAAGGACTGGAAGCGGGGGATCGCGTGAGCGACCGCCAGGACGTCGTCATCCTCGGCGGCGGGCTCAACTCGCTCGTCGCCGCCTTCGATCTCGCCCGCGCCGGCAGGCGTCCGACGCTCCTCGAGCGCCGGCCGACCGTCGGCGGCATCGCGGTCACCGAGGAGATCGCCCCGGGCTTCAAGGCGCCGCGCCTCATGCACCTCGGCGGGCCGCTGCGCAGCGACCTGCTCGCCGACCTGGGCCTCGATCGTCACGGGCTGACCTGGCTCGACTCGCCGGTGCTGATGGCCGCCCAGGACGGGAGCGGCCGCGGCCTCGTGCTGCACCGCGACCCGGGCAGGTCGGCCGAGTCGATCGCCGCCTTCTCGAAGAAGGACGCCGAGCGCTGGCCGAAGTTCGAGGAGACGGTCGGGCGGATCGCCTCGGCCATGGGCGGACTGCTCGACCTCATCCCGCCCGACATCGACAAGCCGGCCTGGAAGGAGGTCTTCCCGCTCCTGCGCACCGGCAAGAAGGTGCGCGACCTCGGCCGGAAGGATCTCTACCGGGTGCTGCGCTGGATGCCGATGGCGGTGGCCGACCTCGCGGCGGAGTGGTTCGAGAGCGAGATCGTCCGCGCCGCGCTCGCGTCGCGCGCCATCCTCGGCCAGGCGGCCGGTCCCTGGTCGGCCGGCACGGCCGCGAACTACTTCCTGCGGGCGGCCCAGGATCCACGCGCCGTCCCCTCGGTCAAGGTGCCGCAGGGCGGCCTCGGGGCGCTGACCCAGGCGATCGCCTCTGCGGCGAAGGCGGCGGGCGCGACCATCCGCACCGGCGTGGAGGTGAGCGGCATCGAGGTGAAGAACGGCGCCGTGCAGGCGGTGCGCCTCGCCAAGGGCGATCGCATCGAGACCGTCTCCGTCATGTCGGGGCTCGATCCGAAGCGGACCTTCCTGAATCTCGTCTCCCCCGTCGATCTCGACCCCGCCTTCCGCAAGAAGGTGCAGAACATCCGCGCGCGAGGCGTCACCGCCAAGGTGAACCTGGCGCTCGGCGGGCTGCCGGAATTCACCGCGTTCAAGGGCGCGTCGTCCGGCGCGGCCGGAGACGGCGGCTCGCCGCTGCGCGGCCGCATCCTCTTCGGATCGTCGATCGACGATCTCGAGCGGGCGTTCGACGCGTCGAAGTACGGGCAGATGTCGGAGCACCCGTATCTCGAGGCGACGATCCCCACGCTTCTCGACCCGAGCCTCGCCCCGGCCGGCAAGCACGTGATGTCGGTGCTGGTGCAGTACGCGCCGCACGCGCTCAAGGAGGGCGACTGGGCCGCACGCCGCGAGCAGCTCGGCGATCGCGTCGTGAAGACCCTCGCGACCGCGGCGCCGAACCTGCCCTCTCTCGTCGAGCGCGGCCAGGTGATCACGCCGAAGGATCTCGAGGACGACTGGGGGCTGACCGGCGGGCACCTGTTCGGCGGCGAGGAGTCGCTCGATCAGATCTTCACGATGCGTCCGGTCCTCGGCTGGGCCCGCTACCGCACTCCCGTGCGCGGCCTGTATCTCTGCGGCTCGGGAACCCATCCCGGCGGCGGCCTGACCGGCGCCAACGGCCGCAACGCCGCGCGCGCCCTGCTCGCCGACCGCCGCTAGGCGCAGTCCGTTAGAAATCCGGGCTAAGGACCCTCGTCAGAGGATGGGCCGCTCTCCGAGGCCAGGAGCGACTGGCGCTCGGGGGCCGGAGCAGCCACGGTCTCGGGGGTGATCCGGATCGGCATGCTGCCCAGCGTCGCCGGACCCTCGGCGCGCAGGTCCTCGAGTCGCAGCACGAACGAGCCGGGCTCGACGCCGCGCAGGGGCAGCGGCATTCTCAGCACGACCGCGCCGCCCGGGTCTTTCGCCATTTCGGCCCCATCGAGCGGCAGGATCAGGGCCGTGCGGGCCTCGTCCGCGATGACCAGACGCAACCTCTTCCCGCCGTCCGGCCGCGGCCCGTCGAGCCGCACCTCGCACACCGGACGCTCGGAGGCGGAGAACCCGACGCGGCGTGCAGGACGGAGGGCCGGCGGCCCCGCCACCGTCTTCGCGTCCGAATGACCGGAGGCGCCGAGGGGGACATCCACCCAGAGACTCGTCTCCTGCGCGTCGCCGAGTGCGAGCCCGCGCAGACCCGCCACGTGGGTCTCGGACGCGGGATCGATCTCCGCGGCACCCACGTCCCCCGAGTTGAGATCCGAGACGACCGCGGTGACGCCGCGGGATTCGGCCGGCACGGCGCCCCGCAGCACGAGGTTCAGCGGCGCGTGCCGCCGCGCCGAGTCGCCGGAGGCGAGCCGGATCTCCATGCGCCGCGACACCCGGTCCAGCTCCTTTCCGTTCGCATCGACGGTCACCGCTCCCACCTCGATTTGCGCGGCCTCGGCGGGCCCCTGCGGCAGGAACAGGAGACGATCGGCCGGGACGTAGAGCACCAGGTCCCTCGCTCCGGCGCGCAGCGGCGTCATCGCGTCGAGTCCGAAGCGGGCGTGCACGCCCGGGGCGACGAACGCGGCCTGCAACCGACGCTGCCGAGCCTGCGACGCCGTCTCCCGGATGAAGACGTGACGGTAGCGCAGCTCGACACCCTTGCGGCGGCAGGTGAGGCGGATGCTGTGGGCGCGCCCGTCGGCCTCGCCCTCGGGGACGAAGGAGAGCACGTAGGCTCCGGCTTCCGCCGCCTCCATCTCGCGGAACAGGATCGACGGATCGTTCAACGACGTCCGCAGGCCACCGGTCTCGTCGGCGAAGGTCGCGAGGTTCGAGGCGGCGTGCGACGCGGCGGCCACCTCGATGTCCGCGGTGCCCGCCACGAGGCCGGAGGTGTTGGCGGTGTTGATGGTGACCTGCGCGGCGGAGGCGGCGCGGGTCGCCGCCTCGATGTCCTGGTTCAGCAGCCCGGTGATGCCGTCGCTGAAGTAGACGATCGACTTGGGGCCACGGTAGGGAGCCAGCATCGCGATGAGCGTCTCGAGCCCCCGGTTGGTGGAGCGTGCGCTCTGGGTCACCTGGGACGCCGCGCCGAACTCCGGCTCGGGCCGCCGCGGCGCGATGCGGTGCGCTTCCCCTTCGTTCACCGCCGGCCGCTCCAGATCCAGGACGAGACCCGAGACGCGGTTGGGATCCGCCAGGCTGCGGCGGAGCGACTCCACCACCTCCTCGTGATCGTCGGTGAAGGGGAGGACCCGGAAGCGCCGCAGGTCCCCGGAGTTGGCCAGGGCGAACTGATCGCCCGGCACCGACTTCGACACGAAGTCGATCGCCGCCTTCCGCGCCAGCGTCATCCCCAGGGACTTCGAGAGCGCGTCGTTGAAGTACAGGACGAAACGGCGCGCCAGCGCGCTCGCGGGACCGGCGCCGGGAGCCGGGGGCAGGCCCGCGACCTCGGGCGCCGGGGAGGCCGCGGCGCCGCCAGGCCCGAGAACGTGCTCGAAGCTGTCGATCGGCCGTCGATACGAACCGACCATCAGGTTGATCTCCTCCGCCGTGAGATCGGTGACCGGCGCGCCCGTCAAGTCGACCGCCCAGAACTCGACGAGGACGATCTCACTCGTGGCGCTCTCGAAGAGGGTCGAGACGTGCGGCGCCTCGGGCGGGGCGGCGGGAGAAGCGGCGGTGAGAAGGGCCAGGGCCACGGGGACGACGAACGCGGCGCGGCGCATCCCCAGGCGGCGCATCAGCGGCGCGTGGCGATGCGGAAAGGCAGACGGCCGAGCTCGACCGGGCCGGACTCCCGGTCCTCCTCGACCGACAGGACGTACTCGCCGTTCTCGAGGCCCTGGGTGGGCACCTCGAGACCGTGCGTTCCGCCACCCAGGGAGGCCTGGGAGCCACCGCCGTCCGGCACCGGGATGCTCGTCACCACTTCCTCGCCGCGGCGCACCTCGAGGCGCTTCGGCCCCGCCTTCTCGGACGCCGGGTCGGTGCTCTTGAAGCCGCAGGAGATCTTCTCCCCCTTGAAGAAACGGCTGCGCAGGGTCGGGCCGATGGTGAACTTCGCGGCGGCCGCCGGCGCCGCGCCGCGCGCCGACCCCTCCTCCACCTGCACCCACAGGCTCTTCTCGGAGACGGCGTAGAGCGACAGGCCGTGCACGGCCGGGGGCGGCGATCCGGAGGCGTCGAGACTGACCCGCGCGGATCCCAGGTCGCCCGACTGCAGGTCGGAGATCACCGCGGTCAGCGTCTGCGCGCCGAGCGGCAGCTTGACGCGCGAATAGAAATCGTAGGAGACCGCCCCGCCGTGGAGCGCCCGCCACGAATCGACGCCGAGCTGCACGCGCCGCGACTCGCGCAGCGTCTCGCGGCCGTCCTTGTCGAGCGCCACGAACCCGACCTCGACGCTGGCGCTCGCCCCGCCGGGTTGCGGCAGGTAGAGGAGCCGGCCGGCAGGGACATAGAGGACGACGTCCACGACCCGCTGCGATCCGGCGAGTGGCCCGCCGATGATCGACAGCTCGGCCCCGAGCGCGTCGTGGATCTCCGGCACCTGGTAGGCCGCCTGCACCGATCGCGTCCGCGCCTCCTCGGGCGTGAAGCGGGTGAAGAACTGCCGGTACCGGAGCTGGACGCCGGTCCGCTTGCACTTGACGTTGATCGAGTGCTTCGCGCCGTCGGGAGGCCCTTCAGGCATGTAGGACAGCAGGTAGTAGCCGTGCGTCGAGTTCTCGATGTCGTTGAGCGCCCCCTTCAGATCGTTCGTGGCGCGCTGGATGCCGCCGGTGTCGAGCGCGAGCGCCGCCAGGGCGTTGCTGCGCCGGAAGCTCGACCCCACCTCCCGTGTCCCCTCCGCGGTGACGCCCGTCGTCTGGATCGTGTGCAGCACGACGTTCGACCCTCCGGCCGAGAAAGCGAGCGTGCTGAACTCGTCGGTCAGGGCGCGGCGCGGATCGTTCAGGCCGTAGTCGAGGCCCGGGTTCTCCGGCACGCCGTCGCTGAAGAAGACGATCGCCTTGTAGCCGTCCCAGCCCGCCAGGGACTCGACCAGCACTTTGAGGTTGTTCACGAGGCGCCCCATCCGCAGGGAGTCCTCGTTCGCGTACTGCCGCATCAGGGCCACGGGGTCCTGGCCGGCGATCATCGCCGCGTTGCCGGTGGCGCTGCCGGTGACCGAGCCGTTGCCGCCGACGCGCTGGAGCTTCTCGATCTCCTCGCGTCGCGCCACGCGCTCCAGGGCGTAGTCGGAGAAGCGGCCGACATCCTCGATGCTCGCCTCGAGGGCGCGCGTCAGCTCCCCACGGTCGTCGGTGAAGGGGCAGAGGATCTCGAGCTTGCGCCGCTGCTCGTAGACGGCGAGGCCGAACTGATCGGTCGCCAGCCCCGATCCCTGCAGGTACCTGAGCGCGGAGCGGCGCGCCTCGGTCATGTTGTTCGGGCTCGAGGTGTCGTCATCGAAAAAGAGCAGGAACCGGCGCGGCCGCTCGCGGCGGGCCTGCTGCGCCCCGAGCACCGGTGCCTGGTCCGGTGACGCCTCCACGGCCGTCTCCCCCTCCGCCGGCTCGGGAGCCTTCCCTTCGCTCTCCGGATCGACGAACTCGAGGGTCTCGATCTTCTTCGGCGCCCGGTTCTGGTCCACCTTGAGGACCAGGTCCTCGGGTTTCAGATCGCGCACCACGTTCCCCTTGTAATCGCGCGCGTACACCTCGATGAGGATCAGCTCGCTGCGCGTCTGCTCGACCAGGGGGCTCGGCATCGGCGTGCCGGAAGGCGCCTTGGTTGCGCCGGGGGCCGGCTGAGCAGGGGATGGGGAGGGAGGCGTGTCGGTCAGGGCCGGCCGCGCCAAAACCGCGGTCAGGAGAAAGGCCGTCACGATGCGGATCGGGCGCATGGAAGGGTTCCCCAGGGCACCCGGATTATGCCACCCGGCTCCCCCGCTGAGCCAATTCGATGGTGCACGGATCGAGCCGGGGCGGTATATTCCCCGCGCTCGCCGAGACCAGATTCGTGAGGTGGAACGATGCCGAAGGACCTCCGGCGACGGCATTCCTCTGTCCCGCCCTTCCTGATTCTCACGGCGCTTCTCGTCGGCGGCGATGCCGCCGGACGCGGCTCCGAAGCGCGCCCCTTCCTGCCCGACCCCGTCTACGGAGTGGGTCACAACCCGCGCTGCCTCGCCGTGGCCGACTTCGACGGCGACGGACGGCCCGACGTGGCCACGCCGAATGGAGGCAGCTTCGGGACATCCGAAACGGTCACGGTCAGCCTCCTGCTCAACGACGGAGGCGGCCTCTACCGCCAGGGCGGGGTCGTCTATTCGTCGGGCGTCACCGCGACCGCCCCCATCCTCTTTGCCGGTGACGTCAACCTGGACGGCAAGGCGGACCTGGTCCTCGAGACCGGGGGTGGAAGCTCCTGGCTGGCCCACGTGCTGCTCGGCCAGGGGAACGGGACCTTCACTCCGGTCGCCCCGAACCTGGCGCTTCCGGGACGCCTGGCACTCGACGACTGCAACGCCGACGGCAAGCTCGATCTCCTCGTGCGCAGCGGCAGCGGAACGACCACCCAGCTCCGCGTCTGGACCGGCGCCGGCAACGGCACGTTCACCGGGCTCGCTGCGTTCGTGGCCCCGGCCGGGATCGACTTCAGCCTGTCGCCCTTCGCGGTGGGCGACCTCAATGGCGATCACATCGCCGATGTCGTGGCCACGAATACGCTGGCCAACGCGAGCGTGGTCTTCAAGGGCAGTGCCACCGGCACGTTCACCCAGGGACAGTCGATCGCGACCTCCACACCCCAGCTCGTCTCCGCCGTGGCGGACGCCAGCGGCGACGGCGTCGCCGACTTCATCGTCGAGGTGAAACCGGCCGGCTTCGAGCTGCGCGCCTGGCGCGGACACGGCGACGGCACGTTCGATGTCTCCCCGTTCAGCACCCTGACCCTGCCGCAGTCCATCACCGGCCTCGCGGTGGGCGATTTGAACCGGGACGGGACGCCGGATCTTGCGACCACGACCGGAACCTCGTTCAGCGCCGGGGACAAGACGCAGCTCTGGATCGGAGGCGGAGGAACCTTCGCCCCGCGGGCCCCCTTCCCCACCGGCCTGGAAGCGGTTCAGCCGGTCATCGGCGATTTCGACGGCACCCTTGGCTTCGACCTCGCCATCGCGGGAGGCGCCGGGAACAGCGTCATCTTCGTGCTGGCGAGGCCGGGCGGGACTTATGTCCCGGCGAGCCTTCCCTCACCGAACGGGCTGGCCCACATCGGTGTGGAGGTGGCCGCCGATTTCAACGGCGATGGCCGGTCGGACGTGGCCATCCTCCACAGCCAGCCCATCATCTGCGGAGAGCCTCCGTGCCCGGGAGAGGTCGAGGTGCGCCTGGCATTGCCGGGCGGCGGGTTCAATATCACCTCGACGAGCGACACCGGGTTCAACCCGGCCGGGTCGCTCATCGCGGCGGACCTGGATCTCGACGGCAAGCTGGATATCGTCGAGGTGGACACCGTGGACCCCACCGGTCCCACCATCGACCCGGGAACGCTGTCACTGCTCCGGGGGCACGGCGACGGCACGTTCGATCCCGTCGTCACGCTTCCGACCGTCCAATGGCCCCAGGACGTGGCGGCGGGAGATCTGGATCACGACGGCGACATCGATCTGGCCGTGGTCAGCTCCCTCAACAACACGGTCACCCTCTACCTGAGAGGGGCCGGAGGCGCGTACACGGCGCAGGCGCCCATCACCGTCGGACGGGCGCCGGTCCAGGTCGATCTCGCCGACGTGGACGGCGACCTCACGCCCGACCTGGTGATCACCACCCGCGGAAATGGAGCCATCCTCGGGGAGCTCGCCTGGCTCAAGGGGCATGGCGATGCCACGTTCGATCCGCGTGTCATTCTCTTCCAGGCGCTGAACCCCGGCGGATCGGCGATGGGCGACCTGGATGGCGACGGCGACGTGGACTTCGTCGTCTCGATCCAGGGTGAAAACATGAATCCAGACCTTCCCGGAGGGACTGTCGTTCTCCTGCACCAGCCCGGCAACACGTTCACCACGTCCTCCCAGTACCAGGGGGGAATGGGGACGATTGGGCCGAGTCTCGCGGATCTCAACGGCGACGGCGTCCTCGACCTCCTCGTCACGATGGACGGCAATGAGCTGGACGTTTTTCCCGGGGTCGGCAACGGGACGTTCCTGCCGGCGGAGCGGTTCGCCGGGGTCGGCTGCTACGGGTACTGGGCGGCCCGCCTCGTCGGGGACGGCGACATGGACCTGTTCGGATCCTGTCTCGACTTCGCGGTCTTCGAGAACGAGGCGGACCAGAACCCGGACCTCCGGGTGAACGACAACACGCACCTGTCCTGGAGCCCGATCTCCTTCATCGGCGGCTGGGATGTCATTCGCGGCAGCGCCGCGCTTCTGCGCTCCTCCGGAGGCAACTTCGGCACCGCGGTGCAGGCCTGCCTGCAGAACGACGGACCGTTCCACACGCTCGACATCGCACCGAACCCCCTGGTCGGCAACGCCTTCTTCTACCTGGTGCGGGCGGTTCGGCCGAACGGGAGCGGCGGATCGTACGACGGCGAGATGCCCGGACAGGCAGCCCCGCGCGACGCGTCCATCGCCGCGTCGCCCGTCGACTGTCCCTGAGTCAGCTCCGGCCGGAGCGGCCGCGCAGACCGTCGAGGGAGAGCGGGCCCGGTCCCTCGGCCGCGAGGTACAGGAGCATCACGATGTAGAGATACTCGATGAAGCCGAAGAGCGCGTCGATGGACGTCAGCTCCTCGCGGCGCGCCGTCAGGATGGCCACGATCATCGTGACGACGAGCGGCACGATCGCCAGCCGCGTGACCAGCCCGAGGAGGATGAGCGCGCCGCAGATGAACTCGCATCCCGCGACGAACGGCGCCTGGATGTGCGCCGCCGGGATGTGAAGGCTCTCGAAGAACTCGGTGATGTCGTCGAGGTGGTGGAGCTTGCCCCACCCGGACATCAGGAAGACCCAGCCGAGCGTCAGGCGCGCCAGCGTCGGAGGCACCCAGCGCAACCGGTTGGAGATCGCCGCGGCGAGCGATTCAAGGCGGGACAGGAAGGCCATCGCACCTCCTCCTCCCGCGCGAGGCGGGGTTTCAGGAACTCCTAGACGGCGTCGCTCTTCGAGGCCATGTTGAAATCGCGGGCGCGGATCGCCGGCACCACCATGCGCCCCGCCCGCACCGGGGCGCTCATCGCCTCGACGTTGCGCAAAAGCGCCGCCGGCCCGTCGTTGAACCGGAAGTTGTTGACCGGCGACACGATCTTCCCTTTCTCGACAAGCCACACACCGTCGCGCGTCAGACCGGTCTGCTGCAGCGTCTGCGGGTTGAGCGTGCGGATGTACCAGAAACGCGTCACGAGAAGTCCGCGCTCGCAGCCGGCCAGGAGCTCGTCGAGCGTGCCGCTCCCTCCGTCGAGCACGAGGCTGCCGGGGTACGGCATCGGCTTCGTGTTCGTCTTCTGCGCCCAGTAGCGATCGACGCTGAGGTTCCTGAGCGTGCCGCGCTCGACCCAGGTCACCTTCACCGCCGGCAGGCCCGTGCTCTGCTGGCCGGCGCCGAAGAACCCGCCTCCCCCGCCGAACCCGGCCGCGGCGATCCACGGACGGCCGGGGACGCGCGGGTCGAACGGATCGGACCGCAGCGTGACCGTGTCGGCGAAGACCTTCTCGCCGATGCGGTTGCCGCCGCCCGGTTTCGAGAAGACGCTACGGCCTTCGTCCGCGGCGCGCGCCTGGATCCCGCCGAGCATCGTCTGCAGGAGATCGGCGACCGCCTGCGGCTCGAGGATGACGGTGTACCGGCCCGGGTCGAGCTCGCGCGGCTTCGCGGAGGCGAGCGCCTTCTTCGCGGCGCTCGCGGCAATCTCCTTCGGCTTCAGGTCCGCGAGGCGGTTCGCGCTGCCGCCCGCCCAGCCCGACCCGGTGCCGTCGGAGGTGCGCATCGTCGTCGAGAACGACGCCTCGGTCGCCGGCTGATAGCCGAAGAGGCCCTTGCGGTTGGCGATCGCCGAGGCGGTGACGTCGGTGGAGAAGAAGCCCGACGCCGCCAGGCCCGACGCCCGGGCGGCTTCGACCGCGGCCGCCGCCCCGTCGCGGCGCGCCTCGGGGCCGGCCGACGCGGTCACACCGTCGAACGCGGCGATCGCGGGATACGTCTGCGGCCCCAGACCGGGCACCCATTCGGGGCTCTCCGGCGCGAGGGCGAGGATCTCCTCGCTCCGCCGCACCGCCCGCTCGAGCGACGCGTCGTCGGTGTCGCTCGTCTGCACCGTGCCGCTCTTCTTCCCCGCGCGGCTGGTGACGTTGATCGCGAGCGTCGTCGCCGAACCTGCGGTCGTGACGTCCGAGGCCGCGGAGCGGGTGTGCGCCGAAGCCCCCGCCTCGATCGTCACCTCGCACTCCTCGGCCTTCGAGAAGCCGAGGACGCGGTCGCACAGCGCGCGGGCTTCCTTCGCGGTCAGCGGCGTCCGATCCATCACTCGGTCCTGAGCACGTTGACGCGCCGGAAGCGGCCGGGCGGGCAGCCGTGGCTCATGGCATTCACCTGCTGGGGCTGTCCCTTGCCGTCGTTCTGCAGCCCGACGTTCTCCCAGGTCGCCTCGCCGCCGAGCCCGTCGCACGCCTGCCAGAAGTCCGGAGTGCGGCTCTGGTACGCGACGTCGGCGAGCATGCGCCCGACCTTGCCGCCCTTGATCTCCCAGAAGGCGTCGCCGCCGAACTGGAAGTTGTAGCGCTGCTGGTCGATGGACCAGGAGCCGCGGCCGTCGATCAAAATGCCATCGTCCACTCCGGCGACGAGATCGTCGAGGCTGACCGCCTCCTTCGCCGGCTCGAGCCGGACGTTCGGCATGCGCTGGAACGGGACCGACGCGTACGAGTCGGCGTAGCAGCAGCCGGTGGACTCCTCGGCGCCGATGAGGTGGGCCTGGTCGCGGATCGTCTGGTAGCCGACGAAGATCCCCTTGCTGAACAGCGGGAACTGCTTCGTCTTCACGCCATCGTCGTCCCAGCCGCACGTCGACAGGCTTTCGGGGCGGATGCGATCGCCGTTGACGTTCACGAGGTCCGACCCGACGCGCAGCTTCCCGAGCTTGTCGGTCGTCAGGAAGGTGGTGCCGGCGAGATCCGCCTCGTAGCCGAGCGCCCGGTCCAGCTCGGTCGAATGCCCGAGCGATTCATGGATCGTCAGGCCGAGATGGCTCGGCATCAGCACGACGTCCTTCGTCCCCGGCTCGACCGACGGCGACTTGAGATGGGCGACCGCCTCTTCACCGAGGCGGCGGGCATGGTCGGCATAGCGCGCCCGCTCGACCTGCTCCCAGCCGGCGGCGACGGCGTGCGGCCGGTAGGTGCGCGACTTGGTCTTGCGTCCCTTCTCGACGGCGGTCGCGGTCAGCTCGGAGGCGGTGTGCACGACCTCCTGCTCGATGCGGCTTCCCTCGCTCGAGGCGAAGAAGCGATTCTCGCGCCGGAGCGAGATCGTCCCGTTGGCGGAGAAAACACCTTCGACCTTCTTGACCTCGCCGTTGAGGCCGCGCAGGAACTCCAGCTTGTCCTGCACGGTGACCGCGAACGGATCCTGCTTCACGGGCGTGCGATACGACTCGGTGCAGGCGGCCACCTTCGCGAGACGCACCGGCTCGCGCCGCAGCGGCGCATCGGCGCGCGCGATGGCGACCGCCTCCTTCGCGGCGGCGGCGATGGCGTCCTTCGTGACGACGTGCCGACCGGCGAAGCCCCACGCTCCGGCGGCGATCACCCGCACGCCGAAGCCGAACGACCCGGTTTCGTTGATGGCAGGCACGTGGTTCAGCGTGCCGCTCGCGAAATCCGGCTGGGAGCGCAGCGTGACGAGCTGCGTGCGGTAGCGGTTGATGCGGATGTCGGCGTAGGTGGCGCCCGCCTTCTTCGCGCGATCGAGGGCGAAGGCGGCGAGCTCGCGCAGCGTGTCCGGAGAGATCTCGTCGGCCTCGACGCGGCTGATGAAGATCTGTCCCGGGATGAGCTGCGCCCCGGCCCAGAGCGCGGCGCCCGCGCCACACGTGGCGAGGAACTCCCTGCGAGTCCGGCCCATCGTCCCTCCGTGCGACTCCCGGCGACAGGAGACACGGAGCCTAGCACGGTCAGCGGCGCAAGGTCAGGGACAGGAACGTGCCGGCCGCGCGGCCCCGGTCGAGTCGCGCCAGGCGATGCCGAAGCCGCAGGGGTTCTCGGGGCGCACGACGTAGTAATAGACCTGGCCGACCGGAGGGATCGCCGCGTCCGACGCGGCGGTGTCGCTCGCGTCGTTCGTCTCCAGGCAGACACCCGGACCGACGAAATCGTTCGCCGACGTCGAGCGGATGACGTCGTAGGCGACCGTTCCGGGCGCGCCGTAGCTGCCCGCGGGCGGGCTCCACGTGAGCGAGACGCCTCCGCCCGGCCCCGACGCCATCTGGAGGTTCAGGACCTCGCCGACCGTCCCCCAGGTGGTGACGTTCGACGGCGCGCAGTCGCACGCGCCTCCATGGCCGTCCCCGTCCGCGTCGTCCGCCTGCTGCGAGCCCTTGATGACGACGTTGTCGACCATCCAGCCCTGGCTGTTCGAGAAGAACGCGTTCGCCCTGTAGCGAAAGCCGATCTGGATCGTCATTCCCGAGTAGAAGCTGAGGTCGAACTCGTTGTGGGTCACGACACCGGTCCCCTGCGTCAGGCGCGCGCATCCGCTGATCGTCGTGTAGCTGGTGGGGAACTGCGGGTAAGGGATGACCACCACTTCCTTGGCGTCCTGCTCGCCGCTGTTCAGACACGCGCCTCCGGAGTCGTATCCGATGGCGTCGAACGCGATGGTCGAGTGTCCCAGCGGGATGGTGATGCTCGGGCTGACGAGGAGGTTGTCTTCCTGGTTGAAGCCGAAGGGATCGCAGTTGGGTCCGGCGGATCCGAGCGTCCTCCAGCCTTTGCTCGGATAGGTGCCGCCGCAGCGGCTGTTCGTCCAGGCCCAGGTCATCGTGGACCCGAAGGGGCCGCCCACGTTGACGGGCGTGAACCCGGCCGGGGACAGCTCGAAGGTCTCGTTGAGAGGACCGGTCCCGGGATTCGCATTGGCGGGGCAGTTGTCGCAGAGATCGCCGATGCCGTCCCCGTCGCTGTCGGTCGGGTCGAGGCCGGGGACCGTCGGGCAGGAATCGCAGAAATCGGATCTCCCGTCCCCGTCGAAATCGGGCATGCAGCGACCCTGGGAACAACCCGAGAACGGCGCACCCGGGCAGCAGTTCTGGGCCCCGTCCGCAAAGACCTGGAGATTGGTGTAGGTCGGAGCCGAACCGCAGGTGTCGCCCGCCACCATGATCCGGCCGTCATAGAGGCCGCCCTGGTCGAGCGTCACGTTGGTCAGGATCGGATTCTGCTGGTCCGACACGCCCGTGGGAAGGGTGACGCCGCCCGACAACCACAGGTACGACTGCGCCCCGGGAGGCGTCCCCGGGGCGGGCTTCAGGAAGAGCTGCGCGGTTCCTCCTTCGCAGACCGGGCCGCTGTTGCTCAGGATCGGGTCGGGCACGAGCGCGAGGACGTTCAGGACGTTCGTTCCGGTCGCGCTCTGGCCGTCCGGATTGGTGACCGTGACGGAGTGCAGTCCGGGCGCGGCGGTCGCCGGGTCGATCTCGAGGGTGAAGCCGTCGGGAAACACCATCGGCGGCGCCAGGAGCTGGAGCCCGCCGC
>Ga0134121_10001000_pt1 | contig 28165 bp, 26 predicted proteins | sample KB301_FD_96463 | JGI IMG/M metagenome (GOLD analysis project Ga0134121, IMG submission 96463) | Terrestrial soil microbial communities without Nitrogen fertilizer from Kellogg Biological Station, Michigan, USA - KB3-0-1 | ecosystem: Environmental > Terrestrial > Soil > Unclassified ... | reverse complement strand
TGAATCACGCGGGAGGCGTAAACGTAACTAATTGATTTTGAATCGAGATGCAGCCACGAGCGAAATCAAGGGTTTTTACATCCGTTGACATCTGCTTCCATTCAGCTACAGCGAGTTTCTATTTATTTCTGCCACAATTCTGCCACAGCGATCCCGTGGAGGTTGACCGACATCTCGCGCAGCACAGTTACTACTTTCAATTAGGCATGCGCTGTCCCCAGAGCAGCGTCGCGTGGTCCACGCCATTGAGGATTGTCGACCGCAAGCCTAGGTTGACATGTTGATTCGAATTTTCAGCATTATGCGGCTATTTTATCAACTCGCAGACCCTCGACGATTCGGCCCTTTGTCTAGAATCCCATGGAGACGGTTTTGCGCCGCGCGATCTCTTTGCATCCGCTTGCGCACAGCAAATTAAGCGAAATTTATGGCACACCACGCTGTTTTGCCGCGCTTAACACCCTCGACGAAAAAGTCATCGCTACCTGCATGCTCCAACATCGTCACCAAGAGTGTCTGAAATTTCTGCGGCTCATCGATAAATCACCACCCCGACGCAAACAGTTGCACTTGATCATCGACAACTACTCACCGCACAAACATCCTGACGTCCAAGCTTGGCTGCAAAAACATAAACGCTTTCACCTTCACTTCACTCCGACCAGTGCTTCCTGGCTTAACATGGTCGAGCGCTTCTTTAGAGATCTCACTCAGAAACAAATACGTCGCAGCTGCTTCGGCAACGTCGCCGAACTAGTTGAAACTATCGAACACTATGTCGCTCAGCACAACTCCGACACAAAGCCTGTCTGGACCGCAAGGGCTTCGGATATCTTGGAAAAGGTTAACGCGCACGTACAGCTTTTCATAAGTTATGATCTGTTTCACCATTACACTAGCTAATCTCGCGATAGCCGTGTTTATAATGCGCCTGCTAGATAATTAGTTTGACGGCTTCATATTCCTTCCGCCTCAAGGTGACGCATGAACCAACACGATTCTCCGTTGAACACCAACGAAGCAACTCCTTCACAGAAGCGACGGCCAAACAACAAGTGGCTATTCATCATTCTCGCGGTCGTTGTCGTTTTTTTCTTCGGCGTGGTAATCATTTCGATCGCCGGAATTGGTGTCTACTATCTTTCGGTACGGCAGAGCAAATCTACGACGTACTCGAGTTCACCCAGGGCACCTGCTGCGACTTCAAGTCTGACCAAGGAAAACGCACAATGCGCGATAAATTAGTGGACTTCCGCGGTGGGTGGTGGTGACGCCAAGATTGTGGGAGGCGTCCGGGAAATCCCGGCAGAAAACAGCGCGGTAGCCGAACTCAATATCAGCAATCTCAGCTACACGTCGAGTTCAACAGGGCAGCAACACACATACTCAGGTAAAGGTACTGCAATTTTTTCCCGTTATACCGACGGGAGTTGGGTTCTAAGCAAAATTGAGATCGGTGATTTTTACAGTGGAACAACCACTTGGAATCCTGTAGTAAAGATTTGCTAGTCGTCCAAACTGCTATAAATACCGCCCGAACACGCGCTTGGTCGAGGTTGCTATGAATCACGGCAGATCAATCTGAATCAGTAATCGTCATCCTCATCCTCAGTTTCACCAATATCTAATAGCTGACGCTCGTCCTTCCACCAAAGCAAGGTCAACACGAGGTCATTACCAATCTTAATTGAATCTTCTAGTAGACTATACCTACGTGCATCCGGGTAGTTGATCCAGCCATCCGCTTGAACCTCTATGGCGCCCTCTACTTCTTTGTTTCCGCGCAAGAGATCGTAGGCACTTGTATATGCTCCAGGCGTATCCCTGGGCCAGAGCACTTCTGGAACATCGGAGTTTCGGATGAACCAGCGGCGGCGTGTAGGTTCATTGCAAACAATCATAGAAGGAAATGAGCCAAGCTCGACCAAGCGAATTGCTGTGGCAGTGAGGCTAACTTCAAAATCCCGCGCTAACTCACGAACGGTATCGAATACGATGTCTTTGTTTTTTGCGCGCGGCTCGAACATGAATTTCGGAAGCAGTAAATCTGTGGCATACCGATTTGCGCGTCGTTCAGGATTGTCGGCACTCCACTCAGTCGCGAATACTCGTTCCGCGCAGACGAACGAGGCAATCTTCCCGCGGTCAATCATCCAGTGGCCCAGTTCGTGTCCTGCAGAGAAGCGTTGGCGCTCACGCCGCGATTCACTATCGACTGTAATAAACGCACGATTGCCAATACCCAAAATGCGCGCAGCACTTCCCTTGAGTCGCTCATAAATAATCGTGGCGCCGAGGTATTCTGCGAGCGCTTCGATCATGATGTCCTTTGGTTCAGAGATGCCAAGATCACTTAGCATCCTTGAGGGAGTTATATAGTGAGATTTGGTTGTCACTTCTTGGTTTCTTCTGAGTCGGTGGAAACATCTGCATCGATCAGTTCCAGGAGCTGTTTAAGGTAACCGCTTACATCTTCATCCGCGAGTTCGGTGAAATCCCTGAATTGAGCCGTAACCAGTCCCGAACTCAGCTCGGGCTTTGCCGCCAACAGTGTACTTATCATTTGTCGCTGTTCATCCGCCGAATCTGGTATCTCGTAATTCTTTGATCTCAGTGCCGCGAGCCGTTCCTCATATCGTGCCTTAGCTTCCAAAAGCGGACGCTGTTGACAGCCTTTAACAACATCGAATATGACCTGTTTGACGCGTTCAGCGACGGCATTCGGATCCTTCCCATCTTCTCTTATTTCACTCTCAATCTCGTCGAGAGGCGTATCGAGTGTGGATTCAGCCAAAGCATTCATAATGTTAGCCAAATCGGTATCATAATCTCGCGGTTCATCGCTCATGATTATCACTCCTCACTGGCTCTCCGAATGTTCCGCCGCAGCCACTTCATGGCCGTCTCATACTCTCTCTGGGAAACGTCGAGAGCTTCTCTTATTTCCGGTCCTGTCATTCCGTCACTTAGTCCGTCCAAAATGAGCCACGCGAGGGGATTGTTGCTAGCGATCTGCGCTATACGCTTTACCTCTTCTTTTCCGGCATGCGCATGCTCAGGATCGGCAGCGGGTGAAGCGACTTCGACCATGGGGTTGGCTGTTTTGCCTTGGGGAGTAAGTCGAATTATCTCTGACTCGAAAAACGCTTCGTCAGGGTTGAACTGATCGCGCCAATGAGACGAAATGCTTCTAATGACGCCTATCAGGTGCTGGAAGAAGTCAACGGATCCTTTGCTCCAACGTCGTCTGCCTTCGTAAGTGGCCGCGATTGCTTCCCCTACGAGATCTTCCCAATCACGACCCTGGGCTGCCCGCCCTAAACCCCGCATCCGCCAGCGAGCAAATCGTTCCAGCCTCAAATGTTGCTCACGAGTGAGAGCCTCAATGGCCGCGACAACTTCCTCTCGAGATGAGGCATTTTCCATCGCTTAGCATTGTAACAAGACCCTTCAAAATATATATGCCCGATTTTCCGCTACTTCGGACATCGCGTGAGCCGCTCTCATGAAAAAAGTTTTGGCGCGAATGTCCGAAGCACGCTGTAGTTCGGCATTAGTAGTAAGGAAGACGTGTTTTATCGAAAACGCGGCTTACTCAGAAAGGACGAGACGAAAATGCCTTCGCATGGTGAACAAAAGCTGGTGACGATTAGCGTTAATTCGGTCGATCACCAAGTTCCGCACGAGAAGATCTCTTATGACGCGATCGTCGAACTTGCATACCCCGGAGGGAGCACGAGTGGGGCGGTGTACATTGTCAAGTACTCGCGAGGAATGTCTGATAATGAATCGGGGACATTGCCGCGCGGTGAGGAGGTCATGGTGAAAGATGGAATGCGATTCCGAGTTTCGCCGACTGGCGAATCGTAATAAGTTCATCGACGACTTGGAGAAACAGGGTTACGCGGTTGACTTCGTTGGCAACCATCTCGTGATCTGTGGACTTCCATATCTCGATCACAAAGGAGCTCTCCGCTATGGTGACCTTGCAACGCCTGTTGACCTCAAGGCTGAATATGAAATAGATCGTCCATCAACTCATCAAGTGTGGTTCCGTGGCGAAGTTCCATATGATACTACCGGCGTGAAATTGCCCATTTCGGCCGTAAATAATCTAAGAGAAATCACGAAAGACTTTACCTGCCTCCTTTCGTTTTCTTTGAAGATCGAGGGTCAACCGTACGACACGTTTGAGGACAAGATTGTAACTTACCTAGAGGTTCTCACAGCGCCCGCGCGTGAAAAATACAAGGCTTTGCCACAAAGCGCAGTTCAAGCGAGGGCCGCAGAGGTGCATAGTCCGCTTCGATATCCAGACACCATGTCCGCTCGTGACGGCGTAAACGACTTGGCGCGTCGCCTCGTCGGCATGAAAGTTGGTATCGTAGGTCTCGGAGGAACAGGCAGCTATATCCTCGATTTTTTGTCAAAGACACACGTGCAGGTCATTCATATTTACGACGACGACATCGTCCACGTACACACCATGTTTCGCATGCCAGGCGCGATTGGTCAGAAGGCCCTTGGAAAGAAGAAGGTCGACGTCCTTTACAATATCTACAGTGACTTCCATTCTGCGATCGACCCGCACGCATACAGAATTGGCGTTGAAAACGTGCATGTATTGGCAGAACTCGACTTCGTATTTATTGCCGTGGACGATGGTCCCTCACGTGATCTTATCTGCCGCCGACTAGCTGAGTATGGGGTGCCTTTTGTTGACGTCGGTATGGGCCTTTACAGAACCGATCGTGGGTTGAATGGGATGATCAGAGTTTCAGGCGGTGACGTAGGTGACACAGCCAAGCTGATCGGAACAGAATATCTACCCGCAACTAGTCCTGTAGACAATGAGTACAGGCGGCAGCCTCAGATCGGTGAGCTCAATGCACTTAACGCTGCGCTGGCGATGATTCGCTTTAAGCAGCGACTGGGTGTGTTTGATCGCGAGTTTGAAAGTGCTGCAAATGTCTTTGAGATCTGCAGCTTCGACCTTGATCACTATACCCGTGATGATTTACCGATTTGAAAACGTGGAGCGTCTTCCAGCCGCATTAGCTGACAATGTCGTGTACGTCAGTGAAGAGTTCGAAGTCGCTGCCCTAAAGTGCGCCTGTGGGTGTGGACACCAAGTCAATCTGCTGCTTGGTGACGGACATACAGTCTATGATGAGGGAGGACTAGCTGATATCTGGCCCTCCATTGGCGTGTGGGATGCCCCATGTCGATCCCACTTCTGGATCCATAAAGGCAGAGTTCTCTGGGCGGACCAGTGGTCCGATGCCGAGATTCAAAGCGCGATGCAGCGACAGCTCGGCAGACATCTGCAAGACGCCAAGACCGCACAGCCTTGGTTCAAGCGTCTCGCGCGTTGGGCTGCGAATATTTTTAGATTCCGTAAGTAGAAATTTGTTGGTGCATTGGAAACAACGCTTCGATCCATGGAGCGGCCTTGAGGATCAAGAATGGATCAGAATTCATATGACAGCCCAACTCAGGTAGGCGAAACTGACGCTGACGCTCACGATCCCGGCAAAGATCTTGCTGGCTTTCTTCGGAATAGACGTTATGCCAAATACATCCGGTTTGTCTTCGCGGCAGTGGGCAGCATTCCTTGGGTAGGTGGTCTCATAGCTGCGAGCGCCGCGCTGCATGCGGAACAAGAACAAGGTCGCGTGAACGAGCTTAGCCGACAATGGGTTGAAGAACATCAGCATAAAATTCGTCAGCTGAATGAAACGTTGGCCCAAATGATTTCAAGACTTGAACAATTGGGTTCCCAGGTTGAAGAACGACTCGGTGATGAGAGTTATCTGGGATTGGTCAGATACGGATTTCGCGTATGGGATGAGTCGAGTACCCATTCTACGCGTGAGCGCGTGCGGCAAACTCTAACTAATGCCGCCGGAACGCGAACCTGTTCCGACGATGTCGTAAGACTCTTTCTGTTGTGGCTGAGGACTTATGATGAGCTTCATATGCGCGTCGTCGGCGTAATTCATCACAATCCCGGCGCGACTCGTGCGTTCATTTGGGAACAAATTCACGGAGAAGAAGTGAGGGAGGACTCGGCGGAGGCTGACCTATTCAAATTGATGATTCGGGAACTCAGTACCGGCGGTGTTATTCGGCAACATCGTGATACAACTGCTGACGGCCATTTTCTTGCCAAACGAGTACCGACGCGGAAAGCGAATAAGCTTACCCTGGAGTCTGCCTTTGAAGACAGCAAACCGTACGAGCTGACCAAGTTAGGAACCCAATTCGTCCATTACGCAATGACGGAACTCGTTCCGAGGATCGGCGCTACAACTTGATACGTTCCGATAAAGACTTACACTCGGTGTTTATTCATTTTTTTTCGCCGGCAACGGTGAGGTGGGGGGTACGTCGAACTGGTAGGCCTGCCAGCGCAAATAGCCTACTTTCGTGCACTCTGCCCATTTACCGGATGACTGATAGGAGTAATAGATCGCTGTCACAGATCCGACGGATTTACAGCATTAATGTTTGTGTACCGTGTGAAATCGGTCTCATTTAGCGTCAACAAATTAGTTATGCCATGAACGTTCATCGAGGCAACGAGCTTCGCATCGTGAACAGCTAACCCAATCAATGAGTGAGTGACAGCAAGTCTTCGCCATTCTCTAAATGTCGCTAGGCTATCAGGCAGCAAAACGAAGTGGCGTTCAATCAACCGCACTTTGCGCTCAGTTTGGTCAACGGAGAGATCCAGTCCTCCACGAGCGGAGGCAGGACGAGTGCAAACGTTCCAGAATTCAATGACTACTTGTGGGGTATAACAGAGCTCCTCATTACGTGAGCGAAGCTTGCGCAATGCATCTAGGCAAATCTGACGGTGAGGATCATTCCGGCTGGCCAGCCTAATGAAAATGTTCGAGTCGAGGAGGTACGCCATCAGTCATGATCAAAATAGATATCGGACCGGGAATAGGAGCCGGTATATGGTAGAAGGTCTTCAGTGCCTTCGGAGAACGCCATCATATCTGAGTGGAACTGTTCTTCCGTGGTTTGATGTTGCGTAGTCCTGTCACGATATTGCGCTAACAGACTCGCCAGGAACTCGTCAACAGGGGTTCGCCGCGCGTGTGCTTCTTCCGCAAGTAAACCTATAGTTTCGGGATTGATCAGTGCATAGACCTGCTCTGGAGGAAGTTCCGGAACAACGATAGACATTAACGTTAGATATCTAGCCATTAGAGCTTGGGAAAGCGCGCCCTCGAGTTCTATAAACCTGCGAACGTTTTCATCCCACGCACCATTCTGTAACGTCGGTGGATTTGTAAACACATATCGACCAACCCGGCTGAGTGGTCTGATTCTAATGGTAACGACGCGGTCATCCATTAAAGAGAGCGCAGATCCTACATTCTCGTAATCCTCGATAAACGCATCATCGATAAATATAGTTTGAGGACCTAGTGACGTTTCTTGCCCAAGGACTGCTCGCGGCATCTCAGCAGGGCCGAACACCAACTTGAAGGTGCGAGTATCAGATCTTGAATGCGTTAAATTTTGAAACCAGCTAAAAGTCTCGGTGTTTGCAGATGTTGGTTGAATTATTTCATTCACTCGCCAAATGAACTGTCTATCAAGAATAGCGCGAGCAGCGAAGAAAATAGCACTCATATCCTCGCCTGAAATGTATTCGGGAACTTCAAACTTCTTGCCGGTCGCATTCTCAACCACCATCAGCCCGAAATACATTTTGCGTCTTTGCAATAACTCACTTAGATCTGAAAGCGGTACATCGAATTGCAACGTCACGTCTATGTTGACAGCTGGAATTAAGACCCTGACTGTCTCCCCAAGCCCTAGCATCGAATACAAGGTATCTGTAATGAAAAGGGGTCGCGCGCGGTACTCCGTCACCTGAAAACTGAGGAACACTTCTTTAATCTGTAGATTTTCGTCAGGTCCTGTCGATGGTTCGCTGTGGATTGTTAGCAAAGCTATAACTCCGATATCGACTATCGACCTGAATGTTATTTCGCTGTAGTTGTCTGCGGTTTGAAGATCGATGATCTCACCTGCCAGCTTCGCTCCAAATGCTGGTACTTCTATAAAGAGTGCAAATTCAGAAGTATCGGGCACGAACTCGGATAGCTGTTCGGTGCTTATTCTACTGGTAGATGTAGCAGCACCAACCCATGACATTTGGTCACTCTCGGAACGCCAAAGCCCCGGGGAAAAGGGAGGAGGACTGTTAACTTCTAGGACATTCATCGTCAACATTCTATACTGTGGTCTAGTAACACCAAAAGCCTCGACCGCCATCTCTAACTTTTTTGGCGGCTCATGTGAACTCCCAAAATGCTCCTAACGACAATAACATGGCCAAAAATCAAGACACATCGCTAATCCCGATCGATTCGACTAAACCGCCTTTGGATCTGCCGCCTTCTCGCGACACTCAAGTCTTGAAAATTCCGGGCGACGTAAAAGCTTTCTTGGTTGAACGTTTCTCAGACTGCAATAAGAAACTAGCGTTCCAGCTTAGCACGTTTCCTAACGCTCACGAGGAAGCTTTGGATCTGTTGTTCATCTCTTATTTCGCCGTAATGCAGGGAGCTGTCAAGTTTGATTCAAATTGGACACTCAGACTTGACGCTCATTTCATAGGAGGAGGCAGGCATTACCGTACTTGGGAAGTGGCCGATATCGGACTTATGGTCATGTTTCGGAGGAACGGCAAAGTCATTCGCAGCAAGTTGACGTTTCTTCAATCGAAGAAGTTGTTTGCCAACCCGCTGCAACTAAAATCTTATGACCCGTATCGCCGACAGGGCTTGGGCCGCTTACTAGTTACTGAAGATGAACATCTCGAGCTCGTAAAACCACGATTGCTAAAATACTCCGAATTGTCGAGATATAAAGCCTTCAAAGTTGGAAGCGAACAAGAAAAGGCCATGACCAATTTCTCGACTGAATATAACGTGCCGCTTCACTATCTCTTCTACAATCCTTGTTTGATCCCGTGGCAAATACAAAGTCCTGTGGAAGGTCTACCCGAAATCACCGAGAACAAAGTTGGCTGTAGGGTAATAGCGAAACCTGTGGTCGATGAGATCCTGAAGAACGCTAAAAACGACAGTTCACCCAGTTACAAGAATCTGAAAACGGGATTTGACAACGCGTTTCCTGAACTGAGATCAAATGGCGGATGGAGAATGGAACATTTCATTTGTGATTTGTTCATTGGTGGCTCGGAAGGAGTAGTCGATGATTCACCTAACTTTAAACTGATGACTCAAATCATGTCCCGCAAAACGAGTCCGATTTCGTCAGCATTATCGATCACTTTCGACTTTCAAGAATGATAGTTTCGGCAACTCGTGTAAGGGAGTCAGGCCTCTAGTACTAGCGCCGTTGGCGAATCTACTTCCAAAATGCCGTACCTTCTTGTCTGATTATTAGACTCTAATCATCCGTTCTGTTGAGTACTCAGGCGGGCTCGGATTCGGCCTTCGACTTCTTCCCATGTGTTACCAGCGTCCGGATCGTTTGCGTAGGCGGCGAGGCGCGTTTCGAATAGCGCTTTTCCGTGTACGTTTAACAGATCTTCGTCGTCAAGCCAATCATCAGTATCGAGAGTATCGAGTTCAGCCAATCTTAGGCGGATTTCTTGACGCTCCATCTTTGTAAGTTTCGGTATTTCTCAGACGATTCACTTTGCTCCATGGACCCATAATGAATCCCTCATATCTGTACGTATTTGTGCTCTAAGTGATGAAGACTCAATAAGGACGGTCGTCTGATAAGGGATCGCATTCTTTCTGAACTTTCGAAGTGTCCCTATGTTCGGAGCACATAAATTCACATTTTGGCTCACATCGGGGGAGATTTGCAGATGGAGAAAGCACGCCGTTTAATCTGCGCGAGGTCGAAGCCGAAGCCGTGCTGCGAGTCTTTGAGATTGAAGCCGCTGATTACTGTCGCGGTTATGTGCAAAATTGGCGGCGTCGCGGAAGCGGTTTTGACGGCGATACGATAACGAAAAGAGCGCTCAAAAAGATCTTCCGAGCCGTCGATCAAATCATCCGCGCGGGAGTCTCGGAACTCTCGGAATACGCCAAGCTTTATACAAGTACTCGTCTCCGATCACCCCTATTGTCAATCAATGTCGCCTGCATAGGACTATCCCGGTCGTATACGACCACCCTTGGTTCGTATACGAACCACATGGCTCGTATATGCCACCCAATAATCAACCACAACGAATCCAAGGATTAAGCAAAGAAAACAAAGCAAGGTGCTCCGCACCTGATTAAGAGAGACACGTCACCCCCGAATTTGGGGTGGGCACGTTTACGCGGTAAACGTTGCCGTTAACTTTGTAAACGCGCCGATTTATTTATGCGAGGGTCCAATATTGCGTCTGACAACAACACAAGAATGTGACCAAATTGGTGCCACTGCGCAGTGAAAAATGTCTGGCGAGAATGTCCGCTGATGTGCGCGGGGCCGCGCGCCCTTGATGCCGCGGCTATGAATGTCCGCGCCGACCGGAGGAGGAAAACAAAAGCTCCTCCGTTCGTCTTGCCATTCTAGCCGCGGCATCAAGGGTTCGCTGCGCCGCGCTCCTGATTTGGAATGGCAAAGCAAAGCCTCCCGAAAGAGGAAAGAAGCACCGTGTCCGGGAGTCAATAAGAGATAAGCATTGGGCGAACGGCACCGAGCAGATCCGTCTTGAGAGCGCGACCTTCTATCCGATCGTGCGGCAAAGCGTCGGTTTGCAACATCATATGTTCGGCGCTCTTGCGCTCGCGCTGCATCCGCTTAACTGCCATCTCGGTATGTCATGGCGGGCGAATTTAGGGTAATGGGGAGATGTGAACGTCACCAATCGGTTGAAAGCAGGAGAGAATTTTAAATGAGTGAAACCAAGCGAACGAGAAATATTGCGTTCAGGGTAAACGATGATGATTACGCCAAAATTGAGAAGGCGGCTGCAGCAGCCGGCGATGAGCCAAACAATTGGTGCCGCAAGGTTGCTTTCAGCCAACTTACTGAGGGCCACACCTTCACCACGAATGAGCGATTGATATATCAAGAGGTCGCTTTGTTACGGTTTCTCCTGGGACACGGTTTCAAGATGCTGTTCAGTGACAACGAGAACACAATGGCAAAATGGAAAAAGCTGACAGCTCAGGCTGATCAAAGATCCGAAGAGATCGTGAATGAACTACTCTCTCGTAGAGGATGATTGAATTGCATCTCGGACGCCAACGTTGGAAGAATGACTCCGATGAGCCCCGACTGATTGTAATGCTGGTTAAGTATGAGTCAGAGTCGAAATTCCCGATAGCCCCACTGGCAATGCAGTACGCACGCGCAAGCGCGTGTCTCGAGTAACACGTTTCAATGACGCACAAGGTATCCGAACTGAGATCTCAACAACTCGAACGCTCCGACAGTTGCTGATAAGTCGCGGAGTGAAGCTGCTTTTCAGTGGTAATGCAGCCGAGGGCAGCCTCGGACCAAGCTAAGTACTCAGGCCGATCAAACGTCGGATGAGATCGTTCAGGAGTTGTCGTCGCGTTGGAAGTAAGTGCCGTGAATCACGGCAGGTGTTGTCACATTTTACGGCACTTGACTATGAGATCGAATCAGATCATGAGCGAGTTTCTCTGGTCGAAAGCGATCACGATGGTTGAAAATTCTGTCATCCAAACTGTACGTAGAAACTTGACGTTATCGATAAGAGACAACTTGCCAACTCTACTATCGCCAGCCATTTAGGCGCGCATTAGCGCATCAATTAGCAGACTCTCACGTTTTCCAGAAGCCTTTACTCTCAGTCCTCAAAAGATAGGACCAGTTGGTCACTGATCTGTTGGTCCAACATCGTGGCCCAGCCCTTGCACCAGGAGCGTCGCACATTGAGGTTGCGCGATGTTCTCGTAACCGATGGCCGAGGATCTCACAGCGGTAATCCGTCGCAAGCGAACGACCGGGCATGTTCGCGTAGCGTGAACAAATTCTGTCTAGCGCCCTTCGATGGACCACACACGCGCAAGCGCGTGTGTCTAGTACCGCAGATCGACGGCGCAAAACGGAATCGCAAATTTACTGGGCCAGGCTGCTTTGGCAGCTTAAAGAGGAAGGCGAAGTACGCAGTGAAAACTACTCTAGGCTTTCTGACTGAAGAAGGACGTACCCGCTCCAAGAATGCAACTCGAAGGGTCAGCGCCTACGCCGCCCTGATGTTGCTAATTGCGGGCGCTAGCGGATATGCGATTCATCGATACTGGATATCACAAAATCTCACCACGCTTCAGCGCGTCTATTTCAAACAATATCTAAAGAGCAGTTACCGAAGTTCTCTTATGACCAACTCCAGGTCGCACTACACGACGCTGGCGCGAATCGTCACAGATCCTGAAACGAAGAGAGACCGTTCACTTGCTGTTCTGGATGATGATGTTATTCCAGTGCTTGATGAAGCAGGGCGAATCGAGTTTGACCAGAATCATCGTCCGAAGCTCTTGCTGAAAGCTGGTATTGAGCACAAGAAGTACTTGTGGGAACACGGCATCCTGCGCGACCTCGACGCGTATGAATGGTTCCAACGTCTAATCTATGACGGCAAGAGCATTCCTGATATTTGGCGACCCGCCTGGTTAGGCGGCCTTCTGATCTTCTGTTTCGGCATTACCGCTTTCACCGCTCTCGACGTGTTTGCCCAACAACGCTATCTCAAGGGCGAACCGATTCGGGGCACCCGCGAACTCTCCCCAAAAACTTACATTCGTGAACACCGGAAACACACCGGATATGGATTGATGGTCTATACCCCTTAGGAGGTCAACATGTTTAGCACATTGAGAGAGAGCTTAGGATTCGGCGAACGTTCGTATCAATTAACTGTGCCGCGCTCGGAGGAGAATGAGGGTCTGTTGATTCTCGGCGATCCCGGGACTGGCAAGAGCCAGGTCATTCATCAGCTCCTGGACCACATCGCCAGACGCAAGCCGCAGGAAGCAGTTGTCTGTTATGACCCAGCGGGCGAGTTCATCGAGCGCCACTTCGATCCGGACCGTGACATAGTTTTGAATCCGCTGGACCTGCGCTGTCCGCAATGGAAGCCTGACTATGAATTTGATGCAGCCCCCATGAGGCAATTCATAGCTGAGAGTTTCTTCCCTTGTCCCGAGCATAGTCCAGCGAACACGCAATTCTTCGTTAAGGCTGCACGGAGCATCTTTGCCCAGATGCTTACGTTTAGTGCTACACCGGAGCGGTTCGTAGAGATGCTCTCGGACGAGAGCTTGATTGACTACTGCGTTGCCAGAACCGAACACGCACATCTGATTGCGAAAGATGCCAAGGGCCAGCGCGGCGGAGTGCTCGCGACACTTTCCGAGATCGGAGAATCTTTCAAGCTTCTTCCCTCAGAGGAAAGACCAAAGCGCTGGCTGAGTCTATACAAGTGGGCCAGGCAACGGGAAGGTTGGATCTTCATTACCTCGACTCATAGCACCAGAGAATCGCTAAGACGATTGCAGGCTGCATGGATCAATATGCTTCTCGGAAACCTCTTGACTAGTTACTCGGCCTCGCACCAGCGACCATGCTGGGTGTTCGTCGATGAGGTTCATTCATTAAAACACTTGCCGATACTCAGCTCCACCCTCGTTGAGGCCCGTAAATACGGAGTGAAGATGGTCCTCGGAACGCAAAACAAGGCTCAGTTTGAGGAGCACTACGGCCGCGGAGCAGCGACGATGCTGGCGTCATCGCACACGAAGATTTTCTTTCGTTGTAATGAACCTGAATCCGCTCGCTGGGTTTCAGAAATGATCGGCGAAGAGGAAAAAGAAAGACCGAGGATTGGCACCACCGCCACCGTGCAGGCGAATGGAAGAGACTCGATCAACTATTCGACATTCACCGAGCGTCGATCGGTGGTGAGCAAGGAACAGATCATGGCTTTGCCGAACCTGCATGGATATTGGAAGTACGGCGACTCCGTTGTGCCGTTTCGTATTGAGCCAAAAGACCGTCCGAAGGTGGCGCCGTCGTTCATTCCACGACCAGCCAAGCCTGCTATTCAAGGAGAATTGAAAGAACAAACACTCCGACTTACCGCTCCTGCTAATAGTAGCAACGGCGAACACGGTACTGAGATCACTACAGAGATGATCGATGACGTCGATACCGAGTTCTAGTTCCCATCATGATGACGATCAGCAAGGCATTGTCCGCGGGCCAAGCGGAGACTTATTACCAGCAGGACTACACGAACAAGTCCGAGGACTACTACACCGAGCAACGGGAGTTGAAGGGAGTCTGGTCTGGCCGCTTGGCTCAGGAGTGGAAACTAACGGGAGAGGTAAGGAGCGAACAATATGCACGACTGGTAGCAGGACAGGACCCGCACACAGGCGAGCAATTGATTCGCTCCGTTCCGGCAAGAGAGTCAGTTAACAACTTCGGCGAGGAGATTACGACGAGTGAACACAGAGCCGGTTGGGATGCAACCTTCAGTGCACCGAAGTCAGTCTCCCTCGCCGCTCTAGTGGGAGATGACGAGCGAGTAAGGGTTGCCCATCGGGAAAGTGTCAACAAGGCACTGGAAGCGATAGAGGAATATGTACAAGCACGCGGAGGTGGAAACAAGCCAGCGATCACAACCGGAAGAATGATCGCCGCTCAATTCGAACATACCGCGGCGCGGCCCGATCATGAGACTGGTTATGCCGCGCCGCAGCTTCACACACACGTCGTGATCATGAACATGACTGAGACAGAGGACGGACAGATCAGATCGGTCCAACCGCTTGAGCTATTTCGCAGTCAGCAATATGCGACGGCGATCTATCGAACCCACCTGGCCGACAAACTACAGGCGCTGGGTTATGAGATCGAAGTCGACGCACGAACGGGAGCGCCTGAGATCAAAGGCTTCAGTAAGGAGTATCTGCAAGAGAGCAGCCCACGCCGTGAAGAGGTCCGCAAGGAAGCGCAGGAGATTAAAGAACGCCTTGAACGTGAGGGTGTGATAGTGAAAGAAGGCGCCGGCTTGAATCAAGCAGCGGCGCACGCCAACCGTGCCAGCAAGCGTTACGACCGTGCGCACATGAGGCATCGATCTCGGGAAATGGACGCTCGCTATGGATCTCAGGCAGCGTTAGCGGCCGAGCAAGCGCGCAAGCGCGTTGGGCTCGAGTTATCGCAGGGCCAAATTCACAAACGAGCCCAGGAAGCAGTGACGTTTGCTCGTGACAACGCGATGGAGCGTGAGGCAGTTGCTGACATTCGAAAGATTACCGCGGACGCGTTACGGCGCAATCTCGGATTGACTACATACGACGCTGTTATCACGGAGCTCCGACAACGGGTCGAACGTGGCGAGTTCATCGAAGTCATGCGCGAGCGAGGACCGCGACAGGTGACGACGCGGCGAATGGTGGAAATGGAAGAGTCCAACCTTCAGAGGGTGCTGACAAAATCATCGACGACGACTCAGATTCTTGTGCCCCGGAGTCCGTCACCCATCGATGCTATCGCAGAAAATCGCCAACTCCGATTGAATGAAAACCAACGGACAGCACTTGAGCAAATCCTCGCCTGTCGCGATCAAATCTTCGGATTGCAAGGTGGTGCCGGCACGGGCAAGACCACGGTCTTATCAGTGTTGCGCGACGTGGCAGAGAAAGAAGGCTTTGAGGTCCGCGGCTTCGCGCCCACCACGCGAGCGACAAAGCAGCTCGCAGAAAGTGGAATACAGAGCGAGACATTGCAGAAATTCTTGAGCCGGCGAGGGCAAACGCCTGTGAATCACAATCGGCTCTTTGTCCTGGACGAGAGTTCACTGGCAAGCACCAGGAATCTCCACAAGTTCTTTAGCAGACTCGAAACGCAGGACAAGGTGTTGCTTGTCGGCGATAGCCGTCAGCATCAAGCCATCGAAGCAGGCACACCATTTGAGCAGTTTCAGAAGCACGGAATGACTACTGTAAAGCTTAGTGAAATCGTTAGACAACGAAAGCCGGATCTGAAGCACACAGTCGAAAAGCTCTCAGCACGAGAAATGCGGGCTGCGATCGACAACCTCGAGCGAGAAGGAAGAATTGTTGAGATTCCGTCCGCAAACGATCGGCTCAGGTCGATAGCCAGTGCATATTGCGAGAACCCTGAGAACACGCTTGTTGTTTCACCTCGCAACCGCGAGCGAGTCGAGCTCAACTCCCTCATTCATAATCAACTACAGCATGAGGGCCGACTCGGCCAGACCGATCACCAACTAACTGTCTATGTGAATCGTCAGGATATGACCGGCACCGAACGCACGTTTGCCAATGCCTATCGACCCGGCGAGGACATTATTCGCTACAACCGCGCCAGCAAGGTCTATGACGTCAAGGTTGGTGACTATGCGCTCGTGACAGCAAAGAATCACGCCAAAAATGAAATCACAGTTTCCTTCGAAAACGGACGTCAACTCACTTACAACCCGCAGCGACTTTCAGGCGTGAGCGTCTATTACGAGAGTCAACGTGAATTCGCAGAATCTGACCGCATTCAATTCCGCGCACCGTTGACTGAAAAGCGCGTTGCTAACGGTGAATTAGCGACTATCACAAAGATTACCGATGCGGAATTGATAGTGAAGCTCGATGGCGCTCGAGAGGTTAGCTTCGAGCCGCAGCGCTTTCGGCATATCGATCACGGCTACGCCGTCACCAGCCACTCATCACAAGGCACCACAGTTGATCGCGTCCTGATCAATGCGGATACACGCGAATCAGAAATGTTGCTCAACGATCGCATGGGCTACGTTGCGGTTTCGCGAGCGCGTGAGGACGCCATCATTTACACAAACTCGATCGAAGAGCTGAGGAGCGCGCTCGATCGGCGAGTTGATAAGGAGACGGCGTTGGAAGCCACGCGCGAAACCGCGGAGCGTCGATACGAATTGAAAGGCGATCACAATCCTTATGACGAGGAGAATCGATCAGTCGAAAGAGACCAAGCTTACGAACCAAACATGACGAATGACTTAAACAATGATCGCGCCGCCGAAGCGATTGAAACCGAGGAAATAGAATTTAGTCTTTCGTGAACAAGTTGAGACCAAGGTAGCGGTATGAGCAGCGAGAAAGCCAAAGAGTTGCCGATTTATCTAACTCTGAAAGAGGTCGCTGAATTGCTGAAAGTAAAACCGCGAACGATCTACGCTTGGGTAAGTGACAAGCGAATCCCTTACGAGCGCAAGGGTAGTCTGCTACGTTTTCGCCTTGATGCAATTCTCGCCTGGAATGAGCCAGCTCGATAGCGACAGAACAAACAACATCCGATTGCAGTTTCGCGTGCTAGAATGCCCGCCGCTCCTGTGATGGCTGCAACCGGAAAGGAGCACGATGTCAGTTTACAAGCGTAGGGGAAGTTGGTTCTGTGACATCACGATCGACGGCCGGCGAGTGCAGCGAGTTTTAAAGAAAGCGCGAACGCGAGCGCAAGCCATCAAGGCCAAGAGCGTGATCGAGAACAAGCTCTTTGAAAATAAGTACAAGATTGAGAAGACGCCAGAGGTACGCTTTGACAAATTCGTCAAAGACTATTTCTTGCCTTACTCAAAGTTACACAAAAAGACGTACCCAGACGATGTGCTGGTCTGCAAGATGCTTTTCGAGACGTTCGGTAGTCTAAGTCTTACTGAAATTAGTGCACCGATGATCGAGAAGTTCAAGCAGAAAAGACTTGAAGGGGAGACGATGTACAAGCGCAAGCGGAATCCGGCAACGGTAAATCGCGAGCTTTGCGTGTTGTCAAAAATCTTCTCGCTAGCCTTCGATGCAGAGTTGATCGACAGCAATCCCTGCCGGCGAGTGCGGAAGTTTCGCACGGATACACGAAGGACGCGTTATTTGACCTTTGAGGAAGAAGCCAGACTATTCGAGAAACTTGAAGGTCAGGAATGGGTACAGCGAATCGTCACGATGGCGATCAACACCGGAATGAGACAGGGAGAGATTTTTGATCTCACTTGGTTCGACGTGGACCTGTCGAGAGGCTTAATCCACATTCGTGTTTCGAAGAACGGCAAAGATCGTTTCGTTCCGATTAATCAGACGATTCGCACGATGTTGGAAAGACTACCGCGCACAAGCGAGTATGTTTTCCCAAGTCCGAAGACCGAAGGTCGCCTTGTTGACGTGAAGTTTCGTTTCGATAAGGCGAAGAGGGAAGCCGGGATCAGAGATTTCCGCTTTCATGATTTGCGTCACACTGCCGCCACTCGGATGGCAGACGGCGGCGCAGATGCTTTTGCCTTAGCTGAAATCTTCGGATGGTCAGACGTCAGAATGGCTCTGCGTTACACTCACGCGACTGCTGAGTCGAAGCGCCGGGCAGTTGAGAATTTGGCTAAACCGATTGGACCAAGTGACGAATCGGTGACAAATGAAAAAGGCAGGGTGGCCGCCCTGCCCTAAGTCATTGATTCTATTGGTGGAGCAGAGGGGGGTCGAACCCCTGACCTCCGCATTGCGAATTAGACGACCGGCAATTCGTTAAGTATTTGCCCTTTCGAAAGTTGCAGCCACCGAGGAAAATGAAGGGTTTTGCGGTTCTTTCCCATTCCGTGTCACCGACTCACCGCGCTGTGCTGAGAATTCTGTCCACAAATTGGCCACAAGTTTTTGGGGTGATTGATACCGCCTCACCAGTTCGGCTGGAGGGTTTACACCCTCGTTGGACTTGCCGTTCTCTGTTTGTTCAGTGCGACGATATCAGTGTAAAGCTGCCGCAAGTGTTCATCCGACATGTCCACGAGTGGCTCATACATAAAGGAATTTAAGTGAATGTTTTCAGGCGTCATAAGTGTTACGCGATCTAAAACCTTCAAGGCGGCAGTTTCGTTACTGAATAACTCCTTAAATTTTGCGAAGAGCGTTTGAGTTTGTTTGGAATCAATCCCAGCGATGAATGTGGGCTTGTTAATTTTGCTTATCATGTACTTCTCGGCCTCAATTCGTATGGCAATAGCGAGGACGATTTTGTTCTCAAGGTTAACGCCGCCAGCACCGTTCATACATGATTTAGCCTCCGTCTCAATGATCTCAATCACGGACTTGTGACCGTCAGCCTTCACGCGGTCTCCGCCGCACACTTCGGTATAAATAGCGTTTAGTTGATCTTCGGTTATATTGGCAGAATCGGCCCTCCAATGCAGAAGGGACGTAAGTGTTTTGAAGTTTCGATCATCCTCTCCCTTTGTGTATTCGACTAGATTTCTTAAAAACGGGATAGACGCGATTTTCTTCTTCGGATCAGTAAAGAAATTCCGTTTCCAATCATTGACAAAAATATTTTTGATTCCGCTTGCTTGTTGCAATGTAATTCCGGCATTGCTTTTGGACGCCATCAAGCAATGGTCGTAACTCACGAATCTGCTTTGGGTGGTACGAAAGAAATCAAAGTTATGCGTCATGATGATTTGCTTGAATAGCGGGTCTTGGCTGATGTCCTTCAAATACTGAATGATGGCGTACTTGTTCTGATAATCGAAGGAGTCGGCAACGTCATCAACAATCACGAGAGTCTCCTGATTCGCCTTTTTCCGGGTTTGAATCTCAAAAATGACGTTCAGGATATACAGAGCTTTCTTTTCGCCCGTGCTTAAGACTTTCATTAATGCTGTCTTCTCTACCGGAATCTTGTCTGCTCCATCATGGTATGTGAACGCAAGATCAATCATGGGCGCATAACCGAGCATAACGGCGGTTCTGTTCTTCGCGCTCAGTTTAAATGGAACAAAAAAGCGATCATTAAAAATCTGGATTACTTCTTCCCATTGTGTTTGTTGTCTGGAAGCCTCCTCCTCAATCTCGTTCTTTCTAACTTGGGCAGCTTCGTACTTCCTCTCGTAATCTGAGTAGAGGTCAAACCGTACCTTTAGGTACGACTTCCAAATGTCTTCTTTAAACTTCTTAATGTTGGTTAGTTGCGAAAGCAATGCCTCGTTCTCCAATAAATAATTCTGAAAATCGCGGAGCGTCGCATTTCTCTCAAGGAGCTTTGCAATCGCATCGAACTTTTTCCTTAGCTCCTTGTCCTTAATAATCGCTTCCTTCTCCTTTGCGATTACGTTCTCAAGCTCTTTCTGAGTCCTAATTTCAAGTCTCTCGCCAGCGATGAGATTGACAGTATGCTTGGCTTCAAAAAAACCGTTGTCAGCAAGGCTCTTTGCGATTTGACTAGCGTTGTAATAGTCGAATGTCCCTTTTTTAAAGTAGGTAGATGCCGCTAGCAATTCGTTATAGCGTCGCACGTACTCCTCAATGGCTGTCTTTGCATCTTTATTGTCCAGAAAGCTCAGGACCTTATCATCAAAGATTTTGTCGTAAAAAACATCAGCAAAGGGCGTGTCTTTCTGTTCTTGCAATTCTTTCTTGATACGAGTTAACGCAATATCAAACTCATCATCACTGCTGGTAAATGCTGAGGAGATTTCTTTTTCGAGCGGTTTCTTAGAACGCGATTGCTCCTTGAGAGCCTTCAACAAAAGTTCTCTTGAGTTGTTGATTTCCTCGTGGAGATTCTCGTATTCCTTTCGCAACTTGGCATCAACGAGAAGGGTTGAGGTTTTTTCTGTATGGCCGAACTCCGCGTCATACGGACGAACGACAAGAATGCTCCCCCTCGTCAGCTCACGACCCTTCTCATCGCTAATTTTTCTGCTGGATACACGTGCTGGGAAAATTCGATCAGAAGATGGCTGACCGGCCGCAAGGTCTGCAAACGTCTGGGCAAGCGAAGACTTCATCACTCCGTTTGGAGCATAAATGGCATAAACTGTCTCGCGGGAAAAATCGAATTTGTATTCGAGCTTCTTGATTCCGTAGCAATTTTCTAACTCAACAGAGACCTTTTTCATCTCAGCAGACCTTTTCGTGTAATTACAGGAGCGCTCATTTAGCCTTCGGATGATAGCATCACGATCTGCTGAGCCAAAGATATCGCACCAATTTTCGCCTGTCACCGCCTCTTTCCGTTTCCCTCTTTCCGTTTCTTGCGGTGACTGACTTTGCAAAGGCAATAAACTTACGTTTTGCTGGGTTCGGTCAATCTCAGTGCCGGCCAACACTTCCTTTGCAGGGCGTTGTATGTCGTTTTAGGTATATGAGGAAAACTATTAATCAACCGCAACGGCGCTGATTAAAACGTGTCGGCCGAGGGGTTCGCGCCAACCACGTATAGCCGATTTTGGACCGGATTCGCACCACGTCACGGCGACACACCATGCAGACTGAGGCACGTGGACTGCTAATCAATCTCACGCAAGTAGTTGAATAAGGACTCTGGCATTTGACCCTTACGAAGATCTGGCCAAGTCACTCCTAAATGAGTATTGAGACCGGCCGGATCGAGAATGTAATGATTTCCTTGCAGCGACAATATTTCGTCATCAAGAAGCTTGTTCAGCACAGATCGACCGATTTCATTCTTGAGAATACGCTCATGCTCAATTTTCTTTTTGTATCTCGCCAGCGTTCCGCGACTGTGAGATCTGAACTCGCAGAGAATTCGTCGTAACCGAAAATATTTCTGACGAAGATCGGGATCGCTAGGGGGTTGTGAGATTCTCTGCGCGTATTTGATCGTTGGGAAGCCAAGACTCGTCATGTCTTCGACTGCAAGAAGCAAGTTTGCTCCATTGGTAACAATCTTTTCGAGGCTACTCTCCAGTTTGCGACATTGTAATATCACTTCGTCAGCGTTGAGCTTGGTGGGTCGAAGAATTAACGACTTTGCGTCTAACACAACCCTCCTGGCATTTAGTTCCATCGGTGCTCCCACTTCGATCTCGCGGCCGCCCAGCGTCACGTTGCAGGGAACGGAAATAAACGCTCCGGCAAGACGTGGTCCCAGAGGGATAGTTGTCTCAGTGTCTGCTTCGGATTGAAAGGAAAAGGTCTTCGAGGCTTCTTCTTGGTCCCCAAGTAAGATTTCTATTTCGATGTCGATGTCGCTTGGCCCTTCAACATCAGTAGAAACATCGTCCGGATCGGGGCCATTGATCCTAAGTTCAACCTTCGCATGTACCGATCGAAATTCAAGAGCCGCAAGGAGAAGAGCGTTGAGATCACTTATTGCGACGCGATGATCGGCGGATATGATGTCTAGCATATACACAAAGTGGTAACTGTGCTTGTGCAATGCTACGTACTCTTTCACCAACGCATTTGACTCAGCTTTGCCCGAAGCAATTAGTGTAGCAAGCGCTAATGCCTCAAAAACGGCGTTGCGAAACTCCTGACCGATAATAAACGGATGCTCTGGCAGGAATGGAAGCAGTGCCTCCTCATACTTTTCATTCAATCGGGACTCTGGAATCCGAGATAGTGTGATCGAACGTTGTAAACAATGCGCCACTAGCCGAACGCACTGTTCCTCATCGCTATAAGCGGTTTCGAGTGCGGGAATTCGAATTTCATCGGGAAAGTCCTGCATTAAAGGCTGCACAATCGGTAGGACTTTTTCTTCTCGCTCTCGCCGCAGTACATAGGCCGCGATCCGATAAAGCAGTGATACTTCGACAATGCTTCCCTCTTCCTCGGCAATGTTGTCTCTTAATTTGTGATAGTTCTGCTCCTCCCTTAGCAAGGTGGCAATCGCATCCAAGACCGGCGGATACCCGATAAAGGACAAGAACTCTTCATTTTTTTCGTTCGGATTGCCAGTGAATGCCTTTCCCAGTTTTTCGATGATGAAGTCTCGTACCTCTTCGTACTGTTTGGCGTACGCGGCGTTTGGTTCGCTAAACGCATCGATGTATCGCCGTGCGTCATCGACGTTGAACGGAGATATTGCGACCAGTCCAGGCGTCAAGCCCTTATCCGAAAGATAGGTCCAACACTCATCTACAGTTCGAGTTCGCCCAAGAATTATGACGGTGGTTCCATTACCAGATGGACAGAGTCGTAAAACATCATCAAGAAAAGCTTCAAATGCTTCTTCGGTCGCCTTTGAACGCCCTTCATCAACCGCGTCGATAATGATGCCGTATTGTCCAGTCGCAAGTCCTTGTAGAACCGCACTGATTTCCTTTATGTCGAATGCCTGAGTTAGTAATCCTGTCAGCGTATTGGCCCCGACTGGTTTGTGTTTGCTCAGGTCAAATATCGGCAGTCCTATGTCTCGAGAGAGTTGTCGCGCTAACGCAGTTTTTCCTGTGGCGCCCACCGCTGATATTAGAATTACAGTGGGTCTCTCACTTTCGAAATCTAAGACCTTCTCAAAAGACGGTTCGATGTAAGGCTTGGTTCTTTCTCCGGCAACGAAAAATGACTCTGACGTCTCGCGCAAGTGAAAATGTCTCTTGCCTGCGGCGAGTATTGATCTTAGATGGTAGTAATCCATATTGCTCTTTTCAGACGTAATTTGAGCGGCCCGTTGTTCCGACTCTCTCCTGGTCCGGTATACGCGATTGAGAACCTTGCGTCAGCGCAGAAGACCAGATGGCTTCCCTCGGTTTGTCCGATGCGACGCGGCCATCCGGCGGGGAAGTTTTACGATCTAAGACTTGCGTGACCACGTCATAGACTTTGGCACGCTACTTACGCTCGCTCCCGGATAGGTCATGCATACTCTCAGTGCCCGTATGTGAACAACTCCCCGACGGACTTGTAACGTATAGCACGAGCGCCGCCGCCCTCGCCACCGGCCGGTTGCAAACGCCTGCGCAAATGTACTCCATCACTCTCACGGTCTTGATAAGCACTGTTTTCACTTGCTCGTCGTAAACGGTGCACGACACCGCCTTGTGCGCAACCATACATCCACTACCAACGATTGCTTCTCTGCCTTCACGCGTTGACCGTGTTGTCGCAGCACTCTGCTGGCATGAGTGAGACTCGGCAACGATACCCGTTTCCAGTATTTTTTGCGTGAGTCAACTCGTGTCACTGCTGCGTAATTACTTTCATGGAGCGTGTGCGTCTTGTACAGCGCTTTTCTCGAAACCCACTTCTGAGCTAGACTCCGCCTCGAATTTGCCTTCCGCATTACTTCGGTTCTCTTCGGGCTACTAAACACTTATGAACGATTGCAATCTTCGTCTGGCCGTAAAAAGAAAAGTTCTAGCACGTCACGCGAAAGCGTCGGATACGCGCATCGTTGAAGAACTCGGTCTTCAACATGGACTAGCCCGAGTCGATATCGCCGTAGTCAATGGAACCATTCACGGCTACGAACTAAAAAGCGATAAGGACACTCTCAAACGGCTTCCGCATCAGATTCAAGTCTATAGTTCGGTTTTGGACAAGGTGACTCTAGTAGTAGGGATTCGTCATGCGATCGAGGCAATAACCCTTGTGCCGGATTGGTGGGGAATCAAGATTGCGAGAGCCGGTGCTCGGGGAGCCTTTAAGTTTGAGTGCTACCGAACCGCTCACCTGAATCCGAGCCTCGATTCACTTTCAGTTTGCAAACTACTTTGGCGAGACGAAGCGCTTACTCTCTTGGCCGAACTTGGGGCAGCCGATCAAGTGCGTTATAAGGCGCGCGCGTTGGTCTACGCTCGGCTGGCGGAAGTTGCTGACTTGCCGAGTATCCAAGAAAGGGTTCGTCGCCAGTTGAAGTTCCGAACAACTTGGAGATCTGATCAACCACAAAAGCCACGTGGTGATTTATTCCAGCCCGAAGAAGAGTCTCCGGACTTCCAGGCCCTTGACCAAGTCGGCGATATAAGTTGTAAATGTAACGGTCTCCCGAACTAAAGGCCGCCCCGCAGAACTCCGGCCGACCGCAAAGAAGTTCTGCGTTAGCGGCATACTGCGCACTACCAATCCCCGTTCTCATGCCTTCACCACGCATAATTACCCAATAATCACTAGCGGTATACCGAATACTCGCACTTATGTTTGGAGCGGGAGGCGGTTCGACAAGTAGTGGGTATTGTATCGTGTAGTCGCCATGAGTCGGATATCTTGGCAGATCGGGAAGTAAAATTTGATTCTTCCATGCGAGCCAATCGTCGCGATTCCTCTCATGCTGAGCATTCTTATCGTAATCCGATAGATTTTCTGAAAAGGCGCCGCTGATCACGGTAAAGGTTCGCCATTGATTGAGTCTAGGCAATCGACGACAAAGGGCATCATAGGCTGGATTGAATTCTGAGATAAGTCGGCAGTCTGTAATTAGGTCGACCTGCTCTGGCACTGCACCAAGGGCATTGACTAATCGCTCAAGATCCTCCGCTAGTGATGAGCGTTGAAGATCCTCCGGGAAGAGTCTGATACAGACCCCGCGTTTGTCGAGCGAAAGGACCATCGACACAGCCTGTTGGAACTGTCGCCCGTCTCGTAAACCTATGACCGGTATGCCGGGAAGTCCACGCGATCGGATCGCCCCATTCATCCTTAGCATAAGGTCTCCGTCTTGTTCTTCGGTTAGATGATGGAGATCCAAAAAGAATGGATATGGACCCCAGTGTGTCCGAATCTCATCAGCGACCGTCGGCGGAGTATAGTCGGCGGTTCGAACAATCTCTAGTAGTGGAGTAATACTGGCACGCGCCTGGATGCTCAGTTCCCGCAGGGCAACTTTCTCCGAACGCTTGAACCTTAACACTGGCACGTAGTGCGTGTGGTCGAATTTGAGATTCATTTCAAACTCCAGTTCACTTCAGGAAAACAGAGCCGAACCTTACCTTGGCCAATCAGCTGATTCAGAATCTTGTATGAGCCGGCCTCGCGCCGCATCCTTCCGGCTATTATCGCAGGATGTATTCGAAGCTTTCTTGCTAAGTGCTGAGCCGCTTCCGGAGAACGAAGACTTTTAGCGGGACTTCTATTCCACTCTTCTTTGGGAATAAGAGCCTCTCCTGCAAGTCTATCGGCTGCCAATTCTCGCGGATCTGTACTCTCTTTCAAATCCAGATTGTCGAAGAAATGGGTAATCCCTTGCCCGTAATGGAGCGAAATATGGGCTAACTCGTGCATTAGGCAAAACCAGAAATTATCAATACGGTCGTGCCTAATCGTCATACCAATGATCGGGCGATCAAGACCTTGCATTATTGCCGCGCCATCCAGATGAGTGTGAGATAAGTGCGGTTCAATAATCAGCGGTATTCCGTGCGTCCGCAGAAATTCCTGAGCCAAGCGTGGCCCACTCTCGGCCCAACTCAACTGTGCAACTTCGCGCATGAACTTCAAGTCAACTGAGTCTGGTTTATACGGGACTTTTGGAACGTCATCGGTGGCCCTGTTTACGATCCTTGCCTTCCAAGCGGCCAAAGCAAATGGATCCATCGAGCGAGCGGTACGAGTGGTCTCGGTTCTTTTTAAGAGAGCAGCGATTTCCATGGGAGAACCTATCTGAGAAAAAAAAGAACCCAGCAATCGCTCGGGCTCCCGTTGTATCGAACTGCTAATCCACCCACGAGCGACCATTTCTTTCAGCGGGAAACGTGTCCAAGGAACGGTGTCAGTGTCGGCTTCTTCAAGAGCCTTTCCTCCATGCAATAACACCGCAGCTGGTATCGCCAAGTGCGAATGCAGAGCACGCATCATCGACAGGGTCAACGGTCTCTTCCCGGACATGACTTCGGAAACCTTGCTCGGACTGCCTATGTAAGGAACGAGATCTTTTTGTTTGAGGTCTTGTTGTTCCATCCGAAAGCGGATTGCTTCGAGCGGCTCCGGCACTCTTTTAGGAAAAGCTTCAGACTCGAAGTTCTCAGCAAGCAACATGAGCAACTCCAGACGATCAGCTTCAGGTGTGCCTGGGTCGGGATCACGATCAATTAGAGAGCTGATTTCCGCCAAGGCAGTTTCATGCTCTTTCTCATTTTTGATTACTTTGATCATGTGTGCGGTCTCCTCAAAACGTCCAGGTTGAATATTCTTCATGAGTGCCAATTCGCACTACTAAGACTACTTGGTTCTTGAAACTTATCTTTGTATCCAATCGATATTTATTACCTTTCAAGTTGAAAATGACTCTGTTATTGGCAAGGAAACTGGCGTGCGCATAGCGTCTCTTAATATCATTGGGCGTTTCCCACTTCGCCTCTTCAACATCACAAACCCAAACGTCCAGCTGTCCTCTGATGTCCGCATACTTGCGGGCAAAGCTATCAAGGTTGTTTCGACCAACGAGTTTCATTCAGGCGCCCGCGCATTTTGAGAGTTCCCCTCAAGCGGAACCTATCTAAGTTCCCAATACGGGGAACATCTTACAAGGGAAGGCGATGCCAGCGCAAGCGCATTCTCTGTAGTTTTCTGAAATGAGAGCGGAAAGTGTTCTTAGTTCTATTCGTCTGCAAAGAGGAGACTCACAATGAGATTTATTATTGGCGTTCTGTTGGGTTATTACATGCGAGGCAGAAAGCGCTGGCTGATAATTACGCTTACGGTGTATATCGGCCTTATCATCATGTGCTCTGTGGTTCTTCCCGCAATCGCTCTTTCCATACTTGGGCTTTCTGTGATGCGCGAACGAGCTTCACGACCTCCACAAACATCGGTTCCCGTGGTCGTAGGCGCGAACTACAACACAGCGCAGATCAAATTGCGCGACGCGAATCTCAAGATCCGTGTTCTTGCCACGCGGCATGATCCGCAGTTTGAACCGGGGATTATCATCGCGCAGACCCCTCAAGGCGGCGAGCGTGTAGATTGCGGCACTGTGATCGGAGTGACATTGAGCGCCGAAGATCCGTGGCGCTGAGTGATCTAACCTACCTAATGAATAGCACCGGAGTGATCATTTTGCCCGACTCGCTTTCTTCCGGCGTTGTCTGCGTCGAATTGGCGTCCGAGTCTTGAGCAGATCAGGGTGTTTTGTTTCGATCATGTGGGACAAACCCTGATAGGTTCTACCTATCAGAGGGGCAGCGTGAACCACTGAGCCGTCCGTTTGTGCTAATGCCTGTTTGATCGTTTCGTGTTCACATTCCAATAACCTTTGGTCTAAATTAAGGGGCTTGGTTAGGAGCACGTCAACTGCTTCGTCTCGGGACATCTCTCTACGCAGGCTGTCTGCGAGTTTTCCTCCCGCCGCACTCAATCGGGATAGAACTTCCCGACTCTGCGAATCTGCCAACCACTCACGCGCTTGCTGATATGCGGCCTGCAAAGTATCCGGTGAAAGGGGATCTACTTCCTCGATCATCGTAAGAGCCGCTAGT
>Ga0134121_10000999_pt1 | contig 28229 bp, 28 predicted proteins | sample KB301_FD_96463 | JGI IMG/M metagenome (GOLD analysis project Ga0134121, IMG submission 96463) | Terrestrial soil microbial communities without Nitrogen fertilizer from Kellogg Biological Station, Michigan, USA - KB3-0-1 | ecosystem: Environmental > Terrestrial > Soil > Unclassified ... | reverse complement strand
GTTGTATTTCATCGTGCACGAACCGAGAGGATAGAGTCCAAGATCGATATGGTAATTCCAGGTCGACAGGCGGGTGAAATGGCGGACGACATCCACTTCACTCAATTCCGGCATCCCGGCCACGTCGTTTCGAAGCAGATCGGGCGGGACGATATCGGAAATCGCCATCTCTGGAACATCGAGTGCCGGAAGATCGAATGCGCAGCGGCCCGGGGAACCTTCTTCAAACAGCAGCGGTTCATTGATCTGAAAATGCAGGCTCGTGCGCGGATGAGGAGTGTCGTTTGTCATTCCAGTCCCTTCACGAAGGCGTCGAGTTGGTCGCGCTGCATTGTCTCGGTGACGCAAACGAGAAGGGAGTTGCCCAATTCCGGATAAAATCTGGCGATGTGAAGACCCGGTATGATGCGGTTGCGCTGGAATCGGCTTGAACGCGACGCGAAGTCGTCCTTCATTTGCACGACGAATTCATTGAAACGGGGTCCGGAAAACAGAATGGAGTGTCTCGTCCGTGCTCGAATCTGCTGCACCACGTAATGGGTTTTCCGGATATTCTGTTCTGCCGTTTCACGCAATCCTGTTGGCCCCATCGTAGCCAGGTAAATCGTGCACATCAGCGCACACAGTGACTGGTTCGTGCATATGTTCGACGTCGCCTTCTCGCGCCGGATGTGTTGTTCGCGCGTGGAAAGAGTCAGCACAAAGGCACGCCGGCCGTGCTGATCTTCGCCCATGCCGACAAGCCGGCCAGGCATCTGGCGCAAATATTGTTCGCGGGTTGCGAGAAATCCAACATGCGGTCCGCCAAAGCTCATGGGAACGCCAAACGACTGGCCCTCTCCCACAACAATGTCTGCTCCTTCGGGTGGTTTGAGAATTCCAAGCGAGATCGCCTCGCAGATATTGACGATAGAAAGAGCCCCATGCTTGTGCGCAAGCGCGGAGATCTCTGCATTCTCTTCAATGGTTCCGAAAAAATTTGGAGACTGGATCACAACGGCGGCGACAGTGCTGTTTATCGCCTTCTCGACTGCGGCGAAGTCCACGCGTCCGCTTTCGGTGTAATCGATCAGCTGGACTTCGATTCCAAGGTTGCGGGCATATGTGGCGACAACCGCGCGGTATTCCGGGTGGACGGACTTTGCAATAAGGAACTTGTTCCGTGTTGTGATGCGGTGTGCCATGAGAATGGCTTCGCCGAGTCCGGTGCTTCCGTCGTACAGAGAGGCATTTGCAACGTCGAGACCGGTCAACTGCGTAATGTAGGTTTGAAATTCAAATATCGCCTGGAGAGTGCCCTGCGCAATCTCCGCCTGATATGGCGTGTATGCCGTGTAAAACTCGGATCGCGAAATAAGGGCATCAATGACGATTGGTACGTGATGGCGGTAGACGCCGGCGCCGAGAAACGACGCGTAATCGGTGGCATTGCGTGCGGAAGCCGTGCGAAAGAAACGAATCAGTTCGGGTTCGGTCAGCGCGTGCGGGAGATCCAGAAGCCGGCGTAACCGCATGTTTTCGGGGATACCGGCGAAGAGTTCTTCCATCGACCCGACGCCGATAGCCTCCAACATGCTCTTTCGGTCCGTGTCCGAGCTTGGAATGTACCTCATCTATGCCTGAGTCGCGGCGTATTCGTCGTACGACTTTGCAGACAGCAAGGTGGAAGTTTCCGCGCTATTTTGAATTCGTATACGGATGAGCCAGCCCTTGCCGTACGGATCGGAGTTCAACGTTTCAGGGGCCTCCTTGAGGGCCGCATTCACTTCGATGACTTCGCCGGCAACCGGTATGAAGAGATCCGACACCGCCTTAACGGATTCGACACTCCCAAAGGACTTGTGAGCCTCGAATTTGTCGCCGACCTTTGGCAGTTCAATGTAAACGACTTCGCCGAGCGATTCCTGAGCATGATGGGTGATGCCCACCGTGCCCGTATCTGCGGCAATTCGTATCCACTCGTGTTCCTTTGTGTACAACAGATCCTCTGGGCTCATGCACTTCTCCGTTTGTAAAATGGCGTCGGCACGACCTGCGCATCGCACGGGCGCCGTCGCACCAGAACCTGAAACGTTTTTCCGATTACCGCGTGTTCAACTGGCAAATATGCGAGTCCGATATTCTTCCGGAGTGTAATCGATGGCGAACCGCTGGTGACACGGCCCGCTTCCTGTCCGTCGATAGTGACGGGATAATGGTCGCGGGCGATTTCGGGTCCCAACATTTCAAATCCCGCAAGCGTCCGGGTTGTTCCTTCGGATTTTTGGTTCCTCAGAGCCGCGCTGCCGATGAATGTGCCCTTTTCGAGTTTTACGATCCAACCCAGTCCGGCTTCAAAAAGCGTCGTCGTTCGATCGATATCATTCCCATAGAGGAGCATCTTCGCTTCCAGGCGCAGCGTGTTGCGGGCGCCCAATCCGGCCGGAAGCAGCCCGTGAGGGCGTCCAGCTTCCATGATTGCATTCCATAACCGTACGGATTGGCTGGCCGAGAAGTAGAGTTCAAAGCCATCTTCACCAGTGTATCCGGTACGGGAAACCGTGGCGTCCACACCGGAAATACGGCCGCGTGCGAAATGATACGCGGCGATCCGTTCCAGGGGGATATCCGAAAGGGGTTGAAGAATATCGGCTGCAAGCGGCCCCTGGAGCGCCAGAAGACCGGTCTCATTGCTGACGTTTTCAACGCTGGCGAGGAACTTGTTGTGGTCTTGGATCCATTCCAGGTCCGACTCAATATTTGAAGCGTTGACAACAAGCATGTAACGATCGCCGGATTCACGGTATACCAGGAGATCATCAACGACGGTACCTTCTTCAGTTGGCAAGGCGGAGTACTGCGCCTGACCGTCGGCGAGGCGGGCCGCGTTGTTGCAGGTGACAAATTGAATCAGATCGAGCGCCTGTGGACCGGAGATTCGGAACTCCCCCATGTGGCTGACATCGAACAGGCCTGCAGCGCTGCGGACCGCATGGTGTTCCTTCGCAATGCCGCTGTACTCCACCGGCATGCTCCATCCGCCAAATGAAACGAGCCGGGCGCCAAGACTCTTGTGTGTGTCGAAGAGATCGGTTTTCCTGAGGTCGATCACGCGTTTAACCAGCCGCCGGATTCTAGCACAGCCCTTGACGCTGACCTCCCAATCATACGATGCTGATCGATTAATGAGGCACACGCGTATCAAACCTCCGGCACTTCGTCCCGGCGATCTGATCGGAATTGCAGCGCCGGCCAGCAACATCCGACCGGAGATGCTGGACGCGGGTTGCCGTGAACTCGAACGCCTCGGATACCGTACGCTCTATCGACCTGGGATTCTCAGTCTACACCGCTACTTTTCCGGCACCGATGAACGCCGCGCGACGGAGTTGTTGGAAATGCTTCGCAACCCGGAAGTGAAAGCGATTTTTTGCGCGAGGGGCGGTTATGGCAGCGGGCGGCTGATTCCTTATCTCGAACCCGAGCTCTTTCTCGTACACCCCAAGATCATTTGCGGCTCCAGCGACATTACCATGCTGTTGAGTTTTCTGGACCGGCAGGGACTCGTCGGATTTCACGGCCCGATGGTTGCCACATCGATTCGGCTGGGAGAGGAAGGGTATAACCGAAGCGTATTGATTCGGATGTTGCAGGGAGATCCCGATGTTGAATTTCCACTCGATCAGACAACTGTGCTTCGGCGGGGCAATGCCGAGGGACGCTTGACGGGAGGTTGTCTGTCTCTGGTCGTGTCAACGCTCGGCACGAACTACGAGATCGATACGAACCGGGCCATTCTGGTTTTGGAAGACCTCGGTGAGAAACCATTCCAGATAGACCGTATGCTCACGCAACTTAAACAGGCGGGGAAACTCGATACCGTTAGTGGAATCGTATTCGGAGAAATGCTGAACTGCACCAATCAACCCGATCAGGGGTACACACTTGAAGAAGTCATTCTCGATGTTCTGGACGGAACCTCGTTCCCCATACTTTATGGATTTCCAACCGGACACACATCGCGTCCGAATGTTGTTCTGCCGTTCGGTGTATATGCGAAGCTGGCACTCGGCTCGAATTCGAAATTTCACCTTCTGGAGTCCGCAGTAGCGGTGTCATGAAGAAATACACGAAATATTATCTCGTCGGCATCTGTGGCACGGCCATGGCATCGCTTGCAGGAATGTTGAAGGCGAGAGGCTGCACGGTTTCGGGTTCGGACTCCGATGTGTATCCGCCGATGTCGGACTATCTCGATCAGCTTGGAATTCGAGTTTTCAAAGGTTACGCAAGCGAAAATGTCGTGGCATCCAAGCCCGAAGTCGTCGTGATAGGCAATGCGGTTTCGCGCGGCAACCCGGAGGTCGAACATATTCTCGACTCCGGTATTCGATATGAGTCGATGGCGGAGACCGTGAAGGAGCTTTTCATCCGGGGGAAGAATTCAATCGTCGTTGCGGGTACGCATGGAAAAACCACAACAACGGCAATGCTTGCCTGGATGCTTGAAGTGGCGGGCCGGAAGCCTTCATTTCTTGTGGGCGGGATTGCGGAAAATTTCGGTGGAAGCTTTCAACTTGGCGACGGGCCGGATTTCGTCATTGAGGGAGACGAGTACGACACGGCATTCTTCGACAAGGGACCGAAGTTCCTGCACTATCTGCCTCAGATAATTCTGCTGAAGAATATTGAATACGATCACGCGGACATCTATCCGGATATTGAAACACTCAAAACGTCGTTTCGACGCGTCATCAATATCGTTCCACGCTCGGGACTGATCATTGCCGGCGTCGACAGTCCGATCGTGAGGGAGTTGATTCCAGCGGCATTTTCGCGTGTAGCGGAAGTGGGCATTGAACGAGGGGATTGGCAGGTCCGGGAGATTGAGCCGGTGGAAGAGGGAATGGCCTTCAAGGTTTTCCATAAGGATGTTCATGTGGGCGATTTCGCAATTCCCATGCTGGGTGCCTTCAACGTACAGAATGCTCTCGGAGCTGTCGTCGTCGGAAAGGAGCTCGGCATTGAAAACGGCGTCATTCAAAATGGTCTGTCTTCATTCAAGAGCGTGAAACGGCGGTTGGAACTTCGTGGCGAAGTGGAACATATTCGGGTATACGACGACTTTGCTCATCACCCGAAAGCGGTTCTGGAAACTCTCCGTGCCGTTCGGGCGCGTCACCCGGTAGACCGTATCTGGGCGGTTTTCGAACCGCGGTCGCAGACATGCCGGCGTAAGGTTTTCGAGCAGGACTTCATCACATCGTTCGATCCAGCCGATACCGTTGTGATCGCACGCGTATTCGCATCTTCAAAGTCGATGGGCAGTTTGAGCGTGGACGAACAGCTTTCTCCCGACGCCGTTGTCGAAGGCGTTCGCGCTCGTGGAAAAATCGCGGAGACGTTTGATACGTCGGATGAAATTGTGGAGTACATAGCGCGCAATGCGACGCCGGACGATCAGGTGGTCGTCATGTCAAATGGCGGATTTGACGGCATTCACAAGAAACTGCTGGAAAGGCTGCGGAGCCGATAATGGGTACAGCGCAACTGGTATACAGCGTGGCATGCGATGACGTCCGGATCGAAATGGGGAACAAGCTTTCCTTGATGGGAATCTTCGAGAATTTGTTCTTCCCGGCGTTTCCATCGATGCTTTTGAAACTTTCGGTGGCGAATCACTGGGTCGGGGTTGGAGATTTTGAAACACAGGTGAGGGTACTGGCACCGGACGGACGTGAAATCGCGGCATCGGCGCCATCCCCTTTTCGCATAGAATCTCAGGGATATGCAGACAACATCAGCTTCTTTACGAATGTGACTTTTGAGCGTGCGGGCAAATTTACGATTCAAACCTGGCTGGATGGGAAGCTGGTTGCTGAAAAAAAGATTCACGTTCATCAGATCCAGCAGCCGCCCTCGACGGTGAATTAGAGTTACTGTAGGCGCGGTCTATGACCGCGCACATTCCAGAATGAGAAGTGACGTGTAATCAAGGATCGTGCGCGGTCATAGACCGCGCCTACAGAGGTTGCAATCCGATCCCATTTTCAGACAGTATTGCATCCATCATGCGAACAATGAACTGGATCGTCACTATTCTGTTGGTGGCCGGGAGCTGCGCCCTGCTTGCAGGCCAGGCATCGCAGCGTCCACCCCGGACGACAACGCCGCAATCGTATACGCCCGAACAGATTCAGGCAGGCCAGACGCGCTTCTCGTCTCAGTGCGGTTTCTGCCATGGACGCGACGCAGCTGGCGGAGAAACCGGGCCAGACCTAACGCGTTCCGTCCTGGTCGCCCAGGATGTTCGCGGAGACCAGATAACCCCGGTCGTGCGGGCTGGCCGCCTGGACAAGGGCATGCCGTCCTTCGATCTGAGCGACGCGGATCTTTCCGCCATAGTCGCCTACGTCCACGATCAAAAAACAAAAGGGGAATCTCAGAGCGGCAACCGGCGGACAGTCGATGTCGCCGATTTGCAAACCGGCAATGCCGACGCCGGCAAAGTGTACTTCAATGGCGCCGGAGGTTGCGCGAAATGCCACTCCGTAACAGGAGACCTTGCGGGTATTGGGATGCGCTATCAGGGTCTCGTACTCCTGGAGCGTATGCTCCATCCCAGCGCTGCCGACGCCAGGGCACGGCCTCCAACTCCTCCGAAGCTGACAGTCACACTGAGTACCGGTGAGATCATTACCGGCGCACAAGTGTCGCGGGATGAATTCACAATTACATTGAAGGATGCGTCGGGGATGAATCGATCCTGGCCGACGAGCGACGTAAAGTTCACCGTCGACGATCCCGTCAACGCCCACTTCGATCAACTGGCCAAATACACCGACACCGACATGCACAACGTTCACGCGTATCTGCAGACATTGCGTTAGGAGAATTGAAATGCGTCTCTTTTTTGGAATTGGAATCGTCGTTGCGCTTGCTGCCATAGCCTTTGCGCAAGGTGTCGATCCGGCAATGCTGCTGAAGCCTCCCGTGGACAGCTGGCCGACATATCATGGCGAGTACTCGGGCCAACACCACAGCAAACTCACTCAAATCACTCCGGCAAACGTTGGAAAACTGACCCAGGTGTGGAAGTTTCAGACGTCTGGAGGTGTCAAGTCCACGCCGATTCTGGTGAACGGAGTTCTGTATGTGTCAAGGGAGGACAACGTCTGGGCCATTGATGCACGAACCGCAAAGGAACTCTGGCACTTTACGCAACCGAGAAGTGACGCTTTCTACATTGGTCATCGTGGCGTTGCCGTTTACAAGGACGCGGTATATCTCACGACACCGAATGCGCACCTGATCGCTCTTGATGCGAAGGACGGAAAAGTTCGTTGGGATGTGGTGATCGCAGATTCGAAGAAGGGCTACTGGTCGACCAATGCGCCGCTGGTTGTCGGCAATCACATGCTGGTCGGAGTATCCGGGGATTTCGATAATTTGCCGGGACAGCTGAAATCGATCGATCCGGATACCGGCAAGACACAGTGGATTTTCTACAGCACTCCTCCTGCAGGCGTGGATACCGGCACGCCAAGCGACGGCGCAACGGGCGGACAGATGTGGATTACCGGAACCTACGATCCGGTTCTCAATCTGGTTTATGTCGGAACCGGCAATCCGACGCCGGTATTGAACGGCCAGATGCGGCCCGGAGATAACAAGTGGACCTGCAGTATCGTCGCACTCAATCCGGATACGGGAAAGCTTGTCTGGGGATTCCAGGTCTCGCCTCACGATACGCACGATTGGGACGCATCCGAAGTTCCAGTGCTGGTGGATGCCAATTTCAACGGGGCTCCGCGCAAGATGCTGATGCAGGCCTCACGCAACGGCTACTTCTTCGTTCTGGATCGCACCAACGGCAAGAGTCTTCTGACGGCGCCATTCGCGGCAGCCAACTGGGCGAAGGGAATTGACCCGGACGGTCATCCGATTCCAAATCCGGACAAGGAGCCATCTCGCGACGGACGATTGATTGCACCGAATGAGAACGGCGGCACGAACTATCGTTCACCGAGCTTTGATCCGCAGTCCGGATTGTTCATTGTCAGCGCGTCGGATGCGTATGGAATTTATTTCTTCAAGCCTGAAGACGGAACATACGGCTGGGCGGGCGCGGATTACGGCATTGCCGCAAAGAGTTATCTGCGGGCGATCGACTATCAGACGGGAAAGATCCGTTGGAGTCATCCGATTGGCGATGGAAACGGCTCCGCCGGCGTGCTCTCCACGGAAACGGGCCTGACCTTCACAGGTGACAATTCCGTCAACGTGATGGCGGTTCGCAGCAGCGACGGTACGACGCTGTGGCATTCGAATATCGGAAAAGTCGGAAACTCTCCGATCACGTACATGCTCGATGGCAGGCAGTACCTGCTGGTGGGGGCTGGGAATTCCATCTATGCATTCGCTGTTCCTTAGCGGTATCGGGAACGGCGTATTAAGGTAGCAGATAGATCATTCCGATCCCCGCGACGAGCATCACAATTCCGATCATCGCGACCTTGGATCCTCTAGCGGGATTTGCGTCAATATTGAAGTAGCGGAGAAGCCTCCCGGCCTTGTACCACAACAATCCGAGCATGGTTATCGCCGTTCCGCCAAAGATCAGCGCGAGCGTTGGCCAGACCAGCAGTTCTTGAATTCCGTTCGACACGGATGGGCCCTCCTCTACGTCTTCGCCACGATACAAGACTGCGATAAATTAGCAGATGACGGATGCCAGCGTCGTGGGGGATTTATGAAAACTTTCGACTATCGCAACGCCACACGGGAGGATATTCCGGCGATTGTCCAGTTTCAGCTGGCCATGGCGAAGGAAACAGAGAATCTGGAATTGAATCCCCAGGTTTGTGCTGAAGGCGTCCTGGCGGTGTTTCAACGTCCGGAACTCGGCATTTATTATGTCAGCGATATCGAGGGAGTTGTCGCCGGATCGCTATTGACGACCTACGAGTGGAGTGATTGGCGAAACGGCGAAGTGTGGTGGCTGCAAAGTGTCTATGTGCGGCCGGAGTTTCGGAGGCAAGGCGTGTACCGGGGGCTGTACGCCCACATCCGGTCCATCGCCCTCGCGCGCGAAGAGGTGCGAGCGATACGTCTTTACGTCGATCGGCGAAACGTCGTGGCTCGGAGCGTTTATGAATCGCTCGGAATGAACGGTAACCACTATCAGGTTTTCGAATGGCTTAAGGATTGAGCCATTCGAGGGAATCGGCGAAACCAATTTCATTGTCTTCGCTGAACTCCATTTTATCCAGCAGTGCGCTCCTGGTCTGCACCTCGGTCCTATCCAGCTTGAGCCATCGAGCCTCGGACAAAGGAAACTCAACCTTGCGGTAATCGAAGGAAGCGGCATCGCTCGACTTCCAATATGCATTTCTGCCGTACTACAGGTGCCGGCCAATTTCGCAGAAAATTTTTACAAGAAAGTATTCCGGCCCGTAGCTGGACCGGTGAAAACAAAGTCCATGCCGTTATTTTGTCCTGTGTGCTTAAATGGCAGGCGGGATTGGATGCCTGGTGACTTCTGTAGAAAAACTTCTCAAGGATGATGTGCGGTTGCCATCGCCTCCGGCGATTGCCGTTCGTATTCTGGATCTTGTCCGACGGGATAACTTCTCCTTTCACGAGCTCGGGGAAATTATTCAGACAGATCCGGCCCTGACGAGCCGCATCCTCCGGCTCGCGAATTCCGGATGCTACGCCATGCCGAATAAGGTATCGAACTTCGATACCGCGCTCGCCGTGCTAGGCGGAAACGCCCTCAAAAATATTGCGTTGTCTTTCATCATCGCTCAGGGTTTCCAGGGGAAACGGGGCGATCGATTTGATTTCACGCGCCTGTGGCGCCGATCTGTAACCTCCGCCGTTGCCGGACAGCTGCTCTCCAAGGAGATCGGGTTCAAGAACGACGACACTTTCATAACGACTCTCCTTCAGGACATTGGAATAGGAGCAATGTTCCTCAGCAGACGGAACGACTACCTGGCGGTTCTCGACGAGAAGTCCGTTTCGGGCCGTACCCTGAAGTCCGTGGAACAGGAAATCTTCGACTTCGATCATCAGGAAGTTGGCTCCGAACTATTGAAGCTTTGGGGGCTGCCGGATAGCGTTTATCTGCCCATCCGATATCATCACGATCCGGACAATGCTCCTCTCAATCTGCGGCCGCTCTGCCAGGTGATCCGCGCATCCGACCGGCTTTCGGCGGTGTATTACGGATCTGGAAGCGTTCGAAACGTTCGACGGTCGAAGGAATTGTTGCTGCAGGAGTTCGGACTGCGTGATGAACGTGTGATGGCGCTGATTGACGCTGTCGCACTGAAGAGCGACGAAGTCCTGTCGCAGTTCAATATCGAATCCGGAAGGACGCAGTCCTATTCCCAGATTCTCCAGAAGGCCAACGAGGAATTGAGCCGGCTGAATTTTTCCTGCGAAACACTGATCATCGAATTCAAGGAATCGAAGAAGAGGGCAGAACTCCTTGCTACGGAATTAAAAGCGGCGAATGCAAGACTTCGAAGTGCGGCGTTCCGCGATGACTTGACCGGTCTGTACAACCACCGTTTTTTCCAGGAAACGCTTACAGGCGAACTGGAGTCCGCCGGACGTTATCGGCATCCGGTCTCTGTCATTTTGCTGGATGTCGATAATTTCAAGGAGATCAACGATACCTATGGACACCAGGGTGGTGACCTGGTGCTCCGTACCATCGGTCAATACCTGACTCGTACCAGCCGATCCAGCGATATCGCTGCGCGATACGGCGGTGATGAATTTGTGATTCTCCTGCGCGATACCACTCTGGATGGCGCAAGAGTCCGCGCGAACTCAATTTGTACAGAAATCGGGACCTTGCCTGTTCTGGCCGATGGAACAAGCGTACGCATCTCAGTGAGTATCGGCGTTGCAGGTTACAGCCAGCGGTCGCCGGTCACAAAAGATCAGCTCATCAGTCTGGCCGACAAGGCCATGTATCAGTCCAAGCACGATGGCCGGAATCGCGTCAGTATTCAAAAGGAGATTGCCTAGGGAATTTGGTACTCTGCTGGCCATGTCGACCAAGGCTTTTGTACCCAAATTCATGAAGATTGGCGTTCTCACGGCGGCGCTGCAGGAATTGACCCCACGGGACGTTCGGGATGCGGATCCCGACCGCGCCATAGAAGACTGGCTGGACTTTGCAGGCGAGCTCGGTGTGGATTACATCCAGCTTTCAACAGCACTTCATCCTTCCGAATCGGATATCCCGGCTGAGGCCCTGCTCGATCCGGTTGCGAACACACTGGATCTGCGAAAGCCCTTCGACAAGGCGCGTGCACAACGCGTGGAAACCGCACTGAAAGCCAGCGGCATCGGGCTGTCGGATCTCGCCTACTTCGACAACATGCTGCACCATGATTCCGCTGTGCGGAAGAAGAAGCACGATTTCATGATGCGCACTTTCGATGCAGCCTCGCTCCTCGGCGTGAATGCAGTTTGTGGATTTGTCGGCAGGAATCAACATCACAGCATGGACCAGAATCTGATCGACTTCGAAGAGCAGTTTGTTCCTCTACTGAAGGCCGCCAAGGATCGTGGTCTCACGTTTCGTGTCGAACAATGCCCGATGCCAGGATGGACGACTGGCGACAATTTTCACAACAACCTTGGGTACACGCCGGGAGCCTGGATCGCGCTGCACCGGATCTGTGAGAAACACGGCGTCGGAGATCAGTTCCGAATTCACTATGATCCGTCGCATGCCATTCTGATGGGGCAGGACACCCGTTCGATCTTTCAATACCTCAAAGACGAAGGATATGGATTCCTGATTGGCGGGTTCCACGTCAAGGGCCAGGTGATTGATGCGAAGGGCGTCTCCGCCTGGGGTTACGGCGGCCAGACCATGGAACGCGGCGATTGGATTAACGGAAAACCTTCCGACAATCCATCCGATCAGCTCAATGCCTGGAAAAAGCAGGTCGTTCTCTGTGAGCATGAACTTCCGGGCACCGCGCGCCACGACCCGTTGGCATACCTCCAGAATCGGACCGTCGACTGGCTGGACCACCAGTTGGCCGCACGCGAGTTACTTCCTCTGGATGTGGCGAACACGCATCTCATCGTGGAGCACGAGTATCCCAGGGCACGCATCCAGGATCGGGAACGGCTGAAACCGATTCTTCAGGGTTCGATTGCCTTTGTGCGGAAGATTGACGAGGCGGCGGCATGCATGGCGGCGCTCCAGCATGACGTGCTGGCCGCTCAGAATATTCCCATCCAGGGAATAGGAAGACAGGCCTATCGGTCTTGAATCCCAAACCTCTCCCGAAGGGAGAGGTAGGTGAGGGGTACAGAAACGGCACCGTCTATTAACACCTCACCGGCCTGTCGGAACAACGTCCAGCATGAGCTTTTCCGTTCCTCGCATCACCGCGAGCACGGCCCGAACACCAAGCTGATTTTCGGTGAGAATGCGGTGCAGGGCATCAATATCCGGTACGGCCTGATCGTTAAAACCGATTATGATGTCGCCTTCCCGCATGCCCGCTCTTTCTGCAGGGCTTCCGGATTCGACTGAAACCACGAAGATCCCACTCTCCACCGGAAGATTGTGCCATCGCACGAGCCTTCGATGCAGAGGAACATTCTGTCCACCGACGCCAATATAACTTCTCCGGATCTTTCCGTCTTTGATCAGGCGGCCGGCGACAAATTGCGCCGTATTGATGGCGATAGCAAAGCAGATTCCCTGTGCTGGAAGAATGACTGCCGTATTTACACCGACCACTTCTCCATGAGACGTCACCAGCGGCCCTCCGGAATTTCCGGGGTTCAATGCGGCGTCCGTTTGAATCACATTGTCGATCAAGTGGCCTGGCTTGGAGCGCAGGGAGCGGCCAAGGGCGCTGACCACGCCGGCCGTGACCGTGCACTGAAAACCATAAGGATTCCCGATGGCCACAACCAGTTGTCCGACCTTCAATCGATTCGAGTCGCCCCATACAACCGGAGTCAGATGAGGCGCCGTAATCCGAATGACGGCAAGATCCGTTTCCGGATCGTCACCGACTCGGTCCGCGGCAAACTTCTGTCCATCGGGAAACGCAACATGGATCTGGTTAGCGTCATGAACAACGTGGCTGTTGGTCAGAATGAAGCCATCCGGCGTGAAGACGAATCCCGAGCCGGCGCCGGTTCCCGTCTTATTACCGTTTCGAACTTCAACATTTACGACGGCGGGGCTGACCCGTTCGGCCGCGGAGATCACCGCCTGAGAATAGGCATCCAATGCCACTTCGTCTGAGATTTGGGAGGGCATGGCCTTCTATTTATGCAGATGGAGAATTTTTTCAAGCCGGCGGGGGTACGCCGCTACCGCTCCGAATGTCGCAGCGTCAAAACACTCCAGGTTATTGGGAGACACCTTTGCGGGATGCACCCAACATTATTAAAAGGAGATTAACCATGCAGAGAGATCGTAGAAGTTTAGTATGGGCCTTAGCCGCCCTGCTCATGGTTGGAAGCCTGGCCGGTGGATTGCTCGTTGCGCAGTCTGGACGCTCAACACCGGCGAGGCCGCCAGCCGCTGCCGCTACAGTACAAACCCCGAACATTGTTGGACCGATGGTCCCGGCCGAGGGCTTCGCTTCGCTTGTAAAGAAGACCGGACCGTCCGTCGTTAGTATCACTTCAACGACAGTGACGAAAGCTTCCGCAAATGATAGCGACGATTTTTCGCAACTGTTCCGTAATTTCCCCGGATTGGATATTCCTCAACTGCAGCGTCCCCGCAGTCAGAAGGCTGCCGGTTCCGGCGTCATCATGACATCCGATGGTTACATCCTCACGAATAGCCACGTGGTGGATGGCGCGACCAAGGTTCGCGTGGTGCTTGCCGACAAACAGGAATTCGACGCCAAAGTTATAGGGAAAGACTCGGACGCCGACATCGCCGTCATCAAGGTCGATGCATCGGGCTTGCCCGCAGTGACGATTGGCGATTCCTCGAAAGTCGAAGTCGGGGATCTGGCACTAGCGATTGGCAATCCCTTTGCGTTGGGCCAGACGGTAACCATGGGTATCGTCAGTGCTTTGGGGCGCACCGGTCTGGGTATTGAAAACTATGAGAATTTCATTCAGACCGATGCTGCGGTCAATCCGGGAAACTCCGGCGGCGCATTGGTGAATACCCGCGGAGAGCTGATCGGTATCAACACTGCAATCCTGTCTGAAAGCGGCGGAAATCAGGGCATTGGCTTTGCCATTCCCAGCAACATGGCCCGGTCTCTGATGAATCAGATCAAGGAGCACGGTCTGGTGACACGCGGGTATCTTGGAATTCTTCCTCAGGATCTGACGCCCGCTCTTGCAGCCAGCTTTGGAATCAAGGATACCAAAGGCGCTCTCGTCGGTCAGGTTGAGGACAACAGTCCTGCTGCCAGTGCCGGTCTCCAGCGTGGAGATGTCATTCGAGAAATCAATGGGGACGCGATCAACAATGAGGGAGACCTGCGTTTCAAGATTGCGGAGTTCGTGCCAGGAACAACACTTTCGTTGAAAGTGCTGCGCAACGGTTCTGAAAAGACGCTTTCCGTTAAGGTTGGGACAAAGCGGCCGGTGGAAGCAACATCGAAAGCGGCACCAACTCCCGATACCAGTCTGAACGGCAAACTGGGCATCTCGGTTCAGGATTTGAATGCCCAGGTTGCGCGCCAGTTGAATCTGCCGCAATCCGCATCCGGTGTCCTTGTGACTCAGGTCCAACCGGATAGTCCAGCTGCCGAAGCAGGAATTCAGCGGGGCGATGTTATCGAAGAAGTAAATCGCCAACCTATACGATCTACGAGCGAATTTCGAAACCTGGTGAGTCAGCCTTCGAAGTCGGTGCTTCTATTGATCCACCGTGTGATCGATCATGACGATAAGACGATTTACACCGTCATCGAACGCGCGGGGTAATGCAGCTGCAGGCGCTGTCATAAATTCGGGGCCGTGCTACTCGAACCCCGAACTCTGAACTGAAAGTTCGGGGTTCGAGTAGCACGGCCCCGAATTGGTCTGCAGGAAAACGAAAACGGAACTTTATTGCCGTAGAGGCTACTTCGTTTTCTTCTCCTTGTCGGCGTAGTATCCCGATTTCGTCCAGACACTGACTTTCCCGACCGTTTCCGGAATATTGGCAACATTCACTTTGATCTTGCGCCATTTGCCGTCGTTCGCCGGATTCGTCGATCGATATCCTATCTCGTATTGAACAGCGATGCCCCGCGCAATCTGCTGGACGATGCTTTCCAGGCCAAAAGATGTCGGAAACGAAAGGTATTCGCGCCCTCCAGTCAGTGGAGAAATGTTGGACGTGCTGTCGTCGTCGGTAATGTCTCCACCATCGTTTGAAGTGACGATGGAATACACCTGAACCGCCTGTTTTGATGCGACCCGCTCGACGTAGTCGGGATTCATGCCGCCGCCGGTGGGAGTCGCGCCGTCACCCGTCAATGTGCCCCCAACGAGTATCATGAGTTTCCGGTGGTTTGCCGCCTCTTTCAGGTAGTCGAGGCCCATGTAAATGGAATCCATAGACACGCCGCCCTGGGGATAGATGGTAGTTGCCTTCAGCGTATCCGTCGTGAAACTTTGAATCACCATCCCACCGGGGGGATGACCGTTATCATTGATGAGAAAGAACTCGTTTGTCGTCCACGGCGTGGCTTTCAGAAATGCCAGGGGTACGCTCCTGGATTCGGGGGGAGGGCCCCCAAGTACAAAACCGACACTGACGGGACCGCTCTCGACCGAAAACAGTTCGATGCTTTGCTCCACATTGTTTTCGGTAACCTGGAAGTTCTCCTTCTTCAATCCCGGAACAGAACGGTGCTCTTTGTCGGTGACTGTGACATAGGCGACGATCATTCCATTATTTGGATCGAGGTCGTCCTCCTGCTTTTTTTGAGGAGGCTGCTGACCTCGGCCCCTCCCGCCCGGCATGGCGGGCCCACGTCCGGTTTCGCCTCTTTGCGCCGGGGAGGGCTGGACGCCTCCTCCGCGAGTAGGCGATGTTTGGGCTCCTCCGCGCTGACCGTAGGTGATAAACGCGCAGGCAATCAAAAAAACAAGGGATAGCAAAGCGCCGGTTCGGAATGGGGATAGTCTGCTCATCAGCCCACAAGCGCAGCGCGGATGGCCTGTCCGAAGCGGACCGATTCTCCAGGTCCTTCTGCCATGATCAGTTTGTCCTGTACGACAAGTGGTCCAGAGACATATGTTGCTCCGGCGGCTTTCAATTCCTGGATTGCCTGAGGGAGAAAGTAGACAGTCGCTTTCTTTCCGGAGAGCAGCTTTGCTTTTGCCAGGACAACCGTGGAAAGAGAAATTGCGGCGACAACCTTTCCCGCAGCAGACATTGCCGCGGCGAGTTCCGCGAGCTTCTTGTCGTTCCAGAAAAATTCCGGCACCGAAGGTCCGCCGCAGATCACGAGGCCGTCAAAGTTTTCCGCCTTTGCGTCGGCAATGGCGATGGTGGCTTCCACGAGCGTCCCTTTCAGTCCGTAACAAGTGCGCACAGTCCCGGAAGCCACGGTGACGGAGGCGCCCACGGATTCGAAAATCTTCCGGGGCTCGACGAATTCTTCATCCCGAAACTGTGTATGCGGGACCACCATCAGAACATTCTTGCCGGCAAGGGTCGTATCCGCCATCTCTCAATTTCTCCTTCGTTCGCAAATTATAGCCCGCACCTTGCTAGAATGCAGTGAATGATTAGCTTGAAGAGTCCACGTGAAATCGAACGGATGAAGGGTGCGAGCCGCATTGTCGCGGAAATACTGCTGGAATTACGCGAAGTCGTCGGTGAAGGCATGTCGACGATGGAAATCGATCGCATAGCCGAATCCCTGACCTTGAAGAAGAAAGCCAAGCCCGCATTCAAGGGCTATCGCGGGTTTACCGCGTGCATTTGCGTCTCGATCAATGATGAGGTCGTTCACGGGATTCCATCGGCGAAACGCTTCCTGAAGAGCGGTGATGTTGTCGGGCTGGATTTCGGGGTGATCTACGATGATTTTTACGGGGACTCCGCGGTAACGATACCGATTGGAGCCATCCCTGAGGAAGTTCGGAATCTGTTGCAGGTCACCGAACAATCTTTATATGCCGCCATCGAGACACTGGTTCCTGGTAACTTTCTATCCGACGTCGGTGCCGCAATTCAGCGCCTGGCGGATTTGCACCACTTCGGCATCGTGAGAGAATTCTGTGGACATGGCATCGGTCGTGCGCTTCACGAAGACCCGCCGGTCCTGAATTATCTGCAAAGTGGCCGAGGTCCAAAGATCAAGCCGGGCCTTGTCATTGCTATCGAACCCATGGTGAATCTGGGAACCGAAAAAGTGCGAATTCTCGAAGATGGCTGGACTGTAGTGACTCTCGACGGAAAGCCGTCCGCCCACTTCGAACATACCATCGCCGTTACGCCCGACGGGCCGGAAATTCTTACCCGCGCTTAGCGAGTTCGAACCTGCAATCGCCAAGCCCGTAAAGCAATAAATTCCGTTATTGCGCCGGACGGTAGTAGCCATGCCGGTAATCGACCATGAGCTTTTCTTTGGAACCGGTGGGTGGAGTGACGGCCACGCGAACGGAACGCCATGAGCCGTCGTGTGCGGGATCGGTCGGGACGTATCCAATCGTGTACTGCGTGCGCAGATCGTGAGCGGTGCGCTCCATCAGAGCGTGCGCCTGATCGACGTCTACTGGGAAGAATGCGCGCCCCCCGCTGGCTTCCGCAATTTTGCTAAGGGTTGCTTCCGCCTGTTCTCCTTCAGTAGCACTCAGGAGTCCAACGACGATGATCATGACGCGGCTGTGCTTTACGGTCTCAATAACGTCTTCGAGTTTGGCTTTGGATACGTTATCCAGTCCGTCGGTTACCAACAGCAACGCCCGCTTTGTGTGATTTGCCTTCTGCATGTGATCCAGCGCGACCATCAGCGCGTCATATATGGCGGTTTGGCCGAACGGCTTCGACGCGGCCAGTGTTTCTTCGAGATCGGAGATTTTGGTGGTGAAATCCCGGTCGAGCCGGGCATCGGAATCAAAGTGGACGATGAACGTTTCATCTTCCGGATTGCTCTGACGGACAAACGAGAGCGCTGCCGCATCCAGTCGGGCCTTCCGGGGTTCGATACTTCGGCTGTTGTCGATGACAAGACCGAGACTGACTGGAATGTCCTCATGCTTGAAGACCTTAATCTGCTGCGCCACACCGTTTTCGGTGACGCTGAAGTTTTCGGCGGTGAGACCGCTCACGGTTCGATCTTTTTCATCGACAACCGAAACATGGAGCTCCATGAAATCCGAGTTGACGCTCAGGGTTAGAAGCGGCGGTGTGTCCTGCGCCAGAACGGTGGCTGCAAGGAAGGGCAGGAGAAACACCAAAATGGAATGTAGTTGTTTCATGTGTGCACTCGATGCTTGTACCACTCCAGTATCACCGGTATCAGCGATAGAAAAATGACAACGCCAATCACAAGATGCAGGTATTTGTCGATATCCGGGATCACGCTTCCAACTCCATAGCCAAGAAGTGTGGTGCTGAATACCCAAAGCGTGCCGCCGACAATATTAAAGACGACAAAATTTCGATATCGCATCCTGGCCGCACCCGCAACGGCCGGGACAAACGTTCGGATAATGGGCACGAAGCGGGCAATTACAATGGTTTTAGTTCCGTGCTTTTCGTAAAACGCGTGTGCGCGCTCCAGCTGAATCTTGAATTTTGGATAGCGGCTGGAAAGGGCGTTTCCGGCACTTCGACCAATGACATATCCGGTCTGATCGCCGGCAATTGCGGCTAGCGTCGGAAAGAGGAGCAGCCACGCGATATTTAGATGTCCCTGCGAGGCAAGAATTCCAGCTGTAACCAGAAGCGAATCACCCGGGAGGAAAAACCCGAAGAACAGTCCGGTTTCCACAAAGACAATTCCGGTAATCCCAAGAACGCCACCCCACTGAATCAACTCGCGGACGTTCAGAAGTTGTCGCAGCGTTTCCATATTCAAGTTTGAGCGTAACACACGGGCGTTGGCAATTCGCTGCGTCGATTGACACTTCGTGCAATCGAATGTTTAAATGAAATTCGTCCGGGCGGTTAGCTCAGCTGGGAGAGCGCGGCGTTCGCAACGCCGAGGCCGAGGGTTCGAACCCCTTACCGTCCATAGTCAGAGACCAATATGAAGAATAAGCTACTACTCAGCATCGGCGTGTTGGCCGTGGCAGTTGTGCTTTATGGGGCCCTCTACGGCGCGCAGTCCGGTTCCGCAAAACCCTCGTCATTTAGTGCGAACCGTGCGTTTGCCGATATGAAGGCCATGGTTGATTTCGGGCCGCGGCCTGCCGGAAGTGCTGCCATTGATAAAACCCGCCTATACATCGTTGCTGCACTGAAAACGGCCGGGTTGAAAGCCGAACTCGACGAGTTCGATGCCGTCACACCGCGCGGTCATCGCAAAATGATCAATATCCGCGCCGTGCGTCCGGGAACGCGAGCCACAACCATTGCGCTGGCGGGGCATTACGACACCAAAGTGTTTGACGACTTCAAGTTTGTCGGCGCCAGCGACGGAGCGTCGAGCGCCGCATGGCTTCTGGAAATGGCGCGTATCACCGCGACCATGAAGCTGGAAAACAATCTGGAATTCCTCTTCTTTGACGGCGAAGAGGCGGTTGTGGACTGGAGCGACGAAGACAGCCGTTATGGCAGCCGTTATGACGTGGCTCGACGAACAAAAGCGGGATCGCTTTCGCAATTGAAGGCCCTGGTGTTGGTCGACATGATTGGCGACAAGAACCTGAATATCAAGCGGGAAGGTCAATCCACGGACTGGCTCACTTCTATCATTTGGAATAACGCGCATGCGCTGGGCTTCAAGCGCGAGTTTCCCGACGAATCTCTTGTGGTGGAAGACGACCATCTGCCCTATCTGAACGCGCGGGTCCCGGCCACAGATCTTATTGACTTCGATTATCCGGACTGGCACAAGCAATCCGATACACTGGATAAGGTGAGCGGGGAAAGTCTCAAGAAGGTGGGCGATGCGGTTTACGCAAGCCTGCCGGAAATCGATCGGCGCGTCAACACGCCAGGCGCCGCAGGCACATCAAGGTAGTTCCTGTTACGTTGCTTCCTCCACTTTGCGTTTCTTTCCGAACAGGAATGCCACCGCAACTCCGAACATGTAAAGTGCGAACATTGGTACGGCCACAACCAGCATGTCCGGAATATCCGTGGTGGGAGTAATGACTGCGGCGATAACAAAGATGATCAGTATGGCGTATTTCGTGTTCTTCAAAAAGAAGGCCGCACTAACTAGACCGAACCGGCTTAACAGAAACATCAACGCTGGAAGTTCGAAGACAACGCCGAGGCAAAGTTCTATAGCAATGAACTGATCGAAATACTCCAGAGCCGATATCATCGGAGTAAAGCCCATGTCCTGCTGTCCGAACTTCAGCAGAAACTGCATCGCGAAGGGAAATGCGATGAAGTATCCGAACAGGCCTCCCATGCAGAAAAGAACAGACGATGAAAGGATAAACGGCATCGCGTAGCGCCGCTCCCGTTTGTAGAGCCCGGGGGAAATGAACATCCAAAGCTGGCCCATGATGAACGGGGAAGCCAGGAATATGGACCCAAGAAATGCCACTTTAATCGCCATGTTGAAACCATCCGTCGGTTTCAGCATGTTGAGCTTGATTACGGAATCGGCAAGCGGGTTTACGTCGTGCCAGATGACCGCCCAGACCTGCTTCAGTTCTGCCAGCATCTCGATTTTTTTCCCGGATCCGGCGGCGGCTATTGGAATCGCGATGATGCGTTGAAGTTTGCCCGCGAAGTACAAGCAGATGCCAAAGGCGGCTGCGATGGCGATGACCATCCGGATGATGCGCTTGCGCAGCTCCTCGAGATGGTCGAGGAACGACATCTGCCCATGGAGCTCTTCCTGATCTTCGAGTTCTTCTTCTTCGTTATCGGTTTTACGAGCCATTGGATCTTAGCTTCCGTTGGCTAACGGGGCCGGCGGTTCTTTGTGAGGATCACTGCTCGAACCGCCCTGTGGCGGTTCGGTTGGCGCGTCATGAGTTGTCTCATGCCCCGTCTCAGTGGGGGGATTCACCGCCGAGACTGAGGCTATGGTGTCTCGAATCGGCTGGTGGATCGTTTCCTTGGTATCTTGCAATTGATTCTCGGCTTCGCGGATTTGTTCGTCCCATGTGGCTTTCAGCTCAGATTTGGCCTTATTGAATTCCCGCAGCCCTCGGCCAAGCGACTTGCCGAGTTCCGGCAGTTTCTTTGGTCCGAAGACCACCAGGGCAACTATAAATATCACAATGAGTTCAGGAACTCCGAGCGGACCCATTACAAACCTCCGATGGGCGTAATGATAGCATCAGCAGGGTTGAATCGTCCTGCGTTTTGATCCGTCTGAAAATCCGAAGCGCATCTGATATACTGCCCAAGCGATTCGCCTGATAAAAAGAGGAGTGCGTCGATGAAGATTACGGACTCAAGAGTTTTCAATCTGGTCGTGATGGTATTGCTTACCGTCATTTTTGGCGGAGTGATGCATGCTCAATCCCGAACCACTACCAAACCCGACAGTGCGGCGGACACGGCTGCCCTCATTTTATTTAACAAGCTGCTCGATGCTGTCGAAGTGAACTACGCCACTCCTATTGATCCCGATAAAGCCATATATGGCGCGATCGACGGAATGCTGCGTACTCTGGACCCCCATTCGAAATTCTTCGATCCCAAGGCTTTCGGCCAGCTCCAGGAAGACCAGACCGGCAGGTACTTCGGATTGGGAATCATGATCACCACCCGGTTTGACAAGGTGACCGTCATCTCGCCGCCATTTAAGGGATCTCCCGCCGAGAAGGTTGGACTTCGCGTCGGCGATGTCATCAGTCTTGTCGAAGGGCAGTCGACTGCGGGTCTGGATGTGTCGGCGGTTGTCAATAAGTTGAAAGGCGCGCAGGGAACACCGGTTCACATCAGCATCGTACGGCCTGGAGTTGCGGAACCGATTCCGTTAACCGTGTACCGCGATGCGATCTCGAAATTCACCATCAATAACTTTTACACGATTCGCCCGGGCATTGGATACATCAAGCTCGACAGTTTTGCCGAAACTTCGGACAACGAACTGCGCGATGCTCTGAAGCAACTGGATGTCAAACATCTCGACGGCATGATCCTGGATCTGCGCGGAAATCCCGGCGGACTCCTGACGCAGGCGATCGCAGTCGGTTCGACCTTCCTCCAAAAGGAGCAGGTCATTTTAAAAACCGTTGGCCGTACTTCGGGCTCGACGAAAACCTATCCGTCTCAGATCACAAATTCCGACAACACGTATCCGCTGGTTGTACTGATTAATCAGGGAAGCGCCAGCGCGTCTGAAATCGTGGCCGGCGCACTTCAGGATCACGACCGTGCCTTGATCGTCGGAGAAACCAGTTTTGGCAAGGGTCTGGTTCAATCCGTTTACCGGCTGGGAAACAAGGGCGAAACCGGGCTTGCGCTGACAACGCAGAAGTGGCTGACCCCAAGCGGCCGGTTGATCCAGCGTGATTATTCGCAGATTTCACAATTTGATTATTACAACCATCGCGACACGCCGACGAATCCGGCGACGAACCCCGATACAAAGTTTTCCGATCTTGGGCGTCCGCTATATGGCGGTGGTGGAATCACCCCCGACCATGTTGTCTCCATCCCGAAGAGGAATGAGTTCCAGGACTTGATGGAGCGCAAGTACACGTTCTATGGATACGTCGCCACAAGATTCCTGGCGTCAAACCCCACCATCACGACGGCGTTCCAGGTCTCCGATTCGATGCTTGCCGAGTTCAAGAAGTATGTTCAGGGACGGGGAATCGCATTTTCCGACGCTGATTTCGAAAGCAACAAGGACTATCTCAAACGGATGATCAAATACGAGGTTTTCTACGAGCGTCTTGGTGTTGCGGAATCGGCGCGTGTTTTGCTGGATGTGGATCCACAGGTTCTCGCGGCTCTGAGCTACATGCCGGAAGCCAAAACGTTGAGTCAGTCCAAGACCCGCCGGCAAGTGGCGCAACGTTAGGGAGCGGTTCCTGCACACTATTCGGGTCCAGCTGGCCCATGCGGCATACAACATCGTTGTCGGGCCGGGCCTGCTGAATCACATGGAAGAACATCTGGAACGGGCCGGGCTGAACGGCCCGTTTCTTGTTGTGTCCCAGCCGCGAATCTTCAAGGCAATTGGAGCAGGATTCAAGAAACGATTTCCGGTCGTGTTGATTCCGGACGGTGAACGGGCAAAAACGCTGACGACAGTTTCCCGTCTTCTGGACCGCGTCGCCGGGGCAGGCATGACGCGGCAGTCGACATTGATCGCACTGGGCGGCGGAGTGGTTGGAGATATCACCGGATTTGTCGCCTCCCTCTATATGCGCGGAATCGCCGTCGTCCAGGTACCGACGACCTTGTTGGCACAAGTCGACTCCAGTATCGGTGGCAAGACGGGAGTCAATCATCGAACGGTAAAGAATCTGGTCGGAACATTCCATCAGCCGAGTCTCGTCCTCGCGGATCCGCTGCCCCTGAAGTTCCTTTCGGATCGGGAATACGCCAGCGGTTTGTATGAATCGCTCAAGTACGGCATCATTTCCGACCCTGCTCTCTTTGATACGTTTGTGAATCACCTCGACCGGCTGCGGAAACGCGATCCGGATACGGTTGAAGCGATGGTCGCGTGGTGCGCGGAAATCAAAGCCGCGATCGTTTCTGCGGACGAACGCGAGGGGGACCAGCGCCGGGTGCTGAACCTGGGTCACACCGTCGGTCACGCCTTGGAATCGGCTGGGAACTTCAGACGGCTGAAGCATGGAGAAGCAGTGGGCTACGGAATGATCGCCGCAGCGCGCATCAGTGCGTCGCTGGGGCGGATGACTCGCGTGGATGCGCAACGCGTGGAAGACGCTGTACGCTCAATCGGCGGATTGCCGTCGCTGGAAGGCACGAAACTGGTTCCGCTCATCAAAGCACTTCAGCAGGACAAGAAGGTCCGAGACGGCGCGGTCCACTTTATTCTGCCTCGACGTATCGGTCAGGTCGAGATCACCCGCGATGTTCCATTGCCCCTGGTTCGAGAAACCGTCGCCGCGCTAATCCATGAAAGCAAGACCGGACGGTAAGACCGTTCAGCAAATGTTTGCGGAGATCGCTCCGCGTTACGATTTCCTCAATCACTTCCTGTCTGCCTCGATCGATCGCCACTGGAGAAGGATTGCCGTTAACCGGGCTGGCGTCTATCTGGAAGACAGAGCCAACGTCATCTGTCTCGACCTTTGCAGTGGAACAGCCGACCTCGCCATCGAACTGAATCGCCGGCTGCAGGTTCCCGTTATTGCTTCCGATTTCTGTCATCCGATGCTGGTACGAGGACTCGAGAAAGTGCGCACCGCGCAACGGGACGCAGCCATCACTGTGATTGAGGCCGATTCGCTGGTGCTGCCCTTTGCCGGTGAATTCTTTGATCTTGCGACTGTGGCTTTCGGGCTGAGAAATCTCGAGGATACGGATCAGGGGCTTGCGGAAATGAAGCGAGTGCTGAAAAAGGGCGGCGCGGCCATCGTGCTGGAATTCTCGCGCCCGGTGGTCCCGGTATTTCGGGAAGTATTTGAGTTTTACTTTCATAATATTCTCCCGCACCTCGGAGCGTGGATTTCAGGTCAGGGTAGCGCCTATCGATATCTTCCGACTTCGGTGCGCCGGTTTCCGGCACAACGGGAACTGGTAACCATGATGGAGTCGGTTGGTTTTACGGACGTGGGATACCGCAATCTTTCCGGCGGCATTGCCGCCTTGCAGTGGGGCGTCAAATGAGGGGGCAGGAGAGAGGGGAGGATAGGGACCTCACTCCAGTTCATATTCCTTCACCTTGCTCAACAGCGTTTTGTAGGACACATCCAGCATTTCTGCCGCCTTCGTCTTGTTCCAGTTTAAAAGCTCGAGCGCCTGCTTGATTTTTGCGCGCTCCGCTGTTCGCGTTGCGCGGCCGGCGACGTCGGATAACGAACCGGAGAGATCGAACATGTGTGCGAAATCATCGGATGGCGTACGTCGTTGGAAGGCGAAATTGAGATTACATAGCTCAATCTCCTTTCCATCCGTCAGGATCACAGCGCGCTCAATGGTGTTCTGAAGCTCCCGGACATTCCCGGGCCACGAGTATTCGTTAATGGCGCGAGAGGATTCTGCGCTCAGTTGTAAGCCATGCCGATGAAGATCGCGTGTGAATTTATCGACGAAGAACTCCGCAAGCAGGCGGACGTCCGACATTCTTTCGCGAAGCGGCGGAATATGAACGGGGAACACGGAAAGCCTGAAGAACAGATCCTGCCGGAACTCTTTCCGGTCGACCTGCTCCTGAAGATTGCGATTGGTGGCAGCAATCACGCGTGTATTGACCCGAAGCGTCTCCAGGCCGCCAATCCGTTCGAAGGACTGCTCTTCGATGACTCTCAATACCTTTGCCTGTACGCCAACGTGAAGTTCTCCAATTTCGTCCAGAAATATCGTGCCCTGATCGGCGAGCTCGAATTTTCCGGCCTTGCGCGCGTTGGCGCCGGTGTAGGAACCCTTCTCGTGTCCGAAGAGTTCGTTCTCGATCAACGAGTCGGGAATCGCGGCGCAATTGACGGTAACGAATGGCTTGTCGCGGCGCGGGCTCAGCTGATGGATGGCGCGGGAGAATACTTCCTTACCGGTACCGCTCTCACCGGTCAGCAAAACCGTGGCATCCGTTGGCGCGACGCGTTGGATGTCGCGGCTCACCGCCTGGATTGCCGAACTGTCGCCGATAATTCTTGGAATCCCGTAACGTTCCTGTGCCTCTTCTTTCAGAAGAGTATTTTCCAGTTGCAGCGTCCGTTGCTGCAGTCCGCGCTCAATTAAAAGGGACAGGTGCGCGATATCCACCGGCTTCGGAAGAAAATCGAAGGCGCCATCCTTGATGGCTTCCACGGCTTCCTCAATCGTTCCGTAGGCTGTCATGATGAGTACGGGAATCGTGGGATCGGCTTCGCGCTGAGCACGCAACACTTCCAGGCCGGACAAGTTTGGAAGGCGTAAATCCGTTATGACGAGGTGATACGGCCGCTTCCGAATCTTCTCGATTGCCACAGGCCCGTCGGCGGCCTCGTCCACGGAGTAGCCGGACTTCTTGATCGCAGTCGCCAGCATCTGACGCAGGCTGTCTTTGTCTTCTACCAGTAGTATTCGCACCGTTCGACATCATAACCGACGGGCGAATCGGCCTACGGTCAATTCCGGATAACTGTCCGGACGGACAATGCGTATGCGGGACGCGTATGATTGCTCAAATCCTGGTTTGTCTGGGCCGACAACCGGATGTCGACGCGGGCAATACGTGCGCGGTTGGCCAGCGTATCCGGCGTGACAGGGTTTCCCGAGGTGTCGAGGTAATCAAAATGGAGCAGAGTAACGTTGGTTACCAGTTCATTGGCAGGCGCCCAGCTCGGATTGACGGGATCATTCAAATTGGTTGCCGTCGTACGTCTTACAGCTCCCGTAATGTCGTCCCGATAGATCGCAATCGCCTCCTCCAATGATATCGTCGGGAAGGCCGGGAATCGCAGCACGCCATCCGGGCCGGCTTCGGCAGGAGTGACTCGAACGCCTTTCGTTGACGGCACGATCGAATCGATCGACGCTCGAACCCACCCCCAGCCTGAAGTTCCCAGAGTGCCCCAGACATACACAAATCGGCCCGTCGGGCTGCCGCCAACGGCGTTGTACAGCCCGGTAACATTGTCCACGGTGAGAGTGACGGGAGTTCCAACCGTGAAGGTCACAGGGGACGGAGCAATTGCGGCCGCTTCCGTGGGCGCGAGACCCGCCCGAAAGTTGATCCGCGTGGAATTCGATCCGGCAAGGATCGCAACGGCTCCTTCGCTCGGACCTTCATCGTAGGTTTCGGCATACGAAGGAACGCCTTGTCCAGCCATTCGGATTTCGTCTGCGGCCTGGGAGACGGCGGCACGCACCCCCTGCTGCAACTCCGATACCAGATTTTGATCGTGAAACACGCGTTCGTTTTGCTGAAACAGATGGAATACCGCCACGCCAATCACCAACGTTATTGAGATGGATACGAGTATTTCGATTAACGAAAATCCCTTTGGCATGCTTCACCACGAGCCCGTTGCACGGGCAAGCTCCACTGACGCCGTTCCGCCGATCCTTCCAAAGACGGCTACCGTTACAGTTTGACTATCCGTGGCTTCGACTTCCCACAGTCGAAGAAACGGCGCCAGCGTATTCGCGTTGTCGATGAGGATTGTGCCGTCGCCGGCAATACTGACGTATTCCATATACCCAGTGGCCGGGTGCATGGAATCCAGGCTGCCACCGGCCGGCGAAGTCGTCGATTGCAGTTCCTCCATCTTGTCACTCACCAGCAGCGTCGCCGTTGTGCGTTGACGATTTCGGATATTGACACCCGTGGTCACGGAAAAGAGCGATGCCAGGCTGACGAGGCCGGTGGCCAGGATGATGGAAGCCAGCAGAGTTTCAAGCAGAGCATATCCATGATTGCGAGCCATACATGCGCTGGAGCACGCGGCGGACCATCATTTATTCCGACAGAGGAAGCGTAACCAGGAACCAAGCGCCATGCGGCGACACATTCTGGGCCTCGATCCGCCCGTTGTGCACGATCACGACTCTCTGAACGAGCGAGAGTCCAAATCCTGTGCCCGGTATTCATGCCGGGGTCCCTCGAACAACCGCCGCCACCGTCGGAATAAGCCGCTGAAAGTGCGAAAATGAATTCCGGAATTCGCGCGACTTTCTGCAGCCGAGCTCCCGAAGTCCTGTGGACCAGTAACCCGCTTGCACCTGGATCCTGCCTTTTATCCCACCCGTTTTGCCAGTGCGTTCATTTTCCAGAATACCGGCTTTACGCCCGCTGAATATTTGGAATGCGGACGGCATCAATCAAGTCGACCGAGGTTTAAGCGAAGTGTTCAACAACAAAAGCGTCAACGGCGTGAATCTCGCGGATGTCAGCCGCTTCGGAAGTTACTGACGATCCCTCCCGATAGACCCATGCCAAGGTTTAAGTTGTAGCCGTTTCAGGCACGGCTCAGGTTGTTTCCTATTTTCGCATTCGTAAATGCAGCTTGAT
>Ga0134121_10000998_pt1 | contig 28257 bp, 27 predicted proteins | sample KB301_FD_96463 | JGI IMG/M metagenome (GOLD analysis project Ga0134121, IMG submission 96463) | Terrestrial soil microbial communities without Nitrogen fertilizer from Kellogg Biological Station, Michigan, USA - KB3-0-1 | ecosystem: Environmental > Terrestrial > Soil > Unclassified ... | reverse complement strand
GTACTGGCTCCCCACCGCTGTCGGGCTGCGCCCGACTGGCGTGGTTTCCTGACGGCTATCGGGTTTCGATCTTTCCCTATCGGTCGGCCCTTCAACCAAACCCCGCCAGTCGGGCGCACCGGCCTCGATACTCGGCCTTCCCGACAGCGGTGGGGCACTGGCACTCGAAGGGCCGACGCTTCGCGTCACTACGGGCGAAGGCGTCGAAGCTCTCCGCCTTGGCAGGAAGGAAACCACGCGCCACAATGTGGCCGCGTCCACCTCTCTTGCCGCGCCCGCTCGGTCACCACACGCCGCTTTGCGGGCGTACCGCCGGACCTCCAGGCACGGGTTTAGAGCGGTCCTCCCTCTAGGGAGGACACTGGCTCCCCATGGGGAGGGGAAGAGAGGTCGGGCGCCTTCCAATCCCATGGACCAGACTCCCATCGCGATCGGCACCCGCACGTATTGGGTTTCGGATGATCCGAAGCTTGTTTTGCTTCACCCCGAGGACCGGGCGCAGCACTTGTATGTCGTCGGGAAAACCGGTCTCGGCAAGAGCACGCTCTTGCGGAACCTCATCCTCCAAGACCTCTATGCCGGGCGAGGTGTGGGTCTCCTTGATCCTCATGGAGACCTCGCCCGGGAGGTCTTGGACGCGATCCCGAGAGATCGGACGAACGAGGTGCTGTACTTCAATCCCGGCGATCTTGCCCATCCGGTGGGCCTCAATCTCCTTCCCAGGGCGCCGCAAGATCAGGCGCACCTTGTGGTCTCCGGGGTTCTCTCCGCCTTTCGGGGTATTTGGGGCTCCTCCTGGGGACCGCGCCTTGAATACATCCTGGGGCATGCCCTCGCGGCACTCTTGGACCACGGGAATCTCACGATTCTCGCCTTGCCGAAGCTCCTCTCGGATGACCGCTTCCGCGAGCGCGTCGCGGCGAAGGTCCGGGATCCGGTCGTGCGCGCCTTCTGGCGGGAGGAGTACGCCGGCTACGAGCGCCGCTTCCGCTTGGAAGCCATCGCGCCCCTTCAGAACAAGATCGGGCGGCTTCTCGGGAACGCCCCGATGCGGAACGTCTTCGGTCAGACGAAGAGCCGCTTTGATGCAGGATTCCTCATGGACCAGAGCCGGATCATGATCGCCGATCTCTCGAAAGGCGTAATTGGCGAGGATCACTCCCGCCTCTTGGGCGCGCTCCTCCTCTCGCAGTTCCAGTGGGCGGCGATGCAGCGATCCGGCAATCCGGATTCACCCCGCATTCCCTTCCACCTCTACATCGACGAGTTCCACTCCTTCGCGACCGACGCCTTGGCGTCGATCCTCGCCGAGGCGAGGAAATACGGCCTGGCGCTCATCCTCGCGCACCAGTACCTTGACCAGCTGACCGACGAGATCCGGCAAAGCGTATTCGGCAATGCCGGGAACCTCATCGCCTTCCGGGTGGGACAGGCCGATGCGCGCCTCTTGGAGGACGAGCTCGGCGGCGACGTGAAGATGGGGAACCTCGTCTCCCTCGGGAAGTACGAGTTCTATGCCCGGCTCTTGGACCAGAGCCGGATGCGGGAGCCTTTCCGGGGACGGACCTTGCCGCCCATCCAGGGCACGGCCGGCGGCAGACGGGCGGCGGTCATCCGCCGCTCCCGGGAGCGGTATGGCCGGCCGCGGGAGGAGGTGGAACGGAAGATCGAGCGGTGGTTAGGCGGCTGATCCTGCCGCCTTTCCCAAGCTCTGACTGGCCGGTACGCTGACTTGATGCTTGAAGTCCAACCCCGCCGGCCGCGCTTCGAGCGCGCGTCGGTGCGCCCAATGATCGTCACGCCCCGCGACCTTCTGATCCTCCGGGCCGTCCATCGTCACCGGCTCCTCAGGTCCACGCATCTTATGGCCCTCTCGGATGGCAGCCCTCAGACGACGCTTCGGCGCTTGCAGCTCCTCTTCCATCACGGCTACCTTGATCGCCCGTCCATACAGCTCGACTGGTACGCCCGCGGCTCCGAGCCCTTGGTCTATGCCCTGGGGAGTCGCGGCGCCGAGCTTCTCGAGGCCCGTGGTGAGTTCAGGAGGGGCGGCATCCGGTGGGACACGAAGAACCGGAACGTCTCCCGGGTCTTCCTTCACCACACCCTCGCAGTCGCCGAGGTCATAGTCGCCTTCGAGATCGCCTGCCGAGGTCGCGAGGGGATGCGGTTCATCCCACCCGAGGAGGTACTCGCGGGGGCACCGGAGGCGACCCGGCGCCTGCGCCTGCCCTTCCGCTGGCAGGTCGAGGTCCGCCAGGGCGGCAAGTCTCACCGCCTGGGCGTGGAGCCGGATAAGCTCTTCGGGCTTCGCTTCGAAGGCGAGCCGGAGGGTCGAAACGTCGCCTTCTTCTTCCTTGAAGCCGACCGGGGCACCATGCCGGTCAGGCGGAAGGGGCTTGCGCAGACGAGCTTCCTCCGGAAGCTTCTCTGCTATCAAGAGACGTGGCGGCAAGGAATCCACAGGGCGCATCTCGGCATATCGAACTTCCGGGTCTTAACCGTGACAACGAACGGGGAGCGGGTGGAGCATCTCGTGGAGGCGTGCCGATCGCTCGGGGGCGGCGGCTCGCGCCTCTTTCTTTTTACGGACCGGGAGAGTCTTGGCCAAGACGTCATCCTCGGACACGAGTGGGAAAACGGCCGGGGCGAGATGGTTCGCCTTCTAAATTCGTAGTTCAGGACCTACCCTCTCGCCTTCGATTTATAGTATGCTTACCAACGTCGCGTGTTCCCGAACCACGACGGGAGCAAAGCTGTAGTGTCTTATTTATGCTGACTAAAGGGAGATAGCTATGTTATTCCATAGAAAAGTGCTGAAGGGGCGGGAGTTTGGTCCTCAAGGTGATGGCTCAGAGAAAGATAGGTATGAAATCATTCCTCTGCGTATTGTTGAAGGGTTTTTGTTATTCTTCGTTCTGATAGGAGCATCGATAACTTGTCGATTAATCAAATGGGATGAAGGGGCTACCACCTTTCTTAATCTGGTTGAAATGGCAGGCGGCGGCCTAGGTGGGCTCTTCTTTGGCGAAAGATTGGCGCTAAATAAATCTTAGGAGGACACCGTGGCTCGCAATTTGGCCATTGATTTCTTTAGGTATGGAGTTGGGCTCTTACTGGAAAACCTACCAGAAGAGTTTCGAGGGCGAATAAACGGGAAGGTGAAGGTCGGGTACCAAGCTAGCGATATTGCCAATGCTGTCACTTCATTGCGATCATTTAGGTTTCTTGGCTATGAGATCAAGGTGAATCAGGGATGGTATCAGTTCATCTCCGATGCTGCCGCCCTTTACGTCTCGCGCTCGCAAGTCTTATCCCCTGTAGATCATAGAACTTTAATTCCGGTCGCAACGAACGTTCAAGAGATTGCCTCCATCCTAAAGCAAATCACAAAAAGTTATCTGGCAACAAAAAGATGGACACCTGCGACTCCGCTCTTGAATGCTATAAGCAAACCAGTCCCAACTATCCTAAAGATTAAGCATCCGAGTCAAGGGAAAATTTTTTCGTTTCTTCGGTTTTATATTTGCTACTTCACCATGGCTCATGAATTGGGGCATATAATTGCAGGTCATGTCTGTACTCCGTACCCGGATAATCAAGATGAACGATGGGAAGAGGAGTACGAGGCAGACAGAATCGCCCTTCGGCTAATGCTCAATATTTTGGCCCGAAGAGAAGATTTGAATACGTTTTCTAGCTATGTCATAGATGGAGTGTATGTGAGCGCCGAAGATCAAATGTTAGTTATGGCGCTGAATTCTTTTTCTTTAATGCTGGCACTTATCGATTTATGGCAGCAAGCAGCCGAAGCGTTACGAAAGACGGGGTGGCAAACACATCCTCCTGGAAACATACGATACCTAAAACTACGCGATTATTGTATCGGAAGTAACCTTATAGCCCAGACCCTCGACTTCAATGTCGCACAAGTAAGACCTGAGAGCCTCTTTGATATTGACCTCACGGGCCTGTCTTCACCTGATGATGTGCAGCATACGTTCCAATATATTGCTCTAGATATTTTGTGGCTAACCGATGACAGGATTGAGGCGCCTGACCCTGAGGGAGGTACATCGGAATCTCTTTTAGTGACTGTCAAGGCATTGCTTGAAGAGGTGTGGGCACATATAGGAGATCTCGCGGAGGCACAAAGACAGAGGCTAGAACACTTCCGTAGGCGTCTTGATGTGGAATTGCGAAAAGATCAGTCCGATATTAATATGCGGATCATTTTGGCGCAGTTACTGGCCACATTGTGCCTAGCCTTCATTTTTCTAGGAGATTATAAGCGTGCAAGTATCTATTGGGCTGGGGTTCAGCATCACCTACGTGTTATACATGGCGACGGCCTGGATACGAGTGCCGAACAAGCTAAGCTGCGAATGGTAGGAGTCATAATTTTCACAGCAAGACTAGAGAGAACAACGGTCAGCATCGGCGATGCGACGAACCAACTGGGTGAAATCTATCAGCTTCTTCAGGAGCCGAGGCAAGCCGTCGAGCAAAGGGAAAAGCCCTCCGACGAGGATGCTATTCTGAGGCAGCGTGTAACGAATAATCTAGCCGCTTTGGTTGCCCTTTCTGAGCTTACAGATGACTGGGACGCAAGGTTTTTATTCGAGTGATTTACTGCCGGAGAAGTGCTTCGGGGCCCACTCGTGCGCCCTTCAGTCTGTAGATTCGGCGTTTCCTGCATATCTCTTTGGGGACTTGTTCCAGATCGGCATCTAGCCTTGCTGCGAGCAGTTTGGTAAGCCGTAGTAGTATCGGTCCCACCTTCGTGGTCTGTCTCGATACGGTCCACTTGTCAAGGCTGCGCACTCCGTTTTTCCACTTTAATCATGAATTGTTAGTCTCTTTGGTAGCCACGAGAAAAGCGAGCCTCTCTATACTAGCTGCCATATATGATCGCTGGATCAAGAGTTCGGAAAGCCAAGCCCTAGGTCCACCCTGAGAGACAAAACGACTTGCCAGAGGTTGAAACCCCCGCGTGCACTTATAATCCAACGTTTCTCCCTGGAGAGTGAGTTCGGAAAAGATTTCCCTGGTGATAGCCTCTTTTTCCTGCGGACTGGCGTTTTGGTAATAAAAATAAACATCTCCCAGTAGTTCGGAAAGTTTCGCCGCGTCTCTCGCCGTCTCCTGGATTTCGACACCGGATGCGCCCTCCAGGTTCTCCAAGGAGGACAGTTCGAGGCCAAGCCGGGCCTCCTCGGCCACAATCATCTCCGGGGTATAGGCTCCGGTCTTGAGGAGCGTGAGTCGGTTGGCGCTCAGGTAGGCCAGATCCTCGCGGATTCTCTTTATCTTTCGCTCAGTGGCCTCCCGTTCGCCAAGGCGCTTTGACTCGACGAGCGCGCTCTCCGTGCCGGCTTCGGCTTCGAGTTCGTGAAGCTCCTCCTCCGTGAAGGAAAGCGCGGCGATCCGGGTTCCGATTTTTCCAGTAATGAAATCGAAATTGAAACTCCTCTTCGGGTTGACACACTCCGCGCTACACCGCGCGCCGTAGTACATGATTCCCTTCTTCGGGTAGGGTGTGTAGACCCGGCCGCACAGGCCACACCGGACCATCGCGCGGAGCGGATAGGCGAGCACGTTCGCATAGTGGACGCTCTTGTTTTTCCTTCGAAGTTCTCGCTGAACCCGGTTAAACAGCTCTTCCGATACAAGAGCCTCGTGGCTCATGCTCCTTACCCACGTCCCGCTATTGCCGCGCACTTCGCCCATATAGAAGCGGTTTCGGAGCATCTTGTCGATCGCGGTATACGCCGGCAGCCGGGAGACGGGTTCGATCGCGAGGCGTGCGTCATCCTCCTCTTCGGCGAGGATCTCCTCCTGTGTCCTCCGGCGGCGTGTTGGAGGCATCGTAAGCCCTTGGTCTATCGCCCAGCGGGTAAGGGCGATCAAGCTCCAGCCTCCGGTAGCGTATAGCTCGAAGAGCTTTTTCACGATCGGCGCGCGCTCGGGGTCAAGCGGCTTATGCTCCATCTGCCCCTGATTCAGGTAGCCGACGGGCGCCCGATAGGTGCAGACGCCTTGGTCACGCTTCGCCCGCAGGGTCATGGCGATCTTCTCGCTCGTGACGCGGGAATAATGCTGCGCGAACATCCCGTCGATATCCATGTGCAGCTCGCCGGAGCTGGTTTTTTCGTAGGTGGTCGTGACGAAGCGTATATCGACGCCGCGTTTCATGAGCTTCCTGAGGATCGTATCGTCGCCCTGGTTCCGGCTGGCTCTGTCCCAGCAGAGGAAGATGGCGCCTTTGAAATAGCCGTTGCCGAGCCACTGTACTAGACGGTGAAACTTCGGCCGCTCGATGCGGAACTGGACGGTGTTGCCCTCGCCGAACTGGAGCGCCATATCTTCCTTGAAGCCGGAATGACGCTCCGAGACGATGCCGTCGCTTGAAAAGCCTTCGAGGGTAAGATGAGCGACCGGGAGATGCTCGCGGTACGCGAAGAGCGCGTTCTGTGCCTTCTGATACTTTATCGAGTTTTTCTGGTTGTCCGGCTCATCCGTGCTCTTGCGGTTGTATATGAGATACGAGTCGCGGTACGTGCCGCTCTCTACCTCAGGGACTATTTTCTCTGCTGTAACAGGGGTGGTACTCATGAAAGTTGAGAGTCTTCGGGAGCTTTTCCCTTAGGCACATTGTACCCCTCGCGCAACATGCGCGCACGTATCTCACGCAAAATCCGCCCCAAGCTAAGACAAGCAGCTACTGTCTCCTGTGGCAAGGTACGCGGCTTCACATCTTGAGCTTTGTAACCGTGTCCCAAACTCGCGGGCGTGTTTTTAGGCGCCGCGGTGTCTCCGTCTTTGTGTTCTAGCCGGACCTCGGCGGCATTCGACATGGGAAGGAGCGTACTTCCCCCAGACGGCCCGCAAAAGGCGCCGGCCGTCGCGTGCTTCGTTTTTTCCTAAGAGTAAGGCCCTTCGCGCACCAGGCATAAAACCGATTTCTTAGCCAAGGCGGCAAGTTTTGCCGTCTTTTGCGCTGCCATGAGCACGGATAGCCTGAGTCCCACTCATGACTAAGACGTGCCCGAAGTCCCGCTATGCAATACGTCTCGCCGACATACGCGCCGGCCCTGCCGGGGTTCTTGAAGGTAGCTACCCATCACTAACCCAACTTCAAACCCTATGTCACAAAATCCTACCGATCCGACCCGCATCTTTGCTCTGGACCCTACGACCAAAGGCTTCGGCTACGCCATCTTTGAAACTCCCTTTCATCTCGTAGATTGGGGGCTCGCCCATGTCTCCGGCGAGAAGGAATCCGGCGCCGTCGCCCGATTCGAGGAACTCCTCGATCAGTACCGGCCGGATATCGTGATACTTGAAGACTCGACGGCGCCCGGTTCGCGCCGCCGACCGAGGGTGCAGAAGCTCATAGCGAAGCTTCAAGATACCGCCCGCGAGCGCGGCATCGCGGTGCACCTTATCCCGCGTCTTGCGGTCGTCGAGTGCTTCTCTTCGCCGGACGCGCGCGCCACGAAGTATTCGATCACAAAGCACCTTGCCGAGACCTTCCCTGAACTCGCCGCGAAGATGCCGGCTCGCCGCAAGATCTGGCAGAGCGAGGACGAACGCATAGCGACCTTTGACGCCTTGGCACTGGCCGTGACCTACGCGATGAAGTAGCAGTCACGCCACAGAAGGATGAGTCACGCAAGGCGGCTCCCGGAGCCGCCTTTTGCGTTTTGATTCTGGCTTCTACCCTGACCGCAGAACCTTGTATCTCACGAAAGGGAGGATGCGATGTCGCAGAGCTTCGTACCGTTTGCGGAGGTGAAACGTGCGGTCACGCTTGAGGCAGTGCTCGACCGCTACGGCCTTTTCGCAAGTCTCGCCGAAAAAGGGCAGAACCTTGTGGGTGTGTGCCCCTTTTGCCGGGGCAAGTCCGTGCGCCAATTTCAGGTGAACCGGGAGAAGAACGCCTGGTATTGCTTCGGCTGCAAACAGGGCGGCAATGTCCTGGATTTCGTGGCGAAGAAGGAGCGGGTCGGCATCCGTGCCGCGGCCTTGAAGCTCGACGGCTGGTTCGCACTCGGGCTTGCGGCGGAGGCGTCGGCCGAGAAGTCGCCGGTGCCTCAAAGTGCGCCGGTGCCGATTCCCGCGCCGCCCGTCGCCGCGGAGAGTCTGCCCACCACGAATCCTCCGCTCACGTTCACCCTCAAGACCTTGGACCCGCAGCATGCGAGCCTCTCGGCCCTGGGACTCGGAGCCGAAACCATTGAGCACTTCGGCGCCGGGTACTGCACGAAGGGACTTCTGAAGGGCCGGCTCGCGATCCCGATCCATAACGGCGAGGGAGAACTCGTCGCCTACGCCGGCCTTGCGGTCGAGGAGGGAGAGACTCCCCGCTATCTCTTCCCGCCGAAGTTCAACCCGGCGCTTGAGGTCTTCAGCCTGGAGCGGGTGACCGCCCTCGCGGAGACGGAAGGACCGCTCTATCTCGCGCCCGAGATCGAGGGCGCCTTGAAGCTCGTCGATGCCGGCGCCCTTGCCGTTCTCGGTCTCTTCGATGGAACGCTCTCAGCAGAACAGGAAGAGGCACTCGCGGGTGCCCTCACCCTCTTCGAGCGGCTGATCCTTGTGGGCGAGGGATTCCCTGACCGCACCGTCGCCCGGCTTGCGCGGCGCGCCGCCGTGAGCTGGATACCGGACCTGTCCCTTGATCCTCTCACCCATTCGCTTGCGGAACTGCTCTCTCTGCGCCAGGAGGAAGCATGAGCCCGACTGCGAAGACCTTTCCTCTCGGCCAAGTGGTCGCCACCCCCGGAGCGCTCGGTGCGTTTGCGGATGCCGAGGAGCCCTATCTCCCGTACCTCATGCGCCACGCCCGCAGCGATTGGGGCGTTGTCTCACCCGAAGACGCCCGTGCCAACGACGAGGCGTGCGAAATGGGCGACCGGCTCCTCTCCGCCTACCGGCTCCGGGACGGGACGAAGGTCTGGATCATTACCGAAGCCGACCGTTCTTCCACCTGCATCCTCCTTCCGGAAGACTACTGATTTCCCATAGCCCCACGGCCTGACCGCTGGGGCTTTTCTTTGCGAGAACCGTTCTCCATCCCACTGGCAATGTCGGCTATGGAAGCTGCCGGGGCATGGAAAGCTCCGGGCCGCCGTCCGCCCTTCCCCGCACCTTCCCACACCTCTTGGAACGCTCGCCCCGCTCCACAGGCCCTCCGGACCTGATGGAGCAGACGTGGCGGCGTCCCACAGCTCCCACAGCCGCGGCGGCGAGGTCCACTTCATATTGAGAATCAGGACAAACGCGACCCGAAAGAAAAACGGGGTGCCTTGGCCGCCGGCTTCTTCCAGTGGATTTTGAGGAACTCGCGGAATTCGGCGAGGGCCTCCAGACGTATGGCGCTCCGGCCGGCCGCGTCCATAAGTTCCTTCCACACGGTGCGTAGTTGCTCATGGCCGAGGCCGAAAAAGTCAAGACGGTCGATCGCAAAGCGGCAGAGCGCCACGGCCTTTTCCGTTGCGTCTTGCCGGATGTGCACGCTGAAGAGATAGAGGAGATCAAGGAACGCCTCGCGGTACGCTTCGTGATCAAAGGCGTCTGCGATCACTCTTTCGAAGAACTGCACTGCCTCCTTGGGGTGACCAAGGTGCTCCAGGAGTCGCGCCGCGATGAAGTCGCTTCGCCGCTTTGCAACCGGCGACACCCCGGCGCTACGAAGCAGCTCCGCGCGATCGAATGTTTGAAGCGCCAGGTCGACTTCTCCCAGGTTGATCATGCCGTCGGTGCGGATGTTCTCGGCAAGACATTGCAGGGGGGTGTCTGAGGCAGGGATCATGGGGAGCGCTTGCGCCGCAAGCGTGAGCGCGCGCGCCGGGTCGGTGTCCACGAGCGTATGCGCTATCTGTACCAAGGTCCGCGCGACGAGCGGAGACGCGCCCTGACTCTCGTAAAGCTCGACGCACTCTTCGAGCGCCGCAAGGGCCTCGACGCGGCGGCCTTGATCAGCAAGAAGGGATGCAGAGATCGATTGCGTCCGTGCTTTGAGGAGAGGCTCGCCCGAGCCCTCCGCCAAGTGCTTCCGGGCTTGGACGAGCGCGGCGTTTGCCCTGCCCCACTCGGAAGCGACACGGTAGATGTTTGCAACCTCGGTCCAGAGCTGTGCTTGCAAGTCATGCTTCACGAGAGAAGGCGCTTCCATGGACTTAATCGCCTGAAGGGCAAGGCTTGCCGTGAACTCGGCTTCTTCGCGGGAACGCGCTTGGCGGACGCCCGTAAGGAGCAGCTCGACGAAGGTGATGGTGTGACACTTGGGAGATTCGGCTACCCGAAGCTGCTGCGTTTTTCTCGGCTCGCGTCGGATGAGATCCCAGAGCGCCCGCGCAAGGAGAGGTTCAACCAGTAGTCTGTTTTCCGTGACCGCTCCATGAACTGAGGAGGAAGGCGCCCGCCCCTCGGGTGCAAAGGCCGGTTCCGAGGGCGCGGGATGCTTCCAATGCGAACGGAGATAATCGCGCGCCTGTGCGAGCATCCGCTCGTCGAGGGACTGTCCTTCTGCGGCCTCGGTGAGCCTCGCAAAGACTGATCGGAGCTGCTCGTGCACCACGGAGTCGTGGCGATCCATTTCGCCGAGGGTACGAAGGCTTACCTCTGCCGCCCGCTCCGGTGAGCCCAGGCGGACGTGAAACCCGAAGACGTACAAAAGATCGAGGAGACCGTCTTTGTAGAACCCCTGCTCAAGGTCGCCGTTCACCACTTCGTCGAATAGCGTCTCCGCCTCCTGCATGTGGCCGAGAGCTTCGAGGAGTCGAGCCGCAATGAAGGTGGAGCGCAGAGCCGCGCTCGGCCGGTCGTGGGGCGGTCTCACGCGCTCTGCCTCCGCAAAGGCGCGTAAGGCATCCTCCAGCCGGCCAACCGTCACCAGGCAGTCGGTGCGGATTCTCTCCATGAGGGACCGAAGCCCCGCATCTTCTGGAGGGATATAGACGTGTGCTCTATCCAATAAGTTGAGCGCCCGCTCCGGTTCGTCGTCCGCGATGCAGTGGGCCATGGTGACAAGCGTCCGGCCGACCTGCGGCCACTCGCCGCAGAGAGCGTAGGCCTTCCGGCACTCCTCCAAGGAGGCCATGGCTTCATTCCGTCTCCCTTGGTCGCACTGGAGCGAGCCAGTGATAGAGAGCCGTCGCGCCTTGATGCTCTCGTCGCCGGTGCCAAGGGCGCCGTGCTCCTCGGCGCGGAGGAGCACGGTACGCGCGGGCTGCCACTCACCTCTGATCCGGCGGGCGTTCGCGGTCTCGGTCCAAATCATCGCCAGGAGATCGTTCTTGAACGCCTCGCTTCCCTCTGCCGGATCTATCCCCTGGGCGGCAAGCAACGCCACGGTCGTTAGAAGCTCGGACTCTTCTCTCGATCGCGGCGCCCGCAGGGCGCCGAGGAGCACATTGAGGAACGCTGGCGAGCGGCAGAACCGAGACAGGATCACCCTCTCTTTTTGGGCTCCCGGCGTCAGGCGCCGCAGCTCGGCGAGTTCCGCCTTCGCGAGGAGACGCTCAGTGGCCATTGCTTTCTCGAAGCCGGCCAGCTCGACCATGAGCTTGAGGAGCGGCGCGCGCTTCGCGCTGACCGTGCGATCCCCGAGAATACCGGCAGCGAGAGACCGGCAGGCAGGGCAGGCAGAGAGGTGCGCGCCCATCCGCGCGATCTCGGCCCGCCCTGCTTCGTTTACGCGAAGCAGCTCCTCTTTCGTGACATGCGTCATTTCTGGTTACTCTAAAACAAAAAGCGCTGAACGACGGTTTTAGGGTAACTCGAAATACGAGCCTCTGTACATTGGGACTTGAGGGAGGGAAGGGGGAGAGAGGCCCTTGGGTGAGTCTCCCTGCCCCTTCGGCAGTACGGACTCCTACCCGTTCGGGTCGTTGCCCGCTCCCGCGTCGATGGTCGGGGGCGGCAGTTGATGGAGTCCCAACGGGTCCAAGCTGCCGCCCTGTTTGGTTTGGAGGGATGCAGAGGATGACGCGATGAGATAGAGCACGAGCAGAACCAAGCGAAGCATGGCTTCTCCAATCAGGGACAGGTAGCCACACGGGCGCCATTGCCCGTGAAAGAAGGTGTCCCCTACGGTCGAAGTGTCTTCCTCTCCCGACTGGAGGACAAGCGGATGCTTCACGTAAACATTTTGGAGCCCTAAAGGACGACAATGGAGCACCTTACCGAGCGGCTAGCGAGGCATTTCTTGTTTGGCCGGGTTACAAGAGAAGAAGCGCGGGTCGTTGTGAGGCATCTCCTGACCCAATGCCCGCGCTGCGCCACGTTGGCACGGCGCATCCTCGTTAGGCCCGATCCGGGGCCGGGATTCAATGTCTCCTTCCTTTCCTTCTCTTGTTGGGCGAGAGGCCGCGCGAACGTTACTCCCCCTCCTGGCCGGCCCAGCCGCATGATGGGCCGGCCCCTTTTTCCTCTTCTGTGCGTCCGGCTCCCGGAGCCATAGGGACTACCCATGGAGCATGTCTCTCCTGAAGCCCTCGAAAACTTCCTTGCCTGCCGGCTTTCCCGGGAGGAATCCCGCGCCTTCGTGAGGCACCTACTTCGGTGCCCGGCCTGCCCTGCTCTTACCTCAGCAAAGACCTCTGCTGCATCCACTCGCCCAGGGAGGGAGTCTCTTCGGCGGCCGGCCCGGGGGCCGGCCGCCTATTCTTCTGCGTTCCGGCGCGCAATGGAGAGGGTCGCAGAGGTTCTGAGTCTCGCTCCCCAGGGAAATGGCATCAGACCCCGGACCGTCTTGGAATGAGCGCGTCTTGGGAGCAGTGCGGGCGAGCAGGGAGGAACTCAAGAGCCTGCTCACGGAGGAAGGCATTCCTCCCGGTTCCGCCTACGACTTCCTTGCAGAGGCAATCGAGTCAGTCTCAAACGACAAATGGTTAACCTGCTCCGATCCGGCCGCGCTCTTGATCGCGACAGTGAAGGCGAGACTTCAGACTGGGGAGTCGTCGAGTACCCGGAAGTCCCATCCTGGGAAGCGAACGACGCCAGGAAGAAGGAGCAACAACAAGAGGAAGCGCGGCGCCAAAGGCTGGCCCGGAAGGTAGCGCGGCTGGCGCTTGCCGTCCTGGGCGAGGGCGAGCGAGAGAGTATTGAGCGGGAGACCGGTCTTGCTACAGAGGGCGACCTCAGACACTGGCTGCGGCACGCTGCTTACGCTTCATCGTGGCGTGGCGAGAGGCCGCGCGAGCATCATCCTCCTTCCCAGAGCGTCTATCTGGGAAACTCCCGGGGCAACAGGGCGGTTGCTCCGGTCTTTTTCAAATCCCGGGCGCGAGTCTCGTCTGCCCTGCCGATAGCTGGAATCTGGAACCCTCCGTTCTCTCTGCCGGCCGGGAGGCCGGCCCTTTTCCTTCCTTATCCCTTTCCCTTTGAGGTGCCGCACATGACCGACGCCGAAGCCGTGGCGCAGGCGCAGCTCGATATCCTGGTCCGAGTCCTCGAAATGTTCGGCGATTTCCTGCGAAGAATCGACCGCGGTCTCCCGCCGTCTCCGCAGGAGTTGTCCCGGGAGGACTCCGAGGGGTGCGAGCCCGATATCACTAGCGAGATTCACAGGACGATTCAATGCGCGCTCGCCGATCACATTGATCTCCTCATCGCGCAGCTCCGAGCCGCGTCCCTCTACAAGCCCGTTACTATTCCACCGAAGAGCAAAAAGCGCGTTCGGCGAACGAAGAAAGACCGCTCTAAGAAGGCCGACCGGCCTCGCAAGCGGAAGGCTTAGGATGATGCATTCAAGGAGGCGAGCGTAATGGCGACTGGCGGGCGCAGCAAAGAGAAAAAAGAAAATGCGGCCCTTTCGGCGGTGGAGCTTGCGCGAGAGAGCGGTATACCCATCCGGCTCATCGTCGCCTACACGGAACAGTATGGGAATAAAGTGCCCCACGTCGTTCACGATGACCGGATCTGGTATTTCCCCAGCGCAGTGATCGAGGTGCAGCGTCTGCGGCGGGAGGAACGTGCCCGCAAGCAACACACTCTGGAAATCCCCGATGAAGCAGACCTCTACCAAAAGGCACTCACCGAGATCCTGGAAATCAAAGAAAGCCTAGCCGAGCTGGGGCGAAAGGCCTCCCAGGCGGAGAAACTCCTCAAGACCGCGAGGCCCCCGGTCTCCGCCGTCATCTATACCTTGCCGGAAGGCTATCGGCTCCGACACCCCCTTACCGTGCTCATTCAGCCGGACGGCAGGGAGTTCGTCGCGAGCCTCCCGGACATCCCCCTCGACGCGACCGGGCGGACCCGGGATGAGGCGGCCAACCAGTTGCGCAAGCTCATTGCCACGACCGTCGCCCGCCTGGAGGCGCAGGAACGATTGACCGAGGGGGAGAGAGGACAGCTCGACGCCCTCCTTGCCCTCGTTGAAACGCCCTGACCGGACCGATGGAGGGGTAGAGGGTGTCCATAGTCGTGACCGGCGAACTCGGAGTTGATCTCGATCTCGTCCGCAGATCGGGGTTCCGGATCGTGCGGCACGGCGGGCCGGAGCTGGTGCGGGAGTTCTTCCGCCTCTTTGACGACGACTCCACCTCTGAGGCAACGTACCTCATTCTCTGGGGGGACGTGGAGCCCGACCATCTCGTGAATCCTGCCCAGCTTAACCGGGCGCTCTCCTATTTCGTGCGGCGAGAGGGCGGCCGGCTCTTCATTCCCCGGAGTGCCTGGAGAACGCTGGACTATTGCAGAGTGTCTATCTGCGACCATGATCTCGGCGTTTCCATCCTGGCCGACCCATTTCCGTGAGACTCATGAGCCGAAAAAAGAGCCACCCCTTTTGGGATGGCTCATGATGTTTATATAGAAGCATGGAGGCGCTTCACCCTCCCGCGAGGAACTCCTCAAACCGCCTCCGAACCGTGGGGAAGAGCTTCCGCACCCGGCCACGTTCCCAGGCATTCACGGTCGAAGTGTTGAGGCCGAGCTTCGCGGCCAAGGCTGCTTGCGAGAGGCCCTGACGCTCCCGGAGTGCTCGAATCCGCCCGCCAAACTGCCCGGACTCCTGCCGCGGGTCGTAGCCGAGGAACGCCACCACCTGGGGCATGAACCGGGTCGAAACCTTGGTGTGGTTCCGCTCCCAGTTCAGGACCGTCTGGTAATCGACGCCCAAGACCTCTGCCACCTGCGCTTGCAGGAGGCCTCGGGCGAGCCGGGTCTTCCGGAGGTGGTCACCGAGGGTCCGCAGCTCGCGCGGACACCCCCGCGGAGGCGGCATGGGGGCGGTAAGGGTGAGGTGGCAAAAGGGCAAGTCAGGTTGAGAGCTGACTCGCGCTCTCAGGGACAGCCAGGACGTGAAAATGGTTGGAGAGCACCGACACTGCGTTGAGGATCAGCTTGTGCCGCCCCTGGGCTCGTCCGAGGATGCCGAGGAAGCGGTCATTGAACGCGGGGCCGGGCCTGAACAGGAAGCGCCCCTGTACGGTCCGGCAGGTGATGGAGACGAGGGTGGGAGGGTCGGGTATGAACCGAAGTTTTCTGGCCATACCGTATAAAGAACGGAAAAAACCGGCCTCATCTTACAACTATCGTGTAAGTCGCTCGTTTGCCGGTGGTTAGGGGGGCTCTCCAAAGGGCATCCGGGGCGACACCGTGCGCGGACAGCGCCACCCTTGTCAGGGTTGGGGTGTGGTGTGCCTTCCAACCCCGGGTTCCCACCGGCTCCGCCGGTTCCCACCCGGGGCTACGAGCCTGCCGCCCTACGGGCTGGTTCGATGCTCCCCGGCCGATTGCGCAAACCCAAGCCAGCGAACCGGAGGTTTGTTTCGCTGAACCAGAATTTTGGCCACACGTTGCCGTCAGTGCCCTTCGAGCCTGGCGAGGCGCAAAGCCAGCTCCTCGATGGCGGTTTGCTGGCTCGCGATCCTGGCCCGCTGGCCGGCGAGCTCCGCCGCCTGCCGATCGAATTTCCTGGCTTGCTCCGCGAGGCGCGCGGCCTGGTCGGCGATCACCGCGTGCTGCTGCTGCACCTCGTTGAGCAGCATCGCGTAGACGAAGTGATAGCGGACCGCGAGCGGCTGGCCGTCCTTACCGAGCTGCACCAGGCCGGGGTTGACGGCCGCCACCTCCTCGGCGATGAGACCGTATTGCAGGGTGCGCTGGCCGTCGTCATAGGCCGGCTTGTACCGGAAGGTCACGGGGCGCAGCCGCAGGAGATCGCGGCTCGCCGTTCCCATGTCGGCGACCTCTTCCTTGAAGCGCAGCGACGAGGTGGTGGTGCCGAGTTGGCCCGAGCTGTTGACCAGCACCTGGATGCCGCTGGCGCTCGTGGAGCCCGAGATGCCGGCGATGAAAGCCTTGGTCTGCGTGCCGTTGGCGCCGATGCGGATGACCCCGCTGTCGCCGGTGACGCCGAGATTGGCGAGCACGACGTTGTTGCTCTCGGCGTTCAGGTAATTCTGGCCGGCATGATACCCGAGCCCCAGGTTGGTCGATCCGGTGCTGACATTCGGCAGCGCGCCGCCGCCCATCGCCGTATTGAAGTTCCCGCTCGCGTTGCCGTAGAGAGCGGCCCAACCGACGGCGGCGTTGTAGGTTCCGGTCTGGTTGCTGGCCATCGAATCACCGCCGGCAGCCGTGTTCTCGTGGCCGGTCGTATTGAGGTTGAGCGCATAGATGCCCAAGGCCGTGTTGTCGCCGGCCGTCGTGTTCGCCTGGAGAGCCTGCGCTCCCACCGCCGTATTGCCCGCCCCGGTCGTGTTGGCGGGCAGGGCCTGATACCCCACAGCCGTGTTGTAGCTCGCGGTGGTTGTGTTGCTCAACGCATAGGCGCCGATCGCCGTGTTCTCCGCACCCGTCGTGTTGTTCGACAGCGCGAAAAATCCCACCGCGGTATCCGAGCTCCCAGTCCCGCAGCAGCCTCCGGCGATCGTGGATTGCAGACTGTATTGACCGAGACAGATATCCGACACGGCTACGGAGGGATTGTTCGGACACCACTGGGCGTAGGCGGCCTGTCCCAACAGCCAGGCCCCCAGAAGGAAGATGCTACGGATGCCTGCCGCTCGCGTCGCCATGGTTTCTCTCCTTGACCCTTGCCGGGGTCGAACGATCGTAGGGCTGTTCTTCGGGAACTGCTCCGCCGTCTGCGGAGCGGAAGAGCGCACTCTCTTCGACGTCGGAACGGAGCGGCGGTATTAGTCAGGGCGCACAGGGCAAGAGATCGCAGCGGCGCTAAAACCTTCCAGGAGCTTCTGCGTATCCACGACCTATGCGCCCTACAGAAAGATCTTCATTGCCGCAGAGTACGAGAACGTCCCTCCCCTCGTCCTTTCTCCTCCCAATAATCGCCCTGCTGCTGGCATGTCTGACCGGAGCCGTCTCCGGCCAGGCGCAACCCGTCCCACCCTCTCTTGATCGTCAACACTCAGTGCGCGACTACGTCGTCCTCTCTCCCGCCGAGGCACGGGGGCGGGACACCGCGGTGCGGGTCCTGGCCGCGCCGTCCGCCACCAGTGAGCAGGTGTCCTATCGGGCGTTCAACGGCAGGACCTATACGCTCAACCGCTTTCACGGCCACTACATCGACGTCCTGCTCCCCGATGGATGGGTGCAGGCTCTCTCGGAGTCGCAGATCCGTACCTTCATCGACCGGACGGACCTGATCTACCAGCACCTTTCCGAGTTGGTGGGCGCGGAGCCGGCCGGCGAGGGGCCGCTGCCCGTCGCCGTCCTCCCGGACGACGTCTGCGGGGGCGCCCTCGGTTGCGGCCTGATCGGCCACAAGGGCGTGGAGATGCTGGGGGACGACTTCGCCAACTCCTTCTCCTGGCGGGAGATCGCGGAGGATCTGCCGTCCGGCATCGTGTCCCACGAGCTGACGCACAACTTCGACCTTTTCTCGGGTTGGATCGCCTATACGCCGGACACCGCCCATGCCTGGACGGACTTCCTGTCCTTCTACTACGGTAGTGTCCTATTTTGAAATCGCCTTCTTGTAGGGTCCCCGCTTCGCAGCCACGGGGGCGGGGAGGAGCGCCACGAGGTCGGCGATCTCCCACACCCGAGACTCCACGCCCGCTGCCATGGCGGGGGTGACGCGCAGGGTCTTATGGATGCGGCACAGGTTGTAGTGCGCCGAGAAGAGACCGAACGCGGCGGTGTGGTTCTCTACCTTCTTTGAGAAGGCGTTGGTCAACCGGGTGAACCGGCGGATGCTCATCCGGATTGTGAGGTTCGCCCGCTCCACATACGACGTGCTGACGTGCTTGGCATCGGGGCAACCCGAGACGGCGTGCTTCTGAGTGCCGATGCACTCCGCCGGGCTGTAGCGCGTCTCGGGGCCGCTGGGGGTGTTGCCATAGACCTTGATGAGTTGGGCGAAGTCGATCGACCCGCCGAAAGCGTCCTCTACCGCAGAGAGATACATGGCGTGACCGTCCGTGGTGAGCTGGACGCGGTTCACGAGCCGGCCCGCGAGGTCTTGCATGAACTCCGTGGCGCAACCCGCGTCCCGCGAGCCCACGAGGAACGACGGCATCAGCTTCGTGTCCGCGTCGATCGCCGTGAAGGTCCAGACGTCGCCGACGCCAAACTGACCCGCCTTCGCGGCGGGGACGTTCTTCGCCTTCGAGTAGACGAAGCTCCAAAGCTCGTCTACCTGCAACCGCTTGCAGGTCAGATTCCGGAACGTCGTGTCCTGGTAGCGGATGCACGCCGTCCCGATCTCCCGCCAGAGCTTCATGACGGTATCCTTGGAGACGTCGCACATGCGGGCGGTGGCGCGGATGCCGCAACCCTCTACCAGGGCGGACACGATCTGGACTCGCTTCGCGGTGCTGAGTACGTTTGCCATACTAGACATTATGCGTAGGCGGTCAGGCAAAGTCAAGAGGTTTGTGCGGAAGATCCTCCCGCTCGCGTCACTTGCGGAACATGAGCACCGTACCCTGTGGTACCGCTTCCTTATCGAGATCCGTCCGTTCGGTGTCGACTCTTTCGGGAGTGCCGACCGTGAACGCTTCCCGCCCATTCGCCTGAAGTAGATCGGTACAGAACCGCGAAGGGATGCCCATTTCCCGCGCAAATGCACGTGTGTCCACGGGCGCGCCGTAGGCTTTTTCTAGCATCTGCCGCAGAAGAACAGGGTTATCGCTAGGAATTGGAACCGGTTCATTATCGAGCCATCCGAGCTTATCCAGCCGACCGCGCCAGTAACTTTTTTTCTGCGGCGCGATAATTTCAAGTTGCTCAAGGCGAAAGAGAATAATCTGAATTGAAACTCCCCACTTACCCTTCAGCTCCGCAAGCCGAGTCAGAGTAATTGGGTCATCGCCTGCAAATTCCTGCTGCATGTCATCTTCTGGAAGAAGAAACTCCCCCATGAATTCAAGCGCCTCCCGCTCCACAATCTTTAGGTCTCCTAAGAAGGACCAATGCATTACCAAATGGCCTAATTCATGCGCCAAGGTTGCACGGTCTCGCTCGCCAGCAAGACTCTTGCCGAGAGCAATTACGGGACGAGCTTCCTTCTCCGAGGTCCAAGCGGAAAATGCATCAAAGCCGACTGGCGCTGCTGGAAGGCGAAAGATTAAAATACCGGATTTCTCCAACCTACTCATTAGAGCGCGAACCGGGCCATCAGGAGCATAACCAAGGGCCGATCGCGCAAAATGTGCGGCTTGAGAGGGTGATGCATCGCCTGCTCGCGGGAGCGCTACCTGCAAATGTCGAAATCGTTTTTGTAGATTCAAGAATATTTCCATGACCATTCTGGCGGACTGCCTGACTCGCGCTACGTCGGCGCTAGGCAAGCTTGAGAGGCGACGGAAAAGAATCGAGCCAAGCGGATAATCGGGTCCGCTTGGTAGGTCAAAGAATGTGACAGGGAATCCCACAGCCAAGGCTAAAGTTTCGATGACAGAGTCTGACGGTTTTCGGGCATTTTGTTCGACTAGAGAAATATACGACTGCTCAAGATTGGCAGCGTCCGCAAGCTCCTTTTGCGTCAGACCTGCAATCTCTCGGGCCTGCTTTAATCGTTCTCCATTGAACGCCATATCTATCGGTCTTCGGGTTGTTCATCACCAAGCGCATCAAGGTCCAACTCGAAGTCTTCTTCCTTGCTCTTGAAGTCTTCGACCGGAGTGATCCAAGTTGCAGGATGCGGCACGGCTAACTGCCAATGCGCTTTGGGAGAATCCCAAATGGTTTTCCATTCCCAAGGACAAGCTAAATCGAAACGATTCAAGCCCAGAGAGGTGTCGGTGTCCCAGAGAAGAACGAGCCTTCCGGGATTGACAATTGCGTAGTCTTCAGGGGCAAACAGCGTGGGATCTATAGGCTGATCGCAAAATGCTTGGCGACCCGCGGAGTCACCCGGGGGCGGGATCTCCCCTTCGCCGGTAGCCTTCCAGATTCTTATACGGTCCCCATCGGATAGGACTTCTAGTCCCGTATTAGGTAAGGGGAAGAAGCGAAAACCGTACCGCTTTTGAGTTTCTTGGCTGATAGCCTTGTTGGTAATTAAGTACCTTACAAGGTGGCAGTAGAAGGAGCCGTCATAGTGGAGGCCGGGCTTGCGCAGCAAGTCGCGAGCCCGTTCTGTCGCAGCTTCTACGGCTCTATAGAAGAAGCTGAGAGTGGACTTGTGTCGATAGAGAGTCCGGTAAGCATGAGGGGGAGGCGGGTCTTTCGTGAGGCCGTCTTCGTCATCGGAAAACATGGGTAATATTATTACTGGAAAATTCCGATGCCGTCAATCCCCCTTCTTGGTAGTCTTCTGCCATCGTGCCGCTGCCGCTTTCCGGGCGCTCTCTGCCCTTTCCTCGGGCGTCATGTTAGCGGCCCGAGCCGCGCCGCCCTTAGCTCCCCCGAGCTTCCCTAGGGCGACGGCGGCGGCGTTCTTCTCCCTCTCGGGTGGGGGTGGGGGGGCTTCCCCTATGGCTTCCTGAAAGACCTGGAAGGCCAGCTCGTTGGGATCGCGGGGTCTGCGTGGGCGCTTAGGCATGCTCTGATAGTAGCATGCCTCTTACTCCTGGTCGTTATTCGCTTGCAGTTGTTCGAGGATTTGCCGGAGTAGCTCGATAATTTCGTCCAGCTTCCAAAGCGCTTGCCGGCTGTCGTCTTCGTCCATGTCCCTTGCCTCCAAATGGTTAGGTGTGAAGGGGAACGATACAGCAAGGCCGGCTCCTCGTGGAGCCGGCCCGATTCTACGTCGCCTCCCTCTGGTGGCGCTCTATGAGAGGACCCGCCCGGATGTCCTCAGCTTCCCCGCCACTGCGCGCCCAAACGCCCGCCAGCTCGGCGGCGAGCGCCTTGCACTGCCGGGTTGTCTTGAACGTCGCCACGATCCGCCGGGCAGACAGATAGACCAGCGTGTGCAGGTGCGTAGAGCCGGCCGGGATCGGCCCGGCGCTGGTACCGTGGAAGATGCCGAAGGGCGGGGACACCCATCCCCGTAGTTCCGGCTCCGTGCCGTCCTCAAGGCGGACCAGGAACCGCCCCAGGCGCCACGCGAGCGGCAAGGGAATCCCGGCCTTCGCCCGGACCCGTAAGTAGGCGTCAGCAGCCCGGGCGAGCCAAGCCCCACACGAGGGGAAGCCTTCCGACTCCGCCGCCCGCTTCCAGGTGATGGACTGCGCCATGCTCGCCCGGACGGTAAAGCTCGCCGTCTTCACTGAATCCGCTCCGGCTTCAGGTTGCGCAATTCCTCCTCCAGGCGGTCGGCAAGCTTGGCGATCTCCCGCGAGACGTCGGCGCCGACGGCGGCGAGACGGATATCCCGCTCGCTTGAGGAGCTGAAGGCCGGTCCACACCAGGAAGCCATGGCGCCCTGGAGATGCCGCATGTCCGCGACTGCGGCGGTCAACTCGGCGGGAAAGATCCCCTCCGGGTGGCTTGGCCACTGCCCCCAGGTCTCTATGGCCATCTCGAAAAGCAGGTCTCCAAAGCCCCGGATACGGGCGTTGGCGCGGGCCTGGGGGAAGTAGACGAGGAAGGTCTCCCGGAAGGCGGGGAAGTCCTCCCAACGGTCCGGATGGATGACCGGCGGGGAGACGGCGGACTCATCCGGGGGCGGGGGTGGTGTGGTCAGGGTACAATTCGACAGCTCTAGCATGGGAAACCTCCGTGCTGGGGTCAGGCTCGGCGGAGCGTTACCGGCGCTCCGTCGGGCCGCTTGCTTGGGCGCGAAGAGGGTGCAGCCCCTCCCCTACGGGAGGAGACGGTAGCGCAGTTCAGAAGGGATTCCAGCCGTCAAGAGGGGCGGATTTCAAAATAGGACACTACCTCTACTACTACGGCTATAGCCGGGACGGGGGAATCGACGAGAGGCCCGAGGAGGTGGTGGGCGACGTGCTCCGGCTCGGCGCGCCGTTTTTCCGGGACCCGCAGGCGGATTGGAAGACCTGTGTGGTGGAAGGGAAGTGCGGGGACCGCGGAATCTTCCCCGAGCCGGCGTGGGGCGGCGTCGCCCTTCGGCTGGCGCTGCTGGACGGGCCGCAGGCGGTCCGTGGTTTCACCGCCTTCCTGCGCCAGTATCAGGAGACGCACCAGCGGCCCACGAAACCAGAAGAGAAGAACGATCTCTATATCGAGGCTCTGGCGGCCGGAACCCACCACAATCTTTCCTGCGTCGCCGACGCCTGGCACTGGCCCGTCTCGGACGCCCTGCGCGACAGGATGGCCCAGCTCTACGGCACCGAAAACCCCGATTGCGACGACCGCGATCACGACGGGTTCACCCCGCTCTCGGGCGACTGCGACGACCATCGCGCCGCCGTTCATCCCGGAGCGGCTGAGAAGCTCCCTCACGTGGACGACGACTGCGACGGCCGGGTCGACGAGCGCGTCTGGCAGGAGCCGGAGGGAGGCTTCCCCGCGCCGGTGCAAATCAGCTTGCCCGCGGAGATCGCCGGCAAGGGGGATGAAATAGAGGTGGACGATTTCATTGCCCGCATGAAGTCGCCGCAGCGCGTGTTCATCGTGGCCTGCTCGGTCAGCATCGGCTCCCTCCATCTCTTCAACCAGGCCGGGACGCGGTCAGAGTTCCTGAATATGAACGGCGGCGGCTGCTACCAGGGGGGCTACAACCTGGAGGCGGGGCTGTGGGCCTTCGAGCTCGGCCTCTCGCAAGGAGGAGCCGACTACACGCTGGAGATGCAGCCCACCGATCCCTGGCCGGCGCCGCCCTGGGCGCGGACCGCCACGCCGCGACCGAAGGGAACCCGCTGGCTCCTCACCGCGGCGAGGGTCCTCCCTCACCTGTCGGCCCCTCCCACCGAGGTACGCTTCTGGGTGAGCGGCTACGGGGTTGTCGGCACGGTCCCCTACGCCCGCGCCGCGTCCTTCGCCTGGCAACCGCCGCCCGGCGTCGATCCCGTGGCGGAGGGCCTCACCTACCGGGTGGAGCCCCTCGCCCACGGAGTGCCCGTCTACGGGATCACAGGTCCGCGGCCGTTCGCGAACCCGTGAGGAAGCGGAGCCCCTCATCCCTCGGGGGTGAGGGGCAAGGCTCTTACCGGTTGACGTACCGCCGGATATCCACCCCCAGGATGAGCCCCGTCGAGATGAAGTTGACCATGGTGAAGGAGCCGCCGTAGGAGAGGAAGGGGAGGGGAATGCCGGTGATGGGGGCGAAGCCCACGACCATGGCGCTGTTGTAGAGGATGTGGAAGCAGAGGAAAGACAATAATCCCACCACCAGCAGAATCCCGGCACGGTCCCGGGCGCGCACGGCGATGCGCGAGGCGCTGGTGATGAAGAGGACGTAGAGCCCCATCACCGTCAGCACTCCCAGGAACCCCCACTCCTCCGCCAGCACGGCGAGGATGAAGTCGGTATGACGGGCGGGCAGGAAGCGGAGCTGGCTCTGGGTGCCCTGCATGTAGCCCTTGCCCGTCAGCTCGCCCGAGCCGACCGCGATCTTGCTCTGCCGCACCTGGTAGCCAGCTCCCAGGGGATCGGTTTGCGGGGCGAGGAAAGTCATCACCCGCTGCCGCTGGTAGCCCTTCATCCCGAACATCCAGACGCCGGAGACCAGCACCAGGCCGGTGACCAGCGCGATGACCAGCAGGCGGATGCGCACGCCCGCCACCAGCAGCGTGCCGATGAGCAGCGGCGCGAACATGGCGGCGCCGCCCATGTCCGGCTCGACGGCCACCAGCAGCATGGGCGTCGCCACGATGACGACGGCCGTCAGGATCTGGCGCAGGCTCAGGATGCGGGCGTTGAGGCTCGCCAGGTAGCGGGCCAGGAACAGGCACGTCGCCAGCTTGGCGAATTCCGACGGCTGGAACTGCCAGGGGCCGATCTGCAGCCAGTTGGCGGCACCGCCGCGCACCACGCCGAAGACGAGGACGCCCACCAGGGCGGCGATGCCCAGCCCGTAGAGCACCACCGAAAGGTCGAGCAGCACGTGGTAGTCGATCGACATCGCCAGCACCAGCAGCACGAGGCCGATCGCCACCCAGCCGGCCTGGCGGGGGAAGTAGTCCACCGCCATCACGGCGCTGGCGCTGTGCACGGTGACCAGGCCGATGGCGGCCAGCAGCAGGACGGCGAGCATCAGCCCGCCGTCGATCGAGGACAGCAGCCGCAGCCGCGGCCGGTCCTCAGGGAGTGGGTGACTTCCCGTTATCGATCCCGAAATACTTTGCATAGATGGCCTGGGCGATCGGCGCCGCCACCTTGGATCCACCGCCGCCGTGCTCGGCGAAGACCGACACCACGAGCTCGGGGTGGTCAGCCGGGGCAAAGGAGGTGAACCAGGCATGGTCGCGGTATTTGAAGGGCATGTTCTCAGGATGGAGGCGCTGCGCGTAGGCGATGACCTGGACGGTGCCGCTCTTGCCGGCGATCGCCACCCCCGGCAGGCGCGCCGAGCCGTAGGCCGTGCCGCCCGGCTCGTTGACCACCTCCCACATGCCGCGGCGCACCGTTTCGAGCGCGTTGGGATCGATCGGCACCTTGACGGGCGGCGGCACGTCGGCGTCCTTGATCAGGTGCGGAGTGACGTGATAGCCGCCGTTGGCCACCAGCGCCGTCATCTCGGCCATCTGGAGCGGCGTCACCTGCACGGGCCCCTGGCCGATGGAGACCGAGATCGTCTCGCCCGGGTACCAGGGCTGCTTGCGGACCTTCTGGCTCCACTCGGAATCGGGGACCAGGCCCTTCTTCTCACCCTGAATGTCGATGCCGGTCGTCGAGCCGAGCCCGAACAGGCGCGCGTAGCGGGCGATCTTCTCGATCCCCAGCTTCTGGCCGAGCGTATAGAAGTAGATGTCGCAGGAGAGCTTGAGCGCCAGGTGGGCATTGACCGAGCCGTGCCCTTCCTTGCGCCAGCAGCGGAACGGGCGGCCGTAGAAGGACTTGGATCCGGAGCATTGCACCGTCGTATTGGTGTCGAAGGCGCCTTCGGTTAGGCCGGCGGTGGCCATGACGATCTTGAAGGTCGAGCCGGGGGAGTAGGTGTTCTGGATCGCCCGGTTCTGGAGCGGATGGTTGGGGTCCTCGATGAGGGCGTTCCAGTCGTTCTGCTGCAACCGCCGGGCGAAGAGGTTGGGGTTGAAGGAGGGGGAGGAGACGAGGGCGAGGATCTCGCCGTTGCGCGGGTCCATGGCCACCACGGCTCCCACCTTGTCGGGACCGTCGAGCCAGCGCGCCGCCTCCTGCTGCAGATCGAGGTCGATGGAGAGAGTCAGGTTGTGGCCGGGGTCGGCGTCCTTCTGCCCGTACTGGTCCAGGAGCTGGCCGCGGCTGTCCACCACCACCACCCGCTCGCCGTCCGTGCCCCGCAGATCGGCGTCGTAGGTCTGCTCGATCCCCTTCTTGCCCACCATGTCGCCCACTCCGAGGGCGCCCTTCGAGCGCTGGATGTCTTCCAGCGAGGCCTCGGCGAGGTAGCCAAGGATGTGGGCCGTCTGCTCGCGGTGGCGGTAGAGGCGCTGGTGCAGCACCTCGACCTGGAACTCCGGATACTCGTAACCCTCGACGCCCAGGCGCGCCACCTGCGACAGGCTGAGGTTCTCGGCCACCAGCACCGGCTTGAACACCGGGACGCTACGGTAGTTGTCCACCAGCGTCCTGAGCTCCTCCACCGGCCGGTCCAGGACGCTCGCCAGGAACTCCAGGCTGCGGTGGACGTCCTTCGTCTGGCTGCGGTCGATCATCAGGTTGTAGGAGGGGACGTTCTCCACCATCAACCGGCCCTTGCGGTCGAAGATCAGGCCGCGGGGAGCCTTGATCGGCAGCTTGCGCAGGCGGTTGTTCTCGGCCAGCTCGCGGTAGTAGTCGCCCTGCACGAGCTGGGCGAACCAGAACCCGGTGGCGATGACCACCAGCAGGGTGGTAACCAGGATCGTCAGCACGCGGACGCGGCCGACCAGATCGTCTCGATGCTCACGGACCACCTGCATGACGACGTACCTCTCCTCAACCCATGCGAAGCCGGTTCATACGCCCGCGGCGCCGGGCCTCGGACGAGCGGCGCCAGTTGCCCATCGCGACGTAGACGGCGAGCCCCAGCACTCCGGTGGCTCCGGCCCGCACCGCAACCCACAGAGGGCTCGGCATCTCCGGGCTGGGGAGGAGCACGAGGGTCAACACCACCACGACGGCCTGCTGCAAAGCGGAGGCGAAGCCGACGACCGCCAGCACGCCCGTCGGCCGTTGGATGACCAGGCGCTGCGCCAGCCGCGCCGTGACGTAGCCCACGATGGTATCAGCGAATCCGAACAGGCCGAAGGGAGCGCTGGTCAGCGTGTCCTGAAGCAGGCCGGCGATGAGCCCCACCACCAGCGCCGAAAAGGAGCTCCCCCCCAGGCCGTGCAGAACCACGACCACCAGGAAGACGTCCACCGTGCGGCCGAAGCCCGGCCACAGGCTCATGCCCACGAAGTGGACCAGCGCCGCCAGGGCGATGGCCGCGAGCAGCTTAAGAGTGTCCACGGGGACCATTCTCCTTCAAGGCCGGCGAGAGGGCGTCGTAATCCAGGAGGTAGACCTGGTCGAGGGCGCCGAAATCGACCGCCGGGGCGAGCTGGATCTTGTGGAAGAGCTGGCCGCCGCCCTCGACCTTGACGACGGTGCCCACCGGGATGCCCCGCGGGTAGACGCCGTCGATGCCGGCGGTGAGCACCTGATCGCCCGCCCGCACGTCCGCCTGCAACGGCACGTAGTCGAGCTCCAGGGCGCCGCCTCCCCGGACGCCGCCGCGCACCACCCCCTGGCGGCGGTTGCGCAGGATCATGCCGCCCACTCCCGCCGCGCGGTCGGTGATGAGCTGCACCTTGGCGTAGGGGCCGGAGAAGGTGACCACCCGCCCCACCAGGCCGTCGGCCGAGAGCACCGGCTGGTTCTTGCGGGCGGGGACGTTGCCGGTGTAGACGACCAGGGTGCGCAGCCAGGAGGCGTAGTCCACGTAGACCACGTCGACCGCCCGGATCTGGCCGGCCGGCGGCGTGCCGTAGCGCACCGCCTCGCCCAGCCGGAGCATCTCGCCCTGGACGTCGCTGCGGCGCAGCAGCTCCAGGCGCAGGCGCTCCACCTCGCGCTTCAGTCGCTGGTTCTCGTCCATCAGGGTGCCGCGCAGCTTCAGGTCCTGGCGGGCGTCGGAGAAGCCGTGGGGAATGGCGGCCACGGCCCGCGCCACGGGTCCCAGCAGGCGCAATCCGACCTTCTCGGCCCGCGTCTCGCCCGCCCGTCCGCCTTGAATCGCCAGGAACACGAGCTGTCCGACCAGTACGACGATCAACACCCAGCCGGTGCGGCGCTCGTCCACGCGCTTGTGACCTTATGCCCCGGGGCTACCGGATGGAGACCTTGCGCAGCAGATCCATATCGGAGAGCAACTTGCCGGTGCCCAGCACCACGGAGGCGAGAGGGTCCTCGGCCAGCACCACCGGCAGGCCGGTTTCGTCGCGCAGGCGCTGGTCGAGGTTGCGCAGCAGCGCGCCGCCGCCCGACAGGACGATGCCCTTGTCCATGATGTCGGCCGACAGCTCCGGCGGGGTGCGTTCCAAGGCCATGCGCACGGCTTCGACGATCGTGGCCACCGGCTCGGCCAGCGCCTCGCGGATCTCCTCGTCGGAGATGGAGAGCGTCTTGGGTACGCCCTCGACCAGGTCGCGGCCCTTGATGTCGATCCGCAGCTCCTCTTTCAGGGGATAGGCGGAGCCCAGCTCGATCTTGATCATCTCGGCGGTGCGCTCGCCGATGAGCAGGTTGTACTTGCGCTTCAGGTACTGAATGATGCCGACGTCCATCTCGTTGCCGGCGATGCGCACCGAGCGGCTGTAGACC
>Ga0134121_10000997_pt1 | contig 28313 bp, 20 predicted proteins | sample KB301_FD_96463 | JGI IMG/M metagenome (GOLD analysis project Ga0134121, IMG submission 96463) | Terrestrial soil microbial communities without Nitrogen fertilizer from Kellogg Biological Station, Michigan, USA - KB3-0-1 | ecosystem: Environmental > Terrestrial > Soil > Unclassified ... | reverse complement strand
TCCAGAGTTGGTTCAGAAGCTCGAATCGGGCCGGTTCGAGGGCCTGCCCGGGCCGCGCGCTCTCAACGGCCCGAGGCCCGGCGGCACTGACCCACGGCGTGGCGAAAAGGGCAACCAGCAGGAGAAGAATGATCGTACGACGGAAAGACCTGGTCGTCATGGTAACTCCCTGGAGAGCGCTCCGCCGCGGTCGCCATGGCCGCGCGGGCAAGCTCTTCAGGGAAAAGTGGACCAAATAATCATAACCTATGTCCAGGAGAGGGAAATCGGCGATGGCGAAGCGGGGTGATCCGAGAGTTCTGCGGCTGGTGGTGCGCTTCCTGCGGAATCATTCCGACCTCTCGCAGGCGGATTTCGGGAAGGCGTGCGGGGTGGGGCAGGCCCAGATTTCCCGCTACGAGACGGTGGACCCCGCGCCGGACGAGATGCTGCGCCGCATGGCGGCGGTGGCGCGCGTGGAATGGTGGTTCGTGGTGCAGCTCCGCCGCGTCTACGCCGCGATTCTCGCCTCGGCCCGCCGGCGCGGGATTGCGAGCGCCGAGCCGGTCGATTTGGAGGTCCTGGAGCCGGCGCTGCTGGCGGTGACGTCTTACCTGGTCGAGGACGGCCTGGCGCGGTCGCTGCCTCAGCCGCCGGAGGAGGCGCGCCGCGAGGCGGAGGAAGTCTGGACAGCTCTGGAGCGCTTCCCGATTGCCGACCGCCGGAGGCTGCTCGAGCTGTCCCTCCGGCCCGGCCGCAGCATTGCCCTTGCGACGCTGGCCTGCGAAGCGAGCGAGCGGGCCGCGGCCCACAAAGTGGAGGATGCGCTGGAGTTGGCGGAGCTGGCCTTGTTCATCGCCGAGCAGGCGCCGGAGGACCGGCGCTCTCGAGCTTTGGGCTACTGCTGGGGCTATATCGGCAACTCCCGCCGGGTGGCGACGGATTTAGACGCGGCCGACGAAGCCTTCGGCCGGTCGTGGAGCCTCCGGCTGGGGGCTGAATTCGATCCCGAGCTGCTCCCGGAGTGGCGGCTGCTCGACCTCGAAGCCTCCTTGCGGCGGGCCGAGAGGCGATTCCCTGAGTCCTTGACGCTGCTCGATAGGGCCCGCGCCGCCAGCGGCGACGATCCGGTGGCGGCCTCCCGCATTCTTTTAAAGAAGGACCACGTCTTGAACGTCATGGGCGATTTCGAGACCGCGCTCGCGGTTCTGGCAGAGGCGGCTCCTTTCGTCGAAGCCTCAGGAGATTCCCGCCTGCTCTTTGCGCTGCGCTTCAATTGGACGGACGAGTTATGCCACCTGGAGCGCTGGGCGGAGGCGGCGAAGCTGCTCCCCGTGGTGACCGAGATGGCGACGGAGCAGGGCAACGAGCTGGACCTCGTACGGCTCGGCTGGTTGCAGGCAAAGGTGACCGCCGGACAAGGCCGTGAGGAGGAGGCGATCGCCAAGCTGGAAAAAGTCAGCCGCGACTTCACCGACCGCAAACTCCCCTACGAAGCGGCGCTCTCCTCGCTCGACTTGTCCGTCCTCTGGCTCAAGGCCGGGAAGAACGCTGAGGTGGCGCTGCTCGCGGTGGGCCTGAAGTGGATTTTCGAGGCCAAGGGGATTGAGCGCGAAGCGCTGATGGCGCTGCGGCTCTTCTGCGATGCGGCGGAGCGCGAGGCGGCGACAGTGGAGCTGGCGCGGCGGGTGGTGGCGGATATCGAGACGGCCCGGCGAGCGGATCCGGCTATTTCCACCTAGCGAAGAGCCGTTGAGGAGCACGCGCCCCGTCGAACAGGACCCACTCGACGTCCTCGGTCTCGCCCAGCGCGACGGATCAGGGGAGTAAAGCGCTCTGCCAGCGCGGAGCGCGCCGCAAAGCCTCGTACGAGAACGAGTAGCGCGAGCGCGGCGATCACCGAACGGAAGCAGTTATGTTGTTTCAATGGTTTATGGACATCCCTCCCCCCTCTCCCGGTGAGGGGGTTGAGGGGGTCGGGAGAAGAGGGCCGGGGTGATGAGGGTCTTGGGCGGGGGTGCTCCCCGAGGCGCCGAGATCCGCCCCGAAGAGGCGTTCGGGGCGGATGAGCTGGTCCATCTGGCGAAGTGGCCTCAGTTGCCCCGCGTAGGCGGAGGAGGCTGTGGCTTCTCTTTCGGCTTCTCCTTGGGCTTCTCGGGCTCCTTCCGCTCGGTCTTGGGCTTCTCAGGCTCACGCTTCGGCTCGACCTTGGGCTTCTCAGGCTCACGCCTGGGCTCGAACTTCGGCCGCTCGGGCTCGCGTCTCGGCTCGGCCCTGGGCCTTTCAGGCTCGCGGTTCCGCTCGACATTCGGCGTCGCGGGCTCGCGATTCTGATCGGCCTTCGGCTTCTCCTGGACGCGGGTCCTGTCGGGCTTGGGCGCGCTGCCGTCCGAGTCCTTTTCTGGACGCGTCCAGGTGGGCCTGCCGTTGTCGACCGGTGGCCGCCGGCGCTCCTCGGTGGCGGTGGGACGATCGGGCCGATCAGGCCGATCGGCAGGGCGCTCGGTCCGCGGCGGACGGCCATCGTCCAGGGTCGAGCGGCCGGGCTTCTGGTCTCCCGGCTTCGAGTCCGAGCCGGCGCGAGGCTTGGGGGCGCCGCCGTCGGCGTTGGAGGCCGGCCGGCCGGGTCGTTCGTGGGGCCGCGGCCGGCCGTTGTCCACCGCGCCGTTGTCCGCCGGGCGTCCGGAGTCGACTGGGCGTCCGCCCCGGGCGGGCTTGTCGCCGGGTTTGCTCCCCGGGGTTTGTCCGGCCGTGCCGGTCCGGGTCCAGGTGCGATCGCCGGCGGGGCGGCCATTCCCACCCCCATGACCGGCGGGGTTCGGCCGGCCGAGGGTGCTGGGCTTGAAGGGCGTTCCGTCCTGCCCGTGGCCAGCGCCTTGAACCGCCACCGTGTGCACGATGTCGGTGGGTAACTGGGGTTTGCGGGCGATGAACTGCGTCACGTCCGGCACCTCGCGGCCGCCGACTCCGACTCCGCGACCGTCGCGCGGACCTCTTCCTGGGGTGCCGTTGGGACGGACGTCGAGAGCATGGAGCACCGCGCCTTGATCGTGCCAGGTGTTGGGGCGCAGGGGCTTGGTGTCGGTGGTGATGACTCCCCGCTCGAGGCCTCTACCCCGCAGGCGCTCGACAGGAACGGCGTAGCGCTGCACCTCGCGGCGGCCGTCCCAGTAGCCTCGGGCGTAGCCGGCGCGGTAGACGTCACGGAAGTAGCCGGAGCCCACGAAGCTCCAGCGGTCGAACAGCCCCCAGTCGCCGCCTGCCCAGCCATAGACACCCGAACGGAAGCCGAAGTTGCCGCCGAAGCGGGAGCCGTAATAGCTGGTGTAGAAGCCGGTGGGGCACCAGCCGACGTAGCTCGGTCCCCAATACCAGTAGACCCAGGCCGGCGACCAGACGTAGCCGGGCTGCCACACCCAGCCGTAGCCGTCGAGGTAGTTCCAGCTCCCATAGTGGAAGGGCACCCAGCCCCAGGGCTCATAGGCGATCCAGGTCAGCCCGGCCGGCGTGTAGGCCCAGCGGCCATGCCAGTAGGGACGCCAGCCGGCCTCGACCCGCGGACGCCAGTAGTGCGTCCCTTCGACGGTGACCCAGGAGCCATAGCTGGCGAGCGACGACGCCTGGTAGCGCAGGTTGTCGTCCAGATCGCCGGAATTGTCGGCATTCTCGGCGCGCAGCGCCGAGGCGGCCTCGTCGTCGAGACGGCGCGCCCAGCGCTCCAGCGAGTCGAAAGCCCCCGCCTGCTGGACGTCGATGCCCGCCTGATTATTTCCCTGGTCGTTGCCGGATTCGATCGCGGCCTCCTCGTCCGCCCGCACGGTCTCGTCGCCCTGATCGGTCACCACCTCCACCGTGCCGCGGCGGACGACGACCTGGCTGAAGCCGTCACGCTCGGCGGTGACGCGGAAGACGCCATAGTTCGTGACGTAGATCGTGGCGTTGGGGGTATCGATGCGCGGCAGTTGATCGCCCAGGGAGTCCTGGGTGACCGCGAGTTGCACGTTGCCTTCGATCAGGCGGATGACCGTCGCCTGGTCGTCGCGGCCGGTCTCCCCGGCCTGACGCTCCACCACGAGCTCGCTGCTGCCGTCGACGCGCAGCAGGTTGTGATCGGCGAGAACGATCTCGACGTGCGCGCCCCCGGGCACATTGAGGTGGTCGCCGGTGAGCAGCGGCTGGTTGATCTCGACGCTGGCGCGCTCGCCGTCGGCCGGCGTCAGGGTGGCCGCGCCTTCGACGACGCGGAAGTATCCATAGCTACCCGCAGTATCCGGCTCGGTCGTCTCATCCGTCTGAGCTGCCGCGGGCACCACCAGTGCCGCGAGCACCCCGGTAACCAGCGCCAGACGGAGCACGGCTGTCTTGATGAGAGTGTTCATAATCTGGTTTCTCCATAGTGGACGACATCGCCCACTGAATCTGCTTCCAATCGATTTGTCAAAAAGAGCAACTTCCATTCCAGGGTCAAAATTCCGCGGCCGGCGGCTTCTGGGGCCGTTCCAGGGCGGTCCCACCGTTCGCTGGAGCCGGCTCCCCCACAGGGGCGCCGATCCTGGCCGCACCTGGTTATAATGGGCCGCTCTCGACAGGCGGCGGTGTCCACCTCAGGCGTCACGGGCGTCCCCCAGGGCGGCAGCGGGATCAGGTTCGGAGATAACGATAGCGTGGCCATCAAATGGTTTGGCGGCGGCAAGAAGGCGCCGGAAGCCCAGGAGCACAGCATCGACGACCTCATCGTGCTCGAGCGGTACGAGGAGGCGGGGGAGCGTTTGCGGGCGCGGCTCAAGGACAACCCCGACGATCTTCATTCGCATCTGAAGCTGGCGGAGGTCTACACCCAGCTCCGGCAGCTCGAAAAGGCGGTGATCGAGTACGGCTTCGTAGCCGAAGAGTATGCTCAGGACGGCTTCCACGACAAGGGGATCGCCCTGCTTTCGCGGGCCATGAAGCTGGCCCCCTTCGACCCGTCGCTGGCCAAGGGGATCGAGAAAATCCAGCGCGAGAAGGACCTGGAGCACGTGCGCAGCCTCGCCTTGGAGGGGCTGAAGCAGGCTGGCGGCCAGGGAGCCGGCACCTCGATGCTGGAGCTGCGGCGTCTTTGGGGCTTCCTCACCGCGAGCAGCCTGGTGAAACACCTGCCCGGCGAGCAGCTCAAGCGCTTGTTTTCGACCATGGAGATGGTGCACCTGAATGCCGGTGTCATGCTGGCCCGGGAGGGAAGCCAGGAGGCTTTCCTGTTGTTGATCGTCACGGGCACGGTCGAGGCCCAGATGGTGGACGGTGGACGCACCATGCAGGTCCGCAGCTTCGCCAGCGGTGACCTCATGGGCGAAGCGGCATTGCTGGAGCGGAGCACCTGGCCTGCCAACTACCGGGTGATTGAGCCCCTGGTGGCGCTGAAGCTCACCCGCGCGGGGTTGGAGCAGGCCTTGACCGGCAATCCTGATCCCCGCGGTTTCCTCGAGACGCTGCGCGAGCAGCACAACGACCGCGACGTCGCGACCTCGGTGCGGCGTCTGCGGGGCGGATCTTGATGGCCATCCTCGCCATTCGCATCTATCCCGATCCGATCCTGCGGGTGAAATGCCGTCCGGTAACGGAGATCGACGCCAGGGTCAAGAAGCTGGCCGCGGACATGGTGGAGACCATGCACGCCGCGCCCGGCGTGGGTCTCGCGGCGCCGCAGGTGGGGGTCGATCTGCGCCTCGCGGTGGTCGACGTCTCGATCGGCGAGGATCCCTCCCAGGTTCGGGTGCTGATCAATCCCGAGGTCCTCGAGCGCTCGGGCCTGGAATCCGAGGTCGAGGGCTGCCTGTCGCTGCCTGGCATCACCGACAAGGTGGACCGGCCAGCCTTCGTCACCGTGCGGGCTCTGGACCTGGAAGGCCATTCCGTCGAGCTCAAAGCCGAAGGTTTCCACGCCCGTGCCATCTGCCACGAGATCGACCACCTCGACGGCATCCTGTTCCCCGATCATCTGCGCGGCCTGCGCCGCGAACGAGTCCGCCGCCAGCTCAAGAAGCTGGCGGATGAGGTCGAGGTGCACGCTTGAGGGGGCTGGCGCCATTTGGTGGAGGGCGACGCCTGCGCCCTCATCACCCCGGCCCTCTTCTCCCAGCCTCCCCCCCGCCTGACGGGAGAAGAGGGAGAACAGCAGGACCCCTCATCACCCCAACCCTCTTCTCCCATCGCCCTCCCTCCGAGCAATGCTGCCTTTGTAGGACTTCCGGCTCCCCTCTCTCCCGTCAGGCGGGGGGGAGGCTGGGAGAGAGGGGTTGGGGGAGTGAGGGCCTCGCGGCGGCGGACAGTGCTCCGTGGACGAAGAGGACCGGCGTCGGAACGGGATTTACCCTCCTGGCCTCCCTCCTTATCGCCCTACTCGCCCTCGCCTGCGGCGGCGGCAGTGGCGGGGGAGGCGGCCCCACTTCGCCGACTCCGACCCCGACGCCTCAGCCGTCCATCGTTTTCACCCCCTCGGGGACGGCGGGGAGCAACGCCGTCGTGTTGGCGGCTGGGAGTGCCACGACGGCGACGACGCTGGTCCTCGAAGTGCGGGCCAACCAGGTGACTGACCTTTATGGCGTGGCCTTCGACCTCACCTATCCAAGCACCCAGCTCCAGTTCTCGCGGGCCACGGCGGGGCCCCTTCTGGGCAGCTCGGGCTCCGTCCAGGCCGTCGTCTCCACTCCCGGCACGCTGGTGGTGGGCGGTTCCCATCTCGGGGCGGTGCCCGGCGCCAACGGCTCCGGCGTTTTGCTGACTCTCGAATTCACCGCCACCGCCGCCGGCCAGGGAAGCTTCGCCTACGCCCACAACTCGGCCTTCAACTCCTCGGGTCAGACCTTGTCCGGCACCTCCTGGCTCGCCGGCTCCGTGCAGGTCACCCGCTAGATCCGGTTCTCCCGATTCCCCAAGCGAATTCATGAAATGACCACCGAGCTCGTGCTCTTCAACACCCTCGGGCGCAAGCTCGAGGTCTTCCAGCCCCTCGTCTCCGGCGAGGTCCGCATCTACGCCTGCGGCCCCACCGTCTACAACGAAGTCCACATCGGCAACCTCCGCGCTTTCAGCTTCCAGGACCTGCTGCGGCGCGGCTTGCACTACCTCGGCTACAAGGTGACGCAGGTGATGAACCTGACCGACGTGGACGACAAGACCATTCTCGGCGCCCACAAAGCCGGCCTTTCGCTTGCCGAATACACCGCGCCTTTCGTCCGCACTTTCCTGCGCGATCTGGAGACTCTCCACATCGAGAAAGTCGAGCACTTCCCCAAGGCCACGGACCACGTGCCGCAGATGATCCGGTTGATCGAGACACTGATGGAGAAGGGCTACGCCTACGTCAGCGACGGATCCGTCTTCTTCAGCATCGCCAAGGACGCGGACTACGGCCGCCTCTCCGGCTTCGACCTCGACCAGGCCCGGCGCGGCGAGCGCGTGGCTTCCGACGAGTACGGCAAGGAGGATGTGCGCGACTTCGTCCTCTGGAAAGCCGTCAAGCCCGGCGAGCCCTCGTGGGACTCCCCCTGGGGACCGGGGCGGCCCGGCTGGCATATCGAATGCTCGGCGATGAGCATGGAGCTGCTGGGCGAGACCTTCGATCTCCATTGCGGCGGAGTGGATCTGATCTTCCCCCACCACGAGAACGAGATCGCGCAGAGCGAAAGCGCCACGGGCAAGCCGTTCGTCCGCGCCTGGCTGCACTCCGAGCACCTGCTGGTGGACGGCCAGAAAATGTCCAAGTCGCTCGGCAACCAATACACCTTGCCGGACCTGCTGGCCCGGGGTCTCTCGGCGCGAGCGTTGCGCTACCTCTTCTTTTCGGTCCACTACCGGCAGAAGCTCAACTTCACCTTCGAGTCGCTGGACGGCGCGGCCGGTGCCCTGCGGCGGGTGGACGAGATGCGCTTCCGCCTTCATCATGCGGACGAGAAGGGAGAGCCGGACCCGCGCCTCGTCGAGGCCGCCGAGCGCCTGCGTCGCGATTTCGCCGCCGGTCTTGCGGAAGATTTCAACGTCGCCGTGGCCCTCGCCGCCGTGTTTGCCTTCATCAAAGAGGTGAACGTGGCCATCGAGGAGGGAAGGATCGGCCAGGGGGACAAACCGCGGGTGGTGGAGGCTCTGGCCGACGTCGACCGCGTGCTGGGAGTGCTCGACGCCACCGCCTGGGATACCGGCGAGGGAGACGACGACTCGGCAGAGATCGAACGGCTCATCCGAGAGCGTAAAGACGCCCGGGAGCGCCGCGACTTTGCCGCCTCTGACCGTATCCGCGACGAGCTGACGGCGCGGGGGATCGTCCTCGAAGACACGCCGCAGGGGACGCGGTGGAAGAGGAAGTGACCCTCATCACCCCGGCCCTCTTCTCCCGCCCCCTCCCACCCCCCACACCGGGAGAAGAGGGAGAAAAGGGAGAAGTTTGAGCGCCGACTTCCGCGAGCAACCCCACGCCCGGGCGAGGGGCCGGGTGGGGGAGGACGACGCCGTCGCCTGGCTCACGGCCCACGGCTACGAGATCCTGCTCCGCAACCTGGTCAACCACGGCGGCGAGATCGACGTCGTGGCCCGGGACGGCGTCACCCTATGCTTCCTGGAGATCAAGGCCCGGGACGGCGACCGCTATGGCCCCGCCATCGCGGCGGTGACCTTCACCAAGCAGCGCCGGCTCTCCCGGGCGGCCTCGCTGTACCTCGCCTCCCGCGGCTGGCACAACCAGCCCTGCCGCTTCGACGTCCTCGGCCTCGACCGGGAGAGCGGGGGCTGGCGTTACACGCTGATCAAGAACGCCTTCCCCTACAATCCTGGCCCCGCCCGCCGCCGGTAGACCGGATCGACCTCCCGGAGGCTTCCCGGGACGAAAAGGAGCTCGCCCGAAAGGAAAAGGAGCTTACCCGAGAGGAAAAGGAGCTCACCCGAGCCGAAAAGGAGCTCACCCGAGGAGGAAAGGAAGCTTCCCGGGGACGAAGGGAGCTCACCCGAGACGGGCGGGAGCTCGCCCGAGGAGGAAAGGAGCTTACCCGAGAGGAAAAGGAGCTCACCTGAGGAGGAAAGGAGCTTCCCGGGGACGAAAGGAGTTCGCCCGAGGACGAAGGGAGCTTACCCGAGGAGCCAGGGAGCTCGCTTTTTCATCCGGGAGCTTCCCTGTCGGATTTCGGCTTGCCCCGGTGGGGTAGGAGCCCTTGCCCGCAGGCCCCCGTCTTGACAGTCCCAGCCCGCCTGACTATCCTTTGCGAGCTTGTTGGGCGGGAATAGCTCAGTGGTAGAGCACAACCTTGCCAAGGTTGGGGTCGCGGGTTCAAATCCCGTTTCCCGCTCCAGATTGTGACCTCCCTCGAGACCGCGGACGCATCCTTCCGCGATCTGCTAGAATTTTTAGGGCCCCGCAATGCGGCCCTGCCCATTTCCAGGGCGACGTAGCCAAGTGGTAAGGCGAGGGTCTGCAAAACCCTTATTCAGCGGTTCGATCCCGCTCGTCGCCTCCAAAGTCTCTTCTACTGCCGTTCCTCTCGAATGAGCTAGCGACTCCCCGGGCCTGAGCCTTCTACCCTGGTCGGTTGGGCTTTCTCGTTTCCGGTGCTTACAACGAGTACAACCTCGCTCTAACCACCTTGAAGCACCACGGTGTCATCTCTGGAATGCTGCGTTGGCGGCTGTCTGTGATATCTTCAGAGCTAAATATCCAGCGGTATCTATGGGAGGAAGCATGGGTATCGGCCCGTCGACTACGTCGTCTGGAACGAGCATTTCCCGAGATGGGGCACTCACCTTCCTCGTGGAGGGGGCACAGAGCGGCCGGCCCATTGTACCGCTGGTAGGAGCAGGAATCTCCATCGAGGCCGGGGTTCCTCCACTCTCGGAACTCGCCCGCTACCTTGCGAAGACGAAGGCTTATCTTCGCTACAGGGTATACAAGAACCTCTCGCCAGCGGCTGAGACGGCCGATGCTCCGAGGCTTGATCCCTATTCCCGTAGTCTGCCTTCGCTCGGCTTTCAGCCGCGCGACTTCTTGCGTGAGTTCGGCTGGCCTGATCCGAATGAGTTAACTTCGGTGCTCTGGCACTGGCTCTGGCATAGGGCACCGGTCGGAAAAGAGTTCTACAGATCAATGGATCGGCTAATTGATCGTGAGATCCTGGACAGTCTGGCGGTAATTGACCAACACCTTGCCTCCAATGTAGGCCGGTTGGCACGCCGTTCCCGCAAGAACCCCGAGCGATGGCGCTTGCTGGGTAGCTACTGGAAGATTCTACTCACTCAACTAACTCGTGCGAGCCCTGATCTGGTCGACACTCTCTTCCGGCGCCTGACCCGCAGTCGCGAACCGGTGACTGCACATCGCTACTTCGCCTTTCTCACCCCGGTACTGCGTCTGCGCTTGTTCTTGACCATCAACTTCGACACGCTGCTTGAAGACGCCCTACGGGCGGAGGGGCTCCGGCCAACTGTCTACGAAGTCGCCGAAGGCCTCTCCCTTCCCAACCCCAAGCTGGTACAAGACGGGCTGTCAGTCATCAAGCTCCACGGCGGCGCCTACGGCCTCTTGGTGGGCGATAAGCTTGACAGTCCTCTCGACGCGGAAACTCGCGACCGGTTTCGGGCCTATCTTCCCGAGCACCTGGTTTTGCTGGTGATGGGAGTGGGAGGCTGGGACCAGCGAGTGCTCGACATGGTGGAACTCGCCCTGAAGCGAGGTGGAGACGTGTTGTGGTTGCATTTCGAGCCCACGAGGCCGGGCCCCTTGAGCGAGCGCTTCGACAAAGACAAGGCGAGATTATGGACTGCCCTCGTTCAGGACCCCGGTGCCTTTCTACGCGAAGTGTACAGCCAGTATAAGGACTCGCATCCTTCAAGTAGCCGGCCGTTCCAACCCTGCGATCTCCGGCCAGTGCCTGTCCGCGTAAGTGGCGCCGAGGCCCCGGCAGGCAGTGCCCGGGTCGTGGTTTTCAAGGACCATCAGGCCGACTTCGGACTTGGAGCTTCGCTTCGTCTCGCAGAGTTCGTGGCCAGTAAGGCCGCAACGCACCTGCCCGTCTGGGTTGATCTGGAGACCAAGTTTACTGTCGAAGATGTACTTGTCGAACTGATCCAGAGCCTACGACGGTACGATCCGGGTTTACCGCCGGAAATTCTGGTCATGGAGCGTTCAACTTCACCTGCTGGCACCAATGTGCAGGCGACGGACTTCCGAAAGGTTGTTCGGCGCCTTTATGCAGCCCTCTCGCGGGGCCGCTACATCGTGGCCTTCAACGGGGTGCAATCGTTCGGTCGACCTCCGACACGCCATCACAGCTATGAAGACGGCAAGTTCCACCCCCACCTTGAGGCCGAGACGAGGAAATTCGCCGCCTTCCTACACCGGCTCATCGGCGAGATCGATCCACCGCCGGATTCCTCAGTCCTTCTAGGTGAGTCCTTGCCGCCGGACCAGCCTCAGAACCTGGGACTCCTCGATTCAATATTCGCCTTCGCCCTTGACTACCCACACCCCAACATCTCCCCGGCTGCAAGGGTCCTGGTCAAGCTATGCGGCAAGGAGATATATAAGACGACCAAGATCTTCCTCGGAGAGGAGCGCTTCGACGCTCTGAAAAAAGGCCGTTGGCAGCAGGATCCTACGCTCGTTCTGCTCACCGCTTTTCGACGCCGGCGCAGCATTGCGGCTCTGCACCAACTAATGCCCAAGTATATGGTTCTCCGGGACCAAACAGAGCATCCTGGGGAAAACACCGGTGGTCATTCTCCTGATCGTGCAGCAGTGGACGCTGAAATCCGAGGTCTTGAAGAAAAGGGCTACCTCTGGCGCTTGGAGGGTGGCGATTATTGGATGAGTCGAAAGCTGCGCAACAGCATCTATGACCAAGTCCTCGCGGCCACCCGTTCTGCGGTTCCTGAGGCTGTGCGTGCTCGGGCAGCGCTCGCCTTCGTTCATCTGGATCTTGCGGATTACCACCACCGCGAGCTCTACGTCGCCTCTCAGGATGTAACCAGTCTGCTGGAGGAGCTCTATCATCGGATCTCCTCACTGCGTTATCTGCGACAGTTGCAGGATACGGTCAGCTCGGTTGATCTGAAAGACGAGGACATCACGCAATGGGTCTTGGCTTTGGCGGGTCCGACTACAGAGGCCGTGGGCGGCGGTCAGGTCGACCTTAACCTGCTGGCCCGGCTTCGATACCGAGGGGCGCGGGCCTTGCGCGAGATCCTAGCGCAAGAGCGGGAGGTCTTGCTCTGCCGCGTTCCTAGCGTAACCTTCCAAGATTGGGTGCAAGACGTGCGGGAAGATCTTGAGCAGATCTCTCCTGAAAGGGACTCCGCTCCGAAGCCTTGGCGAGATTCATTGCAGCAGGAGCGACAGGCCTTGGCAGAGCTGCTGGAAGATATTGAAGCCGAAATCTTGAGCGATCGCCTGAAAACCGGAGAGCTTTTCATTCTGCGCAGTAGGGGGCTGAGGGAGCAGGTCGCTCGATTCCAGGGGAGATCGGTCGAGAAAAACCCTGGTCGGAAGCCGAAGTTGGAGCAACTGGAAGAGCTATGTCGTAGCAACCGGGTGCCCGATCCACAGCTGTGGCTGGTCCGACAGCGTGTAATCCTGGCTCTGATGGATATTGTGAGAGCCGTTGGGCGTAGCACCCGGGCGTCGAAACTTGCTCACCGAGATGTTGACCACTATAACGTCTGGATCGCCAAGCTTCTGGAGTCTTGGAGTCCGAAGGATAAGCAGAGAAGGGGGGTGGTGGCTTCCACGAATGGGCCAGAGTCGACTGAGATCTTACAGCTCAAGGTAAAGCATCTTCGGGTTTTGGCCGACCAAGTGCTCTGGAAGGTGAATCCTTGGGAAACCAAGGACCGAGACTACGCTGCCCTTGAGGGGCAGCGGGCGGCGGCTCGCGAAACGCTGGGTCTCAGCGACAAGGCGCTCTGGATTCTGGAGTCCATCCGCGAGGACGACCGAGCACAGCGCTCCTACTTCTACTCATTGAAGGGCCGGGCGCGCTATCTTTCATTCGATTTTGACTCGGCTTATCGGGAATTCGACTTCGCTCGTGCGGGACTGTCTGAATCCACTCCGGGTGATCGTGAGGCTTTGGCGGTGTCTTTGCTTAGACAGGCCGAGTGCCTGATGGCACACGCCGATGATGCCCTGGTTTTGTGGGTGCTGCGACTGGTTGAGAGCGATGTCTTTGAGCCGGGTGACAAGCCTTGGTGGAGGCTTATGTCGAGCGCAGCCTTGAAAAAGCGTCAGGAGGGGGCTCAGGAGATCCAAGCGGGCAGAGACAGTGACGAGGCGCTACTACGGCTGTCGCTTGGCAACTTCGATCGCAAGGTCCTGGCAGCACTTGAAAGTCGTGCCCGAATGGTGAAGGCACACGGCCGAAAGCTCGCTGACACCCTTGACGTAATGCGCTCTCGCCTTGCCGCGGCGGGCGAGTTACTGGACCGCGTCGAGGGTCTCCTCGAGTACAGCCGGCGAAAGGTCGAATGGTGGGCCTGCCTTTTCCAACTCCGTTCGCAACTCGCGACCGAGCGCCTCCTGTTGCTGCTCGCCGTCGGTCGACTGAGCTCCGGTGGCACTTCCTTAGAGGATTTGTCTCAGATGGAAGCGGTCCACTGGGCGGCAGAAATTGAAGAGGAGAGGGTGCGTAGCACAGGTAACCTTTCAAAGGAGGACAATTACCGCTGGGAGGAAGTACGCCGGTGGCTCCTCGATCACGACGCTAGTAACCCTCTGCCACCGCCGAGCGGCGGCGCTCCCGTTGATAACCCATTCCGCGAGAAGCGTCGGCGTGCCCGGTTCAACAACCGCTTTCAGAGCCTGCTACGTGATGGAGTGATGGCGGTTCGGCAGGGTCTGGATGTCTTGCTTCCGGGCGACGCTGAGAGGAGGAAGGGTGGATTGCAGCACGCGGTGCTACTCAACCGGCTACTAAGGTCGTGGGCGGCTCTCATGGTCTGCGGTGCACATGTGACCGTTATGAGCCGGCGGGCGAGAGAGAAGCCCGGAAGCGCGGAGGAGTCCAAATTATTGTGGGAGCAATGGCGTTACCTTAACTGGCTCTCGGGGCTTGTCATCCTGCCAGGCTGTGCAAGACTCCAGCGGTGGTTTCACTCCGAGGTCTGGAGTAGCGATTGTCCGGGCCTCGTTTCCCGCGCCCGCACTTTAGCTCAATTCAACTCCGAGGCTGTTGAGTGGCTGCAAGACGAACTGCGGTTGGAGGCCATCGCGAGGTCACGACAAGCTAAAGGAGCGAGTCGGCCTCGAGCGACAAGTTGAAAGTGGTGCTGATAAGCGATCGGGTCATGTTTTGCGGGCGTTATCGGTTCGTGTGCGTAGCCGAGGACTTTGGAATCGATGGACTCAGCGTTCATGAAGCTCGTCTCTCGTCCAAGCCGGCCGCTCGCCGAGACCCATGGAAAGGCCCTTCCTCATTCGGGCAATAGTTCGGTCTCGGGTCTGCTCGTAGGATTGCTCCAGGGCGACCACTTCTTCGAGGCAGGACCCCACGAGAGCATAGAGCGAAACGCCCCGCTCTAGGGCGACTCGTCGTGCTTTGCGGACGAGATCCCGTGGAAGGGAAAGTTTGACGTTTGGGTCTCCATCGAGCCATCGGACAGCACAGGGCCCCCACGATTCGGTCTGCTTTCGCCCCTTCGGGGCTTTCAGGGTTGCTGGTGTATCTCTAACCTGGGGCTAGCGCGCCCAGGCTTTATGCTGTCGACCCTTCGGGGCTTTAAGATCCGGAGAATTGGAGGGCGTTGATCCTTCCAGTTTTACTCAGCAAGTTTCCCGTCCTCGCCCCGACCGCCCTCGAGGTCCGCAATCGCTTCGATCAGGCGCATTACATTTCTTGGGCTGCGCAGCAGGTAAGCCGTCTCCTCGAGGGAGCGTTCATGAAGCTCGGCGCTCGTCCAGGCCGGCCTCTCGCCGAGGCCCATGGAAAGGCCCTGCCTCATTCGAGTAATGGCTCGGTCCCGGGCCTGGTCGTAGGATTGTTCCGGGGCGACCACTTCTTCGAGGCAGGAGCCCACCAGAGCAGAAAGCGATACGCACCGCTCCACGGCGACGTGTCGCGCTTTGCGGACCAGATCCCGCGGTAGGGAAAGCTTGACGTTCTGGGTCTCCATGAGGGCATCGTAACACGGTGGTCCGCCCACGACCCGGGGGCCCGAGGCGGTCGCCGGCGCAGCCCGCCCTGGGTGACGCTCTCCAGGGCGGGCTGGCAGTCTTGCGAAGCTTCTCGCAGCTACGGGCAATAGGCGCCGTTGCAGGCGTAGACCCCGCCGGTGCAGTGGGCCTTGGTGGGATCGTCGTGGCAGATGGGCGGCTCGCAGAGGGTGCAGCCGGGTCCCCCAAGCTTGGTCATGGCAGCGCCGGGGGCCCAGCCCGCGGCGAAATTCGAGGTGCCGGAAAGCACGGTGTCGGGAACCAGGTCGCCGTTGGTGTCGACCTTGATGGTCCCAATCTTCTTCGTCCTCGGACCGGTACCCTCGAAGCTCCAGGGGGTGGATTTCGGAGCGAAGTTGAAGCTTCCGGTGAGCTCCAGCTTGCGCGCGTTCTGGCCCTTCTTGACCGGCACAAAGGTCATGCGCGCGTCGGCGGCGATCGGCGCCTCGAAGGTGCCGCCGTTCTCCTGGGTGCGGTTGATCCGCATGACCGTGGGACGCTGCTTGCCGGCGAGGGTGATGTAGACGTGGTAGGAGCCGCAGGAGGTTTTGATGGGGGCGACGCTCACCAGCGACAGGGCACGGAGCTGGACGCGCGTGACGGCACTACCATTGGCGTCGAAGATGGCGTTGTCAAGACGCTCGACGACGGTGTCCGCTCCCCGGAGCTGCCCGGGGATCTCGGTCTCGAGGGGCAGGCCCGTGAGCGCCACGCGGCCGGTGAAGGGCCGGGAGGTCTTGCAGAAAAAGCCGGCCGGGATCGGAGCCGCGGAGAAGTCGTAGTGGCTCCCGCCTTCCGGGATGGTGGTGAAGACGTCGATGCCGCGCCCGACCATGGCCGGAGCGGCGGCCATGGGAGCGAGACTGACGAACAGAAGCACGACGACCAGCATTGCCAATCTGTTTTGGTTCCTCACACAAGCCTCCTTGTCCATAGGACGGTCGTTCCAGGGAGCGGACGGCCGCGATCCCCGGGGAGTTGGGCGATCGAAGGAACACAGATTCCGAATTTGCTGCTGTCCTCGTAGAAAGAGGTGCGTTTTCCGGCCTAAACCGAGCCTGCGCGCCAGTCCGGCATCACGAACACCTTCCGCGCCAGCTCCGAGCCGAGCGTCTCCGGCCGGTAGTAACGGTCGAGGATCGATGGTTTCCACGACAGAAGATCCGGGTTGGTCCGCGCGAAATCCTCCCAGTCTCCGCCGTCTGCGGTGCGCTCCATCCGCTCGCGAATAATTAGCAGGAAGGCCCAGGTGATGGTCTCGTGGTACAGCCCGGTAGCGCCGTTGGCGGTCGCGAAACGCCGGAGACCGTTGGCAAAGCGCGCCAGGGCTTCGAGGGGCGGATGACCTTGGAGGTAGAGCCAGGCCAGGCGAACGTGGTCGCGGTGGTGGAAGGCGGTGTTGGGGAGGGTGCAGTCCTCGAAGCGGGCGACGAAGTCTTCGTCGGACAAAGGTGCAGTGATACCAGTGACCTCAAGCATCGCAGTGATCATGGGCGCTCCTTCGGCGTCTCCACCAGCCGGTGGCTGGCAGAGGCGTCCAGGTCCAGGTCATAGATTTTCTTCAGGTCCGCGATTCGATTGAGCGTCTCGGTGCTGAAGGGGCTTTTTCCCTCAAAGGCGTGGAGGACGATCCCCTCCAGCAGGTCCCCGAGCGATAAGTCGTAGTACTCGGCGAGGGCCTTCAGCACCTTGAGCAGACGCTTTTCCAGCCTCACCCCGGTCTGTACCCGCTCGACGATCAGCTTGTCTCCCTCCGAGCCCATGGTTCTGGTCCTCCCAAGAAAGAATTGTACCATGGTACCAAGGTACGTCAAGGGGTCGACAACGCCAGGGCTCCGCCCCACTGCTAGAATCACCGCCGGCCGGAGTGGCGAAATGGCAGACGCAGAGGACTTAAAATCCTCCACCCCAACGGGTATACGGGTTCGAGTCCCGTCTCCGGCACCAAGCTGAACCTCCGGCAGGAGACGTCCTTTGCTGGCGCCCTGGACGCAGGGAGAAAGGCCGCCGTGAACGAAGAGATCCGCCAGGAGGCTGCTCCGCAGCGTCCCCGCCGTTGCCTGCTGATCGAAGACCATGTCGACGCAGCCGAGAGCCTGGCGATGCTGCTCCAGCTCATCGGCCATGAAGTGGAAGTTGCCTTCGACGGTGCCGGAGGTCTGGCGAAAGCTCGCAGTCTGCGGCCTGAAGTCGTGCTCTGCGACATCGGCCTGCCCGGCATGGACGGCTATGCCGTGGCGCGTGCCTTGCGAGCCGCTCCCGAGACGAGCTCGGCCTTCCTCATCGCCCTCACCGGCTATGGCCAGGATGACGACCGGCGCCGCGCCCTGGAAGCCGGCTTCGACGCTCATCTCACCAAGCCTGCGGACCTGGACAACCTTCGCCGCATTCTGGCGAGTTGAGCGCGGCTCTTGGCGGTCCCTCCCGGTCAAGACCCCTCATCACCCCGGCCCTCTTCTCCCATCGCCCTCCCCCCGACCGGGAGAAGAGGGAGAAAGCAAGAAGGCAATTTGCAGTGCTTTCCCCCTCTCCCGGTGTGGGGGGTGGGAGGGGGCGGGAGAGGGGGCCAGGGGGTGAGGGTCCGCCCCGAAGGGGCGCTTCTTGTCTGGCATGGCCCCTGCACAGCAAGGCCGGTTTCAGGAGATCGTGAACACGGTGTGGCCGGCGGCGTGGCCGGTGAGAGAGATTGCCCATGAATTTCTTGCCAGGGGTTTGTAGGAAGGGAAGGTCGTGGCTGCCTGTGGTGCTGCTGGGCTTGGCCGCGCCCGCGCTCACCCTGTCGGCTCAGGAGGAACCGCGGGTCGAGCCCGCGGAGCTCAAGCAGCTCAGCATCGAGCAGTTGATGGAAATCGACGTGACCTCGGTGTCGCGGCGTAGCGAGCGCGCCTCACAGACCGCGGCGGCGGTGACCGTCATCACCAGTGAGGACATCCGCCGCTCGGGCGCGACCAGCCTGCCGGAAGCGCTACGCCTCGCCAATTCCCTCCACGTGGCCCGCTTCGACTCCCGGACCTGGGCGATCAGCGCCCGCGGCTTCAACAGCGCGACCGCCGACAAGCTGCTCGTCCTGATCGACGGCCGCAGCGTCTATACGCCGTTGTTCTCCGGCGTTTTCTGGGATGTCCAGGACGTTCTGCTCGACGACGTCGACCGGATCGAGGTCATCCGCGGCCCCGTTGCCACTCTGTGGGGGGCCAACGCCGTCAACGGCGTGATCAACGTCATCACCAAGAGCGCCCGGCAGACGCAAGGGAGCCTGGTGAGCGTCGGCGCCGGCACTGAGGACCGCGGCACCGGAGCCGTCCAGTACGGCGGGGCGTTGAACGAGAAAACCGCGTACCGCGTCTACGGCAAGTACCACTACGTCGACGCCTTGGCCCTCGCCCAGGGCGGCAGCTCCGAGGATCCCCTGCGTATGGCGCAGGGCGGCTTCCGCCTGGACGGCGAGCGCTCGGAGCGGGACGCCTTCACCCTGCAGGGTGACGTCTACCGCGGCCTGATCGGCGAGCTGGTCCGGCCCGACACCGACGTGGAAGGCGGCAATCTGCTCGGGCGCTGGTCGCGCCGGTATTCCACGGCGTCGAGCCTCGAGGTCCAGTTCTACTGGGACCAGACTCACCGCAAAGTTCCGCGGCAGTTCGAGGAGCATCGCGGCACCTGGGACCTGGACATTCAGCGCCGCCTGCCGCTGGGCAACCGGCAAGACCTCGTCTGCGGCCTGGACTACCGGGTCAGCCGCGACGAAGTCGGGAATTCTCCAGTGCTGGTCTGGGATCCCACGCACAGCACGCAGCAACTCTTCAGCCTCTTCGCGCAGGACGAGGTGACTCTCGTTCCCAACCGGCTGCGATTGACGGTGGGCTCGCGGGTCGAGTCCCACGAGTCGGCGGGAATCGAGGTTCAGCCCACCTTGCGCCTGGCCTGGTCGCCCAGCGATCGACAGTTCTTCTGGGGCGCAATCTCGCGCGCTGTCCGTGCGCCTACCCGCCTCGACGAGGATTCCCGCTTTGTGATTGGCCCCTTGGTCATCCTCCAGGGAAGCCCGGATTTCACCTATGAGAACGTGCTCGCCTACGAGCTCGGCTACCGCCTCCAGCCCGGCGCCGGAACCTCCTTTGAGATCGATACCTTTTACAACGTCTACGATCACCTCCGGAGCCAGGAGCGGCCCGCCGGCGGGGCACCGTTTCCCCTTACCCTGGCCAACAAGCTGAACGCCGAGACCTACGGCGCGGAGCTGCGGCTCAACGTGCAGGCGGCTTCCTGGTGGCGTCTCTACTCTTCGTACACCTACTTTCACAAGGATCTCCGTTTCGACCCGGGCAGCACCGATTCGTCGGGAGGGACCGCGGAGGGCGACGATCCGGATGCCCGCTGGGCGATCCGCTCGCTGATGGACCTGCCGCGACGGATGGAGCTCGATGCCTGGCTGCGCCACGTGGACAGTCTGCCGGCCCCGTTCATTCCTGGGTACACGGAGCTGGACATCCGTCTGGGGTGGCGGCTGAGCTCCCGCCTCGAGCTCTCTCTCGTCGGGCAAAATCTCCTCCACAACCAGCATGCCGAGTTCCCGACCTCCGTGCCCAAGGAGGTCGAGCGTAGCGTTTACGGAAAGGCCACGTGGCGATTCTGAGACGCTTTGTGCTCGTGGCTTTTGCCGTTCTGGCGGCTCTGCTGGCCGCGGCGGGAGCTGCGGACGCCGAGGTCGCGGTCTCGGAGTACGATGTCAAAGCAGCGTTCCTGTTCAATTTCACCAAGTTCGTGGAGTGGCCGTCAGCAGCTTTCACGGATGAGCACAGCCCGCTGAGGATTTGCATTCTGGGCGAGGACCCCTTCGGCAAGACCCTGCGCGTGCTGACGGAAGGCGAAGTGGCAGGGCGCCGATTGACCCTGTTGCACCTCGATAAACTGAACAACCTGGAGGCCTGCCACGTCCTCTATGTCAGCCGCTCCGAGGTGGACCGGCTGCCCCAGGTCCTCGCCGGTTTGCACAATGCTCCCGTGTTGACGGTGGGTGACGCAAAGGGTTTCATCGACGAGGGTGGAATGATCAACTTCATTCTCGAAGGCTCCAAGGTCCGCTTCGACGTCAACCAGGAAGCGGCTGAGCGCGCCGGTATCAAGATCAGCTCCAGGTTGCTGGCGCTGGCCAAGCACGTCAAGGGCAGCTCCTGAGTCATGCCGCCGCCGCTGAGTAACGTTCCGATCCGCCGCAAGCTGATGCTGATCGTCCTGCTGACGACCGGCGGCACACTGCTGCTCGCCGGTTCGGCACTGATTCTTTTCAACGTCGTGCAGTTCAAGAAGGAGATGGTGGTCGACCTGACCTCGCTGGCCGACATCGTGGCCCGCAATAGCACCGCCGTCTTGTCTTTTTCCGACGCGGCCTCCGGGGCTGAGATCCTGCGCTCGTTGAGCGCCCGCAAACCGATCGTCGCCGCCGCTCTCTACGATCGGAACGGGACACTCTTCGCTCGCTACCTGCCGGGTACGGAGCTGGCGTTCCCGGTCCGGCCCGGACGTGACGGGGCCGTTCAGATCGAAGGCGGCCTGGTGGTTTTCCACCCCGTCGAGCTCAAAGGCGAAAGGATCGGCACCGTCTATCTGCGTAGCGACCTCTCCGAGCTGACGAGCCGGATCAACGTGCAGGCGATCGCGGTCGGCGCCGTCTTCCTGGCTTCAGGTCTCGCGGCCCTTCTTCTCTCCTCGGGCCTGCAGCGCCTCGTTTCCACACCGGTGCTCGACCTTGCGGCGACGGCGAGGGCGGTCTCCGAGAACGAGGACTACTCGCTGCGGGCCGAGAAACGGGGGGACGACGAGCTCGGCCAGCTCGTCGACGCCTTCAACCAGATGCTGGTCCAGATTCAACAGCGCGACTCCGCGCTTCTGGAAGCCAAGGAGGACCTGGAGCAGCGGGTCGACGAGCGTACGCGCGAGCTGGCGCGGCGCAACGAGGAGCTCTTCACGAGCAACAAGGAGCTGGACGACTTCGCGTACATCGCCTCCCACGACCTCAAGGAGCCGCTGCGCGGCATTCACAACTTCTCCAACTTCCTGCTCGAGGACTACGCCGACAAGCTCGCCGGCGACGGGCGCTCCAAGCTGGAAACCTTGATGCGTCTGACCCGCCGCATGGAGACCCTCATCGACTCTCTTCTCCAGTTCTCCCGCCTGGGCCGCGTCGATCTGGCGATCGACCGCGTGGACTTGAACGAGATCGTCGCCGAGGTGCTGGACTCCCTCGCCATCACGCTCCAGGAAGAGAAAGTCGAGATCCGCATGCCGCGGCCGTTGCCGAAAGTGCGCGCCGACCGGGCGCGGGTCGGAGAAATCTTTTCCAACCTTGTCGTCAACGCGGTGAAATACAACGACAAGCCGCAGAAATGGATCGAGATCGGTACGACGAGAAACGGCTCGTCAACCGACGAAGGTCCGCCCGTCTTCTACGTCCGTGACAATGGGGTCGGCATTCCCGAGAAGCACTACGATGCCGTGTTCCGCATTTTCAAGCGCCTGCACGGCCGCGACCAGTTCGGCGGCGGCACCGGCGCCGGACTGACCATTGTCAAAAAGATCGTGGAACGGCATCATGGCCGAATCTGGATCCAGTCGTCTCCCGGTGAGGGGACGACATTTTACTTCACGCTGCAAGAGGAGATGTAAGTGCCTGAAACGCTCAGTCAGCCCATCCTCCTGGTCGAGGACAGTCCGGAGGATTTTGAAACCACCGAGCGCGCCTTCCGGCGGTCGGGGCTCAAAAACCAAATCTTTCGCTGCGCCGACGGTGATGAGGCGCTCGACTACCTCCACCATCGGGGCCGCTACGCCGAGCCGGAAAAGGCCCCGCGGCCGGGCGTCATCCTGCTCGACCTCAACCTGCCGGGCACCGACGGCCGGGAAGTGCTGGCCGAAATCAAGAACGATCCGCTCCTGAAGCAGATCCCGGTGATCGTGCTCACCACCTCCAAAGACGAGCGGGACGTCGAGGCCTGCTATCGCTGCGGCGCCAACAGCTATATTCAGAAACCGGTGGATCTCGATGGTTTCATGAAGGCCATCGAGCGCCTCAACGACTACTGGTTCGAAGTGGTCATCCTGCCTAGGAGCTCTTGAGATCGTGAGATCCGCATGAGCGTCGACCCGCCCTGCCGCGTCCTGATCGTCGACGACAGCCCGGAGGACCGGGAGGTCTACAAGCGCATGCTGGACCAGGACCCCGAGCACGACTACGAGTTCCTGGAAGCGGAGCTCGGAGAAGAGGGGCTGCGGCTGGCCGAGGAGGAGCGGCCCGACTGCCTCCTCCTCGACTACAAGCTGCCGGACGTCGACGGCTTGGAGTTCCTCTCGCGGCTGACGAAGCAGAAGCTGCTGCCGGTCATCGTCCTCACCGGCCAGGGCAACGAGGCCGTGGCGGTGGAAGCCATGAAGGGCGGCGCCATGGACTATCTGCTCAAAGGCGCCGTCTCCCGCGACCGGCTGCAACACGCGGTGCACAACGCCATCGAGAAGGTGGGTCTGCGGCGCAAGATCGAGGAGCGCACCGCCGAGTTGGGCCAGGCCAATGAGGCTTTGCAGACGATGTACGACGAGCTCGAGGTGCTGGTCGAGAGCCGCACCGCCGAGTTGTTGGTAGCCAACCAGGAGCTGAAGAAGGAGATCCGGGTTCGGGAGTGGGCGGAGCAGGAGCGGGCCCGCCTGCTCGTCCTCGAGCAGGCGGCGCGCAAGCAGGCCGAAGAGGCCAACCGGATGAAGGACGAGTTCCTCGCCACGCTCTCCCATGAGCTGCGCACGCCGCTCAACGCCATTCTGGGCTGGGTGCAGGTGCTGCGCACGGGCAAGCTCGACGCCGCGGCCGGCACCCGGGCGCTGGAGACCATCGAGCGCAATGCCCGGTCGCAGGCTCAGCTCATCGCCGACCTGCTGGACGTCTCCCGCATCATTACCGGCAAGCTTCGCCTCGAGCTCAAGCCTGTGGAGCTGGCCCGCATCATCGACGCCGCCCTCGACAGCCTGCGGCCGGCGGCGGATGCCAAGGCGATCGAGCTCGTGCTCTCCCTGGCGCCGCTCGCGAGCCCCGTTCTGGGTGACAGCGACCGGCTGCAGCAGGTGGTCTGGAACCTGCTTTCCAACGCCGTCAAGTTCACTCCCCGCGGCGGCCGGGTGGAAGTCCGTCTCGCGGAGTCGCGGCACCAACGCAGTGATCGAGGTGCAGGATTCGGGAATCGGCATTCGCCCCGATTTTCTCCCTTACGTGTTCGACCGCTTTCGCCAGGCTGAGAGCACGCTCACACGCTCCCAGGGCGGCCTCGGACTGGGGCTTTCCATCGTGCGCCACCTGCTGGAGCTCCACGGCGGCACCGTGGAGGTGGAAAGCACGGGGGAGGGAAAGGGGACGACTTTCCGCGTCAGTGTGCCGCTACGCGGCACGGGCACGGACGAGCTGGCCCCGGAGCTGCGGTCAGGCGCGCACTCGCAGGGTGTATGGAACCTTCCTGACCTGCTCAAGGACCTTCACGTGCTGCTGCTGGAGGATGACGACGACAGCCGCGATCTGCTGGTGATGGCCTTGAAACAGTGCGGCGCCGCGGTGTCGGCCTTCGCCTCGGTGCCCGAGGCCCTGGCCTCGTTTGACGCCACCGTGCCGGACGTCCTCGTCTCCGACATCGGCGTGCCGTTCGAGGATGGCTACTCGTTCATCCGCAAGGTGCGCTCCCGCCCTCCGGCCCAAGGGGGCACGGTTCCGGCCGCGGCGCTCACTGCCTACGCTCGCGCGGAGGATCGACAGCAGGCGCTGGAAGCTGGCTTCCAAACCCACCTCGCGAAGCCCGTCGATCCATCCGAGCTCATCGCCGCCGTGGCGCGGCTCGCTGGCCGGTAAGCTCCCCAAGCAGCTTGCCGGGGAAAAGGCTGGGCGGGATCAGTCTCCCGACTTGCCTTTCCCATCCTTGGCCAACTCCTTGCGGGCAGCGGCCACCAGCGTTTCCCTGACCCAGGCCGACAAATCGCCTGTTCCCTTGCGACGGGCGACACTGTCTGCCGCCTGCCGGATCAACGCGGCGTGTTCCGGCGTCACCCGGAAACGAAGCATTTCGGAGTACGTCCGCTCGATGTTCTTCGGGAGTTCTCTAGGCATGCTGCGTACCGTAGCACCTCTGGTGCCACGAATCAAATGCCCCGGGTCAACGGCCGTGTTTTGAACGAACCAGCTCCCACTCCTTGATCGTCGTCCAGATCACCGGGGTCACGATGAGGACGTGGAACAGCGACGAGAGCATGCCGCCCAGAACGGGCGCTGCGATCGGTTTAGCAATCTCTGAGCCGGTTTCCGTGGACCACAGGATGGGCAGCAGCCCTGCGATCACCGTCGAGACGGTCATCAGCTTGGGCCGCAGGCGGAGGACCGCGCCTTCGATCGCGGCTTCGCGAATGCTTTCCCGGGTGAGCGATCCCGTGGCCGCCTTTCGGTGCAGCGCCTCCTCGAGATAGACGACCATCACGACCGCCGTCTGCACCGCCGTGCCGAAGAGGGCGATGTAGCCGACCCACACGGCTACGCTCAGGTGGAGCTCGGTTTTCCAGCCGAAGTGCATGGCGGCGGAGTGGAGGGCCCAGAGCAGGAGATTTCCTCCCGTGAGCGCGAACGGAATGGCGAGGATGACGTGCGCCGCCTCCCTGGCGGAGCGATAGGTCAGCCAGAGCAGCACGAAGATGATGGCGAAGCAGGCCGGAACGACGACGAGCAGACGGTTGCGAGCCCGCATCTGATTCTCGTATTGGCCCGACCATTCGAGGAAGGTTCCCGCCGGCAACGGCGTCTTTTGATCGACCGTCCGTTTCGCTTCGTCCACGAACGAGCCCACGTCCCGGCCGCGGACGTTGAGGAAGATTCGCGACCGCAGCAGCCCGTTTTCGGAGGAGATCATCGAGGGTCCGGGACGCAGGCGGATGGCCGCCAGCTCAGCCAGCGGCACTTGAGCCAGCCCCGAGCCGGAGGGCGAGCGAACCGGCACCAGGACCCGCCGGATCGATTCCAGATCGCTCCGGAGCTCCCGCGCGTAGCGAATCCGGACGGCGAAACGGTTGCGCCCTTCAATCGTCGTAGTCAGGTCCATACCGCCAATCGCCACCTCGATGACGTCCTCCACGTCGCCCACCGTGGCCCCGTAGCGGGCCACGGCGTTCCGGTCGACCTCGATCTCCAGGTAGGGAGTGCCCAGGATCTGCTCGGGATAGACGTCGGCCGCGCCGCGCACCTTTTGGACGACCGCCGCCACCTCGCGCGCCTTTTCCTCGAGGACTGAAAGATCGGGTCCGAAGATCTTGATTCCGACTTGGGTGGGAATGCCGGTCGCCAGCATGTCGATGCGGTTGCGGATCGGCTGCTGCCAGACCGTGGTCACGCCCGGCATCTGGCTCTTTTCCGTCATCTCCGCGATCAGCGCGTCCTTGGTGAGCCCCGGCCGCCAGTGCTCGCGGTCCTTGAGCTCCACCAGGGTCTCGTACATATTGATCGGCGCCGGATCGAGCGGGCTCTCCACTCGGCCCACCTTGCCGATCACCGAGGCGACCTCGGGAAACGACCGCAGCACGGCGTCCTGCTTCTTCATGATCGCCACCGCTTCGGTCAACGAGATGGCGTTGGAGGTCACCGGCATGAACATCAAGGTGCCCTCGTCGAGCGGCGGCATGAATTCCCTGCCCACGCCGGCGACGAGGACCAGCGAGAGCACGAAGGCTCCGCCGGCGGTGAGAAGCGTCGTCTTTCGATGGCGGAGCGCCCAGCCGAGGAGCGGCTCATAGAGCCGGCGGGCGCCGCGCATCAGCGGGTTGTGCTGCTCCGGGCGGACCTTGCCTCGGATCAGAAAGGTCGCGAGCACCGGCACCAAAGTCACCGACAGAAAAGTGGCTCCGATCATCGAGAAGGTCTTGGTGAAGGCCAGGGGCCGGAAGAGCCGGCCCTCCTCTCCCGTGAGCGAAAACACGGGGAAAAAGGCGAGGATGATGATGACCATCGAAAAGAAGATGGGCCGGCCGACCTGCTGCGCCGCGTCGCGGATGGAATCGATCAACGGGCGGGTCCCCCGGTCCCGCTCGATCTGGCGGAAACAGTTTTCTGTAATTACGATGCCGGCATCCACCAGCACTCCAATGGCAATTGCGATCCCCATCAGCGACATGATGTTGGACGTGATACCGAAGGCCCGCATCAAGATAAAAGAGATCAGAACCGCGATCGGCAGCGGAGCGCTGACGATGAGCACCGAGCGGAAATGCATCAGGAAAAGCACGTGGGCGAGCACGACCAGGAGGATCTCTTCGATCAGCGAGGTCTTGAGGGTTCGCACAGCGCGATCGATCAGCGCCGAGCGGTCGTAGGCGGGAACGATGCGGACGCCCTCCGGCAAACCCTTCTGGACCTCTCGGATTTTCTCCTTGACGCGGGCGATGATCTCGGGAGCGCTCTGCCCGTAGCGCATGGTCACCACGCCGCCCACCACCTCTCGCCCGTTTTTCTCCAGCGCCCCGCGACGGAAGGCCGGGCCGAGTTGGATCGTTCCGAGGCTTGAAAGGTAGACGGGAACGCCGCCTGAGGCGCTCACGGCAATGTTGCCGATATCGCGGAGCCCGCGGATCAATCCGATGCCGCGCACCACGTACTCCATACCGTTCTGCTCGATCGTCTTGCCGCCGACGTTGTTGTTGCTGCGCTCCACGGCCGTCATCACGTCCCGCAGGGTAATGGCCGAGGCGGCGAGCTTGTTGGGATCGAGATCGATCTGGTACTCGCGGACGAAGCCGCCGATCGAGGCCACCTCCGCCACTCCGGGCACCGCGTTCAACTGGTAGCGGACGAACCAGTCCTGCAGAGCCCGCAGCTCGCCGAGGTCGCGCCCTTCGCCCTCCAGCGTGTACCAGAAAACCTGACCGACGGCCGACGCATCGGGTCCGAGGATCGGGGTCACTCCCTTCGGCATCAGCCCCTGGATGAGGTTCATGCGTTCGAGAATCCGCTGGCGGCCAAAGTAAAGGTCGGTGCCGTCCTCGAAGATCACGTTGACCATCGAAAACCCGAAGGCCGACGAGGCGCGCACGGCTTTGACGCCGGCCAGCCCCTGGAGGTTGGTGGTCATCGGATAGGTGATCTGATCTTCGACTTCCTGGGGCGAGCGCCCCGGCCAATCGGCGAAGACGATGACCTGGGTTTCCGAAAGGTCCGGAATGGCGTCGACCGGGTTGGTGCGCACGGTGTAGAGGCCCGCGGCGACGATGATCAGGGTGAGGCCGAGGATGAGGAAACGGTTGCGCAACGAAAAATCGATCAGCCGGTTGATCATTGCGGCCCTTTTCCTTTCTTTACTTCAGAGGCGCCGCCCCACTGAATGGATTGACCCGTCCCGAGCTGCGACTGCGAATCGATCAGGAAATTGGCCGACGTCACGACTTGCTCCCCCGCGGCGAGGCCCTGAACGACTTGGACCAAGTCTCCGGCCGGCGGGCCGAGGCGAACCTCCCGGCTCTCGAAGCGGCCGGGGCTGATCTGCACGTAAACCACCTGCCGTACCCCGGTGTCGAGGACGGCGCTCTTCGGAATGGCGAGGCCGTGTCCGAGATCGACCCGCAGCTCGGCATTGGCGAACATTCCCGGCTTCAGCAGGCCGCCTGGATTGGGCAGCTCGATGCGGACTCCCGCGGTGCGGGTCGCCGGATCGAGGACCGGATCGATAAACCGGATCTGGCCGCGGCTCTCGCGTCCCGGGAAAGCGGGGAAGCGGGCGACGGCGAGCTGCCCAAGTTTGATCCCGCCCAGCTCCTGCTCATAGACCTTGGCCGAGAGCCAGAGCCTGGAAAGATCGGCCAGCAGATAGAGATCCTGTCCTGCCGTGACGTACTGGCCCTGGACGACTTTCTTTTCGAGCACCGTGCCGCTGATGGGCGAGCGAACCACCAGGTCGACCTCAGGGCTGCCGGTTGTGGCGATGCGGTCGATCTGGTCTCGGTCGAGCCCCCAGAGGGCAAGGCGCTCACGCGCGGCCCCAGCCAGAGACTCGGCGGACTCGACATAGCCCGCGTCCCCGCCGGCCCGTGCCCGCGCCAGGTTGTCGAGGGCGAGCGCGTACTCCCGGCCGGAGGCGACGAGATCGGGGCTGTAAATGGAGTAGATCGGCGCGCC
>Ga0134121_10000996_pt1 | contig 28347 bp, 27 predicted proteins | sample KB301_FD_96463 | JGI IMG/M metagenome (GOLD analysis project Ga0134121, IMG submission 96463) | Terrestrial soil microbial communities without Nitrogen fertilizer from Kellogg Biological Station, Michigan, USA - KB3-0-1 | ecosystem: Environmental > Terrestrial > Soil > Unclassified ... | reverse complement strand
GTTGCGGAGATTTTGGCTTCCCTGGAAGGCCGGGAGGTTTTTCACGGGGAGCGGGAAGTTTTCCATGCGGACCAAGAGGTTCATCACCGCGAGCAGCGGGCTGTTCACGCGGCCGAGCTCGAGAAGGTGCGGCATCGGCTGGCAGCTTTTCGGGAGGCAGCGGCCTCCGCCGTCGAGATCGTCGATCAGCCCATGATCGACCAGCCTCCGGAGGAAACCGCGGCGCCGGTGACGACGGGCGTATCGCCAGAGGTGATGTCGAAGCTTTCCGGCCGGCTGATTCCGAGCCGGATCGTCCGGGCCGTCATCGCCAGCCTGCCCGCCGACGAGCCCTTCGGCCCCACCCTCGTAGCGAGCGAGACCAACCGGCGGCATGCCGCCACTCTGAGGCGTCCCCTCGACACCCGCACGATCTCGGACATCCTGCGCCGCATGCGCTCCGAGGGCCTCCTCCACCTCGTGCAGGAGGGAAAGGCCTTCCACGAGGCCCTCTATGCAAAGGGTCCGCGGAAGCGGGCCTGATCGTTACGCGGCGGCGGGATCGGGAGGCGCTTGAGCCAGATCGGGTGGTGTGACGCGCAGGGCGACGCCCGCGTCCGGCGCTCCGCCATCAGCAGGGGAAGCGCCACGAGAAGCGGCGGATCGAGAGCGGTCAGAGCGTGGGCCTCGAAGAGAGAGTTAGTCTCGCCTCCGTCGTCCCGGAGGTAGGTGACTCGCGCCGACGTTGGTGCCACGCCGGCCCAAGGGGCCGTGATTCCTCAGCCCAGGCCAACGGCCTGGGTTGGGGAGAGGATCCGCAGATGCGGCCTGAAGGGTCGCGATACCTCGACGTCGAGCCGTCTACGATAAGCCATAGGTCTGGGATGAGGCAGCGGTGCATGGTGCGGGGGCCCATTATCGCGCCCCGTTGGGGCGCCTGTCCGGTCAGGGGCCTGCGTACCCAGGCCGTTCGCCTGGGCTGAGGGATCACGGACCTTTGGCCCGGCGTGTCGGTCAGGTTGTCTCATGTCGTGGGCATCGAAGAGAGAGAAGGATGTCGAAGGTGCTTGCTGACAGGCAGGATCACCGGCCGACGCTCCCGGCCGGCGGCTCGAACCCCAAGACCGGCTGGCCCATCGCCAACGCCCCACACTCCGTGACCATCGTCGCCCCCACCTGCCTGGAAGCCGGAACAGCCAGCCGGACGGATAAGCGTCCACGGTCCCAGAGGCTCATCCGTCACAGCCATGCGTATAAGCGCCCCCTCACCAGCGGCCGAGGATTCAGTACAAACCGCTGAGCGCAAGGGCCTTAACGCCTCGTGCCTCCGGCCCCTTGGAATGCAAATTCTTGCCGGCTAACACTCTCCCGTCTGGCTGCTTATCCGCACGCCCGATCCTATCGAGTCCACAAGTGCTCCCCCTTGAGGGGTTTGGGCTTTGGCCTCCCGGAAATGCCCGGAGACTTATACGTCACCCGGCCCTGAGTGCTTAGCCGACAATCCCACCGGCTCTTTGACGAACACCAGCAATTGGTGTAGCATCATAACTATCGTAGGCAGAGCAAGATGCGTCGCCGGGAGCGTATCAAAGAGGCCCTTCATCGGTTTGTCGCTAAGCAAACTGGACGCTTGGCGCATAAGCTCACGTAGAGGTTATGTGCCACAGCGATCTCTACCAACAGAATAGGCAAAATGCAATTTGCTCTCGTAAACGGCCTCAAGTCTGCTCCTGCCCCAAAGCTGCGAGGCATGTGTCCACATTGCGAATCAGAGATGGTCTCAAGATGCGGGCGAGTCAAGGTCTGGCACTGGGCGCACAAAGGCCATCCGCCGTGCGATCCTTGGTGGGAGTCAGAGACACAATGGCATCGCGACTGGAAGAACCAGTTCCCAATCGAATGGCAGGAGGTGTCCCAGGTCGATCCGGCAACAGGTGAGACTCATATTGCGGACGTCAAGAACCCGTTTGGCTTGGTGATTGAATTCCAGCACTCACCAATCAAGCCAGAGGAAGTGAAGTCCCGCGAGCAATTCTACGGTGAGATGGCATGGGTGGTTGATGGATTGCGTGGTGAGCTGGACGAAAATTACTTCAACATGGGGCTCAGCGGCCCAATTCAAAAGAACCCACTTGCATACCAAGTCGAGTGGTGGGGGCAGAGTCGGCTACTCCACAACTGGTCTGCCGCAACCGCAAAAGTTTACCTTGACTTTGGAAAAGACCACCTCTGGCGACTCGTCTTATTCGATGCAAAAAGAAAGATGGGGGCGGTCGGTCCAATTGCAAAATCCGCATTCGTTGACGACTGTTTGCGCGGAAAGCGAATTAGCGTTAGTATCATGCCCGAAGGCGAAGACAAAGAAGGCACATAACACGGGGCTTGCAGCGGATGCCTGCCGGCATCGCTGAAGCCCATCAGCGTTGGGCGGAAGAAGCCCATGTCTAAGGAGCCGATGCAACCTGTTTTCATCAGTTACTCTCATGCCGATTCGGAGTTCGCAGAGCGATTGCTTCGCGATCTCCACTACGCAAGTATTCCTGTGACGTATGACAAATGGCTATTGAGGGTCGGCGAGTCGATTATAGATCGCATTGCTACCACCGTCGCTTCTGCAGCGAGTGTGATCGCGATCATATCCAAGAATTCCATTACTTCGGAGTGGGTTCGCAAGGAGCTATCACTTGCGATGGTGAGTGAGATCAGTGGCAGGGCTGTTCGGGTGCTTCCCGCGTTGATAGATGACTGTAGCTTGCCGGCATCTATATCTGACAAGCTGTACGCGGACTTCCGATTCAGCTATTATTCCGGCCTGAGGCAACTGCTTGAGGCGCTAGATGGGCGCGACCGACGAGAACGTTGTGGCTATTCGCCCTTCCCCGGGTTGAACGACATAGAACAGATGGAAACCGGCCTTGAAACTGCCCTTGCCTCCAATGAGATCGAGAACGTCCAAGCGTGGATAGATGCAAGGCCGCATGTCTTGTTTCTGTTGGTTTCGCATCTCTGGGATTTTTGCGAGGTGATTTCTGGCTTCAATTTTGGCGCGGCGGCAGATGCGATTGATTATTTAATAGCGAACGGTCAATCGTGGAAGTTTTCTTTTACGGCCATCAGCATTGGCGCTCCTCAATGTCCTGACGCGGCCAACGCTGATGCCTCTGACGCCGTAAAGACTCTTGACCGCTCCGGACTCTTCATCAAAAGCTGTCGCAAGAACTACGAAGAATTCTGCCGTGCTGCGAGTATTCGATTTTCTGAAGAGCAGATAGGCCCTTCTTCCTTTGCTGGTTTTCCGGAGAAATTTACAGATGGACACAGGCATAAGATCCACGGAATCTTCTTTTTGGGCCGGCGTAACCAACGCGAGTACGAGCGATTAAGGCAGAAGATTTATGCTCAGGCGCCTCATCATCATGGCGTCGAGATTGCGTCATACGATCGACTCCTCGAAGCACTTCGAAAATGGAGGCGACTTCAGCAACAAGGAGCCATCAGATGATGGGCTAAGCGGGGCCTGGGTGGCCAGAGAAGCCGATCGTGGCTTTGGAGGCTTCTATCTCCACCCGGCAGATCCGCTGTACAATAAAGAAAGGCAGCGCAGTGGAGTCATAGCCACATACGCGAGTAGGCAATCTTGGTTCGGCCAACCAAGCGGCTCCAGCGGACGGCCGACGCCGCGCGCTGAGCCGCCACAGCGTTAGGCGGCACTCGGCGCACTGTCTGCTTCGCACATCGCTAAGGGCAAAGAGAGAGATGGACCGACAGGCCTGGCCGGGTGTAGAGAAATGAGCAACGAAGTACGACTCCGGAACATCGAGCCCAACGATCTCCCCATCTTTTACGAGCAACAACTCGACGCCGACGCCACGCGCATGGCGGCCTTCCCCGCCCGCGACCGCGCAGCCTTCGACGCCCATTGGGCGACAAACATCCTCGGCAACCCGGCGGCGGTCAAGCAGACGATCCTCCTCGACGGCCAAGTCGCGGGCAACATCGGAAGCTGGCCCCAGGACGGCGTCCGCCTCGTCGGCTACTGGATCGGCAAGGAGCATTGGGGCAAGGGTGTCGCGACCCGGGCGCTCGCCGCTTTCCTGTACCTCGTGACCGAGCGTCCCCTCCACGCGCACGTGGCCAAGCACAACGTCGGCTCGATCCGCGTCCTGGAGAAGTGCGGCTTCAGCCGCGAGCGCGAGGAGAGCGTCGGGGTCGCCGGCAAAGACGTCGCCGAGCTCGTGCTCGTCCTGCGCTGAGGCCTCTACCCGCCAAGATAGGTTCCAGCCGATTCGTTGCCCCCTCACCAGCGGCCGAGGATCCAGTACAAACCGCTGAGCGCAAGGGCCTTGCCGCCTCGTGCCTCCGGCCCCTTGGAATGCAAATCCTTGCCGGCTAACACTCTCCCGCCTGGCTGCTTATCCGCACGCCCGATCCTATCGAGTCCGCAAGTGCTCTCCCTTGAGGGGTTTGGGCTTTGGCCTCCCGGGAATGCCCGGAGACTTATACGTCACCCGGCCCTGAGTGCTTAGCCGACAATCCCACCGGCTCTTTGACGAACACCAGCAATTGGTGTAGCATCATAACTATCGTAGACAGAGCAAGATGCGTCGCCGGGAGCGTATCAAAGAGGCCCTTCATCGGTTTGTCGCTAAGCAATCTGGACGCTTGGCGCATAAGCTCACGTAGAGGTTGGGCGTCCAGAATAGGCAGATCTTTAACAGGGAGCCGACATGGAGACACTTAAACTTCTTACAGATACCATCCTGCAGTTCCTTGCAGGCTATCTCGAATTCGTCTTTGACCTTGTCACTCTTCATGGTCTCGATGGCTATGTACTATCCAACAAAGTTAATACTACCCTTTTGGCATATTTCCTTATTGGCTGTACGATAGCGTATATTCTTATGAAGGGCACATCCTTCTTAGGTCTTTTGAGTCACTCCTCAAAGCCAGATGAAAGTAGTACGCACGACAAAATGTTGTTTGGCGTTTTAGTTCTGAGGGTATTCGCCTACGCGATTTTTTCGCACGTAATCCTTCTCGGCCTTGAGAAGATCGAACCCTCTGGCATTGGCACTATGCGAGACTCGCTAAATTCCTGGCTTGCCTCCTCTGCGGCAGCTTTTCCTCTCAGCGTTATTGTCCTGCGGCTCGACAAAGCAGCGTCAGTCTTTTTGCACCGAGAGCAAAGGGTTTCCTTTCCTGATCCCTTCTCTGGTTGGCGTGCGCCGTCTGCTCTACCACCTGGCGATCTAGGGGTGGGGATTTTTCTCACTTTACTGTCGATGGTTATTGGTGTCGTTCTTTTCGTCTATCATGGCCTCGTTCTGGCACATTTCCATAGGGTTAATGCTGTGAGGGGATTACTGCCAGGATTATTCTTTTTTTCTGTGGCAGCCTTCTGCGCCTTGGGACACAAGCTATACAAGAAACTTCAGTCGGCTCGCATTGATGCACTCTACAGGGATGGACAAAGACGGCGGCATGGCGCAGCAAGAGAGTCTTCACTCCATACGCCACTTCTTGAGAGCGCTGTATCAGTTCCTGAGAATCGCGCTCATGAGCCGATGGGAGCTGATTTAGCGCCCAACCCCATCGCTCAAGCGGACGGCTGAGGCATTCTGAGGCGGTAGTGGCCTTTGGAGGTTGGAGACTTCGAGGAGCGACGTTGCCCTGCATGGGCCGCGCGCTTAGCTCCTAAACGTTAGGCGGCAGAGCAGGGCTCCCAGATGGAAGGAGGATCAATGAAATTTTTCAAGTTCATGGCATTGTGCTTTTTCTTTCTGACTGTTGCCCAAGATGGGTTCGGTGATGAGGTGAAGCTGAAGAAGACTGCACTACCCAATGGTCTCAAGGCTGCAGTTGATCGGCATATTGCAGACACCTATCGACAAGGTTGTGGGACAAGAGACGCCTTTGTGGACACTATCTACAACTCAGAGTCGGTTCTTGACAGGAGAGAGTATTTTTATCAACTTGCGGGGTTCGATTGGTATGTGAGCCAAGCCTCGCTATCGGAGGCAGACAAGAGGAACGGGAAAGCATTCCGAGGAACTCTAGTTATAGCTGCATCGGCGTACCGCAAGTATGAAGAGGATCAGTGGACCGACTGGAGAGATATGACCGAGGCAGATAGATTCACTATCATCAAAGATAAAACCAGCTCTTGGAAGATAGAGCCTAAGTTGGACAGCGTCAAATATGTACTGCCGAGTTGCGAAGAAGTAGGAAAGAGGCTCGAGGGGAAACCGCGCAAGTGACCGGCTAACACTGAGCCTCAACCGGACGGCATTGCTACGCGCTGCTACCGGTTAGGCCCAAAGGCGTTAGCCGGCGGCCGTCGCGTGGTCGGTAAGGTATAAATGAATCCGTTGACGACTCAAGAGGCACTCGATCAGTTACTTGAGGGACACAGGCTCAGCCCCGAGGTCGACAGACTGTACATCACGTTCGATGAGAAAAAGTTCGTCTTAGATACTATGGGCCTCTGTCGAATGGACGGCAAGAGCGACCCTGAACTCCTTGCTATAGTCCGATCAGAACCTGTTGAGTATCGCCGTGCTGTGAAGGCATGGCGAGCCGATCGCAAACAGAGAAAACTTGTCCCCGTTTCGGCGCGTGGAGTGGATTGTGAGGACGAAGGCTATCCGCCGTGCGAGTAAGGCCTGGAAAGCCGATGGCAAACAGATAAAAATCGTCCTCGTCTCGGCACGCCGAGTGTATGCCACGAGCGGCTACCGCACGGCGAGCGATCCCATCGGGTTTTGCTATCTCGATCAGTTTTACAGCACCGATCTGAGCGGATGGAGCAGGAGCGGCCCGGCCTACCACCCGCCCCCACCGCCGCCGCCCGAGCTGCCGCCCCCGCCTGAGCTGCTGCCTCCGCCGCTGGAGCTGGGGGCGGAGACTCCGGCGGCGAGGCCGGTGGCTGCGGCGGCCCAGGAGGCGCTGGAGCCGGCGCCTCCGAAGGAGCCACCGCCACCGGTCCAGCCTCCGCCTCCCGAGCCGCTGAATGAAGAAGAGGTCGTCGTCGACAGGCCGCCGGTGCTCGCGCCGGCGGCGCCGAAGGCGTGGAACCAGCGGTCGACCTCGTGGAAGAGGCCGAAGGCTAGGAGGTAGGGGAGCCATTCGTCGTGGAGCCTCGGCTGGCGCTGCTTCAGCTCACGCTGGAACATGCGGCGGGCGGCGGCGAGGATCTGGCGGCGGTGGATGGCCGGCGCCGACTCGCGGCTGCGGGCGTTGTTGAGCAGGCTGCTCCAGGCGGCCACCGGCAGCAGCGCCAGGGCGAGGTCGCCGAAGAGGCCCGGCCGGGCGAAGAAGCGCACGGGGAACCAGTCGCCGAAGAAGGCGGCGAGGAGGCAGAGAGCGAGGACGCCGAGCCCGGGCAGCAGGAAGGTGAGCGCGACGGCGTCCAGGCTCTCCGTCCGCTTCCTCCAGGCGAAGGCCGCGATCAGTCCCCCGCCGTAGAGCCAGACCATCCCGAAGAGCACGATCGCCGCCAGGACGAGGCCCTGAGGTCCATGAAGGAGGCCGTCCAGTCCGATCAGGGCGAGAGCGGCGAGGAACAGCCCCAGCGTCCGCCGTCCACCGCCGGGACGGCTTGCTCCCTTGAGCTCCGCGTGGGTGAGTAGCCGCTTCTCCAGGTCCGGACGGACCGTCGCGGCGGGATCGAATCCGCTGCTTTGATAGCGCTTGCGGACGGCCTCCGTGTCCGTCTCGGTGCGGCCGCCGAAGAAGAGCTTGTCGATGAGCTTGCGCTCGTAGCCTTCGAAGGCGTCGCGGTCGCTCTTCAGGGTCAGGTGCAGGATGTCCTGACGGAAGAGACCCAGGAGCCGGCGGTTCTCCACCACGCTGGCCAGCTTCCCCTCGCCGACCAGACGGGCAAGGGTTGCGGCCACCTCGGGCGCGCCGGTCGTGCGGTCCCATAGGGCGCCCACCTCCTCGGGTCGGTAGAGGAAGACGTTGTCGCGCAGCCAGGCTTCGTCCCAGTCCGCCGGCACGGCGGGAGGCGTGAACCGGCCCAGGGCTCCCTCGCTCCGGCGGAACCCGAGGAAGAGGACGATCATCGCCAGCAGCGCAGCGGCGAAGAGGGCGGCGCGCAGAGGAATGGGCGTGGCGACGGGGATGCCCACCAGTTGGTCCTCCGCCGTGCCCTGATAGGTGAGGTCCGCCTTCACCAGTACGCTCTGGCCTGGAGGCAGGTTTTGCCGTTCGAGGTGGCCCGGTACCTCCGTCACCGGCCGCCAGACAGGGTCGAGCTCGAGGTCGAGGGAGAACTTTATGATATCCCCGCTCCGCTCCGGGAAGGCGAAGTCGTGCCACAGATGGTATTGACCGCCGCTCTTCGCCAGCGCGCCGGTCAGCGTGTAGTCGAGGACGTACGTCATCTCCGTGTTCTGGAAGGGCGGATCGGAGGGCAGGCGGCCGCGCCAGCGCAGAGTCGAGCGGTCGGCCCAGGCGTAGTGATCGACCTGGGCGAGATCGCCCTCGACGAGCGGGAGTGGGCTGCCGGTCGCGGGATCGATCCGGCTGAGCTGCTGGAGGGTGAGGTGCTGGCCCAGGCGCAGGTTGAACCGCCGCTCCCCGCCGTTCCAGTCGCCGGTGAAGACCATCGCGTGGCGCTCTTCCACGTGGAGGACGCCCATTGCGTCGAGCCGGGCATGGACCTCCAGGGCAGACCAGTAGAGCGTTTTCTCCTGGGCCAGAGCGGTGCCCGGGAGGACGAGGGCCAGCAGAAGGGAAGCGGCAAGGCCACGGGCCGAGGCTCGCATGGTGCTTTCGAGAATAGCAGAGCGGGTACGCAGCCCCTCAAGGCGCCGGGCGGACCACCCGGATCTCGGCGTTGGGGAGGAGAGGGAGGAGGCTCCGGAGCTCCGTTTCCGTAAAGGCGGCGTCGAGAGTGGCGGCGTCGCCGGATTTTTCAGCCGACAGAATGGGGATGTCACGGAGGAGCAGGGCCTGCGGCGGCCTCTGACCTCCGGCGGAGATGGCCAGGGAGGCGCGGGCGGGAAGGGTGGGGAGGAGCCGGAGATCCTCGGCCCGGAGGCGCAGGGACATCCGCAACCGCCCCCGCAGCTCCTGATCCCCCAGCGCGGGGACGGGCGCCAGCCACTCGGGTCGGACATAGCCGCCTCGCGCCACGTCCCGGGTCAGCCGGCGGTGTGCAATCCGGTCGGGGTCGGCGCCGTGCAGGGAGTCCGTGCTCACCTGTTCGCCGGTCCGCAGGTCGCGCAGGGCGATTCCCACCGAGGAGGCCCGCGGGACGGCCCAGATGAGCAGGGCCGCAAGCCCGAGCGCGGCGGCGGCGAGCACCAGGTCCAGGAAGTGCTGGCGCGTCCAGGAGGAGCCCTTCTCGTCGGCGTCGTGGGCGGCGCTCGCCATCAGGTCGCGGATCAGTTGGGAGCGGTCAACGCCAGCGTGGACGAGCGGGTCGAGTCCGTGCTCCACATCCTTGCCGATCTCTCTCCAGACGTCGTCGCCTCTCATTCGTCCTGGTTTCCTAGCGGGCGGGGCGGCAGCTTGGGCGTCTGGCCGCCGCGCTCGTCGCCGAAGATCTCGACCGCGTAACCTCGCGTGCCGGAATCGGAGGGGGCGGGGAAGGGAATCTCTGTACTCACGCCGGACTTGGGGCCGCCGGCTTGATCAGGATCGAGCTCTTCCCCATCGGTCGCGGAGAAAGGGCGAGGGTCCACAGATTGATCGGGCTTCATGGTGTCTCCTTCTCATGGCGTGTTGGGAGGGGCCGTGGAGACGGCTCGGTACGTGATCTGTGCTGACGCTCCAGCGGCGAGGCTCCCGATCTTGAACCGGTAGGGGTTGATACCGGTGACCACGACGGCGCCTGTGCTCGCCGCCGCGGAGCCCCATTCGTAGGCCCAGGCCTCGGGCAGGGTGTCGAAGACGACGACGTTCGCCGCCTGTGCCGGATCGAGGTTCTGGACTTGGATCGTCACCGCGAGGGAGCCCGGCGAGGGCCGGCTCGTTCCGCGCAGAATCGAGACCTCCACTTCATCCGGCTTGACGCGGGTGCGGGTTGGGAGGGTTTTCGGCCGCTCATACGGTGGGAGCGGATCGATCATCAGATCCGACAGGATGATCCGGTTGGAGATCTGGGACCAGAGGGTCTTCTCCTCGTCCAGGCTTCCGGGCTGGAAGCGATAGCCCAGGCTCTCCAGGAGCTTGCCGCGGAATAGATCGAAGGCGCCCTTGACCATCACCCCCCAGGCGTTCGCCCGCGGGATGGCCGCCAGATAGAAGAAGTAGGAGAGGCCGCAAAGCACGGCGAGCTCGGCGGCGAGCGGCACCAGGACGCGGGCGGTGGCCAGACCGGCGGGAAAGACCAGGTAAGCGGTGGCGGTGAGGGCCGCCAGGACGCTGCACAACAGAGAGGCGTTCAGCATGAAGTCGAGAGACGACTTGGCGTCGTCGATGAGACCGGCGTAGGACTCGTCGAGCAGGACCGCCAGGCGCGGCCAGAGGGCAATCGCCCGCATCTTGTACTGCCGCCAGGGGTAGGACTCGAAGCTGCGAATGACGTTGCCGAGACGGGTGGGCAGCACCGCGTCGAGCTCGTCGGGATACTGGTTGTTGAGGGTACGAGCAAGGTCGTTCCAATGGTCTTTGACCTTGATGTACCGGTCCGGGTCCGCCTGGGCTTCGGGTGTGACGAGCAGAGTCCACAAACCCTTCCACTGTGATTGGGTTTCGTCCATGGCCCGGCGGTGCACCTTCGCCCGCCACCGCCCTACCCAGGAATCGCACCAGGGATATCCCTCATAAAAGCGGACGATCGGCCCGTTGAGGTTGTGGACGACGGCGGTCAGCAGGACCACGGCCAGGGTGACCGCCGCGAGCTTCCATTCCGCATCCAGCCCCTGCATCCAGTGCACGAACGGGACTGTGGCCGGAACCTGAGGAAGGACCAGGACGAGGGCCAGGAGCACGAACACCACGACCGGCAGCAGCGTGCTCAGGAGGAGCGACTTGTTGAATCCGCCCGAGAGAGCCGATAGAAGACTGTTCATTTTCCTGCATCGTGCCTTTTCGAGGAGTATTACGTCAAGTGGCAGGATTCGGGACAGGCCCCGGATCTTGACCGCGCGGTTAGGGAAGAACAGGCAGATGATGAGAAAATAGGTCCCATCGTTGCCAGCAGGCTGTTTCTGGAGGTGCGGAAATGCTCGAGCAAGGAACCGGCGAAAGCCCGGAGTTTTCAGAGCTCGGCCAATATGAGATCGACGGCCGGTCCGTACGGCGGCTCAAATACGAGTATTGCGTGCGCAACGAGGTCGTCGTCCTCGGCCGCATCGATCCCAGCGGGAAGCTGCCGGTCGTCGTCGGCATGCTCAATCCGGCGCGCCGGTCCCTGGTGGCGGAGGTCGAGGCGGCGCTCTGCCGGCCGGTGCGGCCCGTGCGGCTGAACTCCTGGGAGATCCGGCAGGCCCTGGACGAGGGCTATGGCACCGGCGAGACGGAGCGCGACCGCGCCGAGCTCGTCCTCGGGCCGGTGCGCGACTTCTCTTTCGAGCACGACAAGGACATACCGCGGCTGCTCGACGAGATCCTCGGCCGCGCCGTCCAGCTCGGAGCGAGCGACGTCCACATCGAGACCTACGAGAAGGACGTGGACGTGAGGTTCCGCGTCGACGGCGTCCTGCACCAGGTCGCGACACCCCTCTCCGTGGCGAACGTGCAGGCCACCATCACCCGCCTCAAGGTGATCTCCGGCCTCGACATCGCCGAGCACCGGCGGGCCCAGGACGGTCGCGTGCGTGCTGTCTACCAGGAAGGAGGCGCGGCCCGCGAGCGCGAGGTGGATTTCCGCCTCTCCGTCGTTCCAGGACCGTTCGGCGAGGACGCCGTCCTGCGCATCCTCGACAGCGCATCGCCCCTGCCGCTGGAGAAGCTGGGCCTGGGCGAGGCGGCGCTCTCCCTTTTCTCCCGGCTGATCGCCAACCCGGAGGGGATGATCCTGGTCACCGGCCCCACCGGCAGCGGCAAGACCACCACCCTCTATGCCGCCATCCACCAGATCAACACGCCCGCCAACAAGATCCTCACCGTCGAGGACCCCATCGAGTACCACTTCCCGAAGACCAATCAGAAGCAGGTCTCCTCGCAGATGGGTTTCGCCGACTACGCCCGCGCCTTCATGCGCCACAATCCCGACGTCATCCTGATCGGCGAGGTGCGCGACGAGGACACGGCGAGTGCCGCCGTGCGCGCCGCCCAGACGGGCCACCTGGTCCTTTCGACGCTGCACACCAACGACGCGGTGAGCACCGTCTCGCGGCTGCGGACCCTGGGGATCGATGCGGGCCTGATCGCCGCGTGTCTTCTCGGCTCGCTCTCCCAGCGGCTGGTGCGCCGGCTCTGCCCGCAGTGCCGGGTGGAGGCTCCAGCCGACGATCGTGAGGTCCGGCGCCTCGAGCTCGACGCCACCGACGGGCCGTTCTACCGGTCGAGCCCCAAGCCGGGCTGTGAGATCTGCGCCGGCACCGGCTACAAGGGTCGTCTCGGCATCTACGAGCTGTTCGTGATGGACGGCGAGCTGGCCGACCTCATCGCCGACGGAACCCCCGTGCACCGCCTCCGCGCCGCCGCCCGCGAGAAGGGGATGCAGTCGCTGCTCGACAACGCCCTGGAAAAGGCCCGCGCCGGCACCACCTCGCTGGAGGAGATCCTGCGCACGGTGCCGTACCGGATCTTGACGGGGCGGTGAGGGGGCGTTGCACGCGGGTGCGGGCCAATCCTAGGCTTGGACTCTACACCCGTCTCAAGAGTGTCCCCTTGCTTGCTTCCCGTGTTATTGCGCGGGAACAAAATCGCTAACCTGCTGATGATTGGTGTATACTGCATCAACCATGACTGGAAAGGAGGTCGCCATGCGACCCGGACTTGATATTACCGTAGCCATTTTCACACGATGCTGGCTTAAGGTCACTCTTACGATTTTGGTCTTGAGCGGAGCCAATTTCGCTGGGGCGGAGGGAGTTGGAGCCAGTGGTGGTACTAAGGAACCGGCTTGGAAATGGGAGGTCGGTGAGAGGCTTTCCCAGAGATTCGACGCCAAGGCGATGCAAGCCCGCTCCGCTGAGCATGCGATTGCCCAACAGGAGCTGCTCAGGAAGTTTCCTTCGCTGAAGCTTACCTCTTCTGAGGCCAATGGCAAAGCGGCTGAAGCCGAGCCTGTTCCAACTACGGATAGCATCGACGGAGCAAAAACGCCGGAGCTTTTCCTGAGTTTTGAGCTGTTCAGCTATCTTCTTGATTCGACTTTTTCCCCAGATCAGCCTCAGGATGAGGTAAGGCGTAGGATTGAAACCCGCGCAGCCGCTCTTGGTTTTGGCGCCGACCTTTGGAATCGGCTGGCAAAATCATCGGAGCCTTTCTTAAAAATGGAACGCCAGCGACAAAGGCTGGCAAAGACTGAGCCCCCTTCCTCCGGAATGGCGGAGAATGGCGAAATGAGCGACCAGAAACTTCTTTTGTGCCGAGCACGTGCGGAGGCGCTTGTTGCAGCAAAGGCTGAATTCGGCGAGGAACCCTTTCTTCGGCTGCTCTACGAGGTTGTTGCGCCAAGCTTACATGTGACCTATATTGTTGGCGAGGCGACGGCCAGTCATTTGCGTTTTCTTGAGGAGGGTTGCCGATGAACGGCAAAAAGGGTTTTGTATTTCGCGGAACCTTCGGGGTTCTTGCGCTTCTTGTCTTTCCCCATTTACTAGGCGCCCAATTCATAGTTCCGGAGCTTTCTTTGAATGCCTGGCTCTTTTTGACCCGGCCCGTCGTGGACTCCCTAGCTCGAGCTACAGTGTTTGACAGCCATAATCTGAGAGTCTATAACACTCAAGTGATTCTCGGCCATCAAGTAAGAGATGATTCTACGCTTTCCTTGCGATTCAATTCCCAGGTCATCACCGAGATTGGCTTCGCCAACAGCGGGACCGGTCTCATGGACGGGGATATTGATCATTGCTACTCGGCAGTCATGATTGCCCATGCAAATTCCTATAGTCTCCACGTACCTCTGGCTGTTGTTGGGCCGTGCATACCTGAGCCACACCCCAAGCCCGAAATACCCGAAGAAAACTGCCCCATACTACTCGATCTAGGTTTGAATGGCTTCCATCTTTCCGGACCAGATCCGGCTGTGAGATTCGACATAGACGCGGACGGTACGCCGGACAACATTGCTTGGACAAGGGCTGGCGACGATGACGCTTTTCTGTGCATGGACCGGAACCACAATGGCAAGATCGATGATGGAACGGAACTTTTCGGCTTTGCAACGCCACTTCTGTCTGGCCGGCCGGCTAAGGTTGGGTACCTTGCGCTGGCGGATCTAGATAAGGTCGAGTCTGGTGGTAACGGTGACGGAAAGATCGATGTCAACGACGGGAGTTTTCGTGACCTTTGCGTCTGGATGGACAGGAATAGAGACGGTATTAGTCAGCCAGGAGAGATCTATTCGCTCGGCCAAGTAAACGTCGTGGCGCTCTACTATGCATTCGGTACCATTCACCTTGTAGATCCTTTCGGGAATCTATTCCGCTATGTTTCGCGTGTGGACATGCGCGGGCCCCGGGGTTCGGTGATTTCATGGCCCACTTACGACGTTATCTTCGCTGAACGCTAGGGGATTTTAGGAAGGCCGAAATCCGAGGTATCCCTCACGGGACATCTACGAGCTGTTCGTTATGGACGCTAGTCGACTTCGATGAAGCCTTCGCTCACGAGCACGCTCGCTCCGCCGATGCGGATGGCCTCGACGATCCCGGCTCTCTTCTCCGTGCGGGCTTCCAGAATGCTGGGGCGTCCCATCTCCACGCCCTGGGCGATGCGCCAGTGGAAGCTGCCGTCGGTCTCCTCACTGCACTGACTGAGCAATCCGGCCAGGGCGCAATTCGCGCTGCCGGTCGCGGGATCTTCCGGCACGCCGTCCAAAGGCGCGAACATCCTTGCCCTCAGATCGAAGCCGTCGGCACTGTGGACGTACAGGTGCAGATCGGGTGTCAGGCCTTCGGCGACGAGGGCGTCCAAGCCGTCCATGTTGATGCGCGCTCGTTCGAGAGCGGCCCGGTCCTTGAGCTCGGCCAGCAGGAAGGGCAGGCCGACCGAGGCCACCTGGGGCGGGTGCGTCCGGATGAGGACGTCGTCCTCATCGAGCGATATCGCCCTCGCCAGAGATTGCGCGGACGTGGTCTTGCCCAAAGAAAGACGCTGGGGCGCCGTCAGCTCGCACGTGATGGGCTGGCCCGCGAGTTTTTGAATGGTGATGGGGACGATCCCGGCTTTCTCTTCGAAGGTCACCGTGATCGCTGGATCGATCGGGCCGAGCTCGCCCGCGGTGGCGAGGACGAAGGCGGTGCCGACGTTGGGATGCCCGGCAAAGGGAATCTCGGTGGTGGGAGTGAAGATACGGACTCTGCGGGTCTGCCCAGCCTCCGGCGGAAACACGAACGTGCTCTCCGAGAAGTTGAACTCCCGGGCGATCTGCTGCATCTGCCGGTCCGAAAGACCCCGGGCGTCGGGCAACACCGCCAGGGGATTGCCGCCGAAGCGTGTATCGGTGAAGACGTCGCAGATTGAGTAACGGTAGCGCATTGCAGGCTAAATCCTTACGAAGATCCGCCGCCTGTAGAGAATGACTGTCACTCCCCACCAGAAGGCGGTGAAGAGGAGCGCCCAGGCGAGGGAGCTCACGTAGTCCGGCAGCCAGGAGGCGAAGAGGTGGCGGAAGAGCCACTGTTGCAGTTTCACGGTCTCGCCTCCGGCTTCTTGCCAGCGGATCAGGAGGGCGAGCTTGGCCATGAGGGTGCTGCCGAAGAAGGCGACGATGGCATTGGTGCCGAAGACGGTGAACGGGCGCACCCAGGAGGCCCGGCCCTTGATGTCGACCAGGAAGTAGGCCGCGGCGAGCAGCAGCAGGGCCATGCCGCCGGTGAAGACGACGTAGGTGCTGGTCCAGAGGTTCTTGTTGATGGGAAACCAGCGCGCGAGCACGAGCCCGACCACCGTGGCCGCGCCGCCCCAGAGGAGTAGCCCTCGGAGCTTCTCGCTTCGCGTCCGCGGCGAGCGCAGCCAGTCTCCGGTGAAGAGTCCGATCAGGGCCGTGGCGATGGCGGGCACGGTGCTCAGGATGCCTTCCGGATCCCCGGGTCCCGGCGCCTTCTTCCAGGTGTGGCGGCCGAGGAGGAGATGGTCGACCCAGCCGGCCAGGTTGCCGAGCGGGCTCAGGTCCCCGGCGCCGTGCCCGGGAACCGGCACCAGCACCATCGCCAGCCAGTAGGCGGCGAGCAGGGCGACCGTCAGCGCCGCGCGCGCCCGGGCGCCGAGATGGAGCCAGGCGAGACCGGCGACGAAGTACACGACGGCGATCCGCTGGAGGACTCCGGGGATGCGAGCCGTGGGCCAGTCGACGGTGTAGAACGGAAACCAGCTCAGGAAGAGGCCGAGGGCGAAGAGGATCGCCGTCCGGCGCACGATCTGCCGGTGGAGGGGGCCGCGGTCGCCGCCGGAGCGCGCGAGCCGTCCGGCGAAGGCGTAGGGGATGGCGATGCCGACGGCGAAGAGGAAGAACGGAAAGACGAGGTCGGTGGGCGTCCAGCCGTTCCACTCGGCGTGCAGGAGCGGGGCGTAGGTCTTGTCCCAATCCCCGGCGTTGTTCACCAGGATCATGGCGGCGATGGTCGCTCCCCGGAAGGCGTCCAGGGAGCCCAGGCGCTCCGTCCCCGCCGGCGCCGTGTCGTCCCGGCGTGGAAGCTCGTCGTTCAATGGAGTCCCGGCGAGGGCGCTATCCGCCCCGCACCTCGCTCATCAACGCCAGGGTGTTTCCGTCCGGATCTTTGAACGAGGCCACCCACAGCTCGTGGTCCGGCATGCGGGCGACGAGCTGGGGCTCGCGGATGAGGTCGGCGCCGCCTTCGCGCAGGGCGGACCAGGCGGCCTGGATGTCGTCGACCTTGAAGTAGAGGATGGAGCCGGGGTGGTCGAACTGTGGGTCCTCGGGAAGCGAGAGCATCAGCCGGACCCCTGCCGCGTCGAAGAACGCCAGCTTGGGAGGAAACTGGTAGAGGAGCGGCAGCCCCAGGACGTCCTTGTAGAAGCCGACCGCCCGCTCCAGGTCGTGAACGTTGACGGAGATCTGACCGATCCGCGAGAGCGAGGCGCTCATCGGGTTTGGGATCTCAGCGGGTCGAGGCGACGCCCTTGGCCACGGGTCTGTGGACGGATTCCAGGGCCTTGCTGACGGCGGCGCCCAGTGCGGCGGCGGTGCGGCCCGGCGACCAGCCCTTCTGGCGGAAGGCGATGCGGCCCTCGGAATCGAGGAGCACATAGCTCGGGAAGCTGTCGACCCGGAAGGCACTGACGGCCGTCATCTGGGCGTCCCAGGCCTGGAGCCAATCCATGCCGTTCCGGCTGGCGAAGTCCTGGACGGTCTTCTTGTCCTCGTCGACGCTGACGCTGACGATGACCAGGGGCTGGCCGGCGTTCTTCTGCCGCAGGTCCTTGAGCTCAGGGAGAGCCTTGAGGCAGGGGGCGCACCAGGTGGCCCAGAAATCCAGCAGCACGACCTTGCCCTTGAGGCTGTCGCGGGTGACGGTCTTGCCGTCGAGGGTCTGGAGGGAGAACGCGGGAGCCGCCTCTCCGCTGTCCGCAAATGCGGCAATCGCCGGGAACAGAAGGCAGCAGCCCAGCCCGAAGACGATCCCAATTCGACGCAGTCTCTCAGCTCTCCACGACATTCCAGTCTCCTCTCGCCTGAGATTCTACCTGAAGGGAGAGGTTTGCGGTGGGCGGTGGGCGTGCCAGTCAACCCCGGGTGGAAACCGGCGGAGCCGGTGGGAACCCGGGGTTGGGGTGAAGGTCAGGTCGCTTACCCGATGCAGTAGCAGCACCCGCCGGTGCCACCGCCGCCGCAGGCGCCCAGGCCCTTACCGCCGCACCAGGTGTCGCACTGCTCGCCGGTGCAACAGCCCGGGGAGGCGAAGCAGGCGGGGGGCCTGCAAATGTTGAGAGTCTGGAAGGGCGGGGCGCTGGCGAGAGCGGCGGCGGAGAGGCTGAGCGCGGCAAGGAACAGAGTGATTCGTTTCATCTCATGGCTCCTTTCGAGGGGCTCTTCAAGGGACAGCCCCCACAGAGGTTCGCCGTAACTTAACATACGCGCTCAGCTATGGGTTTTCGGCCGCGAGGATCCGCTCCGCCAGCTCCGTACCGTTCTGGATGCAGTTGGGCACCGAGACGCCGCCCAGGAAGTTGCCGCCGATATAGAGGCGGGGGAGGGCCTGCTCGATCTCCCGGGCGCGGTCGACGAAGCGGCCGTGGCCCACCTCGTACTGCGGAATCGCCCGGGGCCAACGGCGGACGAGCTTCCAGGCGGGCTTGCCGCGCAGGCTCAACGGACCTCTCAGTTCATGGATGAGGGTCCTGGCGATACGATCCTCGTCCCAGGTGGCGATCTCGGGATCGGTACGGCCTCCGGCGAAGGCGGCGAGAGCCACGTGGCCTTCCGGCGCGCGGCCGGGGAAGAGCTCGGAGGGGAAGAGGCAGCCGAGCGTGCGCAGGCCTTCTTTGCGGGGGCTGAGAAATCCGAAACCGGCCAGGGGGTGGCCGACGTCCGCCCGGCGCCAGCCGAGGGCGAGGATGGCCACGGCGGCGTAGGGAATCTGCTCGAAGAGACGGCTGGCGCCGGCCGTCGCCTCGTCCAGGAGGCGGGCCACCGCGTCCGCGGGCACGGCGAGGACGACGTGCTTCGCCTCGATCGGGCCGGCCGAGGTTTCCGCCCGGTACCCTCCGGCCACACGGACGATCCGCTGCACGGCGACACCGGTGCGCACGCCGCCGATCTCCGCCGCCAGCTTCCGGGGCAGCGTTTCGAGGCCGTCGCGGAAAGAGATCATGGCCCCGCCTGGCGCCGGCCCCTTGCGGCGGGCGAAGGCGCCGCGGATGAGGCTGCCGTGGTCCTGCTCCAGGTCCCAGATCTTGGGCACCGCCCAGCGCACGGAGAGCCGCTCGGGATCTCCGGCGTAGACCCCGGAGACGAAAGGCCCCACGGCGTAGTCGAGGAACGGCTGCCCCAGCCGGCGGCGGACGAAGCCGGCGACGCTCTCCTCGGTGCCCTCCGGCGGACGGCCGATCCACGGCTCTTTCAGCAGGCGTAGCTTGGCTCCCGGCGGGAAGAGGGGTGTCGTGAGGAAGCTCCCCGGCCCGGAAGGCAGCGGGATCAAGCGGCCCTTCTTGAAGAGATACCGCCGCTTGGCCGAGGGAGCGGCGACGATCTTCTCCCCCTCCAGGCCGGCGTCGCGGATCAGCCGGCCCACGGTCTCGTGATTTTCGAGAACGGTGTTGGGACCCAGCTCGAACCGCCAGGGGCCGTCCGTATGAGTTTCCATGGCCCCGCCGACGCGGCCCGCGGCCTCGACGACCGCCACCCGCCAGCCGCTCCGGGCCAGTCGGAAGGCCGTGGTGAGGCCGGAGATGCCGGCGCCGACGACGAGGGCATCCAGGGTATCCAGGGTCTCGGGGTTCTCCACCACGAAGGAAGGATAGCGCTGAAGCAGGCGGATCTCCGAACCCGGGACGAGACCGAAAATCTTTCCCTCTCACCCCCTTGACCCTCACGCAGCGTGAGGCTCTACCCTGGGTCCTGGAGGATTGTGATCATGAAGAAAGGCCCCGCTGTTTTGTTCCTGTTGTCCCTGGCGTCCCTGTTCGCAGCCCCGATCTTTTCCCAACCGAGCCCGTCTCGAGGTGAGCCCATGCACTCTGACTTTCTGGAAACCCCGCTGACCTTGGAGGTCGACGGCCTACGCTTCCCCGCCCGGCTGACCGTGCCGGCGGCGGGCGATCCCGCCTCGGCCATCCTGCTGATCCCCGGATCGCTGTTCGTCGACGTGGATGGCGACTATCCGAGTTGGAATGTCCACCCCCATATGTACGCCGACCTCGCCCGGCAGCTCGCCGCGCGGGGCCACGCCGTGCTGCGCTACGCCAAGCCCGGACCGGGGACGGGCACGGAGACCGTCGACCCCGAGCGCGCCCAGGCGCACCTCCACTTCGCCGAGCGCGTGGTGGTGGCCCGGGCCGCCCTGAAGGCGCTCCGGGACGGCCTGGGAGACAAGGCCTCGAAGATCCGCGTCTGGGTCGCGGCCGGCCACAGCGAGGGCGCGGTCGTCGCCTCGCTCATGGCTCCCCAGGAACCCTCGCTCGCTGGCGTCGTCAGCCTCTCCGGGCCTTCGACCGGCCTGCTCTCGATCATGCGCGATCAGACCGCTGCGATGCCCGGAGGCGGCGACCTGACGTTCTACGACGACGCGCTCACCCGTATCCGGCGCGGCGAGCCGCTCCCGCCCGACGCAGCCCACCATCCGGAGACGGCGATGCTGGCGGCCATGAACCCCAAATCGCTGAGCTACATCCGGGAGGTGGACGCCGTGGATCCCGCACAGGCCCTGGCCGCGGTGGACCGCCCAGTGCTCCTCGTGCAGGGAGGCCGAGACGGCAGCGTCCCCGAGAAGCACGCCCATAAGCTGCTGCAATCCCGGGGCGCGCGGCCCACGCAGCTCGGCCTGTTCGACGATCTCCAGCACTTCTACAAGCACGTCGAGCCCGGGATGGACCCGCAGGCCGCCTTCGGTCTCGCCACGCCGACCGATCCGCGGGTGGCCGAGACGATCGATCGCTGGCTCCGCTCCCGCATCACAAGGTGATGAGAAGTGAAGGAAGAGCCCCAGGGCGCCGTGGTCGAGCCTCCGGGAGGCTCGCCGGCCTCGTGGCGGGCTAGGCAACGCGGGTCGCATTCCAGACGATCACATCGATGCTGCGCGCGAAATGTAGCGTCGCCGGTGGACCTGCAATCGACAACCCGTGAGGCGCGAAATAGGTGTTTTTGGAGATGGTGGCCTCAGCCGCTTGAAGCGGCCACGGCGCGTGGTGGACTTCGTTCCGCCAGATCGTTCCGTCTGGAGCCTGCGCGTAGAGGCAATATCGCTCCGTGAGCCAATTCTCGAGCGTGCCGGGCTTGCTTTCGTACGGCTCGGAGATGGGGCGATAGCTCGCTTCAAGCTGTGGTTCCAGGCCCTTCCTGCGTGCTGAGTAATGGACGGCGTCCCCCGATCTGCGGCTCTGAATCCGTGCGTTGTAGTAGGGGAGGTGAAAGAACCGCCGCGCCGCCCAAACGGCAAGCGGGTTCGTCGCGTCCAGGCTCAGGAACCAGACCCCCGGCTTATTCTGGTGCTCGACGTACAAGCGGACGTTCAGCTCCGGGAAGGCCGAGATCCACGGCAGGTCCGGCAGAGGACGTCGCATGACGCCAGCCATTCGGAATGGGACCAGCCCGATCCACGAGGTGCCTTCGAGCTCCTGCACTCTGAGCGGGGGCGGGACGAACCGTTGGAGAACCCGCGCTTCCACGGGCCAGTGAGCGAACAGAAGGTCCAACCAGCTCTGACGCCACGTCCATGGAGCGCTTGGCAGGGGCCATGACCGGTGTTCGAGACGATCCAGGGCTGGGTGACTCATCTTGGCTGCCTGACCTCACTGCTCTGAGCGGTGAGCTTCTCCGCCCAGGCGTTCAGGCCGGTTCCACTTCCTCGCAAGTCCGGTTGTGGATGTCGCGCGTCAGTTCCTCGATGCGCTGGGTGAGCTCGCGGGTGATGCGGGTCAGCTCGGTGTTCTGCTGCAGCAGCTTGAGGATCTGCTCCTGGGTCCGGGTGGCGATCTCCTGGCGTTCGAGGCTGGCCAGGCTCAGGGCTTCGCGGTGCTGGGCGTCGGCTTCGGTCATCGCCTTGTCGCGATCCGCCTGCCGCGTCTGGGCGAGGAGGATGAGCGGCGCCGCGTAGGCGGCTTGAAGGCTGAAGGCCAGGTTCAGGAGGATGAAGGGATAGAGGTCGAAGTGGGCGAAGCCCCAGATGTTGGCGCCCATCCAGATCGCCACCAGCACGGTCTGGACGATGATGAAGGTCGGCGTGCCGAAGAAGCGGGCGAAGATCTCCGCCTTGCGGCCGAACCAGTCGCCGCCGAAAACTGAATTCAAGTGAAGGTGAGGTGTGTGGAAGCGGAGGTGGTCCGGCGGCGGGGCCGCGGCCGGCGTCGGGTCCGAAGGCATAGGCGGTTCCCCTCTCTGAAGTCCAAGGAGTCCATGCTAGCACCGGCCAGCCCGGGAGCTCGTCAACGGGACCAGGACCAGTCTCTGCCATGCCGGTCGGCGAGGATCTGGCCCACCTGCTCGCGCCGGATCCATTTCTTGACCCACCAGTCGGGATCGTAGGGCTCGTCGATGTCGGAGAGGGGCTTGCCGGTGCCGGCGAGGTCGTCGAACTTCCCCTCTTCCATCGCCGTGCGGATGCGGTTCTCGGCGACGAGCTCGGTGACGCGGGCGGAAAAGCGTCCGTTGGCGTTCATGGCTAAATTATGCCAGAGGCTCGAACCTGTGAGAGTGCTCGAGTCGCTGCCGGATCTCGGCCACGATCTGATGGAGTGCCTTGAGGTCGGTGGCGCTCACGTGAGGCTCCAACTCCGCGAAGAGAGGCTCGGGATCGACTCCGCGGACGCTCATCAAGGTGAGGATGTCCGTCTCGTAGAGGGCCGCCCGGGTCACGTTCCCCTGGCGGTAGAGGGAGGGAAGGGCGTAGAGCTTGAGGAGGACCAGACCCTCGGGAGTGGCGCAGGGGATCTCCCGCTCCATGAAACTCTGACGGGTGGCGTAGCGCCGGTGGACCTCGTCGAAGAGGGGGTTGCTGATCAGCAGGAGGTCGATCTGGAGCCCCGCGAAATCGGCCCGGGCGAAATCGTCCTCCTCCTGGCCTACCTTCCGAAGCTCGGGCAAGCGCTCCAGGGACGACAGGGACATGATCAGGTCGATGTCCTCCGTGTTGCGCCCCTCGACGTACTGAAGGAGGGCGATGTCGCCCGACAGCAGGTAGTCGATCCGCCGCTCCTCCAGCAGAGCGAAGAGCCGGGCCACCGCCTCCAGTAGAGCGCTGTCGTTCAAGCTGTCTCCACGAGGGTGCCGGAAATTGAAGACGCGGGCATTCCGCACCACCCTCCCGATATGGACAGGCTGCCGGTTTTCCGCTGTTTTCATGGATCGGCTCCCGGGTGATTCTAGCCGATCCCGACTTAAGGCAGCGGCTGGCCGGGAACAAGCCCCCTGAGGAAGGCGTCGCAGGGGAGGCAGTGGATGCCGTCCACTTCGAGAGCGTCGCTCCCGCGATACAGCAGCCGCAGCTCGGCCTCCGGATAATCCTCCCGAAAGGCCTTGAGGCCGCGCAGGTCCGCCGGCCGGACCGTCGCCGAGTGCTTCACCTCCAAGGCCCAGAACCCGTACTGGCCGTAGACGACGAAGTCCACCTCGCTGCCCGCCTTGGTTCGCCAGAAGCTCAGGGTGTAGTCCTCGCCCGAGTAGTCGATCCAGGCGCGCAGGTGCTGGGCTACCAATCCCTCCAGAGCCGCTCCCGCGATCTCCTCGGGCCGGTCGAGAGGACCCGCCGGGCGCAGGGCCGCGAAGACGCCCGCGTCGAACCAGAAGAACTTGGGGTGAGCGGTCAGGCTGCGCTGCGCCCGCTTGCTGAAGACGTGGATCTGGAACGCCAGCAGGAGATCCTCCAGAATTTCGAGATAGCCCTCCACCGTCTTGCGGCTGACCTGGCACTCCCGGGCGACCTCGGAGACATTCAGGATGGCCGCGTGGGAGAAGCTGACGGATTCGAGGAAGCGGGCGAATCCGTCGAACCGGCGCACGAGGCCCTCCATCTGGACCTCTTCCTTGAGATAGAGGCCGATATAGGCCTTGAGGACCTCGGCTGGCTCCCGCGAGCTCCACACGAGAGGTACGAGCCCCGCCGTGAGGGCCGCGTCCAGACGGAAGCGGTCCCCAAGCTCGGCCGCCATGAATGGGTGGAGCGAACGGAGAAGGGCTCGCCCGGCCAGCAGGTCTACCCCCTCGCGCTTGAGCTTGCGCGAGCTGGAGCCGGTGAGGACGAAGAGAGGGCCGGCCCGCTTCTCGATGAGGTCATGAACGACGTCGAGAAGGATGGGCGCCTTCTGGACCTCGTCGATCACTACGACCGGCTTGTCCGGGTTGCCGGAGACCAGCTCTCGCAGTCTCTCGGGGCGCGCCAGGAGCTGCCGGTGGACCTCCGGCATCAGGAGATCCACCCACAACGCGTCCGGATAGGCGTTCCGCAGCCAGGTCGACTTCCCCGTGCCGCGGGGACCAAAGAGGAAGTAATGGGTGGACGGCGCCCGGAAAAATCTCCCTACCGTCGCCATTTCTCCATCCTTTTTGGCGGTAGCCATGCCACATTGTAGCCTACACGGCCACGACCTCGCTGCCTGCCAGCGCCAAGGCCCGGTCCAATCCCGCCTCCAGATCGGCGGTGAGATCCCTGGCGTCCTCAATACCTACGGAGAGGCGGAGGAGGCCTTCGCCAATTCCGGCGATTCGCCGGGCTTCAGGGTCCATCGAGGCATGGGTCATCGTCGCCGGATGGGCGACGAGACTTTCGACGCCGCCCAGCGACTCGGCCAGGGCGAAGTGCCGCAGGCCGTCCAGAAAACCTCGCACCGCCGTTTCTCCCCCCGCCAGCTCGCAGCTCACCATGGCGCCGAAGCCTTGCTGCTGAGTGGCGGCGAGCGCGTGGCCGGGATGATCCGACAGGCCGGGATAGTGGACCCGCGCCACCGCGGAATGGCGCCGCAGGACCTCCACGACCGCCGCGGCGTTCTCCAGATGAACGCGCATCCGGGCGTGCAGGGTGCGCAGGCCGCGCAGCGTGAGGTAGCTGTCGAACGGCGAGCCGGTCAGCCCCAGGCAGTTGGCCCACCAGGCAAGCTCGGTGTGGAGCGCCGGATCGCGGGTGACCACGGCGCCGCCCACGACGTCGCTGTGGCCGTTGAGGTACTTGGTCGTCGAGTGGACCACCAGATCGGCCCCCAGCTCCAAGGGACGCTGCAGAGCCGGCGAGAGAAACGTGTTGTCGACCACCACCATCGCCTCGCAGGCGGCGGCCGTCTGGCAGACGGCGCGCACGTCGGTGATGCGCAGCAGAGGATTGCTCGGCGTTTCCACCCAGACGAGCCGGGGACCGGTTCGCAACGCGGCATCGCGCCGTATCGGATCGGTGAGATCCGCGAAGAGCACCCGGAAGTCTCCCCGGGCGGCGCAGGAGGAAAGAAGGCGATGGGTGCCGCCGTAGCAGTCGTGGGCCGCCACCACGAGGTCGCCGGGCCGCAGAAGCTGGAGCACGAGGTGGATGGCCGACATGCCGGTGGACGTCACCACGGCTCCGGCGCCGCCTTCCGCCTCGGCGAGAGCCGTGGCCAGCAGATCGCGCGTCGGATTCCCCGAGCGGGTGTAGTCGTAGGTGCGAGGCTGGGCGAAGCCGGCGAAGGTGAAGTTGGACGAGAGGTGGAGGGGTGGGACCACGGAGCCGTGATGCTGGTCGCTGCACAATCCGGAGCGCACCGCGACGGTCGCGGGACGAACGGAGCGGTCAGCGGGCCGATCAGGGGACGGAATGGTCGCCGAGAGGGACGAAAGCGGATTCATCTGACATCCTCCTTTGTCTCTCACCGGAAACCCTACGGAGGACCGTCAGAAGAAGTGGCCACGACCCAACGATGCAATAGCGTCGCCCCGTGGCTCTCATCTGCCGGCGAGCCTTTTCGGCTTGCCGTAGGAGTTGGCACCTTCACGGAGTGGTGAGCTCCGCAGGTTGCCCCGGCTTCTTCGGGCCTATTCCCTCAGCCGGTCTCGATGAGTCGATCAGGAGGATAGGGGGAGGCGGCGGGCGTGTCAAGCGCCACGGTGCGTGGTGTGTGGCTAAACGTGAACCCGGGCGCTGGCCACCAGTTGGTTGTTGCGGAAGCCGCGCAATTCGAGCGTGTTCAAGCCCGTCGCCAACGGCGGCAGGTCGATCGACGTGGAGTCGCTGAGAACGTCGAAGCTCCGATAAGGCCGGGTATTCAGGAACACGTCCAGACGGTCGACGTTCTTCATCGTGACCGCAATGCTTGGCGTCCCTTCGGCGTTCTCAACCTTGGCTGACACAGCTTGGACCGGCATCGTCGCGAGCATCTCGCCGGCGCGGTTGATCAAGTCGATATTGCCTTGGAGGGCGTCCCTCCGGGTCATCCGGTGGACCGCGTCAGGGACCACACCCAGGTCTTCGACGAGCACGCCCGACCGCTTCCCGACGCGGGTGCAGCGGCGGACGGCGACGCTGAAGGAGGCCTTCTGGGGCAACGGCTTGAAGGGGGAGTCCGGCCCAGGGAGCAACTCCAACAAAAGCTCGTGGCCCCAGACGTTGGCGCCTCCGGCACCGGTCGCCCCGCTCGTGCCGAGGATCTTGCCGATCCCGTGATCCTGAAAGCCGGCGCTGAAGATGTCGGTGGTGCTGTAACACCGGGCGTCGATCACCAGGATCACCGGCCCCTGATACGTCTGGCCGATGTCGTTGTAACTTTCAACCGGCCGCAAGGGGAAGCCGTGAGAGAACGGCGCACCGGTTTCGACGGCCTGAGCGATCGACTCCCGCCAGTCGGCGAACCACGTCGGTTTGGCGTCGCAGATCTGGAGCGTCAGAGGCGAATTGATGAAGTAAAACCGCTCCGGATCAACCGGCAGGGGCGTCAGGATCTGGAGCAATCGCTCTCCCGCCAGAATGTTGCCGCCGCCGTTGCCGCGGACGTCGAGGATCATCCCGTTTTGGGGAAGCAGACCGGCGATGCGGACGAACTCCTCGACGAAGGCCCTGTCGTCGGGGACGTTGAAGGTTTGAATCCGGACGTAGCCGAACTTCCCCGACGGAGTCGTGACGGGGCGAAAAGTGAAAACGTCGGGTAGTTTGCTGACGACGGAGAAGTCCACCGTGCCGGCGGTCTCCTGCGCGACGCCCTGGACGGGGTCCGTCTGCAGCTTCACCTCCCGGGCGATCCTGACCGCGTCCGGAGCGAAGAGGAGCTTGCGCGCCTGGCGTTCCAACTCCGCCTTGGCGTCGAGGCCGAGCCAGATACCGCCGCCAGCGGCCAGCGGACCCAGCGACTCGCCCGGTGGGCCCGACTCGAACACCTGCCACTCGAAACGCCTCTCCCGAATCCTCCAGCCCACCCGGTAGGTCACGACCACCCACTCTTCGTCCGGCGGCAAGGACAGGGCCAGCGGCCGGACCGTCATCGCCGCCAGGCCTTGCGCGTGCCGCGCCTCCAGGTTGCTTCCCGCCTCACGGTCGGCGTTGATCTCGACGGCCCGCTGGATCGGGATGCCGTTCCAATGAGTTACGAGGGCTCCGGGTTTGAACATCGCGTTCTCGGCACCGGGTTTGACCTCGGTTACGACGAACTGCGGCGCGTCGCCCTCGTAGTACTCTTCCATGCGGAAGGGTAGGTACGCCGTCCGGGAGCGTAGCGGCTCCGGCAGAAAGTAGTTGGTATGGAGGTCTCGCAGCCGGGTAAAGATCGAGATGAGCTCGGCGTGAAAAGCCGGCTCGGACAAGCTCGCGGAGCGAAGCCTGAGCAGCCTGAGGCGCTGGAGGGGATCAACAGCGTGCATTGCACGCTTCAAGGGGAGGTGGACGTAAAGGTGCTCAATGAGCGCCAGAGCCTGATCTACGAGGATCTGGCGTTCCGTGGCGCTCAGCATGACCGGCGCGGACTAATACCAGCCTGCTTCCTTCAGAAACTCCCGCAAAGGCTGGCTCCTGCCGATGTTCGCGTCGACCTCGGCCGCGCGGTCGGAGATCGAGCGCGTTGCCGGTTTCGCCTTCTTTTTGGTCCCCGCCGCCCCGGCGGTCGTGCGTTTCGCCGTCATCTTCTTTCCCGTCATCGCCAGCCTCCTGTCCCTTATCTTAGCCGATATCAGCTCCCTACGCCATCGCCTCCGACCCCAGCTCCGGGTGCACCTTCATGAACGACACCAACGCCGGCAGGTACGAGCGCAACGGCGGCACCTGGAGGTCCGTGCCGGCGAGGTCGGCCTGGGTGTTGGCGGTGTCGTAGTAGGTGGGGTGGACGAAGTAGTCGATGCTGCTCGAGGGGATCTGCATCACCCGGTAGACGAGCGGGACCCAGTCGATCATCTTCTTCGCCACACCCGCCGGCAGGGGGACTTTCACCAGCAGCCGGTTGCTGGCCTTGGCGATGGCGGTCAGGAGCTCGTCGATGGTCAGGGGATCGGGATCGGCGAGATGGTAGACCTTGCCGATCGCTTTCTCTTCGCCGGAGAGGTAGACGATGGCGCCGATGACGAAGTCCCGCGGCACGACGTTGAGGCGGGTGCGCTTCGTGTTCCCCACCACGGGCATGATGGCGATGCCCGGCTGGCGCAGCAGCCAGCGCATGGCAAAGTAGGGGCCGTCGTACTTCTGGGTC
>Ga0134121_10000995_pt1 | contig 28355 bp, 19 predicted proteins | sample KB301_FD_96463 | JGI IMG/M metagenome (GOLD analysis project Ga0134121, IMG submission 96463) | Terrestrial soil microbial communities without Nitrogen fertilizer from Kellogg Biological Station, Michigan, USA - KB3-0-1 | ecosystem: Environmental > Terrestrial > Soil > Unclassified ... | reverse complement strand
AGTTGCAATTGAAATCGGCTTTTTCCGTTTCAACCGCGGCCGCCACTGGCGGGTGCCGGGCGATTTGGTGATGCAATGCCGGAACAGCGATCTTGCGCTCGACAGGTTCCGCGACTTGTTTCTTGAACAACGGCATGGCCCACACCACCACAATGCCCGTCAACAACGCCCACGGCAGCCAGGCCCTCACAAGCAGTGCCGGAGGATGGCTGATTTCGGCCGGCCCGGCGCCTTCCGGCTCGTCAGGGAACCGCCAAATCTGCCGCGGTTGCCATACGCGAAGAAATAACGTCAAGGACACCAGCGACACCACGCCGCCGGCCACATCAACCAACAAAGGACCGTGAAAATTGGAGGTCAAATACTGCACCAGTGCGAAGCTGCCGCCCGATACCAAAAGTGCCGGCCAAACCTGAATCGTCGCCCGCAAACCAGCCATAGTCCAAACCAGCCAAACCGGAACAATCAACGAGAAAAACGGCAACTGCCGTCCTGCCATTTGACTCAGTTTCATTTGGTCGAGTCCGGTGACTTCCGCCAGGGTGACGATCGGAATGCCCAGCGCCCCAAAGGCCACCGGCGAAGTGTTGGCGATCAACGCCAGTGCCGCCGCATAAAGCGGCTTGAAACCCGCTCCCATCATCAGCGCCGCCGAAATGGCCACCGGTGTGCCGAAACCCGCCGCCCCTTCCAGAAACGCCCCAAAACTAAAGGCGATCAACAAAGCCTGGATGCGCCGATCCGGCGACAACCCCACCACGGACGCTTTGACGATGTCAAACTGTCCCGCGTGAACCGTGAGCGAGTAAAAGAAAATGACCGACAGCACAATCCAGCCGATCGGAAACAAGCCAAACGCCGCCCCGGTCCCCGCCGCGGCGAACATGGTCTTGGCCCACGTAAAACCATCGCTATCGGGAGCGGGTGCGTATTCCGGCGTGAAAGCGAAGATGGCTGCCGCCAATGCGGCCAGCAAACCGATCAACGCCGCCTTGGGCGCCTCGACACGGCCGGTGGCCAACAGGCCCAGCAGCAACACGATGGGCAACGCGGCTACAAGCGTGGACAACAACGGCGAGCCGAATGGATCGTAGTTTTGCAACCAGGGCATGTGTATTCTCGCATCACAAGGCGGGCAGGGTTGTGTGGTCTTATCGGTATGGAAGTGGCGAAGGGACGCAAAGGCCGCGGCGGCGCCAAACTTGGCTGGACGAGCGCAGGGGTTTACCCCCGCCGGGACAAGCCCGGCGGCTCGTCAAAATAAAGATGATGTTAATTCAGGCAACTCCGCGAAGCTACACCCGTCTCTCCGCTTTGCGTCGAAGAAACTGCCGCCGCATAAACGGAGAATCTGGACAATTCGTTAAGACCAGCACAATTCCATCCGAAAGGACATAACAGGCAAATCACAGCATTCACGGGTAACAGGGGACTGAAAATGCGCGGCTCGTTTCTTACCCGGTGGCGTTTGGCCGCCGCCGTTGCGGTGGTGCTGCTCGGCGGTCAAGCCGCTGACGCTCAATTTGGCATCGTTCTCTCCGGAGCGGGACCGGTCAACCGCTCCATGGGCGGCGCCTCGACCGCAGCCCCCCTGGATGCCAGCGGCGCTTTGTACTGGAACCCGGCCGCCATCACCGGACTGTGCAGTTCAGAACTAGACGTCGGCCTGGAGTTTCTTAACCCGCACTCGCATCTCTCCTCGCGCCTGAGCATTCCCACCGAGGACGGCGAATCAGCCGCCCTCGCGCCACAGTTTACCACCTTCCAGGGATCGGACCGTAGCGACAATGGCATCTTCCTGCTGCCCACGGTCGGCCTGGTGGTGACGCCCGAATGCTCGCCGTTCGTCTTTGGACTTGGCATCTTCTCGGCGGGCGGTTTCTCCGTGAATTATCCGGCCAGCAACACCAACCCCATTTTGACCCCGCAACCGCCCAACGGCTTCGGCGTCGGCTCGCTGTATGGTGAGGCACAGATCTATCAAATCGTGCCCACGGTGGCGATGAGAATCACAGATCGGCTGTCGGTGGGCATAGCGCCAACGCTGAGCTTTGCTCGCATCATGCTCGATCCGGCGGTGCTGGGTGCGCCGGATGACGCCAACGGCGATGGCTTTCCGACCTATCCGCCGGCGACCCACGGCCGCGTCGATGTCGGCGGCGGCGCGCAAGCGGGCATCTTTTACAATCCCAACGACTGCTGGCACTTCGGGGCGTCCATCAAAAGTCCGCAGTGGTTCGAGGATTTCAAATACAACACCGTCAATGAACAGGGCCGGCCGCGCACCACGCAGTTCCGCTTTGACTATCCTTTAATGGCCTCCGTCGGCGCGTCCTATACCGGCCTGGACAAGTGGGTATTTGCCGCCGATTTCCGTTACATCGACTATGCCAATGCCCGCGGTTTCGAAAGCGTCGGTTTCGATCCCGCGACCGGAGCGCTCAAAGGCCTGGGCTGGGACGGCGTCTACGCGGTGGCCCTCGGAGCACAGTATCAATGCACCTGCTCGACTTCGCTGCGCGTGGGCTACACCTACAACACCAATCCAATCCGCGATGAGCGGACCATGTTCAACATCGCCTCGCCCCTGATCCTGCAGCACACGGCTTACCTGGGAGCGTCTTACAACGTCACGCAGTGTTTCGTGCTTTCCGCCGCCTATGCCCATGCATTTTGGAATGATGTGGAAGGGCCGTTCATCACGCCGCAAGGCCCAGTGCCGGGCTCGTCAGTCGAATCCCGCGTCTCGGCGGACACGTTGGTGCTGGGCGTGACCGTCAAGTTCTAATATCCGAAGTCCAGTGTCCGGCAGCACAGATGCGCATGACACCGGACTCCGGACACCGGACTTCGGACAGTTTTTTACTGCCGCGTGACCTGCAAGAAAATGATGTTCTGATTCTCCTCGGTGAAGATGCGAATGTCCCGTATCTGCGCCTGCGGAATGTTGGCCGACATATCCACCATGTCCAGCCGGGACCGGTACACCAGTTTCCAATCCATGTAGCTTTCCATGTAACCAAGATCCGGAATGCCCGGCAAGAAATTGGCCACGATCAGGCGGCCCCCAGGGCGCAGCATCTGAAACATCACTCCCACAAGTCGCTGGGCCGTGGTCTGTTGCAGATAGTCGAATAGCCCGGTGGAATAAACGACGTCGAATAAGCCCAGATCGGTTTTTTGGGTCAAGAGCTGCCGAATGGAATTGTGGCTGATCTCCACGCCAAAGCGGCCATAGCAGCGCCCCACTTCCTTGAGGCTTTCCGCGTCGGCATCGAGCGCCACATAGCGGCCGATTTTCTTGCGCCTGACCGCGGCCGACAGGCTGGCCTCGCGCAAGTGGCCGGCGGCGATCGATAGGATGTGCGGCCGATGAACCTCGTCGATGAGTCTGTCCAAAAGGTCCGCCACAAACGCCCGCCGGGAGCGAACGCCTTCGCAAGCCGGCGTGGCCGTAAGGTATTCGAAAATCTTACAACCCAAATCGGAAGTCCCAGTCGGCTGCGGCCAGCCTTCCTCCCGGCTGTAGATATAATCCATCAGCACCGCGTCGCCCGCGTAGCCGCGCGGTTTGTGAAATGCGCGATGCGTGAACGGATCCTGGTAAAGCAAGCCACACAAGGGGTGGTTCAAGCATACCTGCACTAGCCTGGCCCACTCCCGTGGCTCACTTGCCAGCCGCGTCGTCCTCAATCCCGGCATCAACTGATTCATGCCGCGTTCGACCTGTCCGCCTTGGAGTTTTCCCCACACATCATCCAGTAAAGTTTGTTCAAAGGCCACGCGCGAGGCCCCATTCAGAGTTCCCGCAAATCCAACGCTCATCATCAAAACCCCTAGCAAATCCACGGCGCACGCCGCCCCTGGCCGCGGAACGTCCGCGGTGACGGAGCAGGATGGCCGGCCTGCAGCTGATTTGGCGAAGGTCCGTATTGGACCCTTTGGATGTGTCCTTTCTAACCTGCCGAATGTGTCGTTTGAAGCGAGGACTCTGAAAAACACGAAAAACCCGACACCGAATTGGCAAGGTGTTCCGCTCAGCGAATGTATGCGGCAGCGCCTGCCTCTTTCCCGGCCCTCGCGCCAGCCCACCAGGCGTCCACCAGCCGCTCCTGCCAGCTATGCAGCTGGAACAGAGTACGACCCCTGATTGGTGTTCTCCACAATATTCACCGTAAATATACATGCGTTCATGTTCAGCGCAGACTGGCCCTCACGATAACCATGGAATGGTGAAGATGTCGAGTTGCAGCGGCCTGGCGTGACCTACATTTAAGTTGGCGTTCTCTGCATCCCAGGCAGCGGCCGCTATTCCCGCACGAGGCTCGAACACGAAGTTGCAGCTTCTAAGAGCCGAGGAAACAATGTCGGAACCCCTCACCCAACAAAACGACTCTGTCGTCTTGGCGCCCTTGGTTCCCGCCGCGGATGGCAAAGTGTTCGGCGGCCGCTATCAAGTGCTGCGCGTGCTGAAACAGGGCAACGGCATCGAGACCCTGCAGGGCGTCGATGTGGTTGACAACCGCAACGTCATCATCAAGACGGCCGCCGACAATTCGCTTTCCGTCGGCGCCCAAATGCGTCTGGAGCACGAGGCCAGCGTGCTGCGGCAAATTCGCGGCCTGGAATTCGCCCCGCTAATGCACTTCGGACGCGAACAGGGTTTGCTCTTTCTTGTCGAACCTTTGGTCGAGGGGGTGACGCTGGAAAGCCGGCTCCGGCGCGGTCCGCTTTCCGTCCACGACACTCTCACCGTCGGCCGCCATCTCTTTCGCGCCCTCCAGGCGGTCCACGATCACGGCGTTTTGCACCGTGACATCAAGCCCGCCAATTTGATCGTAGATGAGGAGACGCCGCTGCGGCGGGCCACCATCATCGATTTTGGCCTGGCGCGCAGCGCACGGCTCGATCCCAGCTTGCGCGATCAGGCCGTCGGCACGGCCCGGTACATGTCGCCGGAGCAAGCCGGCCTTCTCGATCAGGACAAAGACGAGCGTTCCGACCTCTACTCCGCCGGCATCGTGTTGTTTGAGTGCCTGGCGGGTCACGTGCCGTTTCAGGGAGACACCGTCGGCGAAGTTCTGCGGCAGCATCTAACCGCAACCGCCCCGGAGTTGCGCACCCTGGGGCTAGCCGTGCCACGCGCCCTGGACGAAGTCATCCAGCGCCTGCTGCGCAAGGATGCCCGCGATCGCTATCAATGCGCCGAAGCGGTTCTTGCCGACCTTGGCGTGATTGCCGCTGCGCTCGATCAGGGCGTCAGCGAGCCGGCGCTCGTGGTTGGGTTGCGCGACCGGCGGCGGACCTTGACCGAGCCGGCCTTCGTCGGCCGAGCCGAGGAACTGGCCGCGCTCGATCTCCAACTCCAACGCGTCCGCCAGGGCGAAGGCGGTCTGGTGATGCTGGGCGCCGAATCAGGCGGCGGCAAAACGCGGCTCCTGGGAGAACTTGCCCAGCGGAGCGCCCGTCAAGGTGTGACCGTCCTCCGCGGCCAAGGATTGGAGCATGGCGCCCAACGGCCGTTCCAGGTGCTGGTAGGCGTGGCTGCCGACCTGTTGACCGCCGCCAGGCAAGACCCGCGTTTGGCTACTTCCCTGCGTGAGCGGTTGGGAGACCAGCGTGTCGCCGTGTGCGCCGCTTTGCCGGAATTGACGGAGATCTTGGGCGAGCAACCCGCGGAAGAACTCGGGCCGGAAACGTTCGGCGAGGTCCGCACGCTGCAAGCCCTGGCGGCTTTGCTCGACTCCCTTGGACTTGCCGAGTGCCCGGCCTTGGTGGTCCTGGATGATTGCCAGTGGGCGGACGAGTTGACCCTGAAGCTCCTGGGTTATTGGCAGCGCCGCCAAATTGCCGAAAAGGGATTCGGTCGGCACGTGCTGCTCGTGGTGGGTTTTCGCTCCGAAGAGGTTGCGGAAGGCCACCTGCTCCGCGGCTTGCGCCCTTCGCTGCGCCTGGAGTTGCACCCCTTTGGACCCCGCGATATCCGTCGCCTGGCGGAGTCGATGGCCGGTCCCTTGCCGGTGGAAGCCATTGAAGTCGTCGAAAGGCTGTCCGAAGGCAGCCCCTTCATGACACGGGCTGTCCTCCAGGGACTGGTGGAATCGGGCGCCCTGATGGCTGGCCCCACGGGATGGAAGGTCGAACTCAACGCCCTGGCCGACGTGCAATCTTCCCGTCATGCGGCGGCGTTTCTCATTCGCCGCATGGAGCTGTTGCCCCCCGACGTGATCGCATTCTTGTCCGCCGCCGCGGTGCTAGGCAAGGAGTTTGATCTCGGTTTCGCCGCGACCTTGGCGGGCCAAACGCCCTCCGAAGCCATCGCCGCGCTGGACGAAGCGCGGCGGCGGCATTTGGTCTGGGCCGGCGCCCAGGACACGGTTTGCTCTTTTACCCACGACAAGCTCCGGCAGACCCTGCTCGACCGCCTGGGGGAATCCAGGCGCAAGGAACTGCACCGCCGCGCGGCCATGAATCTCGAACAAAAGGACGCCAAACGAGTTTTTGAGTTGGCCTACCATTTCGATGCCGCCGGCGAGAGCCAGCACGCGCTGCCCCATGCCCTGGCCGCCGCCGCCCAGGCTCGCGCTCAGCACTCCCTGCAGGTTGCCGAGCAGCAATATTACATCGCCCGGCGCGGCATGGAAGTAGCGGACCAAGCCACGCAGTACAAGGTTGCCGAGGGCCTTGGCGACGTACTGATGTTGCGTGGCCGTTACGACCAGGCGGCGCGCGAGTTCGAGGTCGCCAGGCCGCTCGGCCAGACCGACGTGGACCGGGCCCGCGTCGAGGGCAAACTCGGCGAACTGGCCTTCAAACGCGGCGACGTGACCACCGCTGGCGAGCACATCGAAGGAGCGCTGCGACTGTTGGGCCGCCGGATTCCACGACACTCCATAGCTTTCTTCTTTCTCGCGCTGTGGGAAGTTTTTGTCCAAGTGCTGCACACGCTCATTCCCAAACTCTTCCTCGCACGTCGCAAGCTGGAAGGCGCCGATAAAGAGCTTATCGCCTTGCGCTTGTTTAGCCGTTTGGCGTACTTCTATTGGTTCCATCGCGGCACCATCCCCACGTTTTGGGCTCATATGCATGAGCTAAACCTGGCGGAGCGCTATCCCCCAACCCTGGAGTTGGCCCAGGCTTATTCAGAGCATGCCCCGGTGATGAGCCTGATTCCTTACTTCCGGCGCGGCATCGCTTACGCCGAGAAATCCCTGGACATTCGGAAATCCTTCGGCGACGTATGGGGACAGGGTCAATCGCTGCATTTCTACGGCATTGTGTTGTACGCCAGTTCCCGGTTCCGCGAGGCCATCGACAAGTGCCGCGAGGCTGTTCGCCTGTTGGAGCGCACAGGCGACTACTGGGAAGTGAACATCGCCCGCTACCAGATCGCGGCCAGCCTGTACCGGCTGGGTGACCTCAAGGAAGCCATCGCCGAAGCGCAGCGGATGTACCAGTCTGGCGTGGAACTGGGCGACGCCCAGGCCACCGGCATCAGCCTGGATGTGTGGGCCTGGTCCTCGCTGGGCAAAGTGCCGCAAGAAGTGATCCAGGCCGAATTGGCCCGGCCCCAGCTGGACGTACAGCGCAACATCCAGGTGCTGGTGGCCCAGGGCGTTCGCCTTTGTTTCGCGGGCCAGCCCCAGGACGCCGCCAATTTCCTGGAGCATGGCCTGCGGTTGGCGCGCCAGCGGGGCATGAAGAATGCCTGGGTGGCGCCGCTCTGGCCGTGGCTGGCCACCGCCCGGCGCCAGGCCGCGGAAACAGCGACCGACCTCACGCCTGGCCGCCGCCGGCGGCTGTGGCGGAGCGCGGCAGCGGCGGCGCGGCGAGAGTTGCCTCTGGCGCGCAAGTTTCAGAATGAGCTGCCGCATGCGCTCCGCGAAAACGCATTGGTCGCCGCCAGCCGCGGACGCAACCGCCGGGCCCGCCGACTGTTCGACGAAAGCCTGACCGTGGCCGAACGCCAGGGAGCCCTGTACGAGCAGCTCCAAACCTTGCTCGCGCGCGGTCGTGTGGGCGCGGAACTTGGCTGGCCCGAGGCCAGCGATGACACCACCAAGGCAAACGAAGCGTTGCTCAGCCTCATGGCCAGCCTGGAGGGCAAAGAGACCGATGCCGCCGTCGAGGCCAAGCCAGTCACGCTGTCCCTGGTTGACAGGTTTGACACTATCCTGGATGCCGGCCGGCGCATCGCCGCGGCACTGTCCAGGGACGCGATTTTCGCCGCCGTCAAGGAAGGCGCCGTCCGACTTTTGCGCGGCGACCGCTGCGTGGTGTTGAAAGTGGAGCCGACCCTGGAAGGCTCCGATGTGACCGCCGCTTCCGGCGAGATCGATCCGGCTCACAGCACGGCGATGGTCGCTCAGGCCCTGGCCGCAGGCCGAGCCGTCGCCTTCCTCGACGGCGCCCCCGACAATCCCAGCGAGAGCGTGCTGCTGTCCGGCGTGCGTTCCGCGTTGTGCGTGCCCATCTCCGTGCGCGGCCGTGCCGCTGCCTGCCTGTATGTGACCCACCGCCAGATTGCCGGCTTGTTCGGCGAGGACGAGAAACGCCTGGCCGATTTCGTTGCCACCCTGGCCGGCGCCGCCCTGGAAAATGCCGAGGGCTTCGCCGAGTTGAAACGTCTCAACGAAGCGCTGGAGCAGCGCATTGAACAGTATCAACGCGCCAAGCGAAAAATCGAGGAACAGGCCGCTTTGCTCGACAAGTCCCGCGACGCCATCAGCGTGCAAGACCTCGAAGACAACATCCTGTTCTGGAATCAAAGCGCAGAGCGCCTTTACGGTTGGTCGGTCGGCGAGGCCCTGGGACAAGAGGCCGGCAAGTTCTTGTTCAAATCGCCCTCCCGTCCCTACCAGGAAGCCACCCAGAAATCGCTTGCAACCGGCGAATGGGTGGGCGAGCTTCAGCAAGTTACTCGCGACGGCAAGGAAATCCTGGTCGAAAGCCGCTGGACTCTCGTCCGCGACGACAGCGGCAGGCCCAAGTGCCGCCTGATCGTCAACACCGACATCACCGAAAAGAAAAAACTCGAAGGCCAGTTCCTGCGCTCGCAGCGCATGGACAGCATCGGCACTCTCGCCGGCGGCGTCGCCCACGATATCAACAATGTCTTGACGCCCATCATGATGTCGGTCGACCTGCTCAAGATGGACCTGCCGGCCGAGCAGCGCAAGACGCTGTTGAACGAGCTGGAGATCAGCGCTCAACGCGGCGCCGACATGGTCAAGCAAATCCTGTCGTTCGCCCGCGGCGTCGACGGGGACCGCATTCAAGTGCAACTGCGGCACATCGTCGGTGAAATCGACCGGATGCTGCGACGCACACTCCCCAAAACCATCGAGATTCAGACCACCATCCCCAAGAATTTATGGGCGCTCCAGGGCGACCCGACGCAGCTCCACCAGCTGGTGCTCAACCTGTGCGTCAATGCCCGCGACGCCATGCCCCAGGGCGGCGCCTTGATCGTTGCCGCCGCCAACACACTGTTGGAAGAGTCCGACTGCGTGGGGCATCCCGATGTCAAACCCGGTCCCCATGTCAAGCTGACTGTCACCGACACGGGCACGGGCATCCCGCCTGAGATCTTGGACAAGATTTTCGACCCCTTCTTCACCACCAAGGAATATGGCAAGGGCACCGGCCTGGGTCTTTCCACAGTCATGGGCATCGTCAAAGGCCATGGCGGCGCCATCACCGTCTCTAGCATTGTGGGCAAGGGCACGCAGTTTCAGGTCCTGTTGCCTGCGGTGCAGAGCTCCGCGGTGCAGGCCAAGGAGGAAAAAGCGGCCCCGGCCACCGCCGGACGTGGCGAACTGATCCTGGTCGTCGACGATGAGGCCACTATCCGCAACATCACCAAGCAAAACCTGGAAGCCAACGGCTTCCGCGTGATGACCGCACAGGACGGCTCCGAAGGCATTTCCATGTACGCCCAGCATCGCGAAGAAATCCAGCTGGTCCTTACCGACATCATGATGCCCAAACTCGACGGCGTCGCCCTGGCCAAGGCAGTGCGGGCCATGGATCCTCGCGCCCGCATCATCGCTGGCAGCGGCCTGGCCACCAATGCTGACGCCGCCGACAAGGCCGGGGCCACTTTTGAAGCTTTCCTCCACAAACCGTACACCGCGGCAACTCTGGTCAAGACGGTGTCAGATGTGCTGCAGAGCGGTGGCTTGCTGTAGAGCACTTGCCTGTCCACGCTGCCCCATTTGCACATCGTCCAAGCTCTTCCCGAATTCTTGACAATTCTTTCGCCGTCCCCCCACGATTCTCCACTAGCCTAACACCCCCAACCAAGGAGGATCTTCCATGAATCGCAGAGCGTTTACTCTAATTGAGATTCTGGTGGTCATTTTCATCATCGCCATCTTGATCGGCTTGCTTTTGCCCGCCGCTCAACAAGTGCGCATCGCCGCGGCGCGCATGCAGTGCTCGAGCAACCTTCACCAGTTGGCAGTGGCTTGCAATGTCTATCACGATGACTTCAGGCGCTTTCCTTCCGGCATCAATTTGCCGATTTCCTCGGCTTCCGGCGCGGTGTTCCCCACTAATCCCTTGTATGTTTCGCGTAAGATTGTGGACCCCCCACAGCCCGCCAGGTATATCTCGCTGCCGGAGGCTTTGCTGCCCTACTTCGAGCAAGAGAACATCAAGAAACACCTGGATCTGACGCAGCGCGAGTATGCCAACACCTCCAGTCCCCACGCCACGGGAGCCCAGAGGATCGCCATTTTGTTATGCCCCTCGGATACCTCCATGGAGCCCATGCAGACTTACGTCACCGGCGGCCAGATCTATTATTTCGGCATGACCAGCTACGGCGGCAACGGCGGCACGCGCTCCTGGCCCGTGAATAACATGACCACCGACGGCATCTTTTACATCAACAGCAAAGTGACCATCACCGACATTGTGGACGGCACCACCAACACCTTCCTGTTTGGGGAACGCGACCATTTTGATCCGGTTCACACCCAACTTACCGGCCTGGGCGGCTGGGCCTGGTCCAACTACTCGGCGCCGCAGGATTATCTCTTCAGCACCCCCGTGCCGGTGAACTTTCAGCTTCCCCCCGGATCGCCCAACAGCGGCCCGATGGTGGATGACCGCATTTGCGCCTTCGGCAGCGGCCATCCGGGCGGGGCTAACTTCGCCATGTGTGACGGCTCCGTGCGTTTCGTGACGTTGACCAGCAATTCCGATTTGCCTTTGCTTCAAGCGCTCTCGACCCGCGCGGGTAGCGACGAAGTTCCACCTCCGTGAGTTTTGGGCCTTCTGGGAGCATCATGATGCGGAACATGCAGGCATCGCTGTGGCTTGGGCTGTTGATCGGCCTGACCGCGACGGGGTGCGGCAAGAATTTGCCAGCGCTCACCGAGGTGGAAGGCGTGGTGCTGCTGGACGACGAGCCGCTGCCGCACGCATTCGTCCAGTTTATGCCCCAGCTGGATAATTTCGGGGCCGAGTATAACTCGACTGCTGTCACCGACGACAAGGGCCATTTCACGCTGAAGTGCTACAAGGACGACCTGTGGGGGGCGGTCATCGGCAAACATGTCGTCCTGGTGACGGACTACTTGCCGCCAGAGCTGCGCGGCAGGGATGCGCAGGAAAAGTTTGCTGAGTATTATGAAGAGCTGAAAAACAGGCCTATTCCTGAGAACTTCGGCTCAGTCATCAAGACGCCGCTGCGTATCGAAGTGACTGGGGATCAGAAGAGTTACAAACTGGAGTTGACCCGGCCGAAGTAAATCGCGTGCATTTCGCTAAAGCCGCAGCCGTCGGCACATGTCTGCATAGGCCGCCTCAAGATTGAGCGGCACGCAAATGCCGGTGCCCAATGCCAGGGGAACCAACGGCAGATTTTCGCCAGTTTTCACACGTGTTGGCCAAATGTCGATGCGCTCAATGTCTTCGGTTCGGACGGGCCGGTAGGCGACGACATAGAGCGGCGCCTTGGTGGGAAGCTTGAAATCGGAACCCGTTTCGAGCAGGTCAATCAACTCATTGTGCAAATTGGCCCGGCGATTGGTCACGAGGTCAACAATCACCAAACCCACCCCTTGCTGAAGGTAGCTGGCGCATTTGATGGCAAACGCACGCCGGCTTTCGGGGCGATCTTTGTTGCTGGGGCTGACGATCTTGATGGCCGAAACGAGGCGGCGGCCGCCGTAAAGGTGAAAGACCTGGATTTCAAGGAATTCCGGGAAATCGGCTGGCATTTCCAGTGCCGCCGCGGGAGCCTAAGCTGAACTCAAGCGCTAACGCGAATGCGGCTCACGCGGCAAGTATCCATGTAGGCAGCTTCCAGATCCAACGGCAGGCACAACTTTCCGGCGAGGGACAGGGGCAATACTGGCAGCGGCTTTCCCAGGGCCAGCGCCGTCGGCCAAATGTCGATTTTCTCAACATTCTCGCGGCGAACGGGACGATAGGCTACTGCGTAGAGGTCGCTCTCGGTCGGCATTAAAAACTCGTTCCCTGTTTGCATTAGCCGTACTAACTCATTGTGAAGATTGGCGCGGCGCTCCGTCACGACGTCGACAACGATGAGTCCAATGCCCTCTTGCAAGTAACTGACACATTTGGCGGCAAAGGCGCGGCGCGTTTCCGGGCGGTCCTTGTTTCCAGGGCTGACTAACTCCACGGCCGCCACGATGTTGGGTCCGCCTTCTTGGTTAACAACTAACAGTTCAATGGTAGGAGGAAAAACGGCCGGCATTGCCAGCGTGGGCGCGGGCGGTGCCCAAACTTCTGCCGGGGCGACTGCGACACCTCCGCCGGCCCCGCCGTCAACCGCATCCGCCTGTTGTTGCGTTTCAAAAGTGCCAATGTCAACCTCGAAACGCCCACCCATGTTGACGTGGACCTCTGCCACATAATCCTTGGGAAGGAGTTGCAAATTTAGCAAGTCCGCCAAAGCGCCGGCCCACCGGGCGTGGAACGATTCCCAATGGCGAACTGAACGGAGCGGCGGGTGAAAGTGGTCGAGCAGTGGCATTGAAGTGCTTTCTCGGCGATGCTAGGCTATGGACGACTCGGCAAGGCCGTAATTGTCCAATTCCCCAATCGATTTCCAAATCGCATTCAATCTATTGGAGGGATCGTAACGGCGTAATTCTGCTTCCCAGGTTGACGAAGGATTGGGGTCGGCATAATCACGAAATAATTGTAAAGCCTCGTCCAGCAGCGTTGCAAGGTTTATCAAGCCGTATCGGCGCATTGCATCAATCGTCGCTTGGATCTGAGCCAAGTCGGGCAACTGATTAAAGAAATAACCTGACAGCCCGTTCATTTCTTGGTCAAGGATAAAGTACTGGATCAAATACAACTGTTGCTCGGCAGGCGTGAGATGTTCCAATCCCTCGCGGAGGCCGCGATCAAAAACCTCAGTTAGGCGATCATCAGGGATCATACTGGCTGGCCTACCCACTAATATTCTGCAACATCTCCTTCCGCGAAACCAACCGCTGCCCCCGGCACTCGTCGATGTGCAGCACCTTGAGCAGCCGCCGCCGCAGTTCGCTCTGAACTTGCTCAATCGCAGTGGTCGAAGTGCTAGGCAGCCGAATGAACCCACCCGCTCGCCGGTCATGCCCACCGGCGCGGCCCATCTTGCCGACCACTTGCCGAAGAATCTCCCCCGCCCGTCCGCGCGGCAGCCCGGTGCGGACCGACAATATCAATTGATCCTCAAAGACTCCGCCGCACACTGCCCAGTCGACATCCTCCAGGCGAATCATGAAGTCCACCACCTGAGCCGCCATCTCCGGCTGTGGCAGCTCGTTGACCCAGCTGATGAGCAGCCGATCATAGGTGAATGAGCTTTGCAGCGCTTGGAGGATGCACTCGAAATAAGTCTGTGGTAATTGAGCGTGGCGGATTTTGGCGAGAAGTTCTTTGTCAGCCAGGGGATAAAGAAACTGAACCGCGCTGTCGTCCAGCGGACTGGCCTCGCGCGGGTAGCCGTTTAGTTCGGTTTCGATGCCGTAAAGCAGCCCCGTGGCGATCCGCGGCGGCACTTGGAGTTCTTGCTCCATGAGATAGCCGGTCACCATCGAGCAGGTCGCCCCCAGACCGCGGCGGATGTCCAGGAACTCGACGCCTTCCAGGTCGCCCGGCGTTTGATGGTGATCGATGACGGCGTAGATTGGCACGTCATTGCCGAAAGTGTGGCGGCCGGTGTTGGGCTGGCTGTCCACCATGACCGCTTGCTCGCCTGGTTTCCATTCAATCTCGTCGACGGGCACCAGGTCCAGATCCAGCAGATCGACCATGGCCCGGTTCTCCGCCCGGCTGATGTGACCGTCGCGGGTCATCCGCGTCGGCACGCCCAGGCAGGACTCGACCAGGTGGGCCAGTCCCATCATACTGCCTAGACCGTCGGGGTCGGGCTGCACGTGGGACACAAAGGTCACCCGGGGAGCATCTTCCAGACCCGCAAGGAATCGATCGCTACGGCGGGTCATGATGGACCTACCATTGACGCCGGGTTCGGCGCTCTGGCGTGACATGGATGACATATCCTCTAAAAACGGAATAACCGGCCATCCATAGCGCCCAACTGATCATACCAAACAGCGGCTCCACCAATTGTGGGACGGCCTTCCTAGGCCGTCCGAACGCTTGGACGGCCTGGGAAGGCCGTCCCACAACATCAAATCAACCATCGATTGCCATTGCTTCTAGCCGCTTCCACAACTCCGCACTCACCGGCATCACCGACAATCTCGAGTTCTTTACCAGCGCCCAGTCCGCGAAGGCCGGCTCCTGCTTGATCTGGGCCAGCGTCACAGCCTTGGGCCACCGCTTCACCGCTTTGACCTTCACGACCACCGCCTTGGGGTCGTCCGAGCCCGGGTCAGCCATCGGTCCCTCGGTCACCACCATTTCCCCTACAACCGCTTTCTCATCACCCGTCTCATAGTATAGTACGCGGTCACCCGTCTTCACAGCCCTCAGATGAATTCTAGCTAAACTATTGTCCACTCCATCCCACAGTGTTTGGCCGTCCTTTTCAAGGTCAGCATAGCTGTAATGGCTCGGTTCTTCCTTGAAAAGCCAGCCGTCTTTTGCCTTTGCCGACTTGGCCACGACCGCCTCCACGCAATCGGAAACCATTGCATATCTTACCTTAACGGCAAACTTCCCCAACCAACCCGCCTTATTTTGCCAGGATTTCGCCCTGTCAGCTTTTCTTTCTCATGGACACGGCCATACCATTAACTGAACAGAAAGCGACTGTTCTGTTCGCGGGTGGCGTCGGTTTCGGTTGGTTACCCCTCGATCTGCACCTCAGGACACCGGGCCGACGCCATCTTTATTCTCATTGATCACTGTGGGAGCGATGCTACCAGACCGAAAGCCGCTCGGCAAGGGTCCAGTTGCCGCCGAATGTCCCTTGGGGCTGGCGGACCTGCCTGGCGCTCCCAGCACGAAGTCTGGGAAATCGCGGTGAGCTTTACCCCCCTGCCGCTGCAAGTCGCTGCTTGTAATAATCCCGAAACTCCTTCAAAGCCCTTCTGACGACATCTTCCCGATAATCGGCATAAGTCCAAGGCCACGGCTCATATTGGCCGTCTTGAAACCGCAGCGTCACCTCCGCGAAGATGCCGTCCCTCAGGTAAATACGATGGCACTGATCCTTGGTGGTGGCCAGCTCGAATTTGCCCAAGGTTAACAGGCCTGGATCGAGGTTAACTGGCCGCGCCTCGGCATATTGACCGCTGTCCGCCAATTCTCGTTCCAGCTGGTTCGTGTGGAGTTTGATGGCCGTCAGCTGCTCAGGCGCCACCAGCTGCTCAAAGGCCAGCAGCTGCTTGTGCTGGCCTGGTCCCATTGTTGAATCGTAATACTTTGTATGATGAAATGGGTAGATGGGGCTTACGGCGCCGATTGGTCCATAGTCGCGCTGTAGCCGCTCTCGTGTCCAATCGAATGCCTCAAGATGCTTGCTGAAAACGGCAACCACTAGCAATGCAGGTCCGGGAATGTGGGGATCGGCCATCGGATTTGCCACCGTCCACTGTCCACCAACCACCGTCCACTACTTCCGCACCTTCTGCTGCCGCAACATGTCATTGATCCAGCGCCGATCCTCATCGGTGATCTTCGTCTGCGGATCGCGCAGATAATCGATCTGGGCGGCGAAATTCCCCTGATCGAAACAGCGGTTAAACGTCGATTGCAAATCGACCACGGTATCGCGGTCGTCCCCGGCCAGCGGCAAGCGAAACTTCGGCAGCTTCTTCCGCAACGTTGCCGTGTAAATCTCATACCGCTCCGGCTGCGTCGCCCGAGTAACCGTCACCGCATGGTCCCAATCCGGCAAGCCATCGCGGGAGTAGTCCAGCATCGCCTGCCCCTGCATGACCAGGTCAATCTCCACCAGGTTGGCGTTGGTGGTCTTGGCCTCCCTACGTTTGTCCAGATACGCCTGCCGACCAGACAATGTCGTCTTGTTGGTGGGGCTAACAATGTCCACCAGCGTGATCAGCCGGCTGTCGCTGCGCTGGCGGATTTCAATGAACTCCTCTTCGTGATCTTCACGGATGATCGAGGTGAACAGGGCCTGTTCCGCGGTGTATTTCCGCTGGCTCACGCGGGCCCGATAGCGATCGACCAAGCCGGGTAGTAGTGTTTGATACAGACAAGCCACGAGATGATGCTGGAACACCGGCCAGATCTTCTCGGTTTCGAGATACGGGTCCATACCAGGGAAAGGGCTTGGCATCGTCGGCGACTCCCAGATGTACAGCGGGGTTTACTGTCCTTCGGTTATACCCTGCCGGAAGCGGCGATTCAAGTACCGCTTGCGGTTTCGCGCTCGCCCTATCAGCGCCAGCCGGGCCGCGGCCGTAACTCCTTCAATGTCCACACCTGCCGGCAACGCGGCCCCTGTCGCACAAACGATTCCGACCCGCTTGCTTCCAACGCTCCAGCAGCGGCCGTCAAACAAAACTCCGTGGGCCACGGCCCCCCCGCCGCCAGCCATGCCCGCCACAGCGCCTCCCCCAATTCCTGTCCCGCCGCCCCGCTGACCTGCCAATCTTCGGAACTGAACCAACATTGATCGTCACCCAGGCACACGCCATAGCTGGCATACGCCGAGTTGCCGCCGCTGTGTAACAAATCTAGCCCGCGCAGCCAGCCGTAAAAGACAATGGCTTGCAAAAAACTGCCCCACCCCAAACGCGGCCGATGCCGTTCAAACCACCCCGCCCAAGGCGCCGGCCGAGTTTTGAGCGACACGCGTGCGGCTGGCACATCAGCCGTTTCATGTGGCGCTTCCTCTTCGGTCCTGAGCGGCATGAAATATGCGCCACGCGTCAGTCCGCCGCAAAAAACACCATGCCGCACCTCGCCCCGTGCCACAAACGCCATTCCCGGCGCGAACACCACCGGTGCCACCAACACGCCGCCGTCCGTCACTTGCTCCAACCACGCCGGTTCGAAATCGGGCGTCGCCGCCGTCACCATTAGCCGGTCAAAAGGCGCCGCCTCCAGCCATCCCTGCCTGCCATCGCCATGATGCAAGAACACGCCACGGCCCGCGAAGCCCAAGAAATGCTCCGCCGCTTCCGCCAGCACCACCCGATCCACATCCACGCTATGCACCAGATTCGCACCGACGACATGAGCCATGAGCGCCGCGTTGTACCCCGTGCCCGCGCCGATCTCCAGCACGCATTGCCCCGCTTCCAGCCGTAGATCCTCCAGCATCTCCGCCATCAACGACGGCTGGCTCGACGAACTCACTGCAACCTGGCGCCCGTCGTCGCCCGCCGCCAAACGCGTAATCAGCGCCCTGTCCGAGTAAAGAAGATCGATTTCCTGTGCGGCGGGTTCGCGCGTATCGATCTCACGCCAGCCCTCGCCGCGCTTTTGCAGCGCATATACATGATGCAAAAACCGATGCCGTGGTGTCTGCCGAAACGCGTCAATCAGACCGCGCGACCACAGCGCACCCTCGGCGATCATGCGATCCACCATGCGCTGATTCGCTTGGTCCGCCAGGTTGAGCGACATCTTCAATCCCTCCATTGCCGGACTCAGGCGTCAAAGACAGTCAACGCCGGACCCCGAACGCCGGACTACGTACATGAATGCGCTTGACGCCAAAGCAAGGGGACGATAGTGATGATAAAGCGAATTCACCGCGACTACAATCTAATGGTTGCCATGACTGAGCGAGGATCACCGCGTTGTCCCTTTCAACTTTGCGAGGCGCGCCCCTGATGGAATTGATGGAGAAGTGGAAAGTTGCCGATGCCCTGGAAACGTATGGCGTGCGCACGTGGGGCAAAGGTTACTTTTCAATCAACGCGGCCGGGCACGTCACCGTCCATCCAACTAAGGACCCTGAGAAGTCCATTGACCTCAAGGAGCTTATCGACAATCTCCAGGCGCGCGGCATTCAGCTGCCGATCCTGCTGCGCTTCACAGATATTTTGCGCCACCGCGTCGGCGAGATCGCCGAGGCCTTTCAAACCTCCATCAAGGAATCGGAATATCGCGGCAACTACTGCTGCGTCTATCCGATCAAGGTCAACCAGCAGCGCCACGTCGTCGAAGAGATTCTCGACTTTGGCAAGCCGTTCAACTTCGGCCTCGAAGCCGGTTCCAAACCCGAACTGCTGGCGGTGCTGGCGTTGACTAACGGCCTGGAAACGCCCATCATCTGCAACGGCTTCAAGGATGACGAATTCATCAAGATGACAGTCCTGGCCCGTAAGATCGGCAAGAATGTCATCCCTGTCATCGAAAAGTTCACCGAACTTGAAACGCTCGTCAAATACGCCGAGGACATGCAAGTCCGGCCCGTTTTGGGCGTGCGCGTCAAGCTGGCAGCACGCGGCGCAGGCCGTTGGAAATACAGCGCCGGCTTCCGCTCCAAGTTCGGTCTAACGCTCACTGAAACACTGGAAGCCTTCGAGTATTTGAAAGAGCGAGACCTGGCCGACTGCTTGCAACTGGTCCACTTCCACATGGGCAGCCAGATCACGAATATCCGCAACATCAAGCAAGCGCTCACCGAAGCCGCTCGCGTCTATGTCGAACTGCACCGCGTCGGCGCCGGCGTCAAGTATCTCGATGTCGGCGGCGGTCTCGGCATCGACTACGACGGCTCGCAAACCGATTTCGAGTCATCGGTCAATTACACCTTGCAAGAATACGCCAACGATGTGGTTTTCCGCATCAAGAGCGTCTGCGATGATGCCGACGTGCCACACCCGACGATCATCAGCGAGTCGGGCCGGGCCGTCGTCGCCTATCACAGCCTCCTTATCTTCGACGTGCTGGGCGTCTCCAATTTCGACCGCTACCAGGCGCCGCCGGATATCAGCGAAGACGCCCCGCAGCAAATCCTCGACTTGCAATCTGTCTTTCGCGACATGAGCAAGAAGAATTACCTCGAAGCCTACCACGACGCCGTGCAGACGATGGACGAAGTCCTGACCATGTTCAACCTCGGCTCCGTGGATATCAAATTGCGAGCGCTGACCGAGCGCCTGTTCTGGGCCGTGTGCGGCAAGGTGCAGCGCATCATCCGCGAACTGGACTACGTCCCCGAAGAGCTGCAAGGACTCGAAACGCTGCTCTCGGACACCTATTTCTGCAACTTTTCCATCTTCCAGTCGATGCCCGATAGCTGGGCGATCAATCAATTGTTTCCGATCATGCCGATCCATCGCCTGTGCGAGGCGCCGACTCGCCGCGCCGTGTTGGGCGACATCACCTGCGACTCGGACGGCAAGGTCGATCAATTCATCGACCTGCGCGATGTCCGCAACACGCTGGAGCTGCACGCCCTAGACGGAGGCCCATATTACCTCGGCGCCTTCCTTCTCGGCGCCTACCAGGAAATTCTCGGCGACCTGCACAACCTCTTTGGCGACACCAACGCCGTCCACGTCAGCCTCGACGACGACGGCGAAATCAACCTCGACGCCGTCATCAAGGGCGACACCGTCCGCGAGGTTTTGGCCTATGTGCAATACTCCGCGGATGAGTTGTTATCCGCCATGCGCAAGGATGTCGAAAAGGCAGTGCGGGCCAACCGCATTTCGCTCAATGAATCGCGGCTGTTTTTGAAGTTCTACGAGACGGGGCTGGAAGGGTATACTTATCTGGAGGAGGCGTGAGCCGCTTGCGGTTTGCCGCTCACTCTGGCCTAATCTCGATCCATAACATATTGAAGTTGCTAATGTTGCGCCTAAAATAAGCCTTGGCTTCGCCTTGAAACCAAGGTATAATAGTAGTCATGGCAACTGTCACTAAAACGCGCAACGTCCACTCCCAAAGCTTGGCCACCTCCACGGCCATCGCGGGTTACTATGTAATGAACTTCATTCCCCCGCTGCACATTATTCGTGTCCTCAACAAAGCCAACGTGCGTTTCATGCTGGCCGGCGCCCATGGCATCGGCGGCTACCTCGATGAAACCCGTGCCACGCAGGATGTCGATGTGGTGGTGGGCTATCGCCAACACCAAAAGGCGACACGCGCCTTGCTTGCGGCTTATCCCCACCTTAAAGCCGATGACCAGGAGGTCGTGGTCCGCCTCCGCGACCCCGAAAGCGGCAAGGTGCTGATCGACGTGATGAAAGCCACGCAGCCGCTGTTCAAAGAGGCTTTGAAACACACCCGAACTATTGTAGCCGAAGGCGAATCCTACAAGATTCCCTCCCTGGAAATGGCGCTGGCTATGAAATTTGGGCCGATGGTCAGCCCTAATCGGGCGGACAGCAAGAAACTTCAAGATGCAGCAGATTTCACGTCAATTGTCGTCGGGCATCCCGAAATTGATCTGGAAAAACTTGCCGAACTCAGCGAACTGGTTTATCCGGGCGGTGAACGGGAAGTCATTGAGTTGGTGCGCAAGATCCGCGCGGGAGAGCGACTCCGGATTTGATCTCATTACCACCCTCGACCGCTCCACCTCCATCGCAGCCTGCTTTGCCCCAAGCCGCCTTCGCTCACCGCAGCCACCAAGCCAACACCCACTTCACCATCCCCGTCAACCGCGTCCGATTGAACGCATCACCCAACTTGCGAATCGCCTCGGCCTGCGTCGGATAAGGATGAATAACATTGGCAATCCGCCCCAGCCCAATCTTTCCTTCCATTGCCAGCACAATCTCGCCAATCAGATCGCCGGCGTGCTTGGCCACGATGGTGGCCCCGACAATGCAGTCGCTGCCTGCCCGCACATGAATCTTGACAAAACCGTCGGTCTCGCCGTCGAGAATAGCGCGGTCAACGTGGGCCAAGGGCTCCGTAAAGGTCTGCACATCAATGCCTTGCTCGCGGGCTTCGTGGTCGCGCAAGCCGACATGGGCGATTTCCGGGTCGGTATAAGTGCAATGCGGAATCGTCAGAGCGCTGACCTTGCCGCGGCCGAGGAACAAAGCATTGCGGATGACCAGCCGGGCCATCGCGTCAGCGGCATGCGTGAACTTGTAGTGTGAGCAACAATCGCCGGCGGCAAAGACGCGGCTGTTGGTCGTTTGCAAGCGATCCGAAACTTGGATGCCCGTGGCCAGATCATATTGCACGCCGGCTTTGTGCAGGTCCAACGCTTCGACGTTGGGTGTTCGGCCAACAGCAACGAGAATAGCGTCGACAGCAAGTTCTTCCGACTTCGCGTCCCGCTTCAGCGACAAGATTTTCTCACCGCCGCGCGACATCACGCCAACGACCTGGGTGCCAGGCCAGATGCGCACGCCGTCGCGCTTCAACGCCGCCTCAACGATCCGCACGGCGTCACTGTCCTCGCGCGGCAGGATCTGCCCGTGATTGGCGAGCAGCGTGACTTCAGATCCGAAACGCGCAAAGGCCTGGGTCAGTTCGCAACCCAGGGGACCGGCCCCGATGACGGCCAAACGTGCTGGCAATTCGGTGAGCGTAAAAATGGTTTCGTTGGTGAAGTAGCCTGTTTCCGCCAGGCCAGGAATGTCGGGCCTTGTGGCGCGGGCACCGGTGGCGATGACCGCCTTGCGAAAGCGGAGCGATTTGCCCGCGACCTCCACCGTATCAGGGCCACTGAAGCGGCCCTCACCCAAAAAGACATCAACTCCCAATTTGCTAAAGCGTTCGGCGGAATCATTGCCGCTCATGGCTGCGCGCAGACGGCGCATTCGCTCCATGACCATCGGAAAATGGACCCGCGTCCCTGCAGGCACTTCAATGCCGAACTCGCCGGCGTCACGCACTGCCGCCCAGGCCCGCGCGGCCCGCAGCAGCGCCTTGGAAGGAACGCAGCCGACATTGAGGCAATCGCCGCCCATCAGTTCGCGCTCGACGAGCGCGACCTTGGCCCCCAATCCTGCAGCCCCGGCGGCAGCCACAAGCCCGGCTGGTCCGGCGCCAATGACGACGAGGGTGTAGCGCTTCGCAGGCTCGGGGTTGACCCAGCTGCGCGGATGGACGTTGCCGACCAGCTCAAGATTGTGAATGTCTTCGGGAAGGACGCGTACTGGATCGGCCATTGGAGCAGTCCTGAAACGGCCGCTAATCGGCGGAGGGCTCCACATTATTATGGGACGCCAGTTGAATACCGGCATCACCCTGGAGTTGCGGCGCTAGCGCCACGGGACCGGGCGGCGCTTCAGGCTCATGGAATGCCACAATGGTCGGTGGCTTCAGTTCCGGTTTGCTCATGAGAGGCGTTTTGCTGGTGAGAACGGGATCGGAAGGAATCACCGACGGCGTGTGCTTGCAGCCGCTTACCCAGCCTAGTAGCACAACCAATCCAATGGCAAGGTGCATCCGTGCGCGCATGACGTTGGCCCAAACTAAAAGGCATAGATGCTTGATATTATCGGTTATTTGTTATTACAGACTCCATTAAGATTACATGGACAGATGTTTACATTGCGCAAAAAAGAAATGTGAAGATTTTGCGTTTTTTTGTTGCGAGGGCTTCTGGGCTGCGTAGAGTAATAGATGAGACCGAGAGACTTGCGAAATTCGAGAGTGACTGGGCGACGCTTTCGAATTCACCGTCTCTCGGTCTTTTTTGTTGCCATCCTCCTGTCGCGAATCCCTCCCGCCGCCAGCGCGTGGCCATGAAGATCAAACAGCGACCTGAAGACTTTTACGTGGAAGAGTTGACCGATGTGCAACCTCTTTCCGAGGGTGAGTTTGCGCTCTATCGGCTTGAGAAGCGCGGCTGGACCACGCCCGATGCCGTGCAAGTAATCCGTCAGCGCTGGAAGCTGGATGGCAGGCGAATTTCGTTTGGCGGCCTCAAGGATCGGCACGCCCACACCATTCAATATCTGACCATCTGGCGAGGCCCTCAGCGGCAGCTGACGCATCAGGGAATTCACCTCCAATACCTCGGCCGCTTGAGCGAACCCTACACCTCACATCACTTTCGCGGCAATCGCTTCCGGCTGGTGATACGCGCGTTGACCGAAACCGAGCTTGAGCCGGCGGTCACGGCCCTGGGAGAAGTGCGGCGTGACGGTGTGCCGAACTATTATGACGACCAACGTTTCGGCTCCGTCAGCGGCGGCGAGTTTGTGGCCAAGGCGTTGGTCCTGGGCGATTTCGAGAGGGCGCTCCAGTTAGCCTTGTGCGCGCCCTACGAACACGATCGCGCGGCTCAAAAGCGCGAGAAGCAAATACTGCGCTCTCACTGGGGCGATTGGCCGGCGTGCCAGGCGAAACTGCCGCGCGGCCAGACCTTGGCCGTGATCGATTTCTTGGTGCGGCAACCGGGCGATTTTCGCGGAGCAATGGTGCGATTGCGGCCAGAACTGGGCAGTTTGTACATGTCGGCATATCAGAGCCATTTGTGGAACCGAATGCTGGCCCGCTGGCTGCGTGAGCACCTTGAGCCCTCTCAACTGTTGAGTGGCCATTGGCCAATGCACCGTCAGTTGAACGATGTGCAGCGAGCGGAATTGACGGCATTGCAATTGCCGTTGCCGACGGCACGCGGGCAAGTGGAGCCAACCGATCCGCGCGTGATCTTGATGAGCGCAATCCTGGCCGAGGACGGCTTGACGCGGGAGCAAATGAAAGTGAAGGGCGTGCGTGAACTCTTCTTCTCACGCGGGGAGCGAACTGCATTGTGCATGCCTGCGGACTTGACCCACGAATCAGGCGAAGATGAATGCAATGAAGGGCGGAAGAAACTGGTGTTGGGTTTCGATTTGCCGCGTGGATGTTATGCGACGTTGATCGTTAAAAGGTTGTTTGGCGATAGGTAGGGTGGGTGGAGTCTTCGGAACCCACCAATTGAGTTGGTGGGTTCCACCCACCCTACAAAAAAAGCGAGTGCCAGCCGCCCCGCCCGAAGGCAGAGCGCTGGCACTCGCTTACAACACACCCCAGGCCTCTTCCATAGTCTGGGCGAATTACTGTTGGACAACTACTCCGGACGCGGGAAGACGAAGTTGAACGTCCTCACGTCGGGGGCCAGGTAAACGTGCTGGCCGTTTTGGTCTTGCTCGGGCACCAGCCACAGGTCTTGGCCGCGGAAGGCCAGGAACTGGCCCTTGGCGGACACGGCCCAGATCCGGACAACAGGGGAAGCCATCTTCTTGCCGTTGTTCTCGACGAACATTTCCTGGCCCGGTTCCATAATGAACGTCAAGGCCTTTTCGGAAGCCGGTTCGCCGGGGAACCACATGGCGTCGCCGTCCTCGGTCTTGACGACGTATTGGACGAAGACCTGCAGCTTCTCACCGGAGTCGTTGGTGAGCTTCAGAAAGCGCTTGGTTTGCACTTTCATTTCCTCGGAGGCGCCGGCGGCGGGATCAACTCCAGCGGCCGGACCAGCGGCGGGATCACCACCAGGACCCGCACCCGGGCCAGCGCCAGGGCCAACTCCTGGGTCCACGATTGGGCCGGGGCCGGGACCAGGACCAACGCCTGGGTCAACGATGGGGCCAGGCATCGGGCCGTAGCCGGGGACATAGATTGGCGTCTCGATGATGATCGTTTCACCCATCATCGGGTACCAGCCGCCGAACCAGCCGCAGCCGGGGGTGCACCAGGTGCCGCCACCGATCCACCAGGGATTGCAGCCCCAAGGGCCAACCCAAGGACCGCAGGGGCCACACCAGCCGCCCCACCAGGGATAGCAATGCGGCTTGCAATAGGGCTTGCAGTACAGATCCTGTTTTTGTCCTTTCCAGTCTTTGGCAGCGGGGCCTTTCTTGACGGGATCAATAATCACGCCAGTGCCTTTCTTGGCGGGATCAACGATCACGCCAGTGCCTTTTTTGCCGCCATCGACAATGACGGTCCCCTTCTTACCGGCGTCGATGATCACGTTGCCTTTCTTGCCAGCGTCCACGATCACATTGCCTTTTTTGCCGGCTTCGACAATGACGTTGGACTTCTTGGCGTCGATGACCACGCCGCTCTTTTTGGCGTTGTGGTCCTGATGGATTTCGACCTTTTTGCCGGAATCGACAATGGTGTTGCTTTTCTTGTTGATTCCGTGGCGATCGAAGCCGGCGCCTTGCGGGCCGCTGGCTTCCACCGCTCCGATCATGAGAACCGCCGACGCGGCGAGCGTCACCAGTCCAGCGGGAAATAACCTAATCATGATAAATCCTTGCTGCCGAGCAGCGTTTATGGGTGTTGTTGTTGTGCCGGGTTTAGGTCGGCGACATCTTTTCAACGCAGGCGGTATGCCCGGCTTGCGGCGGAAATTTCAGGAAATTGCACAACTCTTTACTAGCAAATACTTTGTAAAAAATCGTGGATTGCCAATGTCGTAATACGCAGGTTCGGGTAATCCAGAATTGTCATCGAACCAGCGACACGGTGTCATCGAAATGATTTGCGACGAAATGGTTGACAAATCAAAAGGGTGTCGAGACTTCGGGAAAAAACGCGGTAGATTTTTTGCCTGACAAACGGCGTCCGGTTGAGTATGCTGTAGTGAGACCGGCGCCGCGCGTGTTGTCTATGGCACGCTTGCACTCTCCTTTCTTTACTGGCGCCGTTCCTTCGCAGTGAGGCCCGAATCTGTTTCGGGTGAGGACGGTTATGCCAGCACCAGCATCATTCGAAGAATTTTTCGACGTCGTGGGCAAAAGCGGGCTGATGGAAAAGCCGGCTGTAGAGGCCTATTGCCAACAGCTGCGCCAGGCCGGCACCTTTCCCGACTCGATCAAGGCTCTTGCCGACATGATGGTCGCCGACGGTCTTTTGACCGGCTTTCAGGCGGAGCATCTTGTCGCGGGCAAGTGGCGCGGCTTCATCATCGCCGGCAAATACCGATTGCTGGCGAAAGTAGGCGCCGGCGGCATGGGCACCGTTTACCTGTGCGAACACGTCGTCATGAAACGCCGCGTGGCATTGAAGGTGTTGCCGCCAGGGCAGGCAGAGGACAAGACGGTACTCGACCGTTTCCATCGCGAGGCCCGCGCTGGGGCAGCGCTGGATCACCCCAACATCGTGCGCGCCCTCGACGTGGACAGTGAAAACAAGCTGCATTTTTTGGTGATGGAATACGTCGAAGGCGGCAGCTTGCAGGACATCGTCAAACGTTTTGGCCCGATGGATGTGGAGCGTGCCACGCATTACATCGCCCAGGCGGCCTGCGGTCTCCAGCACGCCCACGAAGCCGGCATTGTCCACCGCGACATCAAGCCAGGCAACTTACTGGTAGACCGCACGGGCACCGTCAAAATTCTGGACATGGGCCTGGCCCGCTTTTTCCACGACGACCGCGATGAATTGACCAAAGAATTTGAGACCACCAGCGTTCTGGGCACCGCGGACTATCTCGCCCCCGAGCAGGCGCTCAACAGTCACGGCGTCGACATTCGAGCCGACATTTACAGCCTGGGCGCAACCTTCTATTTCTTGCTGGCGGGGCAAAGTCCGTTTCAAGAGGGCAATGTCGCTCAAAAGCTGATCTGGCATCAGGTCCGCGATCCCAAACCGATTCAAGAATTGCGGCCGGAAGTGCCCGCGGAATTGGCGGCCGTGCTGTCCACGATGATGGCCAAGAATCCGGACGATCGTTACCACACGCCCATGGAAGTCGCCGAAGCCCTGTCGCCGTGGACTCAAAATCCTATTGCGCCACCATCCGAGGAGGAGATGCCACAGCTGAGCCTGGCGGCCCAGAGTGACGGCGGCAGCCGATCGATGGCGCCCACGCAGCGGACCATGTCGCAGATGTTGATGCCGGTCAGCACTATCGGGACCATGCAGCGCGAGCCACGCTCGGGCAGCACCGATTTCATGTCACCCATAGGCGCCGGCTCCACGGCCCCGCGCGCCAGGGGAGACACTTCACTCACACCGGCTCACGGGGTTGATTTCGGCAGCCTCTCGCGGATTCAGCGCGGCGGCAAAGCCGCCGACACGCTTCCGGCAAAACCGCTGGCAGATCCTTTCGCCGCCGCCGAACGGCGCAAGCGAATCATCACCATTGCGGGAATTGCCTGCGGCGTGACGGTTTTGTGTTACAGCGGCATCATCGGCTGGGCCCTATGGCGAAACGGCAGACAAACCACCGGCCATCCGCAACCGCAGCCACAACCGGCAGTGGTCGCCACCGCCGACCTGGGCCCGGGATTTGTCCGGCTTTTCGAGGGCCACAAACAACCCATTGCATCTGTCGCGATGTCGCCCGACGGCAGGCATGCGCTTTCAGCAAGTTGGGACGGAACGCTGCGGCTATGGGAAGTCAGCAGCGGTAAGCTGGTGCGAACATTGACCGGCCACGACAAGGGCGTCAACGGCGTGGCCTTTGACCCCACCGGCAAACGCGCTTTGTCGGCCAGTTCGGACAACTCCGTCCGCTTATGGGACCTTGACAACGGCACCGACATCAAGCGCTTCAAGGGTCACACCGACAAGGTTCAGGCGGTCGCCTTCTCACCCGATGGCCGACGTGCCGTAAGTTGCGGCAACGATCAAACCATAATCGTCTGGGACATGGACAGCGCCAAGGTCCTCAAACGCCTCACCGGACACGAAGGAATCGTGTGGAGCGTGGCGTTCGCGCCCGACGGCAAACGGATCGTCTCTGGCGGCGACGACAAATCCGTGCGCATCTGGGACGCCGACAGCGGCCAGGAAATGCGCCGCCTCGACGGCCACGCGAACGCTGTGAAAGCCGTGGGGTTTTCGCCGGACGGTTGCCAGGTTGCCTCGGCCGGCAACGACAAGGTCATCAACCTCTGGGACGTGGACAACGGCCAGGTCTTGCAGAAATTCACCGGTCATCAGGACGCCGTAGCCAGCCTGGCTTTCTCGCCCGATGCCCGCTATATCCTGTCTGCCGGCGACGACAAAACCATTCGCATGTGGGAAACGGCCACCGGCTATGAAGTTCAGCAATTCACCGGACATGACCAGGGCGT
>Ga0134121_10000994_pt1 | contig 28378 bp, 22 predicted proteins | sample KB301_FD_96463 | JGI IMG/M metagenome (GOLD analysis project Ga0134121, IMG submission 96463) | Terrestrial soil microbial communities without Nitrogen fertilizer from Kellogg Biological Station, Michigan, USA - KB3-0-1 | ecosystem: Environmental > Terrestrial > Soil > Unclassified ... | reverse complement strand
TCTATAAGTCCTCGTTCAAGAACCAGCGCTTCCGGCGACTCATTACCTTGACTGCCACGGCTGGCGAGGCGATGTACAAGCTGGGGCTGGACAACCCTATTGAGGAGCCAAGCTTCCGGTGGAAGATCTCCTCGGAGTCGCTCCGCGACAGGGACCGGCCCCTGATCTCCCGAAGTCCAGCGGAGTGCAAGCTCTACGACGGGAAGGGCAAGGCCGAAACGGTGACGCCTGCCCCGGACCAGACGATGGCCCGTCTGGCTCTGGCGCGACGGGAGAACTCATCCGCAGCGCGAGGCTTGATCGACGACCTGGAGAACTTTGCGATCTTCACCCCGACGACTCCCGTCCTACGTGGCATCGCGGCGGAAGAGGTTTCTCGCGATCCGCTCGGCCTGACGGGAGGGGGTTTGCCTGAGACGGTCAAGCAGTTGGTCGACCGCGCGGCGGGAACCCTGGGTCCGTTCGACCTGGACGAAGTCTGGGAGATGATCGAGTGGGCCGAGGAGATGTCCGCCGTTCCCGCTCTCCAAGCTCCCGTCTCACCCGCCGTCAAGACCACGCCCATCGTCCTGCGCTTTCGGGACCGGTACATGCGACCTGAGCGAAACACCCTCTCAGCCTACGATGCGAGCGAAGGAGCTCTCCACGTGCTTTTCATGTTGGCTCTGGTCAGCCATGAGAGAGCACCCCGAGTCTTCGCTGTGGACAACTTCGACCAAGCCCTTCATCCGCGTCTGGCGCGGGCCCTGACCCGCCTCCTCTCCGATCAGGTCGCGAAGGAGGGGACCCGGCAGGTTCTCGCCACAACCCACAATCCGCTGGTGCTGGACGGTCTCGACCTGACGAATCCAGCGATCAGGCTCTTCGCCGTGGACCGCAACCGGGAGGGCGCGACCCAGGTGCGAAGAGTGGAGGTAAGTCCAGCGCTCCTTGCTCAGGCCGAAGAGGGGTTGAGCCTCTCTCGTCTCTGGGTCATGGGCCGATTGGGCGGCGTGCCGAGGTTGCTCTAGGAGCACGATGATCCGGGTAGGGCTTGTCGCCGAGGGTCCGTCGGACTGCCTGGCCTTGGAGGAGATGATTCGGACTGTGGAGCCCGAAGCCGACTTCCTCCGTATCCGGCCGGACATGACCTTGGTTTCCAGATCACCTCACGGCTGGACGGGAGTCAGGGCCTGGTGCCGCGAGATGGGGACACTGTTGGAGTCGTTCCTCTCCGCCGACCCTGGCTTGCCTCTTCATATCCTGGTCATTCACCTCGACTGCTCAATGGCCCACAACGTCGGGGCCGACCGTCCGTGTCCGCCCGCGGACGCGACATCCGGCACTCTGCGTGAAATTGTGATTGGAGAGTGGCTGGGGCGTGCTTCCTTGCCGGGCTTCATAGTGCTTGCCACGCCCTCCCTGAGCACCGACACCTGGATCGTCGCTGGTTTGGAACCACCCTTTCTCGGGGAAATTCCGCTCGAATGTGATCCCCAGGCCGAGCGGGAGCTGGTCCGCCGCAGGCTCCTTCGTCTGCGGGACGGCGAGGTAAAGAAGCCCGCGGCGAAATATGAGCCGTTGGCGAAGCAGATGGCTCAGGGCATTGATAAGGTCTGTATGTCTTGCCCTGAGGCCGCACGGTTTCGTACCGATCTCGCCGCCGCGATTTCGATCACAGGCAAGAAGACTTAGAGTCTGCCGGCCTGAAGGGCCGAGATCCCTCAGCCTGGGGCGTAGCCCTAGGAAGGCGATTCCGAAACGTTCTTTCGCCCTGTAGGGGCGTGATAAAAGCCGGACCTCGGCCCCTCAGGCCTGTGGGACGTAACGATATAGCGCCCCGCCGGTCGTTGAAGAGAACCGGCGGGTTGTCGCCGCCCCAGGAGACGCCCCACGGGGTAGCTCGCGCTACCCTTTGGGCGTCTCTACATTTTGGGGGTGGCGGTATCGTGTTTTGGGGCGCCGGTATCGTGGTTGGGGCGGTGTCGCCTTTCCGCGTGATGGGGCCGAAGGGGGCTTAGAATGAGCCGTCCATGCCCGCGTTTCTGACCCTCCTGCTCGTCGCCCTCATCACCGCCCTCCTGCTGCGTTACCTCGGCTGGATCGATCGGCCGCTGCCGCGGTGGGTGGATTTTCTTCCGGCGGTGGGGGTGCTGATCGCGATCGGTCAGGCTTGGTTGGCTTCGGGGACGTCCGCGTTCATGGTGCTGGCGTCCCTTCCTCTCTATACGGCGGCAGGGATTCTGTTCCTTCTGACGTTGCCGCGGGTGTTCTCGCGACGGCGGGCGGTGCCTGGGGCCCGGTGGCGGTGGGGGAAACGGATCGTGGCGGTGGGTGGCCTGGTTCTGGTGGTCTTTGGGGTGGACCGAGGGGTGGAGATGCGGGGGCTTTTGGAGTCCCGACATCGATTCGCCGCCCTGCTCAACGAAAAGACGACGACGGATCTGACCTCCCTCTCCTGGACGGGCGCCTTCCTGGCTCTGCGGGACAAGCTGATCGCCGAGTATCCGTTCACTCGCCGGAAGGGGATCGACTGGGCCGTGCTGCATGCCGAGATCGCACCCCAGGTTGCCGCGGCGGCGGCGAGCAAGGACGAGCGGGCTTGGTATCGAGCCCTGCAGGCGTTCGCCTGGAGCGTGCCGGATGGCCACATGGGGATTCAGGGGGACGACCGCGGGCTGCGGCAGGCCGAGGTGGGCGGCGGCCTTGGCTTCCAGATCGTGCAGCTCGACGATGGCCGCGTGCTGACGAAGCGGGTGTTGCCCGGCGGACCGGCGGCCAAGGCAGGGATGCGTTTCGGGGCCTTGATCCTGGCCTGGAACGGTACGCCCATCCACGACGTTCTCGGCAGAGTTCCAGTGCTGTGGAGCGAGGAGCCTCCCGCCACGTCCGAAGGGCGGCGGTTGCAGCAGGCCCGCTTCCTGGTGCGGGGCACCGTAGGCGCCAGGGCCGCCCTGACGTTTCGCAACCGGGGAGACAAGACGGCCCGCACCGTCCAGCTCACGGCGGTGGAGGAGCCCGAAGAGCCGAAGCCGGTCAACGTCGCCAAGGACATCCTCTTCGGCAGCCCGGTCGAGGTGCGGCGCCTGCCGGCGGGTCCCGGCTACATCCGCATCAAGTTCGAGCTGCCGGCCCTCTTCCATCTTCATCCGGAGAGGGACGTGGCGCGCGCCCTGAAACGCTTCCGCGCCGAGAAGGTGCCGGGGCTCGTCCTCGACGTCCGCGGCAATATCGGCGGCCAGGATTCGATGATCGCCCGGCTCGCGGCCTTCTTCCAGCGCCGGGAACGGTTCTATGAGATGGCCGCCGTCTACGATCCCGAGACGCGGCGGTTCCTCCCGCATCCCGAGACGACCGTGCGGCTATCTCCCCGGGAACCGCGCTGGGAGGGGAAGGTCGCTATTCTGATCGACGCGGACACCCTGAGCTCCGGCGAGGGGATTCCCCTCGCCCTGCGCGGGCTGCCCGGCGTCGCCCTCTTCGGCTGGCACGGCACGCAGGGCTCCTTCGGCATCAATCAGAAGACCGTCCTGCTCCCCGGCGGGCTGAAGCTCGTCTTCCCCCAAGCGCCGTCGCTCGATGCCCGGGGACAGATCCAGGTGGACAGCGATGCCTCCGGCCTTGGCGGCATCCCTCCCGATCACCGGGTGCCTCTCGACGAAGCGGCGTTCGACGCCGAGTACGGCCAGGGGAACGATGTGGTGCTGGAGACGGCCGTCGGGTGGCTGAAGAAAGAGTAAACTCTTCTCGGAGGAATCAATCATGACCAAGCTCTGCCGGACCCTGTGGAGGGTTCTTGTCCCGATCGTCGACCTCACGGCGCTGCCGCTCGCCGTCCAGGCGCAGAATCTCTCGGAGGAGCCCCAGTTCGATCGCCCGGGAGGGGACTACACCCACTTCCGCACCACGGACCTGCGGGACTGCAAGCGGGCCTGCGCCACGGACCGCCGTTGCGCGGCCTACAGCTTCAACTCGGTGGAATCCACCTGCTATCTGAAGGACCAGATCACCAAGAGCAGCCGCGACTCGCGGACCATCTCGGGCATCAAGGAAGGGTACGGCGGCGGTCCTGACCACGGCCCCGGATACGGCGACCGTTCCCTCAGCGAAGAGCGGGGGAGCGACTATCGCGGCGGCGACTACACGAATTTCCGCTCGCGCGGCCTGGGCGATTGCCAGGACGCCTGCCAGCGCGACCGCCGCTGCCAGGCCTACACCTTCAATGGTCGCACCGGCGTCTGCTACCTGAAGGACCGGGTGGGAGACCGCGAACGGAACGGAGAAACGGTGACCGGCCGCAAGGGACGCGACGACGACCATGGCCGGCCTCCCCACGGCGGGGGCGACCTTTCGCGCGAGCCGGGCTTCGACTACTACGGCAACGACTACACGAACTTCCGCGTTCCCGGCGACGAGGGCTGCCGGCAGGAGTGCCGCCGTGACCGCCGCTGCGCCGCCTACTCCTACAACACGCGAAGCGGCATGTGCTACCTCAAGGACGATGTCGGCTCGCTGCGGCGCAACCCGGACACGGTGACGGGGATCAAACGCCGGTAAAGCCGTTCCAGGCGGGCTCGTTTTCCCTTTCTTTTAGCACCATCAATATTTGAAGGAGGGGAGTGGTGGAACGCGTCGAGGGCGAGCCTATCGCCCGCTTCGCGACGCCTCCACCACCGCCGCCACCATGCCCTCATCTCCCGGCCGCGTTGCCTCAGCGGCCGGCTCCACACCCAGACGGCGCAGCTCGGCGCTGGTGACCGGCCCGATCGAGACGGCCCGCAACTCGCCGCGCCGCCGCTCCCAGTCATTTCCGAACAGCCCGGCAAAGTGGCGGACGATCCGAGGGCTGGTGAAGGTCACCCAGCCCAGGGGCTCGGCGGCGAAGAGCTCGGCCGCACGCCGCGACGCCTCCGGCGGCAGCCGCTTGTCATAGGCCATGATCGTCACTGCCTCGGCTCCCGCCGCGGTGAGGCCGTCCGCCAGGGTGGGCCGGGCGTCGGACGCCTGCGGCAGCAGGACGCGGCGGCGCCGGGTCACGTAGGGAGCAAGTTCCGCGACCAGCCCCTCGGCATCGGCCTGCCGGGCTTCCAGGAACGGCTCGACCTCGAAGCCGCGTAGCGCCTCGGCCGTGGCGGGGCCGACCACGGCCACGCGGACGCGGGTGGGGAGGGCGCCGCCCGTCAAGGGCATGAACGCCTCGACGGCGTTCGCCGAGGTGAAGACCAGCCAGTCGTAGAGAGCCAGCTCCGTGGCCGCCCGCTCCAAGGGGCGCGGGTCCGCCGGCGGTACGACCTCCAGAAGCGGCAGCAGCTCGACCCGGGCGCCGGCCGCTAGGAAGGCGGCGGCGAGAGCGTCGGATTGGTGCTCGGAGCGGGTGATGACGACCCGGAGGCCGGTAAGGGGAGAGCTCACGCCGGAATCTCCCGGTTCCTTGATGCGCCGAGAGTGCCGATCCAATACGTATCGTGAAAGCCGGCGGCACCGTGCCGCCGGACCCTCACCACCCCTACCCCTCCTCTCCCAGCCTCCCCCCCGCCGGCCGGGAGAGGAGGGAATGAAGAAGCTGAGAAAGAAAAAGCAGGAAGGTTTTTCTCCCCTCTCTCCCGGCCGGTGGGGGGGAGGCTGGGAGAGAGGGGCCGGGGGAATGAGGGCGGCGGCTCGATGACGACGGAGATTGGGGATTCGATCGGATCGGAATCGCGGGTGCCTGACGTCTTCACCCTCGAATCCTCGCCAGCACCTCGTCTGCCCCCTCCCTCCGCATCGCCTCGACGCAATCCGCGGCGATCCGGGCGGGATCGTCTCCCGTCGCCTCGCCGCGGGCGAAGTGGCGGCCGTCGGGGGTGGCCAGCAGGGCGGTGAGGCGCAGAGTCCCGTTGTCCGGCCGAGCCCAGGCGGCAAGAGGGAGGGTGCAGTCGCCGCCGAAGGCGGCCACCACCCGGCGCTCGGCGATGGCGGCGCGGGCGGAATCGGCGTGGTTCAGGTTGCGGCATGGCCCCTCGGCCGGACCTCCCTCGCGGACCTCCAGGGCGAGGATGCCCTGGCCGGGGGCGGGGATCAGCACGTCCGTCGGGATCGGATGGGCGGGCAGACCCTCGAGGCCGAGGCGGGCAAGGCCGGCGCCGGCGAGGATGACGCCGCCCGCTTCCTGCTCGCGCCACTTGCGGATGCGGGTGTCGACGTTGCCGCGCAACGGCTCGACGCGCAGATCCGGCCGGCGCATGAGGATCTGCGCCCGCCGCCGCAGCGCGCCGGTCAGCACCACGGCGCCTTCTGGCAGGCCGTCGAGATCCTCGGCGAGCTCGCTGATCAGCGCGTCGCGCGGGTCGGCCCGTTCGGGGTAGCCTGCCACCACGAGGCCGGCCGGCAGACTCACCGGAAGGTCCTTGAGGCTATGGACGGCGAGGTCGAGCGAGCCGTCGAGCAGACCGCTCTCCAGCTCCTGGGTGAAGAGCCCCTTGCCTCCAACGAGAGCGAGATCGCCCTTCACCACGTCGCCGGTGGTGGTCATCGGCACGAGTTCCACCGCGAGGCCGGGGTTGGCGGCCTCCAGGGCGCGAGCCATCATGCCGGACTGCGCCAGGGCCAGGGGGCTGCGGCGGGTTCCCAGGCGCAGCCGCAAGCCGTCAGTCGGCGGTTTCGTCGTCATCCAGGTGGAACAGCTCGCGCACCATGTCGAGCCGGGAGAGGTCGTTCATGCCGGTGGCCGAGCCGTCGCGGGCCCGCAGGCGGGTGCTGGGGTGGTGGAGGATCTTGCGCACGAGCGAGCGGGTGAGCCGCTCCAGCTCCTCGTGGGTCTCCTGGGGGAAACGCGCCAGGGCGGCCTCGAGCTCCACGCGGCGGATCTTCTCGGCCTGCTTCTGGAGCCGGGCGATGAGCGGCTCCGCCTCCAGGCCGCGGACCCACGACCGGAAGTGCAGCAGCTCCTGCTCGATGATCTCCTCGACCTTCGGCACCTCCTCCTTGCGCCGCTTGAGGTTGCGCTGGATGAGGGTGTCCAGGGAGTCGATGGCGTGGAGGAAGACGTTTTCCAGGTGGCCGGCGCGGGGCTCGACGTTGCGCGGCACGCCGAGATCGACCACCAGCAGCGGGCGCGACGGGCGCTGCTTCATGGCCGCCTTGATGTGCGCGCGGGTGAGCACCGGCTCGTCGGCACCGGTGGTGACGATCACCAGGTCGGCCGTGTGCAGCGCCGCCAGACGCCCCTCGAAGGGGAGGATCTCGGCCATGGGGATTTCCGCTTTGAGCAATTGCGCCCGCTCCAGGCTGCGGTTCGCCACCTTGAGCTCGCGGGCGCCGCGCTCCACCACCGGCCGCGCCACCGAGCGGGCGATCTCGCCGGCGCCGACGAGCAGCACCTGGCACTCTTCGAGGCCGCGGAAGATGTTGCGCGCCAGCTCCACCACCGCGTAGCCGAGGGAGACGGCGCCGGAGGTGATGGCCGTCTCCTGCCGCGCCCGCTTGCCGGCCGACGAGGCACTGCGCAGGAGGCGCCGCAGGACGGGACCCTCCGCTCCCACCGCCTCGGCCAGCGCCGAAGCCTGCTTCACCTGGCCCAGGATCTCGGGCTCGCCGAGCACCATGGATTCGAGGCCGCTCGCGACTCCCAGCAGGTGGCGGGCCGCCTCGCCGTTGCGCTTGACGTAGAGCCGCCCCGGCCGCTCCAACTCCGGCACGCGGTTCAGGAACACCATGTTGAGAATGGCGTTGTAGGCCCCCTCCTCGTCGCGCGGCTGAAGGTAGACCTCCGTGCGGTTGCAGGTGGAGAGGAGAAAGGCCTCGGCGACCTCGGTGCGGGCGAGGAGATGGACCAGCATCTCCTCCGTCTCCTCCTTGCTGTAGGACACCTTCTCCCGCACCTCGATGGGCGAGCAGCGGTAGTCGGTGCCGACGAGCAGCAGGGGCGGCTCCTGGCGCGTGCTGTTCAGTGGGCCGAGCAGGGGATCGCTCATCGCCTACAGGAATCCGTGGAAGTTGGTGAAGAAGAAGTTGACGGCCATCAGCGAGAACAAGATGGCACCGAAGCCGGCGAGGCTCGCGAGCGCCGTCTGCCGTCCCTGCCAGCGGCGCAGCCGGCGTAGCAGCAAGGCCGCGGCGTAGAGCACCCAGGTCGCCAGCGTGAAGAGGATCTTGGGATCGTGCAGCCACTGGTCGTGATAGAGGCGGTTGGCCCAGAAGGCGCCGGAGGCCACCGCGCCGGTGAGGGCGGCGAAACCGATCAGCAGCGCGCCCATCATCATCCTCTCCAGCACTTCGAGCGGCGGCAGCTTGCCGTAGAAGGTGGAGAAACGCCCGCCCTTCAAATCACGGTAGAGCTGGAGATAGAGGAAGCCATAGCCGGCGGCGACCACGAAGGCGGTGTAGCCGAGCAGCGCGAGCAGCACGTGTACCGAGAAGAACGGGTCGTGGAAGATGGCGCGGTCCGGCGGATTCGGCCGCGTCAGCACTGACGACAGGAGCTGGAAGAAGAAGACCAGGGACACCAGCCAGAAGCCGGTCGAGCGCGCCCGCCCGTGCCATTCGACGAAGACGTAGACCACCGCCACGAAGAAGGCCACCATCGACAACGCCTGCGACACCGTGGCGGCGGGGAACTGGTGGCGATGGTAGGTGAGAGCGGCCAGGCAGGCGAAGTGGAACAGCACGGCGCCACGCAGCGCGGGCGTTGCCATGCGCTCGGCGACCGGATGCGACGAGAAGAAGAGGAAGCCATAGTCGACCGCCACCAGGAGGTACGCCAGGGGCAACAGGATGGTCGCGATGTCGAGAAAGGTCTGCAAAGCTCTCGTCCTCAAGTCGAAAAAGTCGGAGTTGAATGCTAGCACTTTCTCGGGCCGGGAATCGGCGCTCGCGGCGTGCTCGGCGGAAAACAAAGGACTTAAAGGACAACAGGGACATCAAGGACGAGAAAATCCGGTCTCGTCCCTGGAGTCCTTGTTGTCCTTGGTGTCCTGCTCCTCGGGCCCGCCTTGCCCGCCTCTCTCTCGTCTGTTAGTGTCCCTTGCGCTCTGCGTTTCCGCAGGGTTGGGATTCTATTTCTCTGGAGAAGGCGGGACGCATGGCCAACGTCGTCATCGTGGGGATGCAGTGGGGGGACGAGGGGAAGGGGAAGATCGTCGATCTTCTCTGCCCGGCGTTCGACGGCGTGGTGCGTTACCAGGGCGGCCACAACGCCGGCCACACGGTCAAGTTCCGCGACCAGCACTTCTCCCTGCAACTGATCCCCTCGGGAATCCTGCATGCGGACATGGTTTGCGTGCTCGGCAACGGCATGGTGGTGGCGCCGGACGCCCTGCTCTCCGAGCTCGGCCGGCTCTACGAGGCCGGCGTCCGCTTCGACGGCCGGCTGTTCATCTCCAACCGCGCCCACGTGCTGCTGCCCTGCCATGCCCAGCTCGACAAGGCGCGGGAGGAGGCGCGGGGCGCCGGGCGCATCGGCACCACCTCGCGGGGCATCGGCCCGGCCTATGAGGGCAAGGCGTCGCGCTTCGGCCTGCGGATGGTGGACCTCTTCGCGCCGGACCTCGAAGAGCGCCTGCGCATCCTCCTCTCCCGCATTCAGGTGGAGCTGACGAGCCTGGGCGGGGAGTCGCTGCCGTCGCCGGCCACCTACGCCGACATGTGCCGGCAGTGGGGCGAGCGGCTGAAGCCCAGCCTGCGCGACACCGAGCAGCTCCTCAACGGCTGGATCAAGGAGGGCAAGTGCCTCCTCTTCGAGGGCGCGCAGGGGGCCTTGCTCGACATCGACCACGGCACCTACCCGTTCGTCACCTCGTCGAGCTCCACGACCGGCGGCGCCTGCACGGGCACCGGCGTGCCACCGACGCGGATCGACGGCGCCATGGGCGTGCTCAAGGCCTACACCACGCGCGTCGGCGGCGGCCCCTTCCCCAGCGAGCTGACGGACGCCACGGGCGAGTTCCTGCGCACTCGCGGCAACGAGTTCGGCACCGTCACCGGCCGGCCCCGGCGCTGCGGCTGGCTCGACACGGTGGCGGCCCGCTACAGCCAGCTCCTCAACGGCGTCAGCACCGTGGCGCTGACCAAGCTCGACGTGCTCGACGACTTCGACGAGATCCCCGTCTGCGTCTCTTACAAACTGCACGGCGAGACCCTGCGCGACTTCCCACCGGACCGCCGCAGCCTGGAGACCGCCGAGCCGGTGCTGCGCACCTTCAAGGGCTGGAAGCGCCCGACCGTAGGCATCCTCGAATGGCCGGACCTCCCCCAGGAGGCCCGCGACTACATCGACTTCATCGAGCAGGAGATCGAGGCGCCGGTGACCCTGGTCTCGACCGGTCCCCGCCGCGAGGAGACCATCCTGCGTCCGCATCCCGACCTCGACCGCCTCACCTCCGGCCGCCTCGGCACGGTGATCGAGCAGCGCTGAGTTGGAACAGCGGACTTTGAATCCGCGCGTCCAGCCCCTATACTGACTGGCCTGTGAGCCGTTAGCTCAGTTGGTAGAGCAGCGGACTTTTAATCCGCGGGTCCAGAGTTCGAGTCTCTGACGGCTCACCACCTCGAACCCCATAAGCTCAGTCGTTTGAGCGTTTTGCTTGTCGCCGGACCTTGACCTTTCCGAGCCGCTGCGGGACACTGGAGGGCCAAGGATGGCGACGATTGAAGAACGAAGCAACGATGACGGCTCGGTGGCCTACCGGGTCAAGATCCGCCTCAAGGGTCGACCGCAGGTCTCGGAAACCTTCCAGCGCAAGACAGAGACGCCCCGCATCTGGGCGCAGCGCACCGAGTCCGAGTTGCGCAGGGGCCGGCTTCTGGGGTTGCGCCGAACGGTCGGGCAGGCGATCGACCATTACCTCGAACACGAGCTGGCGCTGCTCGCAGAGTCCGAGAAGCGCCACCACTGCATTCGCCATCTCGAGTGGTGGCGAGACCGGCTGGGTAGCCGGATGCTCGAGGAGATCGGTCCGGCTGACGCGCGGGAAGCCCTCCGCGCCCTTGAAGGCCACAAGGTTGAGGACCAGGAAGCCATGGTGAATGGGGACTTTTCGTCATAGCTCTCTTGGCGCCAGCTCCCGCAACGCCTTCAGCCCTTCACAAGGAGCTTTGTTATGATTGAGAACCATCAGCTGCGACTCAACAAATTCGAGGTAATCGGCTCCGAATGCATCGCCGACGTGATCGAACGCTGGATGGGCAAGTCCGCGCTGCGCTGGTATATTTCTCAGATTACCGAGAGTGAGATCGTGGTTGAGGCCACCTTCTTCGAAGGCGAGATGTTCGATTCCGCCGAAACGGCGGCTGACCGCCGTTATTACCCTGGCAAAAGCGTGGTGGTGAGCGTCATTCCCACCGGTATCGGCTGTGAGCTCGGAGGCTATGCGGGGGATGCGACTCCCGCGACCAACCTGCTCGCCGCCGTCGGCGACTACCTGGTGACCAATCCCAATGCGGTCAACGCCTCCAACTTCATTTGCATGGCGGATAACGTGCTTTACACGGAAGGACTGTGTATCGACCTCTTCATGAAGGGGGCGATCGATCTCTACGTGCCCCACGCCAACAAGATAGGCCTCGTGATCGAGAGGAGTAGCCCGGAGCAGTTGGACATCGTCTTCAACGTCATCAACACGGTGCGTGCCATTTACGGGATTGACATACACGCTTACGAGATAACCGATCTGATGGTCGGCAGTCACTGTGTGGAGAACTCCTCCGGCGCCTTCGTCGGCACCGTCGACCGGCCTGATGTGATCTTCGAAGCCTGTGACCGGCTGATCCGGAAAGGCTGCAACGCCATTGCTATCACGACCAATATCCAGGATCTGCCGCCGGACCACTACGTCAAGCATTTCCAGGGCGAGTATCCCAATCCCCTGGGCGGCGTCGAAGCCGTCATCTCGCATCTGGTCGTGAACCAGTTCCAGATTCCCGCCGCTCATGCTCCAATGATCAATTGTAAGGATCTGGATCTAGAGCACGACATCGTCGACGCGCGCGGAGCGGGAGAGATGGCGTCCGTCAGCGGTCTGGCCTGCACCCTGATCGGCTTGCGGCGCGCGCCGCAGATCAGCGCGCATCGCTCCTTCCACCCGGCCGATGTGGTCAACGTCCACAACGTGTTGGCACTGGTCAGCCCGGCCGGCGCTCTCGGGGGGATTCCAGCGATCTACGCCAACAAGCACAGCATACCCATCGTGGCGGTGCAAGAGAACCGCACGATTATCGGGGTATCAGGCGAAAAGCTCGGTCTCAACAACGTGATCGAGGTGCACAACTACGTCGAGGCCGCAGGTGTTCTGCTGGCACTCAAGAAGGGGATTCACTTGCAAACCATCCGCCGTCCGCTTCCTACGCTTCGCCACGGACTGGGCAGTAGGAGGGCGGTGGAAAAGACCTCTCGCGTCAGGTTCGCGTGAGTTCATCGAAACGGAACTGTTGCGGACCGGCCACTTCAACGGTGCCATTCACTGGCGGGCCCACGGCGGATCTGCCGACCGCCTTGGCAACGTCATCAGCCGCCATGGGCTGAATCAGTACCGGTGGCAGCCGAACCGTCGTGCCGACCATCGCGACTACCGAACCGACCCTCACTGATCACGAAGCAGCGCAAGTCGAGCGCGCGAACGCCTCGGGCGCTGGCGCCCGCCCTATGGCCGCTGCCGTCACGGAGCCTCGTTTTTGGGCCGGCGGACGGTCCTCAGCTTGCCGCTTCTCCCCCCGCCGCAGAAGAACAGATCGCCGCCATCGGACTCGAGTCCCGAAACGTTCACTCCGGGCGGCATCTTGAGCTTCTCCAGAACCTCTCCCGTTCGAGGATCGACTCGCCGCACATCGCTCGCGTCCCCTTCCCAGGTGCCGTGCCAGAGCTCTCCGTCGATCCAGGTGACCCCGGTCACGAAGCGGTTGGATTCGATCGTGCGCAGAATCGCCCCGGTTTGAGGATCGATTTGATGGATCTTCCGGTCCCGATATTGCCCCACCCAGAGCGTTCCTTCGGCCCACGTGAGCCCCGAGTCACCGCCGCCGCCAGGCGCCGGGATCGTGGCGAGCACAGAGCCGGTTTCCGGATCGATCTTCTGAATGCGATCCTCGGCGAGCTGAAACAGGTGCCGGCCGTCGAAGGCCGTTCCTGCGTGCGCGGCGACGTCGATCGAGCGCAGCATCCTCCCGCTCGCGGGATCGAAGGCGTTCAGCGTGTCTCCGGCGGCAAACCAGACGTGCTGGCCGTCATACGTGACTCCATGCACGTGGTCGATACCTGGAAAGGGTCCGTGCTCACGGACGATCTCGGCGGTCGATCGTTTCATGCGTCCATCCTAGCCGGTGGGCAGAGGAGAGGGGAGTAACAAGGTTGTCGTGAATCCCGGCACGGAGGGAGTCACCCAACGGCGAGCTCGCCCGCGGCCGAACGACTGCACTTTGCCCGACGCCTCCAGCGAGTCGAGCGCCCGCTGCACGGTGCGCTGGCTCGTTCCCAGCGCAAGCGCCAGGGCCGAGCTCGACCACGACTCACCGTCGGCGAGGAAGGCGAGCACCCGCGCATGCTCCTCTTCGACAGGCGGGGCCAGCACGACCACCTCGCATGCGTGGAACGGCGCCAGCGCGAAACCTCGCTTCGTCGCATTGACGCCGGCCAGCGGCCGAAGCACCCTCCGCAGCCGCCCGACTTCGACGCGCAGCCGCGCGCGATGCGATTCATCGGTGAGCTTCGATCCGAAGGCGCGCGCGAGGAGCACGTCCCGTGGTGCGTCTCCCGGCCACGCTTCGCCCAGCGCGCGGGCGAGCGCGAACAACACCGGACGCGTGGCGAGCGAGACCACCTGGCTCTCGTCCCGCACGGAATGACGGCACGCGTCCACGATGAAGGCCTTCGACGCCAGCAACGCTTCGACCTCCTCGAGCAGGAGGAGTCGCTCCTCGCCCGTTGCCATCAGGCGCGCGGCGGGCGTGCTCAGGACGCGGATTGCGCTGTCGACCTCCGCCGTCAGCGCCGGGATCCGTGCGTGGCGCGCGGCGCGCTCGGCCCGAGCGAGAGCGCTGCGCGCCTCCTGCGTGCAGAGGCGTCGAATCGCGATCCCCGCGACCACCAGCTCGTGGGCGGTCCTCGACGCGGGAGGGAAGGGCGAGGGGTCGAAGTCGGCGAGCATGCGCTCGGCCTCGTCGATGCGACCGATCAGGAGGAGGCGCCGGACCTCCAGGTATCGCGCATGCGCGGCGTTGAGGCGGTCGCCGTGCGCTTCGAGCGTTGCCCGCGCCGCGTCGAGCGCCTTGGCAGGCCAGCCCAGGTCGCGCGAGGCAAGCGCGATCTCGGCCTCGGCGACGACGCACCTCGCGCGGGCCACGGCTTCTTTCGGACCGAAAGCGCGCGCGGCGCTCCGCAGGAGAGCCTTCGCGCGAACGAGATCGCCGAGCTGCGCCATGGCGATGCCGCGAAGCGCGAGAGCCGGCGCGTCGTCGCGCAGGGCGACCCGCTTCAAGGCGCCGAGGGGATCCCCGGCGGCGAGGGCGCGCGCCGCGGCCGTGATCAGCGAGTCCATCGGAATCCCGTCACACTTGTCACTCCCATCGCTTCGACATCCGGTGGTAAGTCTATGTCACGGCCAGAGACCACCTGGTCGTATCGACAAACGACTTGAAGGAGAGTAGAGCGATGACAATGAAGACACCCCCGATCGTGTCGCAGCAGGAGTGGGAGGCTGCGCGCCAGCAGCTCCTCGTAAAGGAGAAGGCCTTCACCCGCTCCCGTGACGCGCTGGCCGCCGAGCGTCGACGGATGCCTTGGCTGGCTGTGGACAAGAAGTACGAATTCGACGGACCCAAGGGCAAGGTGAGCCTGCTCGACCTGTTCGAGGGCCGCAGGCAGTTGATCGTCTATCGCGCCTTCTTCGAGCCCGGGGTGTTCGGCTGGCCCGAGCACGCCTGCCGCGGCTGCTCCCTGGGCGCCGATCAGGTCGCCCACCTGGCCCATCTGAACGTTCGCGACACCACCCTCGTCTACGCCTCACGCGCGCCGCAGGCGGACATCGCGCGCCTGAAGGCGCGGATGGGCTGGGAGATGCCCTGGTACACCATAACGGACAGCTTCGACGCGGACTTCGGCGTCGATGAATGGCACGGCCACAACGTGTTCTTCCGCGATGGCGAGCAGGTATTCCGCACATACTTCGTCAACAGCCGCGGCGACGAGGCGATGGGGACCACCTGGAGCTTCCTCGACATCACGCCGCTCGGCCGTCAGGAGACTTGGGAGGACTCGCCAGAGGGTTACCCCCAGATCCCGCCGTACAAGTGGTGGAACTGGCACGACAACTACGCCGAGGCCTCGCTTGACTCGAAGTGGGGCGAGGTGTCCGACGCTGGAGAAGCCGCCTTCCGAAAGCGCGACGCAGAGGCGAAAGACTGACCGAGGTTGGTAAGGGAGTGAACGATGATCCCCAACAACGACCCCGATCGTGCTCCTTCCCGCACCGTCGGCGCTGACATGATTTTCGGGCGAGCTTCCGAGCCAGCCTTTTTCGGTGTCTCGGCGCTCCTCTTCGCCGCCAGCACGGCGGTGACGATCGAATGGTGCACGTCCATGTCGGCGATGGGCGGAATGCCAATGCCCGGCGGCTGGACGATGTCGATGGCCTGGATGCGGATGCCCGGCCAGACGTGGCTCGGCGCCGCGGCATCGTTCCTCGGCATGTGGGTCGTGATGATGGTGGCGATGATGCTGCCATCCCTGGTTCCCATGCTGTGGCGCTACCGCCAGGCCGTCGGCAGGGCAGGCGAGACGCGCCTGGGACGGCTGACGGCGCTCGTCGGCGCGGGGTACTTCTTCGTGTGGACCGTGCTCGGAATGGCCGCCTTTCCGCTGGGCGTCGCGCTGGCGGCGGTCGCGATGCGGCAGCCGGCGCTGGCGCGCGCCGTGCCGATCGCGGCCGGTGGGGTCGTCCTGATCGCCGGCTCCCTCCAACTCACCGCGTGGAAGGCGCGTCGTCTTGCCTGTTGCCGGGAGGTGCCCAGGTGCGGCGATACGCTGCCGGCCGACTCTGGCACCGCCTGGCGGCACGGCCTGCGCCTCGGCCTCCACTGCGCCCACTGCTGTGCCGGTCCGATGGCGATCCTCCTGGCCGTTGGGGTCATGGACCTTCGCGCGATGGCTGTCGTGACGGCAGCCATCACCGTCGAGCGTCTCGCACCGGCCGGCGAGGGAGTCGCGCGAGCCCTCGGGGTTGTCGCCATCGGGGCAGGGTTGTTTCTGATCGCGCGAGCCGTCGGGTTCGGATGACGCATCCCGAAGAGATCCGAGCGCTCGAAGCCTGGCTGAACCGCGTCCTCTCGTCCTGAGATTCGCGCAAGAAGAAGGAGACGGCCCATGCTCCTCGGCCACACCGGGCCAACGCCCCTAGAAAGTTTACGTCACCGTATTTATGGTGGGGAGTACTTAGTTAACAACCTCAGTGCCCTGTTCCGCTCGCTTCGGCCGGCGCCTTCGAGGACACGATGTCTCCGATCGCCATGGCCGTCGGCAAGCGGTCTGGGGCATCTTCGAGATTCGAGAGGATGGCGACGGCGAGGCGTTGTGCGGGAGCGATGTAGAGCATACCGCTGGCGCCGGGGCTGGAGCCGCCGTGGAAGGCCCGGCCGTCCGGATGTCCGGAGGCGTCTTCGACGATCGCCCAGCCGATGCCATAGTTGACCGTGTCGCCGTTTTTTAGCGCCACCTCTTTCAGCATCGCATCGCGAGTCGCGCAGCTCACCAGCTTGCAATCGATGAACATCGCGGCGAACGCGGCAAGCTCGGTCGAGTTGGTGACATAGCCTCCCGCCGGCAGCCGATTGCTCATGTCGACGTGCGTCGCGTTGCGAATCTGCCCCTTGTCCCGCGCATAGCCCGCGGCCCGGTTGGGCAGGATCGCGGCAGGGTCGTCGTCGCGCGTGCGCGTCATGCCGGCGGGAGCGAAGACCAGGCGCCGCATCGCTTCGAGGAACGGCTCTCCGGCCGCGCCCTGGATGACGCACCCGAGCACGTCGTAGCCATAGGTGCTGTACAGATACTCGGTGCCGGGCTCGAACTTCAGAGGATCGTCCTTGAAGGGCGCGAGCGCATCGATCACGTTCGCGTAGTGTTTCGTGCTGGCTTGCTCCTCGGCGTCGTGCGGCCCTCCGTAATGCCGAATCCCCCCGGTATGAGACAGGAGATGCCGAACCTTCAGCGGCCATGGTTTCAAGGGGAATGCCGGGCAGTAGGACCGTACCGGCTCATCGAGCTTGAGTTTCCCCTCCTCGATGAGCCGCATCGCCGCGGTAGCGGTGAGGCTCTTGCCGATGGAGGCCGTCCGAAAGAGGGAATCGGCGGTAGACGGGACGAAAGTCTCAAGATCGGCCAAGCCATAGCCGTTCGACCACACGACCTTCCCATCGAGAGCGACGGCGACCGACAGCCCGGGGATGCCGGATTTCGACATCCAGGCCGAGACGACGCGCTCGATCGCCTGGACCTTCGCGGGCGCTAGCGTCTGAGGCGTGGCGGCGCCAGGGATCAGGAGGAGACTGAGCAGCAGCAAGGCCTGTCGAACCATGATTCGACTATAGCCCACGCCGCCGGGCAATGTCGGGAAAGGGTGGCGACCTGCGCGCTCCTCAAATCCGGTGCGTTTTGAGGAGCTGATTCAGCTTTTGAAGGTCGATCCGCAGCAGCTTCGCCGCTTCGGTCTTCGTCTTTCCCGTGGCCAGCGCCCACTTCAGGTAGTGAACCTCGGCGTTCTTCATATCCGCCTTCCAGCCCTCGAGTGGAAACTCGAAACGCGGCCGCAACTTGACGCGCTGCGCCGTCTCCTTGAACAGCGCCTTTAGAAACCCGTTCTCCACGCGCACGCTGGACTGCGTCGCTCGCCGCAGGTGCCTCCGCGCCGCTTCCACGTTGCCGTGGGCGAGCTCGGCCTGCGCCGCCCGAATCAGGGCTTCGAGTTCCAGGTCGATATCGTCTTTACCAGCCGCCCCGCGGTGCACCTTCAGGAAATGTTCGACCGCATCCCCCTTGTCGGGGTCGATGAGCCCTTTCGCCAGCTGGATATCGATACAGTCGCATCCCGCCAGATCCAACTGGCACGAGCCACGTAGAGCCAGTGCCTGGCGCAGGCTCTACGTAGCCGGCCGGGAATGCTCGGTGGTCCCGTCGGCTTCGTCCTGCGCCAGAAGGTGGCGGAACGCGCGAAGCACGTGCGCTCGGTAGAGCTCCGGCGTCCGGTTCACGACGTCGCTCTTCCCGGTAATGCCTTCCAGCCGTGTGATCCACGTGTCGGCCGACTGTAGCGCCTCAGACCGCTTCGCTGTCGGCAGGAGCTCGGCCAGCTCGACGTACGCTTGGCCCAGCTCGTAGCAGCATCGCCGCTGCCCGTCATAGTCGTGCTTCTGGGTGAACCGCTCATAGGCCTCGATCAGCTTGTTGATCCAGACATCCCAAGCCTCCGTGCCAGGCTTCAGGCGCCGCCGCTCGGCGATCAGGATCTGCGAGTCGATGACGTCCTTCAGGGCATCGTTCTGTGCGGAATCCAGAATCGTCCGCGCGCTACGCAGCATCTGGAGGGCGTCCCTGAGCTGGCCGCGCAGAATCGCCAGCCGTCCCAGCCCGCCCAGGAGCCGCGCGGTGGAAATGGTGGCGAATGCCTGCTCGGCTTCCAGGTCCTCCGCCGTCTCGTGCTTCTCGCTCAGGCGCGCCTGCGTGTGCTCGAGGGCCTCCAGAAATTGGTCGCGCGCCTCGTCGAAGTGCCGCTCGGTGCGCAGGCACTGCGCCAGCAACTCGCAGAGCCGCGCGCGTGTGCCACACGCCTCGTACTTCCCGGGCCTCATCCGCTTCCCCCGAGTCCCGGCGCGACGGGCGCGGTTCCCGAGCGGGATCAGCTCCTCGTCCACCGCACGCTTGAGCGCTTTGAGCGTCTTGGCTACCGACAAGACCTCACCCGCGCAGTAGTCATGATAAAACGCGTGCGCCATCAGGGCCCAGATTTCCTGCCGTAGGGCGCGAGGGTCGTCTCCGGCGCTAAACGTGGACCGCTCGTGGCGGCACCACTGGTCAAACCGCGTGCGCAGGGCCTTGACGGCGTGCGCCAATTCGTCGGCCGCGGTCCTCTGCCGCGAGCCGAAGCCATACTCGAACTCGGCCATTAGCGTCAGGTACTGCAGCGCGTCGCTCGGCGGCCCCGACAGAATGCCGTCGCGCCGCAACTGGTCGCTCAGCAGCTCGATCCGCTCCTTGAGTGGCATCGCCGGCGGGAACTTTTGTGCCGTATGGGCGTTGCCGCCGATGCGGATCAGCCAGCGAAGGTCGAGAAGGTCGTTCACGGTCGTCTCCGTACGCCGCAGCCGGTCGCTGTTCGCCAGCGTGGCGAGCCGGATGATAGCAAGCGGTCCCGGACTACGCTACCGGGGGGCGAACCGAGGCCGCGGGGAGGCCGGGAGCCGCCCCCCCTCCCTTGATCCGCCGCGGCGTGCCGTCGCAGGATAAACCTCGATATGCGAAGGTTCCTGGTTGTTGCGATCGCCGTGGGCGTTGTCTGGTGGCTGTTCTTCCGGCCCGCCGGACGCTTGGTCACGATCACCGGCATCAGCGTGATGCCATTCCCGATCACCGTCACTTTCTGCCTGCCGGCAAAGGACGCGTGCATTCCCCATGTCGTCGAGATCGAACCCGGGCAGTCGGTCCAGTTCGACTGGAAGTTCGACCCCGGCCGCGACACGTTTCACATGGCGCTCTCAGCCGATGGCCCAATCGCACAGGCGATCTATGGGGGGCCGATGCCGTTTGCGGGTGATCACGAGCGGCGGATCGGTGAAGCGACGGTCTCGTGCCAGACGGTGGCGCTCGAACCGGGACTCGAGCCGCGCTTGGTGTTCGCGGCGCCTGATCCGGACGACCCATCGCTGCTGCTGATGCCGCTGGGCGATTCGCTCGAGGAATCGCAGGCGCAGGCGCGCGCTCTCGCGGCGACGCTGCCGCGGCGGCTCACCTTCGTCGAGGCGATGGCCGATCGGCCCATGCCGGTCCTCGCGGGCGCTGTGTTCTCGGACGCCAACACGTCCTTCGGCCCCGGCGTCGACATTGACTCGGTAATTCCGGCCACACCGCTCGGCAGCCCGGTGAACCTGCGGCCCGGTGACGTGCTGCTGCGGGTGAACGGCGAACCCATCTTCGGCGTGTCCGACGTCTACCGTCTTACGCTCGCACACGTCAACGCCCGTAGCGCCGGCATTCCGTTTGCGTTCCGCGTCCGGCGCGACGGCCAGCTTCTCGATGCCACCTCGTCGGTGTACTTCTCGGATGCCTACTTCATCCCGACAGCCGGCGGGTCCGGCGAAGCCTTCGTCCGCTCGATCTTCCGCAGCCTGACGCTCGGGACGGGGCTCGACCGCGCGGTGCTGTGCACCGCCGGGAACGACTCTGCCTTCAGCGCTTTTGGGCAGGACTGCCTCACGGCGCAACGCAACCAGCAGCTCCTGCTGGCGCAGCAGCATGCCACGGCCGATCTGCTGGGCGCTCTCGCGGCGGCACCGATTCCGATTCTCAACGTTCCGTTCGCGCGTCTGCTGCCGGCACGTGGAGGCGGCCGCGTGGCAGCACGACTGCTGGCTGAAATGGTTGAAGCCTCGCTTCTCGCGGCACACGAGGCTCCGTCCGGAGTCGATCGCACCGGGCGAGCCATCGAGGCGGCGTCGTGGGGCGCTGCCGTCGGCGTGCTGGTGACGGCACGTCCGCCAACCCTGGGTCGAACCACTCACTCAATGAGGTGAAAACATGACCGCACGTGGACTCTCGCTCGTTCTGCTCGCGACGGTGTCGATCTTGCTGACGCCCCGCGAGTCTCATGCGATGGGACTTTCCAATTTCCTCTCGGACCTGTCCGCCGGCGTCCGGCGGATCGTCTCCCACGCCGCGGCCGGCGAAGGCCGCCTTGCCGCGGAGGCCGCACCCAGGTCGGCGAGTCATTACATGACCCGCCGGCGTCTGCTCCGCGATGACTTCCATATGGCCCATGGCGGCCCGATGACCGAGACGGTGGAGCGGGCGATGCTCAGAGAAGAAGCGCAGTCGATCCGCACGCAAAAAGTGCTCATGAAGCGCGATACGTCGCGATCAATCTATGTCACCAACCACGTGCCGGACTCAGCCAGAGAAGCGCGGCGCATGCTGGCGCTGCCGAAGAAGTCCGATTTCAGGGCCACACTGATCGTGCCGAAGGGCGCGTTCTCGCCGCTGGCGCCGGTGCCGCCTCTACGCCGGTGGATGCGCACGCTCCCCGGCGGAGGTCTGGAGCGGTCGGCGCCCGGCACGCGCATCGTGCCAGCTCAACTCATCGGCCTCCAGCGGCTGAAGAAATAAGGAGCCTTACCATGCGCGGCATCTCGATGACCACACTCGCACGCTGGCTCACGACACTCCCGCTTCTGGCCGCCGCCCTGACGGCCGGCGGCTGCATCGACACCGAGAGCAAATGTCAGGGCGCATACGGACCGGCCTTCCACGCGGCGTACGAGGAGGCCTTCGAGCGTGCCTATGCACCGGCATTCGCGGTCGCGCACGCCCGCACCGAGCCTGCCGCGTACGAGGACCAACGCGAGCGCCTCGTCGCCAGCCGCGCGTACTCCTACGATCCGAGCTGGTTCGCCCTGGCCTTTGCAGCGGGCATGGTCCTCGGTTTCGCGGTGCAGTTTCTCGCGTTTGACCTGGTCCGCCGGATGCCCGCGTACGCCGACTCGCTGGACAGGCAGTTTCTTGGCTTCGCGCGGCCGCGCTTCGCGCTGCCGCGGGCGCAGGCAGGCTCGCTGACGGGGGTGGCGCTCCTGTTGTGCGCGTGCCTCGCGGCCGCCGCGTGCGGCGACGGCGGCGCGGCGCGCTGCCGGGAGGAGGGGGCAGCCGCCGGACGCATTGCCGGCGAAACGGAGGGCCGGGAGGCGGGGGAGCGCGATGGGCACCGGCGCGGCATGGAAGAAGGCACTCTGCGCGCAAAGGCCGACGCGCAAGCGGGACGTTTGCCGGAGACCTACGTCACGCCATTGCTGTTCGCGGCGGCACTCGGCATCGCCGCCGGCATCTGGGCTCAGCGCCACGCCCTCGCCGCGTTGCGGAAAGGCGTGCAGGTGCCTGAAGCGTTCCTAGCGGTCGCGGTGCCCGGGATCACGCGCAGCCGCACGTTTCGCGCGTGGCGCGTCGAGTATTCGACGGAGGTGGAGCGGCGCCTGCGTGCGATTGGCGGGGCGCCACAACACCGGCGATCCCTGCCACCGCGGCAATGAAGATCTGATAGGAGCGAGGTAGAGGCGCTGCCGAGGTCAAGAGCTCAGCGGTGTTCGGGAACCGGGGGCGAATCGTCCTCCCGGCAAGGCCAACGAGCTTGGTGACGCGGCCGTCCCCATCCGTCACGAAGCGCAACCGAAAGCCCGAGTGCGAAGGGAGCTGCGGACCGCCGCGCCGCGCCCTCGCCGCCTTGACGGTGCGTCATGCGGCCCTGCGGACCACGTTCCACCCCGGGACCCCGAGCCCGGCAGCGGGGCCGGCGAGCGGCCGTCTCACGGTCCACTCCCGCCGCCCGCCAGCTCCTCCTCGGTGAAGAAGACGATGGACTCGACTCCACTCCGTCGCGCCGTCGCGTAGGTTGCGCCCCAACTCGTGGGGTTGGTCTCCCCGGGGCAGGCGGCGGAGCTTCTCGATCTCCTTGCGGGCGTGGGACAGGGTGAACGCCCGCACCCTCTTGCACTGGAAGACGGTGCGCCGGCCGTCCTTCCAGGCCACCACATCGCGCCCGCCTTCGCTGCCCGCTTCGCCGAGGTGCTCGGCTTGCGAGTAGCCTTCCCGCTTCACGAGCCAGAGGCAGAGGCGCTCAAACTCGAGGGGAGCGAGTTGCCCGAAGGGGAGAGGGTACGAGCCGCCCGTGGCGGGAGGTTTGGTGGGAGGGGACATGGATGGCTTGATCTCGCGGTATTGCGAAATCAAGTCTATCGCAGAGGATCGGGACGGACCGGTTGAAGGGGCGTAATTCGCGTTTTTGAGTCACACCCTTTCGATCATTGGCCCATAGGCGCGGCGCTCTCCACCGCGGTGAAGACGTACTCGTGCTGTGCGTCGCGGAAGGTGAGAGTACGCTTGGCGTCTTTCTCTCCCACGACGAAGGGCAACCCTTCGAAGCCGGGCACGAGCGTCACGAAGGCGGTCGTCCCGTCGTCGTTCTTGCGCGATGCGACCGGAGTCTTCCACTCGCCGAAGTCGAACCAGGTGTCGTGGTCCCGGTGCGAGACGGCGATCTCGCCGAGCGATGCGTTCGAGTACTTGACCGCAAGCCGGTCGGCGGCGGTCCTCTCGGCGGGAATCGTGAGCCGTTTTCGCTCCTCGAGGACTGCAGCCTTGATGTTCTTCGCGACGGTGGCGACGTTCTCCTCAGCCTCCGGCTTGCCGTCGAACAGTACTTCGACGAGGCGGCGGCGGAACGGGCCGAGCAGAGCGTTACCCTCGTCGCTGTTGGTGAGGATCACCGCGGCGACGTCGTGCTCGGGCAGGTAGTACATGTCGCTCTTGTAGCCGATCATGCTGCCGCCGTGAGACACGATGGGGATGCCCCACTTGCGGTCGACCTCCAGCCCCATGCCGTAGGTCACGTCGTTGCCGATCCGGATCTGCGGATTGCGGCGGCTCACGACGTTCGCCTCGGACGCCACGCGCTTGCCGTCGAGGACGCCCTTGCCGAGCTCCATGCGCAGGTAGCGCATCATGTCCCGCGCGCTGCTCCAGGCGCCGCCGGCGGGCCGCAGCGGTCTGATCGAGTAGTTCGCCTCCATGACGGCCGCCGCGGTGTTGCCGTCGGCGTCCCAGGCGTGAGGCGACGCGTGGTTTCCCGCGAGCGCTTTGGCGTAGTCGAACGTCGTCGAGCTCATGCCGAGTGGAGTGAAGATCCTGGCTGCCATCGCGTCGTCGTAGGCGGCGCCCAACTCGCGGTCGGGGGAGATCACGTGCGCGGCGACGAAGCCGCCGGCCGCGGCGAGGAGGTTCGAGTACTGGAACATCTCGCCGAACTTGCTCGTCGGCTGGAACCTCCCGAGGAGCTCCATCTCGCTCTTGGGCGTGGCGTCTTTGAACTCGAGAAGCCACTCGAAGTCCTGCCGCGGCAGGCCGGTGCACGCGCAGACGAGGTGCCGGACCAGCACCTGCTTCGTCGTTTCGGGATCGCCCAGCTTGAAGTCGGGCATGACCTGCACGACCGGCGTGTCCCAGCTCAGCTTGCCCTCGCCGACGAGGGTGGCGAGGAGCAGCGTGGTCATCGATTTGGTGTTCGAGGCGATCATGAACAGCGTGTCCGCGTCGACGGGCGTCGGATCGCCGAGCTTGCGCACGCCGAAGCCGCCTTCGAAGACGATCTTGCCGTCCTGGTACAGGCCGATCGCGGCGCCTGGGACCCCCAGCTCCGCGAGGCTTTTCGCCACGAAGTCCTTCAGCTTTTTCACGTGCTCGGCGTCGAGCGGCGCGGCCTTCTTGCCGGCGAACGACTCGCGCTGGTACCCCGGCGGCTGGAGGCGGTCGAAGACCGCGGCGATCTGGCCGGCGCGCTTTTCAGCGACGGCGTCGTCCATGTCGAAGATCAAGACCGTGAACGCCTCGCCGCGCTTGGCCGCCCGGGCGGTCACGGCCCGGTGCTCGTTCGGCGAGACCTCGTAGGCGTAGCCTCGGAAGGAGTCCCAGCCTTCGCGGCCCGGCTGGTCCCTGGTCAACTTGAGCGCCCACTTCATGTCCGGCCGCACCGCCTCCCACGCGGCCTTCACCGCCGCGTCAGCGTCCTTTCCGTGCACGTCCACGAGGGCGATCCGCGAGTCGCCCTCGGGCGTCAGGATCACCGCGTTGCCACGGGTCTCGATCCACCAGCCGCCCGGCGCGACGAACGTCGCCCCGTCGGGCGTCGCGCGCGGCGTGTCGGCCGCGAGCTGCTCCCGTGCCGCGGGCTTCGCCGCCGGCGCGCCGTTCGCCATGGGAGCTTCGTCGGCCCGGGTGGGGGCGGAAGGGATGAACGCAGAGAGAAGCAGGAGGGAGATGAGGTTTTTACGCATGGCTCTTATCTTAACCTACTGTTGGTGGCCCAGGCGGCTTCACCTGAGCCCGATGGCCGCTCAACATTCCGGATGTCGTACAAAGCGTCTCCGATGTGAGATTGGGCGTGGCAGACGTGACGAATGGCAGGGCAGACAAGCCGAATGCCGTGGCAGACGAGGCGAATGGCAGGTGATTCGTAAGGAGTGGCATGGCAGTCGAGACGAATGGCGTAGCAGTCGAGACGAGTGGCAGGGCAGACGGTCCGAATGACGTGGCATTCGTAAGGAATGACGTGGCATTCGTAACGAGTGGCATGGCAGACGGATCGAGTGGCATGGCATTCGTGGCGAATGGCGTGGCAGACGTAACGAATGGCAGAGCAGACGAACCGCGTGGCGTGGCAGGCGAACCGAATGACAGGGCAGACGAGAGGAATGACCTGGCAGGCGAGCCGAGTGGCGTGTCAGACGGACCGAATGGCAGGGCAGACGCAAGGAATGGCGTGGCAGGCGAGCCGCGTGGGCAGGCGAGCAATGAGATATCCTCTGCTAAATGTCGCAGTCGTTTTTTGACCGCCCCATCCTCAACTCGCCCTACGAGTATCCCGCGCGATACTGGGAGCTCGACGAGAGCGGTCAGCCGACGAACCGGGTGATCGAGCGGCGGCGGTCGGCGCAGTACGTGTCGCCGATTCCCCAGGCGAAGAAGCGACGGGTAGGGCAGAGAGAGCTCCTTCTCCCGGATGCCATGGGGCTCTCGACCGAGCGCCAGAAGTACGATCCAACGCCCGTCATCAACGCCCTGCGCCAGACGGTCGACTCTTGGCGGGAGCTGCCGAACCCCACCGACTGGGCGGTGACTCCCGAGACGGCGCGGCTCCTCGCTCACTGGCGCCATCACAAGTTCAGCGCTCTGCGGCCATTCTTCTGCCAGGTCGAAGCGGTCGAGACGATCATCTGGCTCGTCGAGGTGGCGCCGAAGCTGGGCGCCGCAGGCCAGAAGTTTCTCGATCACCTCTCGGCGGCGAACGAGGAGGCGAACCCGGGCCTGGCCCGCTTGGCGCTCAAGCTCGCGACGGGAGCCGGCAAGACGACCGTCATGGCGATGCTCATCGCCTGGCAGACGATCAACGCGGTGCGGCGGCCGAACAGCCGCCGGTTCACCCGCGGCTTCCTCGTCGTTACTCCCGGCCTCACGATCCGCGATCGTCTGCGGGTGCTACAGCCGAACGACCCGGACAGCTATTACCAGAGCCGCGAGCTGGTGCCGGACGACCTCTTGGGAGATCTCGGCAGGGCGAAAATCGTCATCACCAATTTTCACGCCTTTAAGCTACGCGAGGTGCTGGAGCTGTCGAAGGGGAACCGGGCGCTGCTCCAAGGTCGCGGGCCGGAGCTTTCGACGCTCGAAACCGAAGGCCAGATGCTCCAGCGCGTGATGCCCGACCTGATGGGGATGAAGAATGTCCTCGTGCTCAACGACGAGGCCCATCACTGCTACCGCCAAAAGCCCGGCGAGGCCGAAGAGGCCGAGCTGAAGGGGGAGGACCGGAAGGAGGCCGAGCGCAACCAGGAGGCTGCGCGGCTCTGGATCTCCGGGTTGGAGAGGGTCCAACGCAAGCTCGGCCTGCTGCGCGTGATCGATCTGTCGGCGACGCCGTTCTTCCTCCGCGGCTCGGGCTACGCCGAGGGCACCCTCTTCCCGTGGACGATGAGCGACTTCTCGCTCATGGACGCGATCGAGAGCGGCATCGTGAAGCTCCCCCGCGTGCCCGTCGCGGACAACATCCCAGGGGAAGACGTGCCCGTCTTCCGCAACCTCTGGGATCACATTCGTGCCGAGATGCCTAAGAAGGGGCGCGGCAAGGCCGGCGGATTGGATCCGCTCAAGCTGCCGACGAAGCTCCAGACGGCGCTCGACGCCCTCTATGGCCACTATGCCAAGACCTTCGAGCTGTGGGAGCAGGCCGGGGTCGAAGTGCCCCCGTGCTTCATCGTGGTGTGCAACAACACCTCGACCTCGAAACTGGTCTACGACTACGTCTCCGGTTTCGAGCGCGCAAACGACGACGGCTCGACGGCGATTGAGAACGGCCGGCTGTCTCTTTTCCGGAACTTCGACGAGTCGGGCGACAAGCTCGGCCGGCCGCGGACCCTGCTGATCGACAGCGAGCAGCTTGAAGCCGGCGAAGGGCTCGACGACAACTTCCACAAGATGGCCGCGGACGAGATCGAGCGCTTCCGGCGCGAGATCGTCGAACGCACGGGCGACCGCCGGCAGGCGGACGCCCTGAAGGACGAGGACCTTCTTCGCGAGGTGATGAACACCGTCGGGAAAAAGGGGCGCCTCGGTGGCTCCATCCGCTGCGTCGTCTCCGTCTCGATGCTGACTGAGGGGTGGGACGCCAACACGGTCACTCATGTGCTTGGCGTGCGCGCCTTCGGTACCCAACTCCTCTGCGAGCAGGTGATCGGCCGGGCGCTCCGGCGCCAGTCGTACGATCTGAACGACGACGGATTGTTCAACGTCGAGTACGCGGACGTGCTCGGCATCCCCTTCGATTTCAACGCCAAGCCGGTGGTGGCGCCGCCTCAGCCGCCCCGCGAGACGGTTTTGGTCCAAGCCGTCCGGCCCGAGCGCGATGCCTGCGAGATCCGTTTTCCACGAGTCGAGGGCTATCGCGTCGAGCTCCCCGAGGAGAAGCTCTCCGCTCGCTTCGACGACGACTCGACACTCGAGCTGACCCCGGATCTCGTGGGGCCCTCCGTCACTCGGAATCAGGGCATCCTTGGCGAAGCGATCGATCTGAACCTGGTGCACACGGGCGAGCTCCGCCGCTCGACGTTGCTCTATCACCTCACCCGGCGTCTCCTCTACACCAAGTGGCGCGACCCCGGAGAGGAGCCCAAGCTTCATCTGTTCGGCCAACTCAAGCGGATCACCGGCGAATGGCTCGACCACCATCTGGTCTGCACCGGCGGTACGTACCCCGCGCAGCTCCTGTACGAAGAGCTTGCCGATCTGGCCTGCGAGCGGATTACCCGCGGCATCGTCTCGAAGCTGGTGGGGGAGTGCCCGGTGAAGGCGATGCTCGATCCGTACAACCCCACAGGCTCGACTCGGTACGTCCATTTCACCACCTCGAAGACGACCCGCTGGCAGACCGACCCTCGCCGCTGCCACGTCAACTGGATTGTCTGCGACAGCGACTGGGAGGCTGAGCTTTGCCGCGTGGCCGAGGCGCATCCGCGAGTACGGGCCTACGTGAAGAACTACAACCTCGGTCTTGAGGTGCCCTATCGCTACGGCTCAGAGGTGCGCACGTATTTGCCCGACTTTGTTCTGCTTGTGGACGACGGAGAACAGAATCTTATC
>Ga0134121_10000992_pt1 | contig 28409 bp, 23 predicted proteins | sample KB301_FD_96463 | JGI IMG/M metagenome (GOLD analysis project Ga0134121, IMG submission 96463) | Terrestrial soil microbial communities without Nitrogen fertilizer from Kellogg Biological Station, Michigan, USA - KB3-0-1 | ecosystem: Environmental > Terrestrial > Soil > Unclassified ... | reverse complement strand
TGGCTGCGCGCTATCGCGCTGGCATTCGCTCCGCTCATCGCACAACCGTCCGAGCCACGCTCAGAAGACGCGAGCTGATCTTCACCGAGGCGTGGGTCGCTGCATTAAGATTGATGTCGAACCGGACTCGGCGATCGTCCACTACGAAATTGATCATGCCGCCGTCGCTGAGGAAACCCGGCGCTTCTCCCACGGTAAGAACACCTCGACCTGCCCGGCCGAGTGTGCGAAAGACATCCCGCTCCGAAGCGCTCAGAAACAGCAACTGACAGGAGTCCTGCCAATGCGCCAGGCGCCGAACGACGATGGACCGGCCATTGACGACCTCATCTTGAACGAGGCGATCCAGCGTGCCTCGAAACGGATCATCTCCAATGATGCAAATGGGGAACGGGTCTTTTGCCGATGCAGCGGGTGGCTGCGGCCATTCGACGAACCGGATGAAGTTCAGCAGGAATACAGCCTTCACCTCATACTCCGACGCTGGTTGACCTGAAGACGTGACTATACCGCCCTGCCCCAGGAGAAGCCCCAAAGGGAAGAATAGCGCCGTCAATGCGGCGCAGAGTCGATGTGGCCGCGATATCACGGCGTCCAGGTTAATGCCAGAAAACCGCTCCTGCGGATGCCCACCAGGGGGCCTGGAGTACCTCCGTACTCCGGATGAGACGCTTGCAGCAAATCCCTTCCCACAACCTCCAGTTCGAGGTGTTTTCCCAGCTTCCGTCCAATCCGGGCGTCTCCCGTAGAATATGCGGGGATCATTTGATTGGGAACCGCGCTGACGTAGCGGTACGCGAGATTCAGATCGAAATCCTTCGGTAGCGATATGGAAGCCTGAATCACGACTTTGTGCCGGGGCGTATCTCCCTCGAGCGGCTTTACGGTTGAGGTATCGTTGCTCGTCGGCTTGGTTTTGGCGTCCAGTTCAACAAACGAATACGTACTCCGCAGGCGCAGCCACTCCCGGGCGTCCCACAGGGTCGCCACTTCTCCTCCAGTGCTCTCCGCGGCAACTCCGTTCCGCAAATCGAAGGGGATCACCTGATGCGAAGGCCCCGGCGTGGTTTCCGGTTCGACCGGCCGCGACTCCAGGCTCAGAAGATCGTCGTATCGATTGTGAAACAGAGACACGCTGAGGAAGCCACGTGAGCTCAGGTAGTGGCGATACCCAAGTTCATAGCCAATCAAGTTCTCGGAGTCGAACTTCCCGTCGCCGAAGACCCGGGCAAAAAGGGGCACGCTCGGCTCGATCAGCGCGGTCAGGTTGAATCCTTCTTCTATGCGGGAAGCCGTGCGCACCGCGCGCGTCACGGCGGCCCATACGGTATTCTGCCGATTGGGCGTCCACGCGAGCCGGGCGCTGGGCTGGTAGTCGAAGCCACTGTATGTCGTGTGCTCCAGCTTCGTGCCGATCATGAGGCTCAAACGATCGCGAGCCAGCGCTACGTCGTCCTGAACAAAGCCGCTGAAGATGTTGTACGTCGAATGGTGGGGCATGAAATCGACGGTGGCAATCCTTTGAGTGAAAGTGCTGGGACTGATTCGGGATCCCAGTCCCCACGTTAGATCGTGGCGACCCCCTGCAAGATGATGGATGAAGTCCAGGTCGACGGTGTGTCGCACTTCCTCGTAGCTGAGTTCTCGCCGCTGCGAACGATCGTAATACGCATTGATCTGGATATCCGAACCCCGCGATAACACCCTCCGCCAGGACGACAGGATATTTTCGCCGTAGAACCGTCTGTTCCCATCGACGACGGGATTCGACGGCGGCGAATAGAAAGTGAGCTGCACGGACTGTCCCGCTTCGGCGGCGTAAGCACCACCCTGGATCGTAATCGCGTCGCGATCGCTCGGTTTCCAATCGACGCGAAAGCCCGTCTGCCCTCTTCTCCAATCGTCGAAGTTCCTCCCATCCGAGTGATACTGCGGTCCCCGGTTAAACGCCTTGCCCCAGACGCGAAAGCTAAGGTTGTCCGTGCCGCCTCCGTACCGCCAGTCGACGAAGCCTTGTTCGACATTACCGCCACCGACGGAGACCAGTGTGCCGTGCGTTTCACGTGCGTTCTTCGTAATGATGTTGATCACGCCATTCACGGCGTTCGAACCCCAGATTGTGCCTGCCGGACCACGAATGACTTCAATCCGATCGATGTTCTCGATCATGACGTCCTGCATTTCCCAATATACGCCGGCGAATAGTGGCGTATACACCGACCGTCCATCGATGAGCACGAGAACGCCGCGGGAAAGGTGCCCCTGGAAACCGCGAACCCCGATCGCCCATTCGTTGGAATCTATCTGCCCCACTTCGACCCCGGGAATCAGCCGCAGCACATCCGGAATATTCCGAGCGCCGGACCGGCTAATCTCCGCGCCGGTCATGACGCTGATTGCGGCAGGGGTCTGGAAAGCCGGCACCGCTTCTTTCGTGACGGACGTAACCTCAGTCTGGGCAAGTTGCTCCAGCGAAAGTTTCTTCAGGTCGGGACCTTTCGAGTCCTCGGACTGTCCCATGAGCCCAGTCGCGAGAGAAAGCCAGAGGAGGATTGAGCCCAACTTGAGAACGACAGCGCGCCGGCTCCGGGCCCGCCACCAGTCGATTGAAATGTTCATATGCGCCCATTGAAAGTTGGTTTCCAAATCTCAGAACCCGGTTAAGAATCGGGCGGGACGTCAGAAGCGAGGCGAGTATACGACATGAAATACAAGGAGCTGTCCACGATTTCGGGCGCGGCACTTCGATTGCTTTCAACCAGATGGCAGTGGTCCTCACCGTCTACTGGTGATATCCACAGGTAGGATTATTGCTCATTGTCTTGTCCGGGCTGCTCACGCTAGGATCTGCAACTCCGCATTACTGTTTCACTCTGGTGCTGGATGGAGGTTGAGTTTCTTATGCCCGGTAGTCGTGAGATTAACAAGGACAAACAGCGCGCTCCTGTGCGCATCGTGCTGATCGAGGACAATCCGGGAGACGTTTATCTCTTTGAAAAAACAATGGGAGCGCGGGGAATTGAATACGTGCTCATCCTCTATCTTGACGGCCGGCATGCCATGCGCGCGATCATGGAGCCCAGCTTCGGAGTGCCGGACCTGATCCTCGTGGATTTGAATTTGCCTCAGCGCGATGGCTTTGATGTACTCAGCACCATCCGCAAGGAACCCCGGCTCACCGGCGTCCCGGTAGGCGTATTGACCTCATCCGAAAGTACCAAAGATCGGCGCTGGGCTGCCCTCCACACGGTGGACAAGTACGTCATCAAGCCTGCAACCCTGGAAGAATTCATCGATCAAGTCGGCTCCGCCGTCGAAGAACTGCTGGCCCTTCGGCGCAACCGAAACGCCGATTAAGCTCTAGACGCCAGCGCCTCCACAATCGCAACCAGTTCCCTCGGGTCGATCGGCTTGGACACGTGGGAGTTGTAGCCGGCCTGAAGCACCCGGATACGATCTTCGTCTCGAGCAAACGCCGTGAGCGCCACTGCAGGAAGGTGCGGCGTTTGCGTAATGGACTCGCGCTCGCGCACCTCACGAATGAAGGCGAGGCCGTCTTTACCGGGCATGCCGATATCGCTGATAAGGACATCCGGACCGAATTGAGCGAGCATTCGTAACGCTTCCTCCACGGAATGTGCGGTGGAAACCTGCGCATCGCAAGCCACGAGAATACGGCGAACAATTTCGCAGGAACTCGGATCGTCATCGACAACGAGCACCTTCACATTCGGCAAAGGCGTCAGACCAAACTCGGTGCTGATGGCAGTATCCTCGGATGCTTCTCGGACGGCAGCCGGCAACCGCACCCTGAAGGTGGCGCCCTTCCCTTCACCTTCGCTTTCGGCAGCCACTGTTCCGCCATGTAGTTCAACGAGGTGTTTCACGATCGCCAATCCCAGCCCCAAACCTCCGTGCGATCGCGACATGGTGCTGTCGGCCTGAAGGAATCGTTCGAAAACATGGGGCAGGAATTTCGCGGAAATACCGGCCCCGGTATCCACGGTGGTAATTTCAACGAAGCCGTCGCTTCGAGTCACCAGGATCTGAACGATGCCACCGTTTGGGGTGAATTTGATCGCGTTTGAAAGTAGATTCCATACGATCTGCTGAATCCTGGCAGGATCTCCCTTAATGGGACCGGCATCCCCAGAGACCATCTGGCGAACATGGATCGACTTGGCTTCTGCCGCGGGTCGCAATGTTTCTATGGCCGCTTCGACGAGAGGGCCTATTTCCAGAGTCTGTATCTCGATGCGCAATTTCCCGGAAACGATCCGGCTCACGTCCAGCAGTTCGTCGATAAGCGTGGCTTGTCCTTTGGCGCCGCGCTCGATAACCTCAAGTCCCTGCCGATGGAGGTCCGGGTCATTCGATCGCCGCATGAGTTGCGCCCAGCCGAGAATTGCGTTCAGAGGCGTACGCAACTCATGAGAAACGATGGAGAGGAATTCCTCTTTCATGCGCGTCGAACGCTCCGCCTCGGTCCGCGCCGCCCTTTCACTCTCAAGCAACTGCTCGCGCTCATCGTCGAGCTTCCTTCGTTCGTCGAGCGCACGAGCAAGGTCTTCCGCATGCGCCGCAAGCGCCACTTCCAAACCTTTGCGCGCGCTCAGGTCGCGCGTAAAGCTCTGGATGTGAATGAACTTTCCGTTTTCCCACAGGACGCTGGAGTCGATCAGGATGGTTTTGATGGAACCATCGCGGCAGATCATCTCGGCTTCGACATTGTGCAGGCTTTCGCCGCGGTGCAGGCGATCGAGAATGTCGGCGATGAGATTCCGGTCAACGTGAAATTCGGCGATCTGGTGCCCGATGTATTCCTCCCGCGTATAACCCAGAAGCTCCAGCTCCGCGTCATTCGCCCAAAGGATTGTTCCGTCCGGACTGGCCCGGTGCAGGCCCATGGCAGCCGTTTCAAGAAAGACCGCGAGTTGGTCGCCACGGCGGCGGGATTCTTCTTCGCTTTCGCGTAACGCCTGGTAGGCGGCCGTGAGTTCTTCGTTGTGCTTTTGTGCGGTCAGATCCGTGACCAGAACACCGATAGCTGGCCGTCCACCGTAGAGACGGTTAAACGCGAGAATGACAGGGACAAGCTCGTTATCCGATCGCTGAAGGCGCACTTCGACCTTGCCGGATTTGCGATCGGAGATTTTCTGATCCTCTTTGACGACGAAATCGCGAAGGTCCATCCCGACGATTTTCTCGTGCGGCATTTTTAGAAGTTCAGCGAACTGCCGGTTGCAGTAGGCGATCGTCCCGTCGCCGCCCAGAGTCGCCGCCGCCTGCTGCATCTCCTCGACGAATAATCGATAAGGACGGTCTGCGCCTTCGAGAGTATAGACACTGCCGCCCACGAGAAATGCGTCCACAGCGCCGTCACGGATCGCCTGAAGGGTCTCCAGACTTTCATCCAACTTTTGTTGGAGCTCCGCGTTCTGACGTTGCAGTTCCTCCACTGCCGGATTGTTTTTCGATGGAGTTCTCATTTACGTACCTGATTTGGGCTTGGGACGAATATCGAGCCCGGCCAGAACCCGATCCTCTTCGGACAAGTTTCCGATCAGTCGACGAAGAGGAGAGGGCGACCTCTTGACCAGTGTGGGAGCCGCGATGATCTGCTCATCCCTGGCAAGCGAGGGCTGCTGGTAGATATCGATGACCTCCAAATCGTATCGTCCGTATAAGTGTTTGTCGCAGATCGCCTTGATGCTTGCGAAGGCCGCTGTTGACCGCGGCGTCAGCCCTGTAACATAGAGCCGCAGGACATAGGGATCTTCCGATCTAACGGTCTTCGCGATTCTTCTCTCGAACGCTTCAGTCAGGTCAAATTTCTTCTTCATTGGGTCACCATTCAAAACTTCTCTGGTGCCGGCCGCAATTGCAGTCCCACTAGCGCCCGTTCTGTATTGCTCAGATCGCCGACGATCCTTCGCAGAGGCTCCGGCAGCTTACGTACGAGAGTCGGTATTGCAACAATCTGATCGCCTGCCGCGAGTTGCGGGTGCCTGGTCAGGTCAATCACTTCAATCGTGTATCGGCCTTGCAGATGCTCCTCGCATAGCCGCTTGAGGTTCGCGAAAGCGGTCAGAGATTTGGGGCTTTGCCCCGCAGTGTATAACCGCAACTGCCATAATTCTTCCTTCGCATTCTTTGGACGCGCATTTTTTGATGGTGTTTTCATTGCCGGACTCCCGCCCTTCTCAAAGCGCGCCGCTCCCCGGAGTCTGCGGGCTCCTTCCCGAATCCACGGCGAGCGGCCATGCTCTCGCGCTCCCCGCGAATTGCCTCGTCACGCGCCATTTCCTGGGCAATGATCCTGGCCTCCTCCACTTCTTCAGCCTCGAACTCCTTGCGAATGGCGGCAATGCGCGCTTCAACCGCCTCTCGCTTTCGCTCCAGTTCCCGGCGCCTGCTTTCAAGTTCCTGATCTCGCAACAAAGCCGCGGCCTTTTCGCGGGATTCCTGAGCCTGACGGGCTGAACCCGTCAGGACACCCTCCGGTCCACGATAAACGTCGGCCAGCTCGATACCCCGGTTCGTGAGAAGAAACTCCCGGATCTGGTTTGAATGGGCCATGCCTCGAGACTTGAGGACGTACATCGCCCGGTTGCGCTCGCCACCGAGTTCGATGTCCCGCAAAAGCAACCAGGTGTCGACGAGTGAAGAAATGCGCATGTCCGTCCTTTCCATTTCCGTTCCGCTGGTCAGGCTCGTCCACAGGGCAGTGATGCCCTCCGACTTCAGGAAGTCCATCAGGCGTGTGAGCATCGCCGTCGTTTCGTCGTCGCTTCCCGCACTGGCCAGGTTCCCGATCGGATCGAGAACGACCATATTCGGATGATACTGTTTTATGAGCTTGTGGCAGGTGACCAGGTGCATCTCCAGGCCATAGATCGTGGATCGCGTCGCATGAAACTGCAGCAGGCCTTTCTTGATGTAAGGCTGAAGCTCCACTCCAATTGACCGCATGTTACGGACAATCTGCTGGGAGGACTCTTCGAACGCAAAATACAGGCAACGCTCTCCACGTTCGCATGCAGCACGGACAAAGTGCATCGCCACGCTGCTCTTCCCTGCTCCCGCCGTGCCGGAAACCAGCACCGTGCTGCCCCGGTAGAAGCCTTCACCACCCAACATGGCATCCAACCCTGGAATGCCCGTGGACACCCGTTTGGTTGAAACGTCGTGATCAAGTCCCATGGAGGTGATCGGAAGAATGCTGATGCCGTCTTCATCGATGAGGAACGGATATTCATTCGTTCCGTGGACGCTGCCGCGGTATTTCACAACGCGCAACCGCCGTGTGGAGACCTGTTCGATTACTCGATGGTCGAGCAAAATGACGCAGTCGGAAACGTATTCTTCCAGTCCTTGACGCGTCAACGACCCCTCGCCGCGCTCGCCGGTGATAACCGCAGTGACACCCTTGGCTTTGAGCCACCGGAATAAGCGCCGCAGTTCGGCCCGAAGGATACCCGCATTGGAAAGGCCGCTGAAGAGCGTTTCGATCGTATCCAGCACCACGCGCTTGGCGCCGATGGAGTCGATGGCATATCCGAGCCGAACGAATAGTCCTTCCAGATCGTAGTCTCCCGTTTCTTCAATCTCGCTGCGTTCGACACGGATGAAATCCAGGACAAGCTTCTCCTCCTGGACAAGAACATCCAGGTCGAAGCCAAGCGAACGAACGTTCTTGGTCAATTCTTCGGAAGTTTCCTCGAAGGCCAGGAAAACCCCAGGCTCATCGTATTGAGTGGCGCCGCGGACGAGGAACTCCATGGCGAGCAGCGTTTTCCCACACCCGGCGCTGCCGCATACCAACGTCGGACGTCCGCGCGGAAATCCCCCTTTGGTGATTTCATCCAGTCCCTGGATTCCGGTCGGCGCTTTTGGCAATGCGCGATGTGCCGAATGCGTGCTGTTGGCAGACTTCATCATTGTTTATAAATTGACGTTTATAAATTGACGTTCTTCTCCGCGCTTGCGTCCTCCGTTGCGGAGATCACTGTTACTTTTGCAGAGGAACCTCTAATTAAATTGTGAGGTTGGAAGGGCTCATAATACCCAAAGGTGGCGACTCATTCACGCCAAAACTTCAGGGACTGTACGCGCTGTCTGGATTTTGAGCAGCCGTTCGGTACAGGAAAGGCCAGCGCGGCGGAGTCTGGAATCATAACTTATTGATTTCCAAGCCGCGAGATAGTTTGGCCTGCTCCGTGCATTTAGATAGTCAAGCCACACGGCGAATTTGATCGAAAGATCGAAAAAGTCGAGTGAGCCTGAAGAGCCATCAAAACTGGAACTTGGTCGATGAAAAATCACCAAACCAGATTAGGTGGCTCTTCATCTATTTACGAGCACTTCGGAATCGGACAGCTCAAGCGAAATTCGCCGCTCTAGGGCCGAATCACGGCGATATCCGCGGCGAGCGCTTTGCCTTCGTCTATATGAACCGTGATGCCGCGGTTTTCATAAATCCGCAGAAACGTCGAATCGATCCAGGTTCCCCGCTCGACGTTCTCCCACGCAAAAACCCGATAATCCCCAGGGCGTAAACCCTGCAGTTGGAATCGTCCAACCGTGTCGGTGGACGTGACCTTATACATATCGGTTCGGTAGATCCGATCTGCAGGGTCGTTGTGAAACACGGTGACCACGGCGCCCACCGACGGTTGGCGTTGCTCGTTCAACACCTGACCTTGCAGCGAACCGGGATTCGCTCCGATGACCACCTCGAGCGGAACATCCGACTGCCGTTCCAGATGCAGCCCCCCATTCAACACGTCCTGGTCGCCAATCTTCATCGACTTCACGTAGACGTTCTGCCACACGGACGGAATATTCGTGGGCGTCGCACCTGCCAGGTTCACGAACATCGGAGCCACGTACACGTGATAGTCTCCCGGCGCGATATTGGTCAACGCCGGCGGATCCGTCAAGCTGGCCGGCATCGCCGGCGCATTTAACAGGGTGGGATTACGCCATAAGGTAACTCTCAAGTTCGAGATGGGAGGAAGACTCGACGGGGGAGTGCCGTCGAACGTCATCGTAATCGGGGTATCGATTCCGGAACTGATGGGCAGCGACACCGCATCTACGTCGCCGTTCTTCACTTCGACATTCGATCGAATTGTCATGCCGCTCTGGTACACATAAGCGACATAGGATCCGGCAATCACTTTCTGAAAATCGAATTTTCCTTCCATGTCCGCGCTCACACCATAGACCGTGCCGTTGGGACTTGTCGGGGTCAAGGCCACCCGGATTTGCGGCCCACCTCGTCCACCACCGCCCGGTGCCGGCACAGGAACCGGTGGCACGGCGCCACCGCGTGGAGCGGCAGGCTCCGGCAGGTTACTGACCAGACCTCGCACATGGAACGCGCGCACGGGCGTGACGTTGATGTCCGCGCCGCGATATTCCTCTCCCTGTTTGAGTTCGACGGCCACCGCCTTATTGCTGTCGATGGTCGAGGGGAAATATATCGGCGTGTAGACTTCGTTTTCAGCAAGACCGTTTCCGAGCGGCCTGCTGGTAACCGGCCGCGAGACCGAGCGCGTGCCATTGGCGAGTCCGAGCGCAGCATCAGGATCGATGACCAGTTGAGTCGCCGCTGCCGTGGGTGCGTAATCCACATACGTTGCACTGATATAGTACCGGCCCGGCATCAGCCAGATCAGCCGGTACTCCCCGAGATCATTCGCAACAACTTCCTGGACGGCGCGCAACTGGCGCTGATTCTCCTGTATCCACGGCTTCATCGCGCGAACCCGCGCGCCCGCGAGAGGAAGACCATCGCGATTCGTGATGCGGCCAGCGATAACGCCGCCTGGAGTCATCACCAGTTGCACGTCTCGCAGCTTCACGCCCGGGAGGATCGCGATCACCTGGCCCGGACCGTCGACCCAACGCTGCCCGTACTCTGCCGGCCAGTGACCATCGCGTCGTGCGAACAATCGATAGTTGCCAGGCACGACGTTGGGGAAATAGAAACGTCCGTCGGATTCGGTCGTCGTGGAAAGCGTTCCCGTTCCGTTGACCGGAAGAAGCTCAACGACTGCTTTCGAAAGCGTCTCACTGGTGCCAAAGCGAACGACGGTCCCTTCCATGCCGGCATCCGCGGGGAGTTGGGGAGCCTGGGATTGCCGGGCCGTTCCGGTTACGAGAAGTGTAAGAAAGAGAATTCCGAAAATCTTCTTCATGGCCGCCGCCCTTTCGGGATCGTCTGCAAATCCATCGTGGATGGATTGCCGTCGCGAATCTCGACAGCGACACCGCGACCTTCGAGTGGCCGGATGAAATCCGGATTCTGCCAGGCGTCGAGCGCGACTTCTTCGAACGCGAACGCCTTGTACGAACCTGAGGGAACGCCCTGGATGCGAAATCTCCCGGAAACGTCCGTCGTGGCCGTTCGGTACAAATCCATGCGCTGGCGCAGCGTGCCATCCGGAACCAGGGCAATGGTCACGTTCGCCGCTGGCTCCCGTCGTTCATTCATTGCCGATCCATCGAAGCGGCCGCCACTACCGACCACCACTTCGAGCTCGCCCGGCGAGACACCGCCCGAAACACGGACTCGCTCTGTCAGCGCATTGGTCGTGCCGAGACGGATGGACTTCACGTACATGTTCTGCAATTGCTGCGGAATGTTGGGAACGCCCCATTGAAATGGCGCGAGAAGGGGCGTCACATAGACGCGATACTCCCCCGGCCCGACATTTGCGATATTGAATGTGCCTTCGGGCTGCACCATACCGCGCAACTGAGACGCTGGAAGTCCGACAATATCGGGGTCGCGCACCAGACTGATTCCAAGTCCTCGCTGAGCATTCGCCGACGTCACGCCTTCGATCACAATCCGCCCTGGAATCGCCACACCCTGGACAAGGTTCAGTTGCACGTTCTCGAGGGAAGATCCGCCGACCTCGATAACCTGATTGGCAGTGAGAGGAATGGGGGGAGCCTGCTGTTGCCCGCCAGCCTGGCCGCCTCCCGCAGCCGGTGGTGGTGCACCCGCCGGAGGCGCCGCAGGATTCGGCATCGACATATTACCGAGGAGCAGATAGCTGCCTGGAACGACTCCGGCGATATCGAAGTTCCCTTTTTGATCGACGGTTGCAGTCGGCATGATCACTGTCGCGGTCCACTCTCTGGGGGAGAGACGCAATTGAGCGCCAGCCGCGGGTTCGCCCGTTACCGAGTTTTTTGCCGTTCCGCGAATGTGATACGAACGAACCCTTCCTGACGAAAGGACAATGTCGATCCCGCTAGTCGTATTGCCCGGCTGCACTTCAACGGGCAGTGCGCGCTGCGAATCGAGTTCGCTTGGGTAGTAGACGGTGACGTAGGTTTCTTCCGTCATGTCTCCATTGTACGCAATCCGCGGATAGATCACCGGGGTGATGACATCCTCGCGGTGACCGCCGGCTCCGGGCTGCGGCTGCACGGAAACGACGCTTCGGCCGCGCGTGTTCTCGGGAACCACGGCGATGTAATAAGGTCCAGGGGGAAGCCAGAAGAATCGATATTCTCCGCGGTCATCGGTCTGCGCAACCTGAAGGATGTAGAGCCGGCGCTGCCCTTCCTGGCTGAACGATTCCATGACCTGCACGCGGGCGTGCGCCATGTACTCGCCGTCGCCATCGCGCACGCGTCCGGCAATGCCGCCGGTGGGCGCCATCTCGAGCCGGATGTCGGGGACTTTCTGTCCATCAGCGATGGGAATGGTGGCGCCTCGGCCGAGGATACCGCGCTGCATGTATTCGGCAGGGGTATAGGCGCCACCGGCAACCGTCGCGACGATGCACCAGCCGCCGGCATGGAGATTTTGGAATGTGAATTTTCCGCTCGAATCCGTTGTGGCAGTAACAACTTCAGGTGGATTTGAAAAGTTGTTGCAGTCGATGCGCCGCAATTCCACGGAAGCGTTTGCAATGGCCTGCCCGGAACCCAATGCGACCACAGTCCCCGCGAGCGACGCCGTTCCCGGCGGAAGCTGCGGACGCGGCGGCGGAACCGCTTGCGCTCCCTGGGGCCCCTGTGCTCCGGGCGGACCTGCTCGTCCTCCCTGAGCCACGGCCATCCCCACGAGAGCCAGGAGGGTCAAGCCAATCGAGAATTGTTTCGTCATGGAATTTGCTACGGACTTTAAAGGAATTGGCTGCCGCTGTAAAGAATTGGTGTGAGTTTTTTAGCCGCGTTGATGACGTGGTCGAGCGCCGAGAAGGCGTGGTACGATTCGGGCCGTGACACTGCTCTTCGCACTTCTGGCGTTCCTGATTCCGCAAAGCCAGCGCCCCGTGATCCTCGCCGTCGGCGACAGCATGACTGCGGGTTACGGCGTTGAAGCCGGACAGTCTTATCCTGCCCAGTTGGAAAAGGAACTAATCGCACGTGGATTCAACTATCGCGTGGCCAATCAGGGAGTCACGGGAAGCACGTCGACCCAGGCGTTGAGCAACTTTACGCGCGGCCTTGCGCTTTCGCCGGCTATCGTCATCATCCAACTCGGTGGAAATGATCTGGCTGCCGGCATCCCGCGAGACGTCTCCCGCGAAAACATCCGGACGATGATCAAGCGCCTTAAGCCCGGACATGCCCGCGTTTTTTTGGCCGGCGGACGGTTTCCCTATCTGGATGAAGTGGCGAAATCCGAAGGGGCCACGGTGATTCCCTTCCTTGAAGGCGTGGAAGGACACGCAAACCTGCTGATCAGCGACGGGCACCATCCCAACGGCGAAGGCTACGCCATTGTCGTTCGGAACATCCTCAGGGTGATACAGCCGGCGCTTTGACTTTTTCAAGACTGAACGATCACGACACGAAAGCCGATGTGATCGTAACGTTGTTCCGGCGGGAATCGCAGGCGAAACGCTGAACGACAGGCCCACCCGTCGTCGTTCCAGCACCCGCCACGGCGGCGCCAGCAGGATGCCGCCTGCTACAGCTCCGACGTTCATCATTATGCCCGCTCCGCGAGAACTCGCAAAATTCTGCCCTCCCGCCCGGGAAGCCTAAATAAGAAACACCATCGAGACTCCGCAGCTCCAAGCAGGCTTCGATCTTGACGGGCAGACTGTGACACCTTCGAAACTGTATGAGTGTCCTGAGAATCGGCGCGCAGAATCGATAGGATGCCTTCGAACGGAGGTTGCGTATGCCGACAGTTTGCCAGATTGAGGTTCTTGCGGAAGGCGACCCCATGGACATGGGCCTGCAGCAAGGGGCGAGGTTGAGGAACAAGATCAAATCGACGGCGCAGGTTATCGAACAACTTTATGGCTTCCGCACGTTGCAGCCGGCGTGGATGCCCTACTCCCTGTATCGCCGAATCGCTGAACGAAAAGCCAGACGATTCCTTGAAGCCCCGCTCAAGCGCGACTTCGCTGACGGCTATCAGCGACTGACAGGAATCAGCAAGGGGTCTGGGGTCTCTCTGAATATGCTTCATCTCATACATGCGCTGGAGCCAATGCTGGCCGACATCCGAAGGTGCACTGTTGTTCCCGCGTTCGGCGCCTGCTCTGCAGTCGCTGTTCGTGGACGCCGCTCCGCAACGGGCGAACCAATGATCGCGCGAAACTTCGATTACCTTCCTGTAGTGCAGCCTCTCTACACGATGCGGGAGAGTCGGCCGCGGACGGGATTCCGCTCACTCGATTTCACGATCGCTCCTTTTGCCGGCGCTGTTGATGGCATGAACGAAAAGGGTTTGTGCATCACCTATGACTACGCTTATACCGCTGATTTTTCTGGTACCGGAACGGCGCCGATCTCGGTCCTGATCAGCGAGGCGCTTCAGCGTTGCGCAACAGTCGCCGAGGCGGCGGAGTGGATCTCCTCGCGGCCGCGGTGGGGTGGAGGACTTCTGATGCTGGCGGACCCTTCGGGCGATATCGCGTCGCTGGAGCTATCCAACACGCGAAGCGAGCTTCGGCGGCCGTGCGGTGACTCCGACGTGTTGTTTCATACGAACTCGTTTTTCGCACCAGCAATGAAGGAGGTCGAGATGGCCGAGGGCGCCCGATACACCGACCTCGCGCCACCTCCGTTGCGGGGGCGGCGTATCCATGAGTCAGCCGACGTGAGAAATCGTCGCCTCGCCCACTTGCTCGAGGGATCTGAGCCGTTGGATGCGGCAGCCCTGGGGCGCGTCATGGCGGATCACGAAACCGGAGGCAAGCCAGGCGACACGAGCATTTGCAAGCACAGCGATTACTGGAACACGACAGCGTCCCTGCAACTGTTTCCCGCTTCGCGCCGCATGCACGTCGCTTTCGATTCAGCGTGCCGGGCGAAATACGAGGAGTTTGGTCTTTAATCGTCTCTAGTCGGCGGCGGAATCGATCCGGTTCGAAATGTCCGTTGCCGCTTCAGCGGACATCAAACGATAGGGCACAACCTTTCGCGCCCGGATTCGATGACGCGCCACGGAGTCGCAAAAGACAAGATCGAAACGGGCAAGACTTCGGCGCGGTTGTCCGTCCAGAAGTTGCTCCTCGAGCGCATGCTGGTTTCCGAGCACAGGCGCAAGCAAGGCGCGCGCGCTCCACAGGAATTGCTCACTGACGGACACAATGCCGATAAGCGAAGGCTCCTTCAGTTGGCGAACGAGATCGAAATGGGTTTCAACCTGCGTCGGTCTCAAGGATAGAAAAGGATGGCCGCTCGGAAGCAGCGAGACGACCTGCTTCGCACGTCCCGGCAGACTGACAACGAGCGCCCCTATCAACCGCCCTTGATTCTCAGTCAGCGAGTCCGGTGCGATCGCCTCGACCGTCAGATTCAACATCTCCGACAATTCCTGTCGAACAATCTGCCGAAGTCCGGGTTCGTCTTCGATCACGAGAACGTGATCCGGCGGCTGGATCAGCAGTCGTTCGCGGACCCGCTTCCGCAGATCCTGGAGAGTATGGCCGCGCTGCAGCGCCGTCCGAATAGTGGCATCAATCAGCTCTTCGAGATCTTCCCTGGACCCCAGCGGTTCATCGAGGGCCCGCACGAGCATCCTCGCGCCCTGCTGCCGCTTAACCCAGTGTCGGCGGACCAGATCCTTGTACGCCTCGCTGACCGTGTTGGCATTGATCTTGTATCGCAGAGCCAATTCGCGAACGCTCGGCAAAGAATCGCCGGCCTTGAGTTTGCCGGTGGCGATCAGAAAAACGATCTGCTCGGAAAGCTGCTTGCGGATTGGAACAGCGGCGTTTTTCCGGATGTGGAAGAGCATTGAATTCTGGCGGATTCTACTCGAATTATGCCAAAGGGCGAAGCTAACGCCAGCGCAGGATTCCAAGAAGGTTCGAGTAGTCATCCGTCCACGGGGCGAATCCGTCCGGGCGCAACACAGAAACCCAATTCCACTTTTCTTCGAGCGAAGCGATGCTGTCGGCATTCAGCGCCGCGACAATGTAGGTGGAACGAGCCTTGCCGCTCGCACTGTCGTCGTCATCGCTCCGTACAAGGGACGGCAATTTCGCGTCGGTCACGAGAGCGGAAACGAGTTCCTGAATCTTCAGGTAGCGGTTCGAGACGTGGATAAGGATCGCGCCGTTTGGCTTGAGTTTCGTCTGATAGATTGCAAGCGCTTCGCGCGAAATAAGGTGAGCAGGAATCGAATCGGAATTGAAAGCGTCAAGGACCAGCAGATCGAATTCATGATCAGGAGAGCGCTGAAGCGATCGACGCCCGTCGCCGATTACTACATCACAGCGGTCGTCACAGCGCGGCAAGTACGTGAAGAACCGGCGCGCAATGAACTCGACCTGGGGATCGATTTCGAAGAATGTGATGTGCCGATTGGGTCGCGCGTACGCCGCAATGGTTCCCGAACCCAGACCTACCACGCCGATGTGCTGGCTGGGCCGATCCTGCATCATCTCCATGACATTCCCGAGCGGGCCGTCGGGGAAATAATACGACAGAGGCTTCCCAGTTCGCGCGGGGTCAAGTCCTTCGAGGCCGTGCATGGTGTCGCCGTGGAGGAGCTTTCGCGCGTTGTCATCCGCATCGAAGATCACCTTCTTCACGCCGAAGAAATCGCGCGCGACGTACAGCCGCGTTCCCCTTTCAAATGAGGGCGCCACGAAAAGCGCATAAGTAACGATGAGCGTTGCGAGGCCACCGGCAAACAGCCACCGGCTGCGACGAAAGACGAACACAATCACCACGAGCGCAAGATTCCCAAGTACGGGGCCCACGTATTCTTGTTTGATTTCGAAACCCATCCACCGGGTGAGCAGCCAGAGAGGAAACATTGCCAGTAACAGAAGACACGGGTAGAGCCAGTCCCAGTGCGTGCGACGCGTGTCCTGCCGCGTTCTAAAGAAGGCGAGTGCTGCCGCCAGCAGAGGGTATTCGAGAACCGTACTGAAAAACATCGGAGCCAGAACCGCGGCAAAGAGTCCTCCAAGGACGCCGCCGATGGCGATCCACGCGTAGTACTCCGTTAGGCGTGCCGGTTGCGGCCGGCTCTCCGCCAGTGCCGCATGACAAAGAAGCGCGCCGACAAACAGCAAGACGAGATGCGCCGCGAGCAGGCCCAAATAAAGAGTCGTCTTCATAACGGGTCCGGCGGCGAATATTGGGAAGAGCAGCACGAGTAAGTACGGCGCAACCCGAGAGATCCCTTTCGCAGAAACACGCATGCGTCTTGCGAAGGCAAGGATGAACGTCACGAGATACACGGCCAGCGGCAGGGTCCAGAGAAACGGCACTGAGGCGAGATTAACCTGAACGTGTGTTGTCACCGCGAGCATGAGGGCTGAGGGTACGAAGGATGATGCAACCCAGAAAGCCCGCCTCTGCGCCGTTGGTGCGAGTATCTCTTCAGTCGCTGCGGGCTGCATCGGCGCCACCCGGAACCGGCTCGCGAGCAGGAGAAAAAGAAGCAACAGGAGGCCGTAGCCCACGGTCCACCATCCACTTTGAATCGCAACGCCGAAGGCCGGCTCGAAGACGAAGGGATACAGCATCAATGCCAGCAAACTTCCCACATTGCTTGCCGCGTACAGAAAGTAAGGGTCTCGCGCGGCAGGATCCTGAGTGCGAGCAAACCAGCTCTGGAGAAGCGGAGCCGTTGTCGAGATCACGAAGAATGGAACCGCGACGTAGCGAACCAGTTGGAGTAATTGCCATACCGCGGGATCCGCTCCGGCCTCCGGCAGGGCGCCGCTTCCAAAACGAATCGGAAGGAAGAGAAAGGCCGTCGTCATCAAGACGAGATGCACGAAAATTTGATTCCGCAGATTCGATAGTTTGCCGAGCACGTGCGCGTAGAGGTAGCCGGCGAGCAACATGGTCTGGAAGAAAAGCACACAGGTCGTCCAGACCGACGCCGCGCCGCCGAGCAGCGGCAGCACCAGCTTCCCGACCATGGGCTGACAGCAGAAAAGCAGAAACGCGCTGAGGAAAAGAGTCAGGGCGAGGAGGCGCGTCAGTTTCACGCGGGGACTTGTATCATTTTCCCCGAAAATGAAAAATGACAATTGAACATTGAACGATGAACAAGCATTTCTCTGTGCGACCCAGAGGGAAAGGGTGCTTGTTCATCGTTCAATGTTCAATTGTCATTTTTCATTTTGGGGGAGCACATCACGCCAGCGGGCGAAGCTGGCGGTAGACCTCCTGGACCTGTTGACGGGTTGTTCCCGGATCTTCGGAATTATCGATAACGAAGTCGGCGACCTTCATCTTCTCTTCCAGGGGCATCTGGGACGCGATGCGCGACTCGATTTGCTGGGGCGTCAATCCGGATCTCTCGCGAAGCCTCTTCCGCTGCACCTCGGGATCACATTTCACAACGATAATCTTGTCGTAGTTCTTGTGGTTGCCCACTTCGATGATGAGCGCGGCCTCGACGATACCGATCGAGTGGGGGTCCTCAGTCGCGATCCTGGTCAGCCAGTCCGCCTGCCGCTGATTGATCGCAGGGTGGACCAGATCGTTGAGATGCTGTCGAAGTTCGGGGTTCTTGAACACAAGCTCGCCGAGAACACGACGGTCGATGCTGCCGTCGAATGCCACGACCGAAGGTCCGAACTTGGCGGCAACCGCCTGGTTCACGGGATTGCCGGCCGCAAAGAGCTTACGAGTGATCAGGTCGGAGTCGATAACGCGGCAGCCAAGTTCGCCGAACATACGACCCACCGTGCTTTTTCCTGCTGCGATTCCACCAGTAAGTCCAATTTTTAGCATCAGATCTACCGGCGCATCCGGGCGGCCGCGAGAGTGTTTTTCATGAGCGTGGCGATCGTCATGGGGCCGACGCCGCCGGGAACCGGCGTCAGCATGGAGGCCACTTCCTTCACTCCGCGTTCGTCCACGTCGCCGGCCCACACGTAGCCGCGCTTTTCGAAATCATTCCAGCGCGTTTCATCTCTACCGAACAGGCGTTCGACCGTAGCGCGATCGGAAACTTTGTTGGTGCCGACATCCATCACAACAGCGCCTGGCTTCACCATGTCGGCCGTGACAAGCGCGGTTCGCCCGATCGCCGCGACGATTACATCGGCCTGACGCACCACGTCGGCGAGATTTCGGGTTTTTGAATGGCAGATTGTCACCGTGGCATTCGCATGCAACAGCAATATGGCCTGCGGCTTGCCTACGTCATCGCTGCGTCCCAGCACCACCGCGTGCTTCCCTTCGAGATTCACGCCAGAGCGTTTGAGCAACGTCATCACGCCGAATGGCGTGCAGGCCACGAGCGCTTCATGACCGAGCAGCAGTGACCCCAGATTGGAGGAATGAAAGCCGTCGACATCCTTCTTCGGGTCCACACTCTCGAGCACCGCGTGCTTGTCGACATGTTTGGGCAGCGGAAGCTGAATCAGAATGCCGTCGATAGCGTCGTCTTCATTGAGCTGTCGCACCTGATCTATGAGTTCCGGGGTCTGAATGGAGCCGGGCAGAGTGAGCTTCCGGCTATGGATTCCCAGTTTTTCGCAGGTGCGGGCCTTCATGTTCACGTAGGCTGAGGAAGCGGCGTCCTCCCCGACGAGGATTACCGAGAGACCGGGCCGGATGCCCCGTCCTTTCAGTTCCTGCACTTCCATGGCAACTTCCGCCTGAAGTTCTCCCGCGATCCTGGTTCCGTCAATAAAAGTAGCTGTCATATTCTTTTATAAGGGTCTCGATCATCATACACTGACTGCGCATGCTCGTCGCGTTGGTCCTCCTGCTTACGATCACGGAAACGCCCTTCCAGTCCAGCGTGGATCAAGCGTTGGGCCTGGCGCAGAACCGCGATTGGAAAGGGGCGATGGCTGTCCTTGACCGGGCGTGGACGGACGATCCAGCCGCATTCGACGCCAATAACCTTCATTACCTCCGTGGGCGAATCGCGGAGGAACAGAAGGATTGGGGCCGTGCAGCCGAAGAATTCGGCCAGATCGGCCCGAAGAATCCTCTCCGCGCTCTTGCGGCATGGCACGGCGCGAATGCAGCAATGCGGCTCGGCGCCGCCGACCGGGCGGCGCAGCTTGTGGATGAACTGCCGCCGGACTTCCCTTCCGAACTGAGGATTCGACTGGCCCATGACGCTCCGCCCGCACTGGCCCTGAAGATCGTGAACACCATGACAGCGCGCGACGCTCGACTCCAGCGCGCGTTGATTGTCGGCGATACGCCGGCACTCTGGGCATTGCTCCGGGAGAGCAACGCCGACGATGCCGCGCTCGAAAGCGCCCGCCGTCTGCAGGCCGTCGCGTCAGATTCCCGCGAGTGGAAGGACCTGGGGGCAGCGTTTGTGGCGCAGCGCCAGTTCGGCCCGGCGGTGGTGGCCTACCAACACCTGAGCCTCGACCCCGAGTTTGCCGCCGAAGCACAATACCAACTCGCGCGTATCCGATTCCTGACTCAGGACTATGCCGGAGCGCTCGAACGCTATCGCGCCGTCGCCGTAGCATTTCCGGGAACCGACTGGGAGAAAGACGCTGAATACCAGGTCGGCAACTCATTGTGGCGCTTGCGCCAGTACAAAGAAGCCGAGCAGGCCTACGTCGATTATATCGATCGCTACAAGAGCAAGGGAGCCCCGGAAAGCGCGATCCGTGACCTCGTCGATATCCATCGCTCGCTCGGGGAGAATGCCAAGGCCATTGCCCTGATCGACCGTACGCTCGCGGAACGCGTCACAACGGCGACGCGACAGGTTCTCATCTTCACGAAGGCGAAGATCCTTTACGGTCAGCAGAAATTTCCCGCCGCCCTGCAGTTGATCCGGCAATTGAAAGGAACGCGGCTACAATCCACGGCGGGGGGAACCTCCGCGGACGAGGTCGCGTACTTCGAAGCGCTCTGTCTTGAAAGGATCGGCCAAAAGACTGCGGCAAAGGCGGCGTGGCTGAAACTGGCCGGCGATCCGAATACCTATTACGGCCAACGGGCAGCGGAAAAAGCCGGGATCTCTCCATCGCGTTTTTCTTCGAACAACGGGATTGTGTGCGCAAACAGCCCGGACCCCGTACTGGAACAGATAAAAACGCGATTGGCGCAGAGGCGGCGCGAACCGCAGGCCGGTATCGCCGCTTCGACATCAACCGATGCGGTTACCGAACTGGTATTTCTGCAACTGTGGGACGAAGCTTCCCTGTGGCTCGATCGGACGCGCAGGCCGGATCCCGCGCTTGCCGCCGACGTCAGCTACGCCAGTGGACATTACAACCGGGCGATTCTCTATGCGGACCGGCTCGGGCCGGCGGCCGCCGCCAATCCGGACACCCAGTCGCTTGTTTATCCTCCTGCGTTTCGCGCTTCCATCTGCCGCGCAGCGCTGCGGTTCGGCGTCGATCCGTTATGGCTTCACGCGATCATCTGGCAGGAAAGCAAATATGATCCGGCAGCGCAGTCCGGGGCCGCAGCCCGCGGGCTGATGCAGTTCATTCCCGACACTGCCGAAGAGATTGCCAAGAACGCCGGCATCGCCAACCTCACTCTCGATCGCCTCTACGATGCGGATACGAGCATTCAACTCGGCGCTTACTACTGGTCCACACTGATGGCCGAGTTCAAAAGTCCGGAGCTGGCCCTCGCCGCCTATAACGGCGGACCTGACAATGTTCGCCGATGGCAGGACAAGTGGCCCGACAGTGACGGAGAGTTCTTCGTCTCCGATATCGGATTCACGGAAACGAAACGGTACGTTCAGGCTGTCTTTAGCGCGCGCGCGGCCTACGGGAGGCTCAACTGAAAAAGGAAAGCGTCTTTTTCGGGATTGCCTTCGCCATCATCGCAGTCCTCGGAGTTGCCATTGTCCTGCCATTCATCACCTACATCGTTCTGGCGGGAATCCTCACGTATACGCTGTTTCCGGTTTACCGCTTCATCCTTCAGAAGACCAAACGGCCACAACTGAGTTCGGGGCTCGCGATTCTGCTCGCGCTGGTCGTCATGATTCTGCCGACCATCTACCTGGTGTCCGAGCTCGTGTCTCAGGTTTCCGGGGCGTACAGCTCGTTTCAGGCGGACAGCCTGAATCAGGTCGGCGACTACGTGAACCGGATCACCAACGGAAGGGTAGACCTGAACGAGGAGATCACGCCCACGCTGGATCAAATACGGAAATCGATCGTGGGACTCGCACCCAACATTCTCGGATCGATCTCGGAGTTCCTGCTGGGCATGTTCATCATGTTTTTCGTCATGTTCTACGGCTTCCGCGAAGGCCACGGATTCATGGCCTATCTCAAGGACCTCCTGCCGCTCGAAGCCGAGCTGAAGGACTCCTTGTTTTATGAATTGAAGACGGTGACGCAGGCCGTGCTGTACGGACAGGTGCTCACGGCGGTGATCCAGGGGGGCCTCGGCACTCTGGGACTCCTGGTATTCGGCGTCAAGAACTGGTTGTTCTGGGGAGCACTCATGATCATCACGGCGCTTCTGCCAGTGCTGGGTACACCTCTCATCTGGGTCCCTGCGGCAGTGGGGCTGATCTTGGACGGCGAAACGACTCGTGGCGTGGCGCTCCTGGTCTACGGCGCCACGATCGTGATGAACATCGATAACTTCCTGAAGCCGAAGTTGGTCAGCGGCCGGACGAAAGTGCATCCGGTGCTGATCCTGATCGGGGTCCTGGGAGGCTTGAGCGTGTTCGGGTTTATTGGAATGCTTGTCGGACCGCTGATTCTGGCCATGCTCGTCGCGCTGATCAAGTTTTACGAGCAGCACTACATGCAGCGGGCCAAGCCGCGGGCGTCGTGAGGGGATTTTAGCCACGGACTACACGGACGTAGCCACGATGAATTCGGGGCCGTGCGGCTCGAACCCGGGCTAATTCAGGGACGGTCACTAAATTCAAGGCATGAATTCGGGGCCGTGCTACTCGAACCCCGATCTCTTGTAGTTCAGGCATGAATTCGGGGCCGTGCTACTCGAACCCCGATCTCTTGTAGTTCAGAGATCGGGGTTCGAGTAGCACGGCCCCGAATTCATGCCTTGCACGGCCCCGAATTCATGCCTTCCGTGGAGTCCGTGGCTAAATTGTCTTATCTTCGGGACACCACGTGGCTTTCTGAAAGTGCGCCGGGCCTTCCCGTAGGTAGAGAACTTCCAGCGCTGCATCCATCCAGCGGGAATGCGGCGCGGTCTGGATTTCCTGTCGCGAGAAATATCGTACGTCCAGAATCTCGACGCCGTCTGGGCGCAGTTCTCCGCCGATAATCCGTCCCCTGAAGACCGTCGCCACGTAGGAGGCGTGATCGCCATTCGCGTAGTCGACCAGAAGTTCTTTCCCGCCATAAACGCCGAGAACACTCGTCAACTCGACGAGCAGACCAGTCTCTTCCCAGGTCTCCCGAACCGCGCCATCGGAGGGCGTCTCCGCGGGCTCGATCAAACCGCCGGGCAAGACCCAGATCTGCTTGTCCGCATGCAAACCCATGAGGACACGGCCGGCCTCGTCATGAATTGCAACGGCGGCCGAAGGTAGGAGGAGAAGATCGTGTCCAACTTTTTCGCGAAGGTGTTTGAGATAACCTGAGAGAGGCATGGTGAGATTGTAGCGGGGAATCGTAGTTACGATGACGTGTTCGGGCGAGCGTCCCCTCCTCTTGAGGAGGGGTGGCCGAGCACAGCGAGCCGGGGTGGTCAGGCTTCGAATAAGGTTTCAGCACGCCTGACCACCCCGGCCTTCGGCCACCCCTCCTCAAGAGGAGGGGACGCTCGCCCGAACACATTCCTCGCGGGCGCTCAGTCCTTCAGCCAGCCATCGAAAAGATTGATGACGCGGTTGCCGTAGGCCGCATTGGCTTCGGAGTGGGTCACCTGGACTATGGTCGTCCCCTCGTCGTTCAAACGTTTGAACAGTTCCATGATCTCTTTTGCGTGGGTCGAATGCAGATTCCCGGTCGGCTCATCGGCCAGGATCAGCTTCGGCTTCGCAATCACCGCGCGCGCTACGGCCACGAGTTGCTGCTGGCCGCCGGAAAGCTGCGCCGGATAGAGGTCCTTCTTGCCGACAATATGAAACCGGTCGAGAGTGTCCGCCACCAGGGATTGCCGCTCGCTTTTACGAACGTTGCGGTATGACAGTGGAATGTCGAGGTTCTCCGCAACGGTAAGATCGTCCAGCAGATGGTATTGCTGGAAAACAAATCCGACGTAGCGTTTGTTGACCTCCATTCGATCCCGCGGTTTCAGTTTATGAATTGGCTCGCTCAGGAAGTTATACTCGCCGGTCCAGGCGGCATCGAGCATCCCGAGAATGCTCAGCAATGTGGACTTTCCGGCTCCGGAGGGCCCCATGATAGTGACGAATTCGCCTTCTTTGATGTTCAATGTGATGCGCCGCAGGACAAACGTCCGCATCGCACGCGCTTCGTACGCCTTCTCGATGTTCAGGAGTTCGATCATAGGGCAGTACTGTAGCAGGACGCCTGCCACGAGTAATTACCCTCAACTTTCTGAAAGAAGAGGATCCTTTTGCGGAAAAGATGGGCGGAACCGAGAATCCTGGTCCCATAACCGAACACGGTACGAAAGGACGCAGGGCGACACGACTCTTAAGTCTTTGACCTGAAAGGTATATCGTAGCCCTGACATTGGCATTTCGCTCGCTCAAGCAGACTTGGAGGAAGCATGGATAAGCCCAGGTTTGGAGTTGCACGCAGTAAAAAAATCCGGCGCATTCTCTTCCTCATTGCCTTTCTTCTAGTGGCGTCGGCCGCAACCTATGGACTCTCGAAACTACGGCCCGCAGCCCGATCCGTAGAGCGGGCGACGTTATGGCCCGACAAAGTGAAGCGCGGTCCCATGCTTCGCGATATCCATGGCACCGGCACGCTCGTGCCGGAAGATTTCCGTTGGATTCCGACGTTCCGCGATGGCCTCGTCGAAAAAATCAATGTCCGCATCGGCGATACCGTCAGCCCGAATACCATTCTTGCCGAGCTCAGCAATCCGGACTTGATTCAAACCGTGGACGATATTCTGCTTCAAATCCGTGTTGCCGAAGCTGAACTCCTGAACATGCGCGCCACTCACGAGAACAACGCGATCAACCAGCAGATACAGATTGCCACGATGGAGAACACGGCTAAGCGCGCCAAACTGCAGGCGGATCTCGATGACGAAAGCTTCAGGCTGGGTTTGATCGCACAGCTTACCGTGAAGCTCTCACGCATGGACGCCGACAACACCGCATCCCAGGTGGAACGCGAGAAGACCCGCGTGGAGATTAATGCGCGATCGGCGCAGGCGCAGATCGCAGCGCAGGAAGCACGCATCGAGCAGCTTCGCGCCAACTATGAGGTAAAGAAGCGGCAGGTGGAGGAACTGAAGATCCGGGCCGGAGTCTCGGGCGTATTGCAGCAGCTCTCTATCGAAGGCGGACAGCGCATTGCATCCGGAACAGCCGTCGCGAAAGTCGCGGAACCCGGCCATCTGAAAGCTCAACTTAAGATCGCCGAAACGCAAGCGAAAGATCTTCTTCTCGGGCAGGTTGCATCCATTGACACACGCGACGGAATCGTTCCCGGCCGCGTGGTACACATCGATCCGGCCGCCGTCCAGGGAACCGTCACCGTGGACGTTCAGCTGGAAGGCGAGCTGCCCAAGGGAGCACGTCCGGACCAGAATGTTGACGGGACGATAGAGATCGAACGCCTGGACAATGTGATGTTCGTTGGACGTCCGGCCAACGGCCAGCCCGATACCACGATCCAGATGTTCAAAGTTCTTCCAAACGGAGAAGCCGTGCGCACGCGCGTGCGTATCGGGCGTGTTTCGGTAAACTCGATCGAAATTCTTGAAGGTCTTCAAGTCGGCGATGAAGTGATCCTTTCCGACATGTCGGCGTGGGACGCCTACGATCGGCTTCGCCTGAACTAAACAGGAGCGGACGAATGGACGACGCGGTAATCAAACTCGATGGGCTCACGAAGGTGTTTCTGACAGATGAAGTCGAAACCCACGCGCTTTCCGGCATTCATCTCGAGATCAAGCGCGGCGACTATCTCTCAATAAATGGACCTTCCGGCTGCGGGAAGTCCACGCTGCTGTCGATTCTCGGACTGCTGGATTCCCCAAGCGAAGGCGCGTACACGTTGAATGGCCGGCCTGTTCAGGAACTCACGCATCGGGAGCGAGCGCGCGTACGCAATCGCGAGATCGGATTCATCTTCCAGGCGTTCAATCTCATTGGCGACCTGACCGTGTACGAGAACGTCGAGCTTCCGCTCACCTATCGTGGCATGCCTGCCTCGGAGCGAAAACAGCGCGTTCTGGAAGCGCTGGAGAAAGTCGAAATGGCTCACCGCATGAAACACTATCCTTCGCAGCTTTCCGGCGGTCAGCAGCAACGCGTCGCGGTTGCGCGCGCGCTTGGGGGCCAGCCTTCAATCCTGCTCGCCGACGAGCCCACGGGAAATCTCGATTCCCGCAACGGCGAAGCCGTGATGGACCTCCTGCGGGACCTGCATCGCGAAGGCGCAACGATCTGCATGGTGACGCATGACCCCCGATACTCCAGTTACGCGGATCGCACGATCCATCTCTTCGATGGGCGTGTGGTTGAAGAAAACACCACGGGCGCGAACGCCTGAGCACTATCTACCAAGCAAATCGGCGATTGCACTCTCGAAGACGGTCAATGGTTGGGCTCCGACAATGATGTCCTTGGCTTCCACTCTCCCCTGCGTGTCGGTCACACCCAGAACGAACGTCGGCGTCGCCGAGATTTGGAATTCCCGGGCGATCTGCTGATCGCTGCGAATTCGGTCGGTAAGCGGGCCGTCGTTCCCAAGGCACTGCTCAAAGGGCTGCATCTGCAATCCCATCCGCTTCCCGAGATCCAGAATGTTTTCGGCTGTTCTGGGCCGCTTTCCAAACAGTTCGTCATGCATCTCCCAATAGGCGTCCTGCTTTCCGGCACACACGGCCGCGGCCGCGAGCGGTTTTGCGTTGGGATGATTCGGTAGCGGAAAGTTCGCGAAAACGTACCGAATCTTGCCTGTAGAAATGAACCGCTTCCTGAGCTCAGGAAAAACCGTCGTTGCATTGCGGGCGCAATAGGGACATTCGTAATCTGAGAACTCCACTAGAGCCACTCTCGCGTCAGCCGCGCCTTCCACGGGCATCCCGGCAATATCGATAGTTCCAACCGGGGCACCGGAGTTCGAACGATTCGAGACAAGTCTCGGCAATCCTATGCTCAGGACAACCAGAAGGGTCAATGCGATCAAAAGGCGGTTCGCAGTCATCTTGTCATCTTAATTCGGGCGGTCTGGAATCCAGCCACGGATTGCACGGGCAGAAATTAGGGACAGAAATTGGGGACAGAGAGGAATTAGCAGACGTATCCTCAGAGTTTGAAAATTCGCGCTTCTAATTCCTCTCTGTCCCCAATTTCTGTCCCTAATTTCTGCCCCCTAATTTCTGTCCGTGTAGTCCGTGGGCAAATTCCAGAGACCTGCGCGGTCCTGAGTCTCACAATCCCGAAACCGCACACTTCCCCGCCATTTCTCCCGAACAGAGCCCGTAAATCATAGATTCCTAACAACAGGCAGACCTGCGTTGTGGAAATCGACGCGCTAGAACAGACGCATGGTAGATCGAATCCTGGTAGCTGACGATCAGGTGGACGTTTTGGAATCCCTGCGGCTGCTACTGAAAAATGAGGGGTTCGCGATTGAGACGGTCACTTCTCCGCGAGCCGTGCTCGATGCGGTTCAAGCCGGGAAGTACGACGTGCTTCTCCTGGACATGAACTACGCACGCGACACCACATCCGGACACGAAGGGCTGGAACTGCTGTCCCAGATCCACCGGATGAGCGATACGCTTCCGGTCGTCCTCATGACGGCATGGGGCACCGTGGATCTTGCCGTGGAAGCCATGCGTACCGGCGGGTGCGATTTCATCGAGAAACCCTGGAACAATCGCCGGCTTTTGGACACGCTCCGCCGCAACATTCGGGAAGGACGATCGAAGCTTCACGACCTCGAGGAAGCTCACGAGACGCAACAGCGGCTGCTGCCCGCGGAGATGCCGCAGATACCGGGCATCGACATACAGTCCGCCTGGCTGCCGGCGAAGAATGTCGGCGGCGACTACTTTGACGCCTTCAAGCTGGATGACGACAGGCTGGCATTCTGTATCGCCGATGTCGCCGGCAAAGGACTTCCTGCAGCAATCGTGATGTCGAACATTCAGGCCGCCGTGCGGGCTTATGCCACGGGCACGCGATCGCCCGCCGACCTCTGCAAACAGCTCAACCGCGTGATCTTTGAGAACACACAGACGACGCGATTCGTTTCTCTCTTTTACGGCATCTTTGACAATCGAACTCGTTCTCTGCTCTATACAAATGCCGGCCACATTCCGCCGATTCTCGTTCGCAAGGAAGGCGTGCACGACACACTGACTGAAGGCGGCATGGTTCTCGGCCCATTTTCGGATTCGCGCTACCAGGAAGCTGCGGTGACGCTCCATTGCGGAGACCATCTCGTCCTCCTGACAGATGGCATTACCGAAGCGGCAGATGCCGATGGCGAACAGTTCGCCGAAGACGGCCGGATTACGAAACTGCTTACGCAAAATCGCGGATTGACTTCGGCGGAGCTTAGAGACACTCTGCTCGCAGCCGTGACATCCTTTTCTGCGCAGGATCTTCAGGACGATGCAACGTTGATGATCCTTTCGATATTGTGACAATGGCGGTCCCAAAAACGCGCATTCTCATTGCCGACGATCAACAGGACGTTCTCGAAGCTCTGCGCCTTTTGCTGAAGGGTGAGGGATGGGAGGTTCAGTCCGTAACGTCACCCGCTGCCGTCGTCCGCGCTGTTGAGAATCAGGACTTCGATGTGGTCGTCATCGACCTGAACTACTCTCGCGATACAACCTCAGGACGCGAAGGCCTCGATCTGCTCAGCCGGATTCGAGGCATCGACGAAGCCCTTCCCGTCGTCGTC
>Ga0134121_10000991_pt1 | contig 28423 bp, 22 predicted proteins | sample KB301_FD_96463 | JGI IMG/M metagenome (GOLD analysis project Ga0134121, IMG submission 96463) | Terrestrial soil microbial communities without Nitrogen fertilizer from Kellogg Biological Station, Michigan, USA - KB3-0-1 | ecosystem: Environmental > Terrestrial > Soil > Unclassified ... | reverse complement strand
GACGGCCAGGGATCGCTGCTCGATCACTCGATCTTCATGTACGGATCGAACATGAGCAACAGCGATCGGCATGACAACTACCCGGAGCCGAACATCGTGGTCGGTGGCGGCAACGGCAAGATGAAGCTCGGCGGCCAGCATCTCGTGCTGCCGGAGCGCACCCCGATCGCGAATCTTCACCTGACGCTGCTTCAGAAGATCGGTGTAGAGCGCGACAAGTTCGGCGACAGCACCGGCACGATCGCGGAGATATAGGGTGCGAAGAACTGGCATGAACCGCCAAGACGCCAAGGTCGCCAAGAGGAAGATGCAGGGATCCTTGCCCCTTTGCGCTCTTGGCGTCTTGGCGGTTCATGCCAGTTTTTCGCACACAGAATCGGAGGCTGATTTTGGATCGCAGATGGTTTTTTAAAAGCACTGCCGCTGCCGCGTTCACCATGTGGACTTCCTCCCGCGTTCTCAACGCGCAACAATCATCTGACGGTGTCCGCCGCCTGACGGACAAGATAACGGTGGTGGATGGAGGCGGAAGCAATGTGCTGGCGTGTTCCACCGGTGAAGGACTGGTGCTGGTGGACGGCGGCGCTCCGAAGTCGGGCGACAGAGTCATGGCGGCGCTTGGGTCGAACGCCAGAGTGCAAACGCTTTTCAATACCCACCATCACGCCGATCAGACCGGCAACAATGAAATGTTCTCGGCGGCGGGGGCGAAAATCATCGCGCACAAGCGCACCCTGGAGTGGATGTCGTCCGACCACTGGGTTCCGGCAGAAGAGCGCTATGAACTGGCCCGCCCGAAAGCCGCCCGCCCCACCGAGACGTTTCTGACCACCGGTTCCCTGAAAACGGGCGGCGAGCAGATCGACTACGGCTATCTGACCCTGGCCCACACGAACGGTGACATTTACGTCTTCTTTAAGAATTCGAATGTTCTTGCGGTCGGCGACGTCGCCTCGCCGTTGCGCGATCCGGCGCTCGATTATTTAACCGGAGCGTGGATCGGAGGCCGCGTGGATGCGATGGATCTCCTCTTAAAGCTCGCGAATGAACAAACGCGAATCGTGCCCGCGTACGGGCCTGCAATGTCGAAAGCGGAATTCAAGGCGGAGAGGGACATGATGGAAGAGGTTCGGGACCGCCTGTTTAAACAGGTTCGCGAGGGCGATGGTCCCAGGGACATGCTGGAGGCAGGTGTTCTGAAAGGCCTCGCCCGAACATGGAAAGATCCATACAAGTTCCTCTATGACGCGGCCAAGGGTTTGTGGGCGCATCACGACAAGTTGGGACCCAATGTCGTTTAAAAGTTTAATTCTCGCCGTTGCCCTTGTGACCGCTGCCGTTGCACCGGGCTTCGCTCAAGCTCAAAAGAGTTCTCTCGCCGATCTCATTCAAGCCGGAGACCGCAGGGCCGCACTCGATAGGATTCGCACCGGAGCGGACGTGAATGAAGCGCAACCCGACGGCACCCGCTCGATTCACTGGGCGGTCTACAAGGTGGACTATGAGTTGATCGAGGCTTTGATCGCGAAGAAGGCGAAAGTGGACGTCATCAATGAGTTCGGTTCCGCTCCGCTCGCCGAGGCTGTCAAGCTGGCCGATGCCCGCATGGTAAAGATGCTGTTGGATGCGGGAGCGGGAGTCGAGGCCGCGAATGAGGACGGCCAGACCGCTTTGATGCTCGCGATCAAGACAGCGGAACTGCCGATCGTCGAAATGCTGGTCAAAGCCGGCGCCAATGTAAACACGGTTGAAAAGTTTCAAAACCAAACGCCTTTGATGTGGGCTGCCGTCGCGCCGAAAAATGCAGGCGCGATGACAAAGTTCCTGCTTTCCAAAGGCGCCAACGTCAAGGCTCGCGCGCTATTTACCGACTGGCCGAACCAGATTTCCTCGGAGCCCCGCGGCCAGTATCGTCCCGTCGGGGGACTTACCGCGCTGCTGTATGCCTCGCGCAACGGCTGCTATGACTGCGTTGAGGCGCTGATCGGTGCTGGCGCTGATGTGAATGTACCGACGCCGGAAGGCGTTACTCCGCTGATGGTCGCCCTCGATAACGATCATAACGATGTCGCCAAACTGTTGTTGGATCGTGGAGCGAATCCTCATGTCGCGGATTGGTAGGGGCGCACGGCCCTCTACATCGCCATCGATAGAAAGGAATCCGTCGGCGGCGGCCGAGGCGGGGGAGGCGGTGGACGCGGTGCTGCCGCAGCTTCTCGCGGCTTGAGTCCGGCGGTTTCCGGCATGGACATCGTCAACAGGCTGCTGGCCGCGGATGTCGACGTGAATGCCGAGATGAATATGCACCGCCCCAGCCGGGGCGGTAACAGCGGACGCTTTGGCGAAGAACAATTGAACACGGGATGCACGCCTTTATATCGCGCAACCGAAGCCGGCGACATGGAAGTCATTCGAGCTCTTCTGGCCAGGGGCGCCAACCCCAACATCAACGACATGGGCTTCACGCCATTCCTGGTGGGGGCCGGCGTTACTCCGGGCGGCCGGGGAGGAGGCGGAGGCGGTGCGCCGAATACGACGCTTCTGGATCTGATGATCCAACACGGCGCCGATGTGAATACTCAGGTCACCGGCACGAGAACCTACTCCAAGCGGATCTCCTACAATACGCCACCCGACAAAGAAGGTGCGTCGGCTCTCCACGGAGCAGTGCAGGCGGGCCGGACGGACTTGGTTCGTTATCTTCTGGAGAAGGGCGCCAATCCCGAGCTCGTCGATGGCAACGGTAAGAAGCCGATCGATCTGGTCGGCGCCGGCGCCGGCAGCGACGGCGGCGGGGGGCGAGGCCGAGGCGGAGCGCCGGCGCCGGCTGGTGCCGCGGGAGCCGGAGGTCGTGGCGGCGCTGGGGGTGGAGGCGTTAGCCCGGCGACTGCAGCCGAGATTCGCGCGTTGCTGCAAGACGCGACATCGAAGAAGTAGTCTGCGAGGCACTGCCCTTTCAGGGCGGTTGACGTGCGTCATCACGCTGTTGCTCGGCGCCTCCGGTGCTGACGCGATTGCACCCAATCTTCGAAGGATCGTGACGATTCCTGCCGCTGTTTTTCTTCTCGTTGCCGGGGCTTTGCACAGAAAGTCGAGGACTGCTTTCGAGCGGCCCCCTCTCCCCCCGGGAGAGGGTGGCCGAAGGCCGGGTGAGGGCGCGCGAATGGGCCTCATCCGGCCTTTTTCTTGAGGCTTCGCCCTATCGGGCTCGCGCTTCGCCCGGGCCACCTTCTCCGGGGGAGAAGGCCGCGAACAACCGCCGGACTTTTTGTGCGAAGCCCGTTGCCGGTGCTTTGGCACTCGCGGTGCATTTGTCTCTAACAGACAGACGGGAGGAGAGATATGAAAAACCGCTTACTCTGCACCGCATTGACTATGTTCGCTGCCGTTCTCGTCGCGGCTCCATCGCAGGTGACGCCGAGCGCACAACCCGCGCAAGGGGCCGTCACCCACGCGGACACGCTGACTCCCCAATCGTTCCTGGAACTGGCTTACGAATCCAATCAACAGGAAGTGGCTGCAGCCCAGCTCGCAAGAACACGCGCCAGTTCCAGTCAGGTCAAACGCTATGCGGAACGATTGGAAGCCGACAACACGAAGGCGCTCGATGAACTTCGCAAGCAAGCTTTGGCCAGCAGCGTGACGCTTCCGAATGAGTCCGAGGGCAATGCTCCGGAGGCTCTGGCACGAACTGATGAGTCGCCGACACTCGGCAAACTCTCCAGCAAATCGGGCGATGAATTCGATCATGCGTTTCTCGACATGATGATCAGCGATCAGTTGAGAGACCTCGCTCTGTTCGAGGGTGCAAACATTGAGAATCTGGCAGATAGCGGGCTCAGGAAATTCGCGGCCAATCAGGTGCGGGCGGCTGAGGAGCACCTCGACCGCGCCGAGGATTTGAGAAACCAGATGAACCCCAAAACGACGGATCGCCACTCGCCCAATCTTCCCTGACCGGCGATCAGCGTCTCGGGCTTGCGGCGAAGCGGCAGTGATCAAATCCGGCCATCGGAATCACAGGTGCACCCTGCCGGGCGCTCTCGCTGAGGGTAGCGCCGGGTCGCGTCGAGGCGGTGATATCCTCCTCGCATGGTACGAGTGTTCCTCAGCTCGACGGCCCGGGATCTGCAGACATACCGAGACGCCGTGTATCAGGCAATCCAGCGGCTCGATGGATACCAGTGCGTGCGTATGGAGGACTTCGGCGCGCGAAGTGGGACGCCCGAGGAATACTGTCGCGAAGTGGTAAGCCAGTGCGACATGTTCGTCGGCATTCTTGGCCATCTCTATGGGAGCTCTCCGAAGGGTGCGACACGGTCCTTTACTCAACTCGAGTACGATGCTGCGGTGGTGTGCGAAAAACCACGGCTTATGTTCGTGGCAACCGATGGCGTTGGTCTCGAGGTGGAGCCCGAGTCGGAGGAGCAGGCGTCAGCCCAACGCGCATTCCGCAAGGATGTGCGCGAGGACAGGGTTGCCGCGTGGAGCTTCAAGAACCCTGATGCTCTCGCCACTCTGGTCATCACCGCGATCCAGAATCAAGCAGCGGCCCCGGAGATGGCCGTGGTGCTCGAACGGCACCGCGCCGACTGCCTGGCGACATACGGCCACGTGGCGGTCCTTGGCGATCACCCTGTTGATGTTCTGGATGAACTCCCGGAGGTGGCCTATATCCCGCGTCGCTTCGAGCTGATGGGCGCCGCCCAGATCGACATGCCGCCAGCCCGGACTGCGCCGCCAGACGACAGACCAGGTTCGCAGGCGACGGACCGGAAGCCGAGGTTGGAGCTGCACGAGACGTTCCTGCTCGAGCGCCTGCGAGTTCAGGGGGCGTGGATTCTGATCGAAGGGGAAGGCGGCAGCGGCAAGACAGAGTTCGCGCGCCATGTGGCGGCGCACCTGGCGCGACAGATGCCGGCACCAGTGGACCAGGCGGACCGGGTCCCGGTATTTATCGAGCTGCGGGCTCTCGCCAATGGCGACCAGATCCATTCGGCGGAGACGCTGATGGATGCCCTTGCCGAACATTCCGGCCACCTTGCGGCAATGGCGGGCAAGACCACCTGCTTTCGCCGCCTTGCCACAGAAGGCCGGATCGTCCTGATCCTCGACGGCCTCGACGAGTATGCGGTCGCATCGAAGCTCGACGTGCTCGATCGCGCGCTGGAGGATGCACGGCGGTTCTTCGGCCTCGATCGCTGTCCCGTGCTCGTGACCGGGCGGCCATCGGCGTTCGCCCTCACGCCGAAGCTGCGAGGACGCGCCCAGCGACTCCGGTACAAGCCACGCGGTCTGACTGTGCCCGAAATCGAGAGCTGCATCAGCGATTTCTTTGGTGCGGATCAAGGGTCGGCCGCGGCGATGGTTCGCGCGCTGCACGAAGGACGCCACTCGGTTCGCAGACTTCTGGGGACGCCCCTCTTCCTGACGCTGGCCTGTGTGTTCTGGCGTCGTGGCGACGAGGACATGGTTGTAGCCGGGGCGTCCGAGTTGATGGCCAATGGGTTGCAACATCTGCTGAGCCGGCGGCTGGAGGGTCATGTACACCGGGCGCTGGAAAACCTGAGCCGGCTGGCGAGTCACGTGTGCCCGCAATTCGACGCCATCACTCACGAGCAGGCGGCCGCCGTGATCGACGAGGATCTGCTGGCCCTGTATGCGAACAGCTCCGGAATCCTTCGAGGTGGCCCGGCCAGCGGGTACCGGTTCATGCTCCGCCCATTGGCCGAATATCTCGCCGGTCGCCATCTCGCTCGGGGCGCGGATGCGGATGTCCTCGTCGTCGTCGACCGACACGCGTGGAGCAACCGATGGCGAGAGCCCTTGTTCTGGATGGCAGGCGATCTCTGGAAGAATTCACGCGAGGGGACCGCGCTCGCGCTGCTCGACCGCCTGCTCGCCCAGGTCGAGACAGGATATGACGACCTCAGCGAGACGCTCTTCCAGCGTATCAGCGATATCGTCAGCACGTGCGGGCAACGTCGTCTGCCGTCGAAGTTCACGCAGCGTCTCTCGCGACTTCTGGCTCCCATGACCAGGAGTCCGAATGCGAACAACCGGCTGGGGCAGTTCGCCGACGAGATTCGAGCGTGGCCCGAAGGGATTCGCGATGCGATCAGCGAATTTGTGATCCGCCATGCCGCAAAGACCTACCCCTACCTCGTGGCTGAGGCACTGGGGCATCTCGCCAGCGAACGGTCGATGGATACGCTGCTCGGACTCCTCAACCTCAAGGGTGAAGACGATGTCTCACAAAACGTGATAGACGCCCTTGGCTCTGTCGGTTCGCCACGAGCCGTGAATGAGTTGATCCGCATGATGGAGGCCCCAGGTACGGAGGATGTCCATCGCTCGTTGTGTGCGAGGGCCCTCGGCAAGAGCGGCAGGTCGGACGCCATCCCGGCCCTCGTGAGGTATCTGGAACGGACCGAGGAGGACGAGTATCGCGAGGCCGCCTACGACTCGCTGGCAAGTCTCGGCTGGACGAAGACCGTGTCCCATCTGCGTGCCTTGATCGAGAGGGAGCGACCGAATGAGGAGACGGATCTGTATCCGCGCTCCTTCGATTGGCTGGCGAGGTTTGCGGCCCGGTTTCCCGAGGCTCGCCAGGCGCTCGAGCGGTTCGCCGACCCGGACCACGAGGAGGACTTCTACTTGCAGCATCGAGCCGCGGTTGCTCTTGGCCACGAGCCGGACGTGACGGTTTTGCTCACGGATGAGATCGAGGATGCGGCCATGGAGATCGCCTACCAGTTTGCTGCCAGGTCCGAATTGGCGGGACAAACCGTCTATCTCACGAAGTACGATAGCGAATACGATCTGGGCACCGTCCTGGCCGATGTTCGGCGCGTTTCGGTAGAGCTGGACGCCAGGGATAACGCCGCGATAAATCGATACCGTCTGGTTCGTCTCGAAGCCCTCGACCCCGAAGAGTTGTTGGACCGCCTTGAGCTTCTCCTCGGTTTCGAACAGGGAGAGGCTGCGGCCTCCGTCGTCAAGGCGATGGCGATCTCCGGATCCTCCCGCGCGACCGGAGCGCTCGTGGGTCAACTCGAGGGACACCCGCACGCCAACGTGCTCTATGCGGCGGTGGATTCGCTCGGGGATCCATCACACCGGGAGGCGATTCCGGCGATCCGCAAGTGGCTCGACCCTGATACGTCACCCGACAACGATCTGAGCTATCACGTCGCGGAGACGCTGCTCAAGATCGATGCGACGGACCCGGAGATTGTCGGAGCATGCATCGACTTCGAGCTCGAGGACGTCGTAGCGGATGCGTTTCGGCATTATGATTACGCTGCATTTGGCGTAGCGACCAAGCTCGTGAAGGCCCGGTTTGGTCCGGCGGAGATCAGGAAGGCCCCACTGGCGTCGGCGAAAGGCACCAGCGTCGTGCTCGTCGAGCGGGAAGCCCTGACCTTGACGACCTTGACAGGGGCGGCGCCGCCGGAGTCGAGCAAGACTCCTCGCTCGCGCAAGCGCGCGAATTCGCGAACTGTGAAGTGAAGCCTCTCAAACCGATCCGTCCGCTGGGGTAGGGTTGCTGACTACGATTCCTGCTGCGCCGACACAATCGCGATGATGATCAGCAGCACAATCGCAGGCAGCACGACATAGAAGAACACCTTGATCCAGCTGATCGGACGATCACCCGCCGTTTCGCCCGTATATCCATTGACGACGACCTGATAGCTTTTCGCTCCCAGCGTATAGGTCACCAGCCAAACCGGCACGAGAATGTGCTTGAACGTGCGCGCGGCATACGCAGCCTGAACTTGTAGATCCCGGTAGGTATCGCCCGGGACCTGCTGCCCACACAGCGACTGCATCTCCGAGTCCATCTGCTCGCGGTTTCTCTCGGCGGCTTTCCGTAGATCCACCTGGTACCGCTCTACTGTCCAGCCTCGGACAAACGCAGGGTCGTAGGGCTTGAGGTCGTTCGTGGGAAACGGCTCAATCTTCGCAAGCAGGTCCAAGCGCACTCCGACCGTGCCCGGCACAGGGGCGTCGTCGAAAAAGTGATCCAACTGCCCCGCGCTGGGATACCACCGCGTGTGCTGGACCGTGCGTGTCTGACTCTGTCCCTTGGAGTCGGTGTAATGCTCGGTGGTGTAGTAATACTCGCCGGATGTTGCGGTCCAATCGGCATGAGCTTTCGCGTCGAACGTCCAGTAGGGAAGGTAGATCGCCTTGAGCGTATCTGTCAGCGCGCCGGACTTCAGCGCATCGGGAGCGAACCAGCGTGAGCGCACCCACTGCTTCACGAGGTCGCGTACATGCGGCCCATCGAGCTTTACCGGCAGCAGGCTTTCCGGCGTGATGGCATCGCGGGTTTCCTCGTAGGGAACGATGGATGGAGATCCGCAAAACTCGCAGCGTTGCGCCACGCGCGTGGGCTCGAAAACGGAAATCGCCTGGCAGCTCTGGCACTTGACCTTGACGGTTTCGGCGCCGTAACCGCGCTTTTCACTGGTGGTCTCGAGGAGGGCTTTCTCAAGATCGTGTTCGACGATGCTTGATGGGCTTGATGGGCTGGTTGGACCCGAGGCATCCGCAGCACTCTTCGGTTGTTCCTTGGGGACGAACCCGCAATAGGGACAGGCCAGAACCTGCCTGGCGGCGTTCCATTCCATTTCGCCGCCGCAGTCCGAGCACGGACGCTTGCCAAGTGCGGTGACGGAACTCACTCGGCAAGAAACGAGTCGATCGCTGCTTTCGTGATGCGGTATTGCGCGCCGATCTTTTTTGCCTTCAGCTCGCCGGCGGTAATCGATGCCATGACATCGGCTTCAGTGACCCCGAGGTATTTCGCCGCTTCGGGCAGACCCATGAGATCCGCAGCTTGAGCTGCTGCGCCCCCGGACGCCGGCGTGGTCAGTCCACCCTCTTTCATCATCTGCTGGGCAATCCCGAATCCAACCGCCAATTCGGCCGCCGTTCCCGCGGCGCCTCCTCCACCTTTGCCTATGCCCTGGCCCATCTGATACTTCACGTAGTCGTTCAGATTGCCGACGGCCGACATGCTCGAGCGCTTGTCGATGGCTTCTTCGACCTCGGGCGGGACAGAGACGTTCTCAATGATGAAGCTCGAGATTTCGATGCCGTACTTGGCGGTGACAATGGGATTGATCACCGGCAGCAGGGCATCGCCCAGTTCGGAATAGCGAGACGCGACATCGAGCGCAGGAACCTTCGCCGTCGCCAGCGAATCCGTGAAGACGCTGACCAGACGCGAGCGCATCGTATCGGCGAACTCGTCCACGCGGAAGTTCTGATCGGTGCCGACTACTTCCTTCAGGAATAACCGCGGCTCCACGACTCGAAAATCGTAAGTCCCGAAGGCTCGCAGACGAATGATCCCGAAGTCGGAGTCGCGCATCATGACAGGATTCGCGGTGCCCCACTTGTTGCCGGTAAACAACCGTGTGTTGATGAAGTAGACGTCGGCTTTGAACGGCGATTCAAATCCATACTTCCAGCTCTTGAGCGTGGTAAGCACGGGAATGTTGTCGGTGACCAGCGTGTGTTTGCCGGGCCCGAACGTGTCGCCGAATTGCCCGAGGTAAACGAACTGCGCCGTCTGCGATTCGCGCACGATAAGTTGCGCGCCTCGTTTGATCTCGCGATCGCTGTCAGGGAAGCGCCAGGAGATGGTGTCGCGAGAGTCGTCGTTGAATTCGAGAATCTCGATGAGTTCGCCGCGAATGAAATCCATTAGTCCCATGTGCGAAATGGTAGAGAAACTAGGGACAGAGAGCAATTGGCAAAGAACGTTTTCGCGACTTGACGCACGCCCAACCCGAAGAGGTGAAGCTTTGCACAGAAAGTCGAGGACTGTTTTCGAGCGGGCCCTCTCCCTCCGGGAGAGGGTGGCCGAAGGCCGGGTGAGGGCGCGCGCGAATGGGCCCTCATCCGGCCCTTCGGGCCACCTTCTCCCGGGGGGAGAAGGCCGCGCGAACACGTGCCGGACTTTTTGTGCAAAGTCAGTGCAAGGATAGGAATGTCCCTTGACCGGCGGTTGCGCGCTTCGCGCTTACCCGCGGCTACCGTCCTTCACCCCTCCGGGGTGAGAAGGAGGGCTATAGCTAATTGCTCTCTGTCCCTAATTTCTCTATAGTCCTGCCCATGAACCCAAGACTACTTTTCGGAGCGATTCTCCTTGCCGCGTTCGTCAGCGGCAGCGCGTTGGCCTCGGCGCCTTGCGAGACCCTGACAACTCTGACTCTCGCGAACGCGAAGGTCACTTCCGCAGTAACGGTGGCGCCCGGCGGCTTCGTGCCGCCTGCTGGTGGTGGCCGTGGCGGAGCTAACCCCTACGCCAATCTTCCGGCGTTTTGCCGTGTGGCGGCTATGCTGACGCCAAGCAGCGATTCCGATATCAAGGTTGAACTCTGGCTGCCGTCGACGGGATGGAACGGCAAGTTTCAGGCCGTGGGCAACGGCGGATGGGCCGGAACAATTCCTTATGCCGCAATCGGGGCGGCGCTCTCGGCGGGCTATGCCGCCGCCGGGACAGACACGGGGCACACGGGAAACACTGCCGACTTTGCACTCGGACATCCGGAGAAGGTGATCGATCTGGGCTACCGCTCGATTCACGAGATGACCGTTCAATCCAAAGTTATTCTCAACACCTTCTACGGCTCACCCGCGAAGCTCTCCTATTACAACGGATGTTCCCAGGGTGGCAGGCAGGGGCTTGCCGAGGCGCAGCGCTATCCGGAGGATTTCAATGGAATCATTGCCGGCGCTTCGGCGATCGACCAGATGCGGATGCATGGCGCGCGGACGGCCCTAAACCTCGAGGTGAACAAGAATCCCGACAGCGTAATCCCCCGAACCAAGTACGCCATGATCAATGCGGCTGTGCTCGACGCCTGCGATATGCTCGATGGTGTGAAAGACGGCGTGATCGAGAATCCGGGGAAGTGCAAGTTTGATTACGCGAAGCTGACGTGCAAGGCGGGCGACGCCGCGGACTGCCTGACAAAAGGCCAGGTGGAATCGGCGAAGGCGATGACGTCTCCGATTAAGGATTCGAAAACGGGTAAAACCCTGTTTGCCGGGCATCTCATGATCGGATCGGAACTCGGTTGGGCGACGCTCGGCGGCCCGCAGCCGTTGAATCTGTCCGTTTCCGGATTGCAAAACGTCGTCTTCCAGGATCGCAATTGGACTCCGGTGAAGATGGATGTTGCTACGGACGTTGAGCGTTCCGCGCAGTCGGATGGCGGCGCACTGGCAACGCGCGATCCGAATCTCAAGCCGTTCTTCGATCGTGGCGGGAAGCTCCTGATGTATCACGGATGGTCCGATCCGCAAGTGACGCCGCTGAACAGCGTTCTTTATTACGAGGACGTCGTGAAGACCGTTGGAAAGAGCGAAGCCTCGAATTCCATGCGGCTGTTCATGATCCCGGGAGTGAATCATTGCAGCGGCGGCCCAGGTACCGACACTTTCGACAAGGTGAAGGTGATGGAGGAATGGGTCGAACGGGGAAAGGCGCCTTCAAGAATTGTCGCGTCGCATGCAACGGCCGGCAAAGTGGATAAGACGCGTCCGCTGTGCGCCTACGATCAAACGGCGAAGTACAACGGATCGGGCGACACCAACGACGCGGCAAACTTCACGTGCAAATAGGTGTCCCCTCCTCTTGAGGAGGCCGCGCGAAGCGCGAGGCCGATCGGGCGAAGCCTAAAGAAAGGCCGGGGTGGTCAGGCGCACCGAAACTTGGCTCAAACCATGACCATCCCGTCTGACCTTCGGCCAGCCACCCTCCTCAAGAGGAGGAAACGGTGCAATCAGGCATGCCGGGATGTTTTAGGGGGTGAAATGCGTTATCGATGGATGGTTCTGTTCCTGACTCTGATTGTCGCAACGCCCGCGCTCGCACAGCGAGGCGCCGGCGGAGCCGGAGCGGCTGGAGGTCGAGGCGCCGCGCCTCCGCTGCCGACGCCGCATTGGCCCGACGGTCGGGTGAATTTTAACTCTCCTCCCGGTCAGCCTGGCATTTGGGCAGGCAATGGCGGAAGGCTTGCGATCAATCCCAACAGCTATGAGCCTAACGCCACGCGCAACGCGCCCATCCATATCGACGACGTGCCTATTCAGGATTGGGCGAAGGCGCTGACGAATTTCCGTCATCAGAACGTTCTTGCGGACGAGCCCCATTCGCGGTGCAAGGCGTCTCCGGGTCCGCGCGAGTTCGTCACGCCTTACGGAATCGAAATTCTCGATGTGCCGGACGAAAAAAAAGTCTACATCCTGGATGTCGGTGGTCCGCACACGTTTCGCACGATCTATATGGATGGACGGCCGCATCCCACGGGAGCTGCGCTTGTGCCGAGTTACTACGGGCATTCGACCGGAAAGTGGGAAGGCGAGGTGCTGGTTATCGATACGGTGGGAATGAATGAACGCTCGTGGATGAATCGCGACGGCATTCCGCACACGGATCGGCTGCACCTGATCGAGCGCGTTTCCCGCCCGGATTTCAATACTCTCAAATACGAAGTCACGATCGATGATCCCGGAGCGTTCACGAAGCCATGGAATAGCGGCTTCTCGTTGAACTGGTCGGCCGGAACGGAGTTGTTCGAGTACATCTGTCAGGACAACAATCAAGCTCCGGAAACGATGGTGGGGAACGAAGGGGTGTTGCGTACCCCGAAGTTCATTCCGTAGCCTTCGCGCGGGCCGGGGGAGGGTGGCCGAAGGCCGGTGAGGGAAGGCCTGCGCGCGCTCGAAGGCGACAATGGCAAGATTGCGGCGTTTGCGAAAGATTGTTCCCGGCACGAGCGGCTATCGGACCGTGAACAATCCGGCTCCGGTGGGCGCAATATGCCGGGTCCGAATCTGCCCGATCCGACTACGGCGGCGGGACAAGCGGCGCTTAAGTTCAGCATGGAGACCTGCGAGCAGCAGATTTCCGACGGCACGTTTTCTTACATGAAGCACATCCGGCCGCGCCGCACGCTGGTTGTCGATGAGCAGAAGGAGATCGTCAGCATTGGGGCCCTCTTCATTCACGATGGCACGCGCCGAAACGCTCCGCCGAACTCCCCTCCGGGAATGCTGCAGAATCTGGTGACCGTCGAAACGTTCGGAATTCGCGGCGACGTGATTCACGAAGTTGAAGCCTTCCCGTTCGTCACGCAGCCTCATGGTCTCGGCGATGGCTGGACTCCGGACTCGGTAGGTAGAAATTCCCAAAATGACAAATGACAATTGAACGTTGAACAATGAACAAGCATTTTCTTCCAGATTTCCGGGCAAGGAATGCTTGTTCATTGTTCAACGTTCAATTGTCGTTTGTCATTTTGGGATCACCCCACTCCCTCATACCAACTCGGAATCGCTCTCAACCCTCCGCGCCCTAACTTCCCGTCGCTTCATACCAGGAGCTTCTTCCCCGTCCTCTTAGCGCCAGATTTCCAGCCTGAACGAGCTGGCGGAGGTGCAGCTTCAATGTGTTTCGATTCGCCTTCGTCAGCTTCTCCGCATCGGCGAGCGTCAACCGCCCGTGCTCGCGCGCGAACTGAATCACTTTCTCATCGAGCGGGGACAGCGAAGTCATCACCCGCTCGCGTTTGACCTTCTCTTCCAGGGAGTCCTTCTGCTGCACCAGGCAGAGAAGGAAGAAGCGCAGCCAGTCCGTGAGCTTCGACTCGTCCTTGTCCAGGGTGCTTTGCGCGCTCCGCAGCGCCCGATAGTACTGCTCTCGATTTTCTTCGACCACGCGCTCGAGCGAGCTGTAGGGCATGTAGGTGTAGCCCGCCCGAAGCAGCATCAGGTTCGTGATGACACGCGCGTGCCGGCCGTTCCCATCCTGGAACGGATGGATCCAGAGGAATCGCACCACAAACACCGCAATCACGAGCAGGGGATGGTGCCCGCCGGACTGGAGTTCCTTGGTTGTCCACTCGACGAGCTCTTCCATCAGGCGCGGCGTATCGAATGGACTTGCGGTTTCGAAGATGACGCCCACGCTTCGCCCCCGCGAGTCGAAGGCTTCGACGTTGTTGGCAATCTTCTTGTAGGTCCCGCGATGGTGTTCGTCGCGATCCGAAAACTTCAGCAGGGTGCCGTGAAGCTGCTTGATGTGATTCTCGGTGAGGGTAATTTCGCGCCAGGAATCGAACACCGTCATCGTGGCTTCCGCGTATCCGGCGACCTCCTGTTCGTCCCTCGATCGGAACGATCCAAGATCGAGATTCGACAGCAGGAAGTCGACTTCTTTGTCCGTTAGCCGCGCGCCTTCAATGCGCGTCGACGCCCCGACAGACTCCACCGTCGCGATCCTTCGCAGGGTCGCGAGGCGGTCCGGCGCGAGGGTGCCCAACGCCTTCCACGCTCCTTTGAACTCATCGATCTGGCCCACCAGCCGAAGCAGGTCGGGTGTAAGTACCAGATTCTTGAAGGGATCCAGCGGCATATCCGTAAATATACCCGAAAATACCCGAAATGGCCTGTGGGTATTTGCGGGTAAGGATGCGGGTAGGGCGGGTAGGGCGGTAGGGCGTAGGGCTGGCTTTGCCCAAAAGTCCGGCACATGTTCGAGCGGGCCCCCTCCGGGAGAAAGTGGCCCGAAGCGCCGGAGAGGCCCATTCGCGCGCCCTCACCCGGCCTTCGGCCACCCTCTCCCGGGGGGAGAGGGCCCGCTCGAAAACAGTCCTCGACTGTCTGTGCAAAGCCGGTAGGGCTGGCTTTGCACAACGGCAGCCATTTGCCCAACAGGAAACGGGAATTCCGGATTTCGCCCAACGAGAAGGGTGTGTGTAGGACCTTCCAATCGAGTACAGAACGCCATTCTTCTCATACGGACCCCAGCGAAATCGGTGAAGCGTGGGGCAAGTTTTTGGGGCCAGGGCTGGAGCTGGGGCCGCGATGGCCTCGGGCACGCCGGGCGCGGCCTGTGAGCAGGTCGCTCGGATTTCAGAGAACTTCAGTCCTTGTCATGTAACGATTTGTTGGGCAAAGCCGGTAGGTCTGGTAGGTCTTCGGTTTGTCAGTTCGAATGGTGAGCTCCTGTTGAAGCCAGGATGGGCTGCGTTAGCCTCCCGCAGCAAAGAGAGAAATACGGGTCTCGAACGGTTGTGTCAAGACAACGCGAGGATGGATGTTGGCTTTCGAGTCTTGACCTCACGCGCACATCATTCTTCCCGCAGGTTGCGTCGGCCCCCGGCTGGGTGTCGGAGATCACGGCTTCTTTTTTTCCAGCCTGGTCACGCGGTCGTCAACACTGTCCACTTTGTTGATGAGCTTTTGCAGCCGCTCTTCGGTCACTTCCTGTGCGGCCGCGGTTTTGGCGATTGCCGCAGACACAAACTCAATATGCCTGTCGAGGCGCTCGTCGCTGGCTTTACTCAACTGCCGCAACTCGGCCATCTCTTTGTCTGCTCGGGCTCGACGTTCCTCTGCTTGGGCTTGACGTTCCTCTGCTCGGGCTTGACGTTCGTCCGCTTGCGCCTGACGTTCGTCCGCTCGCGCTTGGCGTTCGTTTGCTTGCTTGTCTGCTCGAGCCTGACGTTCGTCGGCTTGCGCCTGACGAACTGAGACGTCCGCTAGAAGTTCAGCGGTATGCGCGAGGGCATTGTTGATTCTGATCCAGGCGTCTTCGGACGACATGCTCCACCTCCCGAGTGGTTCCCTTTGGTAAGCCGGGGTCCTGGCTCTGTGCTTCACGAAGAATCATTTTATCGCCGGACCGCTATGTCGGCCATGATTCTTCATGCAGGCAGCAAGCCAAAGAGGATCCCGTGTTTTCAACACGGCCGGAGCGAGTGTCCGCGAAAACCCGACAAACAATTCCACGTTTTTCGCGATAAATCCGCTGGGTGACTCCGAAACGGCGTCAACCCTGTCGCGCCATTTCAAAGTATCGGCACAGCACATTGGCCAGTTTCATCTGTCTTGGTGTCTGGCATTCGGGTTCCAGCAGTCGCGGACTGGCGACGACGATGCACGCGCATTGGGCGCGCGAAGTGGCGACGTTGAAGCGGTTGAGGCTGTAGAGGAACTCCATGCCGCGGGGAGCGTCTTCGGGGGATGAGGTCGCCATGGAATAGATGACAATCGGGGCTTCCTGTCCCTGGAACTTGTCGACGGTGCCGACCTTGATGGACTGGGGAAGGCGTTCGGCGAGATCGAACACCTGAGCGTTGTACGGGGAGACGATGAGGATGTCGCGATCGGTTAGCGGTTGTTCTTCGCCTTTGCGATTGATCCAGGTGACGCCGGGACGCAACAGATCGCGGACGAGTTCCTCAATGACGGAGACCTCTTCGTGCGAACTGCTCTGATTCCCGTCGTGAGCGACGGGCACGAACCAGAGTCCGGACCCTGCAAAGCGGGTGGGACCGCGAAGGTCCTGGCGATCGAGTCCGTCGTGAGATTTCAGACGGCCGCTGTAGAAGAGTTCGGATGTGAGAGCGCAGATCGGAGGGGCCAGCCGCCAAGTTTCGTCGAGGAACAATCCCAACGTGGGCGGCATGGTTTCGGATTCGCCCAGGATGTGCTGCAGGGCGGAGACGGCGACGCCTGGGGGATGCGTTCCCTGGATTGGTTGCTCGAGTTGTTGCGGATCACCGAGCAACACGAGATTCTTCGCGCCTTGCGAGACGGCCATCACGTCCGCGAGCGACATCTGGCCCGCTTCATCCACAAACAGAACGTCGACCGCCTCCGCCATATCGGGCCGTGCCCAAAGCCATGCGGTGCCTGCCGCGATATCCGCTTCGCCATTCAGCAGAGCGGTGAGCACACGTTTGTTGTCCGTCGTTTCGGGAATGGCGGCGTTCTGGACGTTGGATTTCTCGGTCACTTTTTCGATACACCGAACGGGCAGGCGCTCCTCTTTCGCCGCACCCAGCGTCTCTTCCAGCAACTTGCGGATGACCTTGTGGCTGACGGCAGTGATCCCAACCTTCTTTCCCTGTTCCAACAGCGTGCAGATCATTCGCGCAGCGGTATACGTTTTGCCGGCGCCCGGCGGACCCTGAATCGGTAGCGTCCCATGGTCGAGTTGCAGCAACGTGCGAGTCGGTTCCTGAAGAAGACTTCCATCCCGCAAGCGAGGCGGATAGCGCAATAACAAGTCGCGACCGGCGCGGTAAGGGCCCGCTGCATCGATCCCGTGTGCATCGACCCATGCTCCGATCCGGAAGAGCGACTCTGCGAGCGCCGGAGAAGCGATGGACGTATGCGCAAAGACGGAAGGCGGATGTACTTCCACAGTCTTTTGGCGCTTCTTGATATCCACCGTTCGAGCTGCAACATCAATGTCTTCAACTTCACCGAAGTCTTCCTTCGACGTGTGAAGGTCGCTACCGGATCGGATTTGCATGTCTTGGGCTGGGAAGCGATAGCGGTCGATCGGGCACTTGAGTGTGCCTCCAACACGCTCCACAAATTCCAGGCCGGACAGACATGCTCGCTCCTCGAGCCGCTCTTCGTCCGTGAGATCGCGCAAACGGAAGTATTCCCACCAGGGGGCCTTCTCTTCCCGGCGGTGCCATTCCAGCATGTGCGCCAGAAGCCATTGCGCTTGCTGCGCGCGGTTTCGCTCGGCGGGATCCTCGGGAATATTTGTCAGCAGACGGCTCGCCAGGGCCAGTGTCCGCTTTCGACGTTCGTCCACAGCTTCGCTGGGATCGCCTCGTTCTATCGGAGGCCGCGAAATGGAATTGCCCTCGCGGACCAGTTCGTTTCGGAGGGTCTCCAGCCAGTTTCGAAGATGAAAGGTCGAAACGCAGTCTTCGCGGTTATACGCCTCGACGGTGTTGCGTGCTTCAGGCGAGTCGCGATTCATGTCGTCGAGTTCGCCGAGTTCGAGGGCGCATTCCAGCTGTCGCAGGCTGCGGCGTGCGTCTCTTAAATCCGTCTTCCTCTCGAAGCCGAAATGGGCCTCAAGATCTTTCAAGGAATACTTCTCGACACTCGCTCTAAGTGATTGACGGGTAATTCCATGAAGATCCACGAACACGCGGGCGCGGAGCAGCCGGTCCATCTCGTCCTCGCGGGTCGCATACCGCCCCATGAGTCGCTTCAGAGCGGACGGTTCATAGTGGGTGAAGTGGTAAACGTGCAGGTTCGGATAGCGCGATGTCCGTTCCATTACCGTGTCGACGAAGGCTTCAAACATGCGGCGTTCGGCTGCCCGATCCAGCGCCCAAAGCGCCGTGTACTGCGGCTCGCCTGCGTCGTTGAGCGCGACATAGCCGAGGAGGTATTCCAAGCCACCGTCTTCGACAAAGGGATCACCTTCGAAGTCGAGAAAGATGTCGCCGGCAGAAGGTTCGGGCAGGCGCGCGAGGCCATGCTCCGGTTCGAGGGGCAGCAGTTCGTGAACCGGTTTTCCAGTGGTGCGGCGTTGCAGTTGAAGCCGGGCTTGCTCGCGAATTTTGATGTAGCTTTCGGGGGCTCCGCGATCGGGACGACTCTTAAGAGGAATGGGCAGGGAAGCGAGTGAGGACAGCGTGGAGGCGTCCCACTCTCGAAGCTGCGCGATGTGCAGCCCGGAGATTCCCGCGACAAAAGAAAGGTGATCGTCGGTGCGGCGTCGCTCGTTGCAGATCGTCCACCACTGGCAGACGTCACATTGTTCGACGGGCTCTGGATAGGTCGTCGCAAGAGGAGCGCTCGAAAGGTGCGCTTCAAGGCGCGACTTGACGAGACGGTAGTACGCCATGAAGTCGTGGGTGCGGAAGCGTTCGGGCTCGAACTCGCGACCGGGAGAGATGACCTGCATGCACTCGGGTAAGACTCCCTGAACCCTGGAGAGAAGTTCCGAATACAGACAAAGCTGTAGAATTGTGCCGCCTCGCGTTTCGCGCGCTAGTTTCGTGTCTGCGACTTCGTAGGACCAGTTGCCAAGGACACTCGGCGTTGCCACCTTGAGCAGGACGTCCGCGCGTCCTCGCCAGCGGCCGTCCTTCAAATCGGCCTGCGCGATCGCATCCGCACCCGCGCCCATCGCATCGATCGTTCTTTGGATTCTCTTATCCTCTGCGAGACCTTCTTGATCTGGGAGAACGTCGAGGCCTTTCGCTTTCAGATGTTCGAGGTAGGCCGCCTCGTGCCGGAAGCCTCGCTCAATGAGCACGTCAAGAGAGGGATCGTTCCGATAAATCCGTTCGATCGTTCCTCGCGCCGTGAGCAGATCCAGCGACGTCAGATGCCTGCATGCCAGGTGCTTTGAAAGATCGCTGGCTGCGATCAGGATTTGTCCGTCGTCGATTTTCATGGATTCAGAGATAGTACGTCACGCGATGACTGATGTTTCCCGCTTATTGTGAGCTCCACTACAATTTAGGAATGAAGTTTCTACTGGCCGTAGCCTTTGTCGCCGCGTTGCAACGACCTGCGCAGCCGGAGATCCGCATCCCCGATTTAGAGCACCGCGTGCACGACTTGATCAATAAGGAGCGAACGAAGCACAAAGAGTCGGCGCTTCAATTCGATGAAGGATTGTCCCGGATCGCCCGCGCCCACAGTGCGGACATGGCGAAGCGGAAGTTCTTCGGTCATTTGAATCCTGAGGGACAGGACGCCACAGAGCGGGGGAAGCGTGCCGGATATATCTGCCGGAAGGTTTACGCCGGTTATTTCACCCAGGGCCTGGCGGAAAATATTTATCAGGGAAGTCTGTACAGCCGGATCCGTATCACCGGAAACCAAAGATCATACGACTGGTATTCTTTGGACCAGCTCGCCGAGGAGGCTGTCGAGGGTTGGATGGACAGTGAAGGGCATCGGAAGAATATTCTGGAGAAGAATTACGAAAAAACCGGGATCGGTATCGCTGTCGATAGCGACGACAAGGTTTATGTGACGCAGGTCTTCTGTTGACGCAGAATTGACTGCTGCTTCGGTCCACGCCGAGGGCGACTGAAGCGCGACCCGGCCAGTTCATTGTCGAGGGGGACCAGAGTCCGTTGTCCGATTCCCAGGTGCCTCCTCACAATCAGGCTGGCCGGGACTGCAAGGCGTGACCGACTTCGCAAAGGACGGGGTGGCCTCTCCCGTTTCGATGGGGAGTGCCTCCTGGAGGAGGCGCAGGGCCGTGGCCGGATCATCCGCGAAACGAAATAGATTCAAGTCCTCAGGCGAGATCATTCCATGCCGCACAAGGGCAGGGAAGTTGAGAATCTCCTGCCAGTATGACGATCCGTAAAGGACGATGAAGATCCTGCGGTCGAGTTTGCCTGTTTGTCCGAGAGTCAGTAGTTCGAACAGTTCATCGAGCGTTCCAAAGCCGCCAGGGAAGATGACCAGGGCTCTGGCGAGGTGCGCGAACCATAACTTGCGCATGAAGAAATAGTGGAATTCGAAGTTGAGCTCGGGCGTGACATAGGGATTTGGGCGTTGTTCGAGTGGCAATCCGATGTTGAGCCCCATTGTCCGGCCGCCAGCCTCGAGGGCGCCACGATTTGCGGCCTCCATGATGCCGCCTCCACCTCCGGAACAAACAAGAAAGCGCTGACCTTCGTTTGATTCCACGTTCGACCACTCCGTGATAAGCCGGACGAGTTCCCGCGCTTCCTGATAATAGTGGCCGAGCGGACCCTCTTCCTTGAGGCGCGCGGATCCGAAGAACACGATCGTGTCGCGCACCCGTTGTTTTTGGATTGTGTGCAGCGGACCGAGGTACTCGGCGAGAATGCGGAGCGGTCGTCCGTCCTCGCTGTCGATAAAATCGTTGTTCTTGTATGCGAGCTTCTGTCGAAGTTCTTCCGCGGGCTTTTCCGGCATTGTCTGTCTCCTAATGGACTGAGACGCCGACCATATCACGTCAGGCGGAGGATTTCCCTTAGCCTTGATCCGGCGTTCGGCGACTGTTATGCTGGCGCGTCTTTGATCTACGTCAATTATGTTGGTAGGAGGCGGAAGGTTATGGCTAATGCGGAAACGAAAAGTGGGAGTTCTGCTGCTGAGATGGACATGTCCCCGATGCTCATCGATCTTGGGAAGAAGAAGGCCAAAGATGTTAAGAAACTGCGCAAAGGCAAGGGAAAGCTAGTGGGGCAAATCCACGATACGATCGCAGAGCTGAAAACCGCCGGCACGATTTCCCATACGGCTCAGCCGGTGATTGTTGTCGTGACTGAAAAGGAATGCAGCAAGGGCGTCCTGTCGATGCTCAAAGTTTAGCCGGAGGAGATCAACATGCAAATCCCACGAATCAACAAGTCTGTTCGCCAAGTGATTCACCTTCAGAAGGACAGCGCCGGAAAACCCGCCCCCGTGGTTTTGTACAAGCGTTCCGGCGATCGCAAGAAAATGACTGGCCCTCTACGCCCGCTTGAAAAGGCAGTTCGACGGCTCGTGACGGCGGAGTCGACCATGTTGAACACTTACCTGGACAAGCACGAACGATCCAACCAGAAGAACAAAAATGGCTGGTTGCGGGACATGGTTCCCAACATGATCGATGCCGGAAAAGAAGGCAAAAAGAAACTTCGACTCAATCGGATTGTCACGATGAAGCCCTGATCTTGGGATCACCCTGAGGCCTGGCGCATCAGTCGAGAGCAGCTCTCGAGCAGGATGCCGAGAGGTCCCTCGAACTCGCGGAATCTGGCTTCATCCGCTTTCGTAAAAGGCTGTCCGTCTTTGCGGTTGAGCAACTGGGCGACCGCAAAGATCCGTTTGCGCCGGTCATGCACGGGCATGCACAAGATTGTCTGTGTCTTGTATCCCGTGTCGAGGTCCACTTCCTGATTGAAATCGGGATTTGCGTAGGCATCGGGAATGTTCAGCGTTTCCCCTGTCTGAGCAACCTTTCCGGCGATTCCCGTGTTGGCGGAAATGCGTATCGTGAGCGTCTTTCCGCCCTGGCTGTCTGCAAGTTTGGAAGTCAGCACTTCCTTTTCTTTGTCGTACAAATACATGGTTGCCCGATCCGCGTTCAGCATGTCGCGGATCCGGCCGGCCGCCGCCTCAAGAACCTGCCCGCTCAAGGCTTCGATGGCGTCCTCGCTCGCCAGTTCGGAAGCCCGAAGATATTCTTCAAATTCCGATGTGACCTGGTCCAGCAGTTCGACGAATTTCTGATCGGACAAGGAGCCCACATGGCGCATGAACTCGCCCTTGCGTTGCATCTTTGCGAAAGCGCCGAGTAGATTTTCGTTGTTCGAGGTCATGCCGGAAGTGAAAGACGAGATCCGGCCGTCTTCCAGCGTCATGATCCGATCGGCAATGTCGAGAATGCGGTTGTCATGAGTCACCAGGAGAATCGCGCAATCATTTTGCTTGGCCAGTTTGTGAAGGATCTCCACCACTTCGCGTCCGGACTTCTTGTCGAGCGCAGCTGTGGGTTCGTCTGCGAGAATGATCCTGGGTTTCGTCACGAGGGCGCGAGCAATTGCCACGCGCTGCTTTTGGCCGCCGGAAAGCTGGCGAGGCATCTTATCGATGTGCGCGCCAAGTCCTACCGCTTCCAGTCCTTCGACGGCGCGCGTGCGCGCTTCCTTCCGACTCAGCGATCGGTCGAGTCCCAATGCCATTTCAACGTTCTGACATGCCGTCAGCGACACGAGCAGGTTGTGAGCCTGGAAGATGAACCCGATATTGCGGCGAACGTTGGCCAGGGTCAGCGGGTCGGCATTGTTGAGTTCCTGGTTGAGGGTCAGAAGGCTGCCTTCCTGGACCGAGCGCAGCGCGCCGGCCAGCGTCAGGAATGTTGTTTTTCCGGAACCGGATGGGCCGGTGTTGATGACGATCTCTCCGGGCATGATGTCGGCGGTGATATCGAAAAGGATCTGCTTTCGAAGCGGGCCCGATCCGTAGTAGTGATTCACGCCTCGCGCTTTGATGAGGGGTTCCATACGACGCTAGAATATTTCGGCCGGGTCTGCGGACCGGATGCGGCGCATTGCCAGCGCTCCCGATGCGCAGCACATGAAGATCGTCAGAAAGAAGACGGTCACGGCGCGTTCCCAGGTCATCGCGACAAGAAGTCCGGTGTTTCGCGTCGTAATGGAATACACGGCGAGAGTTATGAAGAAGCCGGGAATATAGCCCAGCACCGACAGCAGCAAGGCTTCCTTGAAGACGACCCCAAACAAGTAGCCATCCCCATAACCCATCGCCTTCAAGGTCGCATATTCTGCGAGATGATCGGATACGTCTGTATAGAGGATCTGATAGACGATAACGGATCCAACCACAAAGCCCATCGTTACTCCCATCGCAAAAATGAATCCGATAGGCGAAACCTTGTCCCAGAACACTTTTTCATGGGCCATGAATTCATCGCGTGTCATCACGCGAACATCTGCTGGCAGGATCGCCGCGAGTTGATCGCGGACCTGAACGCTGTCCGCGCCGGGTTTCAGCCTGACCAGGCCGATGTCGACGTCGTCAAGATAGCGGTACGGAAACAACCTCAAAAAATTCGTATCGCTCGTGAACACGTTGCCCACTGCGGCGAAGCCCATGCCCATGCTGAAGATTCCGCCGACGCGAACCCGTCTGCGGTTGATTTCCACGAAGAGGCGGGGATTCTTTTGGTACAAGTCCGCTATCGGGCCGAATTTGGGGTTGGACTCCATGTCGTACAGCACGACATCCGGCGCCAGGATTTCCTGAGTTTTGTTTTCGACATCGGGAATCGTAATCGCATGGCTTCTTGGCTCGAAGCCGACGATCATGAGCGCACTCTCGTCGAGTCTGACCGGGTTCTTCCATGATGCAAGACCGATATAAACCGGCGTGGCGCTATCCACTCCTTCCATCGCCAATACCTGTTTGAGGCGCTGCCGGGGGAAACTCCGCGCCTGGATAATGTATTCGTATTGCCGGCTGACGACGAACAGGTCCGCTTTCATGTGTGCAAACAGAAGAACACCGGCATCGAACAAGGCAGCCCACAGACCGAGTTGGACGAGCATCAGGATAACGGCGAACGCGATTCCGGCGAGGGCCGCCATAAGCCGCAGCCGTTCGTAAGTCAGTTGCAGCCAGGCAATGGGGATGCGCGCCATTCAGGGAAGGATGCGGACATCCACCTGGCCGCCGATCAGGTTTTTGACCGCAGCAGCGTTGTCGAGCAGGATTTTGACTTCCACGATCCGGGCGTCGGTGAGATTGACGGGATCGCGCAATACCATGCTATTGCCGGAAATCTGAAAGCCCAGCTGCACGACCTTGCCCTCAAGCTTTTCAGCGAAGCTGTCCCCGGAAATAGTGGCCACCTGTCCCACTTTGACGCGGGAGATGTCGGTTTCCGGCACCTCGGCAATGACATACATTCGCGATACTTTTGCCAGTTCCAGAATGCCGTTGGGTCCAACTTCCTGGCCTTCCCAGGCGTGTATTTTCTGAACCCGGCCGCTGTACGCCGCACGGATTGTCGCGGCGTCCGCTTCGGTCTTCGCCCTTTCTGCGTCGGCCATCGCGCTTTGAACATTTGCGTTCGCAACATCGATGTCGATCTGGCGGACTTCCGTAAGGCTGCGCAGGCGCTCTTTTGCGGCTGCGATCAGCTTGGGCTTCATGTCAAGGGCCAGACGACTCTGATCGAATGCCGACTGGGGAAAGATCCCTTCTCGATAGAGATTCTGAACCCGGTTGAACTCCACTTGCGCGCCCTGCTGTTCAATCTCGAGACGCGCGATTTCCTCCTGCTGGGCGGCGATGTCGGCAGATTTTGCACCCGCCATGACTTGATCGCGTTGCGCCTCAGCGAGTTTGATTCGTGCTTCGGCTTGACGCGAGGCGGCCTCCAATTGGTCACGCGAATTCAGGATGGCAACAACCTGACCGGCCTTGATGTAATCGCCTTCATGAACCTGGAGCTGGGCCACGAGAGAGGGCTGCCCCGATAAGGATCGCGCACCGATGCGAATAGGCCCGTCCTCAGACTGAATCCGGCCGATGCAGGAAATGCCCACCGGTGGAATCGGGGCAGGCGCCGCTTTTGCTTCCTGTGTGGCCTGTATGTGAGGCCAAAGAAGTACCGCCGCCGCTGCCGCCGTGGCAAGCACTGCGGCAATGACCATAAACCAAAGTAGTTTCTTGCGAGAAGATGTCGCCACAGTGGAACCCCATTAGTGAAGACACGAAATGTTCCGGACCCGGCTACGCTACTGAGTTCCCCCTAATTATTCAACGCTTTTCTGAAACACATATTTTCTTTTCCCGAAGCCAATCAGTACAATCCCCGCTTGCCTTTGGGGCGATTCCAAAGTCCTGTATTAAATGCTGAATATGCAAAATGACGTCGCGTCAAATTTCCTGCGATCTCGGCCGAATCCCGCGGCGGAAATGAGGCTGATCTGTTTTCCCAGCGCCGGCAGTGGCGTCTCGTCGTTGCACTCGTGGCTTCAAGGCATGCCGTCCAGCGTCGAGTTGTGCCCGATCCAATTACCCGGCAGGGAAGACCGGCGCCTGGAGCCACCCTTCCGTCGGATGGAGCCCCTGGTCGTGGCCGTGGCTGACGTCCTGCAGCCGCTATTGAACCTTCCATATGCCCTTTTCGGACATAGTCTTGGTGCGTTGACCGCTTTTGAAGTCGCTCGCGAATTTCGCCGGCGCGGTCTGCGGTCTCCGACGCGTTTGTTGGTTTCCTCGCGGATTGCGCCACAGCTTCCCCCGAGGTTCAGTCCGATTCATCATTTACCCGAGCCCGAATTCATCCGTCAGCTCGCGTCGAGATATGGGCCCATCCCTGCTCCAATTCTTGCCGAGCCGGAACTCATGCTTCTGTTCAGCCCGGTGTTGAGGTCCGACATTGAAATCCTCGAGACGTATTCCTACAGGGCTGAGAGCCCATTAGAAATAGCAATTTCTGTATTCGGTGGCGACAACGATGCGACTGTCGACAAGAACGGCTTGAATGCGTGGTCCGAACAGACCACAACGTCTATGGCAGTCCGCACATTTCCTGGTGACCATTTCTTTCCGAGGGTTGCTCGTGAAGACTTTCTCAAAGCGATATCCAGCGATTTGGCGGAGTCTTTCGGGAAACATACCGGGTGCTGAACCCTGACCTGATCCCTACCCTGCTGGTTCGAATCGAGGACCGCGCCAGCATCCCCATCCTCACCCCGACGGACCCCTTGGATCACTGGGTGCGGCACTTTATTGGAAAGACGTTGAAGTGGGCCCTAAGGGTGTTGTGGACTTTTCTGTGCCGCCGGCTGACGCGCCGTGAATATGCAAAACAATTTCGGAACCTGCTCGAGGAATTGGGAGGCCTGTGGATCAAGGTCGGTCAGCTGCTCTCGCTTCGAGTGGACCTGTTCTCGACAGAGTTTTGCGATGAACTCTCGCAGTTGCAGCATCGCGCAGTCGGTTTTCCCACGCCGATGGCCCGCAAAATTATCGAAGAAGATCTTGGCTCTCCCGTAGATGAACTTTTCGATGATTTTCTGGAGGTCCCTTTCGCGACAGCATCGATCGGTCAGATCTACCGGGCCCGTTTGAAACGTGAAGGCGTGTGGGTCGCACTCAAGGTTCAGCGCCCCTTTCTGGCCGTCCAGTTTCGGAGGGACCAAAAACTGATCTCATGGTTTGTGCGTCTTTTCGCAAGGGTGCCGCGCTTCCGTTTCATCCGCTGGGAGGAAGCGCTGTGGGAACTGAACGAGATCATGAAGGAGGAACTGGATTACCGGTACGAAGCGTCGTCTTTGAGGAGGATGAAAAAGACGCTGAGTGTCTACGATATTTATGTCCCCAAAGTTTTTGGAGCATATTCGTCTCGGCGCGTGCTGGTTACAGAGTTCATTCACGCGGCGTTGATGTCCGATTTTGTCAATCTGTATAGCGCCGATCCGGCAAAGCTGTTCCACTGGCTTCAGGAGAACAACATCGATCCGAAGATCGTGGCGCACCGGTTGATGTTCTCCCTGTTCAGGCAGGTCTTCGAGGACAACCTCTATCATGGCGATCTTCACCCGGGAAATATTCTCTTATTGCGGGACAGCCGGGTGGCCTTTATCGATATGGGAAGCATCGGGTTCACAGAGACCGAGTTTCTGGAGCGGATTAAGCTTTTCACAAAGGCCTGCGCGACTCGAGATTTCGCGAAAGCCGCAGACATGTCCTTTTTGCTGGTCAATTCGCTGCCTTCCGGCGAACTCGAACACGTCAAAGGCGACGTGATCCGTGTGCTCCGTGCCTGGGCGGCCCGAACGTACGTCAAGGAACTGCCCTATCACGAAAAATCAATGGACAGGATCCTGGTCGACGTCGCTCGGCTGATGTTCAACAACAAGATCGCGATGGAATGGGCAATGTTGCGCATTCGCCGGGTCTTTACGACACTGGACTCCGCCCTCATCTTCCTCTATCCGGACGTCAACTACTCCCGCTTGCTTCGGGACTATTTTATGAAATCCGAGCGCCGTCGTCTCCAAGGGGTACTGAAGACGCTGACTCCCAACGTCGTCAACACGCTATCTTCGGTGTTCGAGTTTCAACAACGTGCGAATGAGTACCTGTTCCATCAAAGCGCCATTATCCGCAGACAGGCTCAGGTATTCGAAGGCACGACCGGCAAATTTGCGTATTTCTTCAAGATTCTGTTTGGTCAGCTTGCAGCCATCGAGATTGCTCTGGCAGGTGTCTTCCTGATTGCCTTTTTCCATCAGTACTACTACTCCTGGGTCCAGCCCTGGATGGGACCCCAGATCGAAAGTGTGGCCCGGATATTCCCAGCGCTGGATTACCAAATCTGGATTGGCCTTCTTCTCCTGGACAGCTACCTCTGCATCACCGCCCTGCGGTTGAAAGAGAGATTCGCTCGAAAAGAGAACCGCGGCACAGGTGACTCTCAGTCCTGAATTGCGAATGAAGTACGGGCCGCGATTCCCGATTTGCGCCCTTACATCAAACGCCGACTAGGGACGGGCCATCTTCTCAATCTGATCTGCCGGCGCTTGCGATCCGAGTATCTGTCGACACGCGGCTTCCAGAACTTCGTCCCGGCCCGCCCGGATTCCTGCGATGGTGGGATGAGCCTCAACATCGGGAAGAATTCCAACCCGCTGAGTCGGCTTCCGATCGGGATAGAAAACGCCAAGGCCGCTGATCATGGTGCTCAATCCGCCCGGAAGAACGATTTGCGAAACATTGCCGTCGGCTCCAGCGGTTGTGCTGCCCACGACGACGGCTCCTGGCGCGGCCCGGAATGCCATCGTGGTGTACTCGGCCTGGCTTTGCGAAACCTCGTCGACGAGAATCACGATCTTTCCGGAGTAGTGCGGCTCCATTGGCGTCAACGCCGGCGTGCCGCGCCAACGAATCGCGCCGGGATTTTCGATGTCGGGAGAGGTAAAGCGCGCAAATGGAGTAGCGCGGTTCGCAAGAAGCCCGCCCAGCGCGAAGACCATGAATTCCGATGGATAATTCCGAATGTCGATCACGAGGCCCTTTGTGCCTTTCGCTTTGCTGATGTAGCTCGCCGCGTCGGCCG
>Ga0134121_10000990_pt1 | contig 28449 bp, 23 predicted proteins | sample KB301_FD_96463 | JGI IMG/M metagenome (GOLD analysis project Ga0134121, IMG submission 96463) | Terrestrial soil microbial communities without Nitrogen fertilizer from Kellogg Biological Station, Michigan, USA - KB3-0-1 | ecosystem: Environmental > Terrestrial > Soil > Unclassified ... | reverse complement strand
TGGACTGGGCGTCGTTCTTGAGACCGGCGGCGGCCACGAAGACGCCAGCCTTGACCAGTTCCTCGGTGTACCGGTCCATTGCAGCGAACGCCTCGAGCGCCTCCGGCGTGGGCTCGCCTAACGACATGCCCTCGGTAGCTTTTGCGAACACCATAACCCGCATTGTCTGCCTCCTTGTTTGAGCCGGCCGGTTTGCCGTCCCATCAAGACGTCGAACGAGCTTGTCGGAAATCGACATCGTTCTGCAAGTTTGTTCGACGTTCCCAAGCGCGTGGCAGGAGCGGGCCGCTCCTCTAGGGAGGCCGGGCCGCCTGGAGGTTGCTCTACGCCGTGCGCCGAATCGCAACCGCCTGCCGGTTGCTGCCCAGCAGCGACGCCAGAGACAGGATCACCAGGGTCACCAGGAAGCTGGGGGAGATATAGCGATCGTCAAGGCCGCTGGGAGACCACCCAGTTCTCGATGAAGAGTCCTGGAACGCGCGAGAATTCGTCGACGTTGGCGGTCACCAGGGTGAGATCGAGCGCCAACGCATGAGCCGCGATCAGCAGATCGTTCGATCCAATCGGCTGGCCCTTGCGGCTCAGGTGAGCCCGGATCTCGGCATAGTGGCGATCCGCTCCTCCGTCGAGCGGCAGGACCTCGAGACCTTCCAGCGCCTGGTCGACTCGCTCCGCGAGTCGGGAGGAGCCCTTCTTGGCCACACCATAGCGAAGCTCACAGGCAACGATGATGCTCGTGCAGACCGTGGCCACGCCAACCACGGCGAGCCTCTTGGTCACCGAACCCTTGGGGTTTCGGATGAAATCCGAAAGTGTGTTGGCATCCATCAGATAACGATAACCGGCCATCTTCAGAGATCCACGTCCCTGAGCGGCAGGAGATCATCATCATTGATGTCAGGGAGCTCTTCATCGAGAGGCTCCCACGAGGCCGCAAGCTCCAACAGATTCGGCTTTCGAACCGGCTCTACGATCAGCCGGTTCCCTTCCTTGCGGAGAAGTGCTTCATGGCCAGGAAGCTCGAGATCTCGAGGGATGCGCACGGCTTGATTGCGTCCATTGCGAAACAGGGCCACGATCCGTTCGTTTTCCACAGCATCCTCCTGGCCACCGGAGCGGCCTATGCATAAGTATATGCTAGCATGAAGCGTCCGCCTTGGACAGCGTCTTCTCTCCTGCGCGCCGCCCGCGCAGCGGAAGCGCTTCACGCGAATCGCCAGGCACCTATTCTGCAGCTTCTCGACACCCCACCCCTACCCTCCCCGTGAGGCCCCTGTGCGGCCCCAGGGTGTGCGGCCATGCCAGGGTCAGCCACCTGCCACTTCTAAGTGTCTTTGCTGGAGTGCTTTGCGTGGTGATCAGAGACGGAATTGAACCGCCGACACCGTGATTTTCAGTCAAATGCCCTGTTGTGGTCCGCGGGTGACGGCTTCGAGTCGTTGAAACGCCCCGGGGGCGAGAGAGCCTCACCCCCGGGAAGAGAACTACAGGGAGATCACCCCTTCTTCTTTTCTGCCGCAGCCTTCGCAGTCTTCAGCGCCTTGAGTTCCGCTTCCAGCTTGACGATCTTTTCGTCCGGCGTCAGGCGGCGGCGCGGCTTCGGCAGGCGCGGCTTGACGCCGAAAGCCAGCAAAGCCATGCTGCCGTCCCCGAAGGCGCTCTGCACGCCGGCGGCCAGCTTGTTGCGGAGGCTGCGCCCGCAGCGCCGGATCTCGCGGCTCCGCCGGTTCGTCTCGCGCAACTCACTGCGCTGGACATCCTGGATGCTCTGGCCGCGGCCGTTAAGCCGTTGGAGAGTCCGCGCTACCTGCGTCTGCACGAGGCCGACAACGTAGCCGTCATCGGCAACGACGGAGGAGTTTCGGCTGGCAGCCCGCCCGCCTTCCTCGGAGGCGGACAAGACGAGCGAGGTGAGCGAACTCTTCCTGGCGGTCGACGAAGAACATTATGCAGGCCAGCATAATGCGGGGCTGCTCGGGCAGCCCCTTCTCGCCTGCTACTCTCTCCCGAACGGACTCCCGACAAAAGCGCTGACCGTCCACTCCTCCGTGTCGGAGCGCCATCCGACGGCTACGCCGCCGTTGAGAAGACCGGCGCCATCCCGGAGTACCCAGACCGGAAGCTCTGCTCCTGTTACGCTATTTTCGATGTCATGCGTCACCCGCAGGCCGATGCCGGCCGTGGCTTTCGGAAAGAAGCGCCGGATCTCGAGTTGCGCGAGATGTTTGCGAAGCGCCGCGGGTGCCCCGATCACGAGGTTGTCGCACGCGAGGGCACCGGTGGTTCCGAAGGGAGAACAGATCTGCCGCTTGTCCTGGGATTTGTGGCTGTCCTCATACCGGTAGTTGAATCCCACGAAAGGCATGGTGCTCACGACGGGGAGCCAACTTCCGCTCACGGCTGCCGTCCAGCCATCGTGCTCCTCTTCGAGGCGCTCGAGCGTCTCCGCCTTGGCGAACTTGAAGGTTGTCGGCGCGCCATAGGTCGCTTCGCCGCTGAAGAACCAGGTACCCTTCGGATTGTCACCAATAATTTGCCGCAGGACCTTTCGGCGCCCCTGGGCGGTGATGTCGTCAGTCGAGAGAGCGTCGGGTACGTCGTCCTTCGATTTGTCCGGATTCTCGACCAGCCAGACTTTCTCGAGCAAATCTCGGATCTGAGCATCCGACAAGGCCGCAATCCTTTGGGTCGTCGCCCTGCGGATTGCCTCAGGGGTGTGCAGCACCCAGCGAAGACCCGCGCTCAAGGTCGCCTGATTGGCGAGACCCTCCAGCGTCGCCAGTTCCGGCTCCTTGTCGTCCTTTGAAACCGGGCCTCCGAGCTTGAAGCTCGCGCGAAACTCACGATCTTTCGAGGCATCCTCCGCGAGCTCGACTCCGATCTCGATCTCGGCCCTGGTGTCGGTCCGGGTTGCGGCGAGGATTGCCTGGAGATCGGTCAGCCGCGCAGGCGAGGTTAGGCTCGGATCCCGCAGCGTCGTCTGGGCCCTCTGCGTATCCGCCGCAAGCTGTGTCGTGGCCAAGGCAGTTCCCAACGTGGGCGCCGCAGCGGCAGCCGGACCCTGGGCACACACCGGGGCGGCCACGCTCCAGAGAAAAAGGATCGATACAGTCGTAAGGTTGATCGTTCGCATGGCATTCCACCTTATTGATTGACCTTGAACTTTTTTGTTCCGATGGTGATGCCGTCACTCGGCACCCGATGCGACCGTGACCAGGTCGCTTCCGGCGGTGCGGTGATCGCGATCGTGAATTCCGTTCCGGGCGCTGCAACCAAAAAATAGACCAGCATGTGTATGCCGGCGTCGAGCGTGATTCTCGCGGTGCCATCCGGGCCGAAGGTCAGCGCCCGATCGTCGATCCGGGCCTGAACGCCGACATCCTTCGGGACTCTCTTCACGATTACTTCTTTCGCCATGGTACCTCCTTTTCGACACGCGGGTTGGAGTCTCTCCAGCCGGTCGAAGGTTCTATGGCTCTAGACGGACGAAGTACGTAATTTTCCGGGATGTTCGGGCTGGCCTGGAGGGCCGGACCCGCTGGTGGACGGAGTTGAGGGCCGCCGGTCCCTCGCGCTGGTCCTCGCCAGCTACGAGGCCGCCGGCCTCGGCGGCGAGAATCGAGGGACTCGAGTGATAGGACGATAAGTTCATACCGCTGACCCAGTACCCGCGCTACCTGCGTCTGCACGAGGCCGGCCGTCATCGTCAACGACGGAGGCGTTTCGGCTGGCACGGCGTTCGGCGACGGCCTGCGCGTTCGCGACTCGATTCCGCAATCCCACAAGGTGGCGCCCCGTGCGATCGCCGAGGGCTAGGCAGTGCTGCTTTACGGGCAGGTCATCGGCGCGGCGCGTCATACCCGAAGGCAGGCTGGGTTAAGGAGAGCGACCTCGTCATGCCGCCGCCGCCAGCGCTCGACTCGCTGCCGCGGTGCACCGACGTGCCGCCCGACGCTCCGCCCCTCGAGAGGTACACTTTCGAGGGCTACATGAACGCCGACGGGAGCGTCGGCACCCGCAACCTCCTCGGCATCACGACGACCGTGCAGTGCGTTACGGGTGTCAAATCCAAATCTTTACGCCGTCCTCCGAATCGTAATCGCCTGCCGGTTGCTGCCCAGCAGCGACGCCAGCGACAGGATCACCAGGGTCACCAGGAAGATCACGTAGGCCAGGATCTCGGGCGAGAGCCCCACCACCTGGGCCGGCAGCGCGGCGTCGTGCCGCATGATCGCCGCCTTCATGCCGGTGTAGTGCATGCCGCATACCGCCAGCCCCATCACCAGGGCGCTGGCGATGATCTGCCACAGGCGGGTGGTGTTGAAGACCAGCCACAGGGCGGCGATCGACGCCACCACCGCGATGCCCAGCGAGATCCCCACGATGACCAGGTTGTAATCCAGATGGGCCTGCATCCGCATCGCGGCCATGCCGGTGTAGTGCATGGCGGCCACCCCCAGCCCCATGGCCGTGCCCCCGCCGATCAGCCGCCACGGGCTGGTCGGCCCCTTGCCCACCACGTAGATCCCGAGGCCGGTGACGACCACCGCCACCAGCAGCGAGGCCAGGGTGATCGGTACGTCATAGGCCACCGGCATGCCCATGTCGAAGGCCAGCATGCCGATGAAGTGCATCGACCAGATCGCGCCCGCCCCCATCGCCAGAGCCCCGGCCAAAAGCGAACGCCACTTCTCGGCGCCGCGGGCCCCGGCGTGCTGGCGGCAGAGCTTGAGCGCGGTGAAGGAGCCCAGGACCGAGATCACGTAGGAGAGGGCGACGAGGAACAGGTTGTAGTCGTGCGGCATCGTGTCCATGAAATCTCCCGGCTTCAGGGTTGGAGGTCGACGATCACGCCCGGCTGTGCCCGCTCGAGGCAGATGATGAGATAGCTCCGATAGCTGCGCCAGGTGATCGGAATGACGAAGCTCTTCAGGTGGCGGGAAAAGGAGATCCTGTCCGGCTGCCCGAAGAGCACGGTCGGAACCGAGATCAGGAACTCGCTGCCGAAGTACTGGCGGGCGTTGCCGGCGATGGTATTGGCGACCTCGCCTACCAGGTCCTCGTGGTCGGAGAAGCCGATCACGGTCTCGCCGAAGCGGTGCAGCAGCGCGGTCAGTTGCTCGGCGCAGGAGGTGAAGTACACCGCGCCGCGGTGGCGCCCGGAGATGCCGATCACCCCGGTGAAGTCCAGGGTGACCGAGTCCTCGCCCTTGAGGTACGGTGCATCGACCTTCGCCGGCTCGCCGGTGACTCGTTCAAAATAGCGCACCACGCCGTCGATGAAGACCTGGATCTCCTCGTCGCTCATCGGCAGGCCTCAGGCCTCGGCAATCAGGTTGGTGAGCGCCAGGTTGAGATCCTCGGCCGAGAACGGCTTGACCACGTACTCGTTGGCGCCCCGTTCCACCGCCTCGATGGCGGTCTCGGCGTCGCCCAGGGCCGAGATCACCATCAGGCGGGTGTCCGGCTTCAGGGCCATCATCTTGGAGATACAGGTCAGGCCGTCCATCTCGGGCATGGTCAGGTCCATGGTGACGAACTCCGGGCGGTAGCGCTCGAACAGCTCCATCGCCTCGCGGCCGTTGGCGGCCTGGTAGATCTTGGTCACCCGGTCCGAGAAGATGTGCCGCTCGATGCTGCGCCGGACGGTGCTCGAATCGTCGACGATCAACAATCTGCCGCTGGTTCCCAACACGGTTCTAGCCCCCATTCGGCAGCACGATGTGGAATTCGCAGTATTGGCCCCGCCTCTGCTGCCGCAGCGAGATCTGCCCCCCCAGCCTGGCCAGCGCGTCGCGTACGGCGCTCAAACCGACACCGCGCCCGGCGTCTTCGGTCGGCTGGCCGGCGGTGGAGAAGCCGGGATGGAAGATCATCTGGTCGAGCGCTTCCGGTTTCCACCGGTTCTGCTCGCGGTCGATCAGCGGCTCGAGGATCGAGGGCGTGCTCTTGGCCAATTCCTGCACCCGCTCGATCACCTTCTTGTAGTCGATGCCCCGGCCGTCGTCCCTGAACAGGAACTCGAGGTTGCCGTTGTTCTGCCGGGCCGCCACCAGGATATTCCCCTCCTCCGGCTTGCCCGCCGCCTGCCGCTCGACCGGGGGCTCGATGCCGTGGACGATCGAGTTGCGGGCCAGTTGGGCCATGACGTTGCGGAGCGCGCTCTTGTACTTGAACGGGATCGCCAGGTCGCCGGGAGCGCGGAACGCCACCACGACCTTCTTTCCCGACTTCTCCGCCAGATCGTCGGCGAAGCGGGTCACCAACGCGGAGAGCGCCTCGGTGTCGCTGGTGCCGGAGGTTGTCTTGAGGCTGCGCTGGGTCTCGGCGAAGCGGGCCAGCACGGCGCGGATCTCGCCCAGGCTGTCGATCATCTCCGACAGCTCGAGCACGATGGGGACGAAGTCGCTGCCGTCCAGGAGAGTCCGGCCGCGGAGCGCGGCCAGCTTCTCCTCGAAGCGGTGGGCGGCGGCGGCGAAGTAGTCGATGCGCAGCATCGCCGCCGTGCCCTTGATGGTATGGACGCTTTTGAAGATATCGTCCGCCAGGTGGCGGTAGTAGGTGTTGCGATCGGGGATCGAGAGCAACGCCGACCGGCCCTCGCGCAGCAGCGAGTTGACGGTCTCGAGCTCGGTGTGGGCGTCCTCGATGAACTCGCGCAGCATCTGGGGCTCGACGTGCATCACCGACAGCAGCAGCTCGGCCTGGCGCTCCATGCGCTGCTGCGACTCCTGGAGCTGCTGCGCCAGCAGCGCCCGGGCGGTGACGTCGGCCACGGTCACCATCGCGTGGCGGATCTCGCCGCCCTCGCGGATGCGCTCGAAGGTGAAGGTCAGGAACTTCTGCTCGAGCTGTCCGCTACGGTTGGGGAACGAGGCCTCGACCTCCTTCAAGGGATTGACCTTGGCGATCACGCTGTTGGTCTTGGCCGGGTTGAACAGCAGGCGCAGGAAGCGGATGGTGAGCTCGTGGGTGCGCTCGGGGGTGATACGGCGGATCAGGTCGAGGAAGTCAGCCCCCGTCAGCTCCTCCTGGCCGAAGATCTGCCGCGTCGCGGCCGAGTACTTGGCCTCGATCGTGAGCTCGGGGGTCAGCAGGAACAGGCCCTCGCGCACCGCCCCCATGATGGTATCGGTGAGGCTCAGCGAGCGCCCGAGCTCGATGTTGGCCTGCTCCAGGCCGGCCGTGTTGGCCGCCAGCCGGTCGACCATCTGGTTGAAGGAGTCCGCCAGCACCGCGATCTCGTCCCGCCCCGACACGCCGACCCGTACGTCGAGCTCGCCGTCGCGCACCAGGGTGGCGGCCTCGGCCAGGGTGGTGACGGGCGTGATCCAGCGGCGGGAGAGAAACAGATAGGAAGGCAGCAGCACGGCGAGCAGGATGCCGGAGATCAGCAGCAGCAGCGAGCGGGAGATGCGGTCGGCGGCCTGCTCCAGCTCGCGCTTGGGCGAGACCTGGATCAGCTTCCAGTCGGTCCCAGGCACTGGGAAGACGAGGGCCAGGGAAGGTTTCCCGTGGAGCAGATCGGCGGGCATTTCGACACGGACCGGGACGCGGACCGCCGCCGCCGCTCCGCCGCCCGCCGGCAGGCGCCGGAGGGCGTCCGCGATCGGCCGGAAACCCGGATGGCGATCCGCCACCTCGCCGGCGGTGAGCGCCGCACCGGCCTGCCCGGCCCCGCCTCGGCTCGTCAAACCCACCAGCTCGGGCCGGGGAAAGGAGAGGAACCGTTGATCGCGATCGAGCAGGAAGGCGTAGCCGCTGGCCTCGCCCTTCCACGCCTGGGAGAGGCGTTGCAGGTTGGACGGGTCGAGGGGGCTCCCGCCGGCGAGCCATCGCCGCACCTCCTCCACTCTCCGCTTGCCGGCCTCCTCCAGCTTCCCGGCGGATTGCTCCGCGACCTGCTGCCGGCCATAGGTGCTCATGACCAGCGCGATGCCCATGAAGATCAGGGAGAACAGCGCCAGGAGACCGACCACTCCCTGCCACGCCAGACTCCCCAGCCGCGGCCCGCGGCGGCTGGCCGCGGCCGGCGCCGGTGCTTCACCAGCGGCCGTTTCGACACCAGTGTCCAGGTTGCGTGTTCGGTTGTTCATTTAAAGACGCTCGTGAAAGCAGGACTAGAAGTTTTTTTAGACTCTATAGATAATTTGTGGCAAGCGCAACCGATCGGTGCGCCGGTCGCTGGGCGGCGTTCCGAGCCATTGTGTTTCGATCGCTCAGGGTTCCTTTTTTTTGTCGGGATACCGAAAGATCGCCTCTGGGAATGAGGGTAAACCCTCAAGCGGTCTGGAGAGTTTCCCTCAGATTAAATAATTCTTTCAGTTAAGAGTGTCTATATTGATAGATGCCGGCGCCTGGTGAGAACCCTGGATGAAGCTCTCGTACGAGATCTTCGTCCGCCAAGGTGCAGCAGCACAGCGTATACTTGCTGCTCATGAGGCGATCGGGTGGCCTTTTCGGAGTCTTGTTTCTCGTCGAGGCCGCCATCGTGTCAGCTCCCGGCCGGGCCGAGGACATTCCCTTCGTCCGCACGGAGATCGCCGCGGAGAGCCCCGTCGGCCCCTGCGGCAATGCTTTGGGAGATCTCGACGGCGATGGCCGGCTCGACGCGATCGTCGCCGGCAGTGACGGGCCGCTGGTCTGGTACGCCTCTCCCGAGTGGACCGAGTCCGTCCTGGCCGTCCAGGGGTACACCACGCAAGGCGGGTTGGCGGTCGGAGATCTGGATCGGGATGGTGACCTGGACGTCACCGTGGGCACCGTCTGGTTCGAGAACCCTCGTCTGCCGGCCGGCCATCCGGCGACCGGCCTCTGGTCTGCCCATCGGATCGACTCCGGCAGCGGCGCTCGGGACGTGGTCATCGGCGACCTCGATCGTGACGGCAAGCCCGACGTCGTGATGCGCGGAGAAAGCGCCTCCGTGGTGACGTTGTTCAAGCAGAACGGACCGCAGTCCTGGCTCCGGCGCGACCTGGCTCTGGGGATCGGGACGCAAGGGCTCGCGCTGGCCGACCTCAACAGGGACGGGTTTCTCGACATTGTCGTGGGAGGACGATGGTTGACGAATCCGCGTGGCCAGATCCTCTCTCAGCCGTGGCAGCGACGCAGCTTCGGCTCGTGGAGCGCGGAGGCGGCTCTCGATGTCGGAGATCTGAACCAGGATGGTCGACCGGACGTCGTGATGACGGTGGCGGAGGGGAAGGGGAGGATCTCCTGGTTCGAGAATCCAACGAATCCCAACCGGCCTCGCTGGCAGGAACGGGTCATCGACCGCGGTCCTCTCCATTCGGCGCAGGCGGTGAGGCTTGCGGATCTCGATCGCGACGGCGACCTGGACGTGGTGACGTCGGAGATGGGGGGAAAGGGACGCCTGCTGGTCTATCTCAACGCAGGCCGGGCCTCGGGTTGGAGCCGCCAAGTGCTCGGTACGCCGGCTTTGCGCAACGTCCGTGTCTCCGATCTCGGCGGCGATGGCGACGGCGATATCGTCGGCACGCGCCCGTTCGATGGCGGGCCGGTGGAGCTCTGGGAGAACCGGCTCGAGCCGCAGACCGGTCCGGATCGGATCCTCGTTTTCACAAAGACCGCCGGCTTCCGCCACAGCAGTATCGAGCCGGGGATTGCCGCTCTTCGGGACCTGGGGGCCGCGAACGACTTCGCCGTCGACGCGACCGAAGAGGCGGGACAATTCACCACCGCCAACCTCAGCCGCTACAAAGCCGTCGTCTTCCTGTCCACGACCGGGGACGTCCTCAACGGTGAGCAGCAAGACGCCTTCATGACCTATATCCGCCATGGGGGCGGCTTCGTGGGAATCCACGCCGCGGCGGACACGGAGTACGGCTGGCCCTGGTATGGAAACCTTTTAGGAGCGTACTTCGCGCGCCATCCGGCGCCGGCCCAGGCACGGATTCGGGTCGAGAGCCGAGACCACCCCTCGACGAGAACGCTGCCGGACCCCTGGAACCGCTTCGATGAGTGGTACGACTTTCAGCAGAACCCGAGAAGCCAGGGCGTCACCGTGCTGCTCACCCTGGATGAGGCGAGCTACCCCGGAGGGCAGATGGGGGAGGATCATCCCATCGCCTGGTATCACGAGTACGACGGCGGACGGGCCTGGTACACGGCGGGAGGCCACACGGACGAGTCTTTCTCCGAGCCGGCGTTCCTGGAGCACCTGCTGGGTGGGATCCGGTACGCAGCCGGCGCCGTGCTCGAGGCCGACGACCGTCAAGGCCCGGTCCACCTTCTGCGAAGAGCCCGCGCTGTGCTCGTCGAAGCTCAAGCGGGGTCTCCCGGCTGTCGATGATAGAGGGCGTCCAGGCCCTGTTCGAGCGGCCGGGCTGTGAATCCAAGAGCTAGAAAGGCGCTCTCGGTGTCGTGGCTCTTTGGGCTGAACAGGCGCGCCACCTGGTCGGCGTAGAGCGGGGGCTTGTCGAGCGGCAGGAGCGCGAGCGCCCGGGCGGCGAGCGCGAGCAGGCCGGCGGGCACGCGGAGGGTCCGTGGGCGGGTGTGGAAATAGGCCGTCAGCCGCCGGATCAGCTCCAGGTAGGTCATCTCTTCAGGCCCCGCGAGCGACAACACGCCGCCATGGCCCGGTGCCGTCACCGCGCGGCAGATGCCGTCGACGACGTCGTCGAGATAGACCGGCGCGAGGAGCGGGCTGCCGTCCCCTGGGACCGGGACCCGGCGGCCCCGGCGGCAGCGTTCGATGAGCGCCGAGATGCCTTCGCCGCCTGTCCCATAGACTTCGGCGGGCCGCAGGATGTTCCACTCCAGGTCCGAGTCCCGGACGATCTCTTCGGCGCGGATCTTGGATCGGCTGTAGGCGCCCCCCTCGGGCGAGATCGCGCGCGTGCTCACCAGGGTGAACCGTTGGATGCCGGCCCGCCGGGCCTCGGCGACCAGGTTCAGCGTGCCGAAGGCATTGACCTCGGCGTAGCGGGCGCTCCGGTTGGAGTGCGTGACGGCCGCCAGGTGGAGGACCTGATCGATGCCCGTGCAAACCCCGGCGAGGCTCTCCGGCCGCGTCACGTCGGCGCGGACGGACCGCCAGCCCGACGGCAGGGAGTCCGGGGCGCTGCGATGCAGGACGGTGCCGGTGAGGCCCTGCCGGTGCAGCGCCGCCAGCAGCGGACGGCCGAGGCGCCCGGGGCCGGTCACCAGGACTCTCACAGGACCCTCATTTCTTAGCCCTCCGCCGGAGCTCCCGGAGCCGGTAGCGCCACAGATTGCGCAGGAATTCGGTGACCGCCGCCATCGAGATGAAGGAACGCCGGCCGGTCAGGCCGAGGAACTCCGTCTCGATCTCGCCGATGCGAAATCCCAGACGGCGGGCCTGGATCAGGATCTCGGCGTCGATGAACCAGTCGTCGGATTGAAGGGCCAGCCGCTCGTAGGCCGAGCGGGTCAGGATCTTGGGCTTGGCGTTGACTTCCCGCACCGCAAGGCCGGGGAAGAGAACGTGAAAGAGCCCGTTGAAGACCAGCGAAAAGAGCTTGCGCTTGAGGCCGTCGCCGCGGCTCGTGCGATACGTCTTCGCCAGATCGAGGCCTTGATCGCGGAGCAGCCGGTAGAGTCGCACCAGGTCCTCGACCAGAACCTGGCCGTCGCCGTCGATGACCGCCAGGCACGCACCGGTGGCGAGGGACAATCCGCTGCGCATGTCCCAACCCATCATTCCCTGTTTCGCCACCGCCGAGCACACGATGCGGGGGTCGCCGGCCGCCAACTCGCGCACGACGTCCGGGGTCGTGTCGCCGCTGCCTGCGACATAGTTTCCAACCAACACAAGCTGATAGTTGTCGATGCCCGCATCGACGAGCACTTGACCGATGCGGGCCGCGCAGGAGCGCGCCCCGTCGCCGGAGCGATAGCAAAGGACGACGACGGAGAGATCGGGGCTCATGGGCGCTTGCGCAGTGGCATCGCGGCGATCTATTGGAGCAACAGGGCCCGCTGCCGCGGCGTCAGCGGGCGTTTCAGGATCCGGCCGGCGGGCCAATAGCCGGCAAGCGCTACGCCGGAGTCGCCCAACAGAGGGTCGCCCTGGGAATTGGCAACCAGCCGCCAGGTCCCTTTCCGGTCGTCGAAGTCCAGGATCACCAGCTTCTCGTAGGGAAAGCGGTCGGCCGCACAGGTGCCTGCCGCGAAGCATTTGGCCTTCTGCTCGTGCCAGCAGTTGAGCCCCTCGGGGGTGGCACGGCAGCCCGTGCCGCGGTCGGGGGCCATGCGCAGGCCGTGAATGGCGGGGTCGTCATAGAGCAGGACGAGCCAGCTCTGAGCCAGATAGTCGGCCTCGGTCGCGAGATACAGCTCCGGCGTCGGCCCGCTGCGCAGGATGATCCCGGTGCCGGGTGTCAACGCGGGAGCGCTGGTGACGATCGACAGGAGCTCTCTCTGGTGCAGCCGCCAGGTCGAAACCCACAGGTCCTGACGCTCCAGGCCTCCCCAGGCTCCGAGATTCACGAAGAGGATCGGCACGAGCAGGAAACCGGCTCGGAAGCGAGGCCATCTTTGCACCGACCAGCCGGCCAGAACGGCGACCGCCAGCGATGCCCAGGTGCGCGACAGGATGTGCGTGCGATAGTGAATTTCGGCCATCTGAAGCCCGGCATACGCGGCATTCGCAATCAAGGCCATCGCAGCGAAGACCCCGGCCAGCAGGAGTGTCCGGGTGGTGGGCTCCGGCGGCTCCGGATTTTGTGCCTGGCGGGCTCGGAACGCGAACCACGCCGCCGCGACCGCCGCGCCGAGCCCCATCGCCCACAGAGGGATCGCCGCCGGCGGCCGGGGATACCAGACAGGGTGTGCGAAGGCCCAGCGCCACGGCGCGAAATTCTCGTACCCCAGGCTTGCCGTGCGATGAAGACGCGCGGCGAGACGCATCGGCTGCATGGCCACCGCGGCGTAGCCGCTGGCGTCGTGCAGAAACCGCCACTCGATGGGGACCGCGGGAGCCAGGGTGAGGCCGAGAGCCGACAGCACCAGAAGGATCCGCCGCCAGGCCTGGAGGCCGCTTCGCCAGAGCAGGAGCAACGGCACGAACGGCAGGGCGGGGATCGCGATGTCGAGCGTCCAGATGCTGACCGCGACGGCGGCGCACGCGAGCGCGATCCAGCCGGCGCGCCCGCCTACCAGGTAGCGTAGGCTGCAGCCGACGGCGAGCAGCAGCATGAGCGCGGCGAGGTTGTAGCCCAGAGACGTGAGGTTGCCGGTCAGGTAGTCGCTGGTCGCGGTGAGCGTCAGGCAGATCGCCAGGAAGCGGGTGAGCTGCTGACCCGGCACCAGCAGCCGGGCGATCCAGCCGGCGGCGAGGGCCTGGCCGAGCCAGGTCAGGCCGAAGACCAGGTGCAGGGTCCAGATGGGCTGCGGCGTGGCGAGAGCCAGGCGGAACGGCAAGGTATAGAGGCGCCGCAGGGGAGCGCCAACCGGGTGCAGGGCGGCCATGAAACCGTGGCCTTGAAAGGTGCGCGCCAACCGCAGGAGCAGCGTATCGTCCTGCCACAGGCCGCGCATCGGCACGGTCAACCCCCAAACCAGAAGGAGCAGGGCGAAGTAGAGCGCGCCGTCGCTGTTCAGTCCGGCGGCGAGCCGGCGCAGCGGCGGCAGCGACCGGTCCCGTGCTTCCAGAGTCTCGCTCAAATCGTCCTCCCAACGGTTGCCGCATGCTACTACCCTGTAATTCTGACCCCGAAGAGCTATGCTGAATGCGAAGGAGAGCAGCATGAGCCAGGATCGGTTCGACGACCCTATCGTGGCAGAGATCCACAAGACTCGCGAGAAGCTCCTCGCGGAATGCGACGGCGACATCGAAGAAGCTGATGGACCGCTTGGCGTCCCGCGAGAACGCCGATCGATCTCGCGTACTGTCGGCTCTCCAAGCGGTGAAGGCCTCTCCTCCGCGCCTCTGCGCCCCTTAAGAGCGTAACTCGTAGCCGGCGGGACTGCCGTAGGCTTCCGCTTCAGCGCCGGGAGTACAGCGCCTCGTGATACGCGGTGCCCTTTTGGGCGAGGCGTAGAGTTCGGTAGATCTGCGGACGCTGCGACTGCCTCGGTGGCCCGGCGACAAAATATAGAAACGTCCGCGGCGATCCGCGGACGTTGCAATGGGGCTGGAGACATCGTGGCAGCTCTGTAGACCCCGCGTGGGCATCGGACGCTCCGCAGGATTCTGTCACCGCTGAGTCCAGACCAAGTCAACGGCAAAGATCGCGGGACGTGGAGGCTGCTCGGGGACGGCGGGTGGCGTCCGCGGGCGGGGTCTTGAGGACGCGGTCAATCCGAACCTGGAGTCGGAGGCAATCGCGCGAGATCCCTCAGAGGCTGCGCGAGATCCTTCATCAGAGTCTTGGGATTGTCGAGCGAGATTGGAGGACCGACGCCGGAGAGGTCTGATGGAATGTCGAGGCGCTCCCCCTCAAGACTAGAACTACGAGCAGTCAGGATTAGATTTTTACGACCTCGCTGGACCTCGAGCCCCTTCGCTATTCCTATCGCCACAAAACGTGAAGCGTGATTGCGATCGTCCTCGATCTTTTCGACCCGCGCCACGACCGCCGTCGCCTCTTTGACCAAGCGGAAGCAACGGGTCAAAATCATGTGCTCTTCGCTCAGGACTTCGAGATGGTCGTCGGAGTTCCAAAGGTAAACAACTTCCAACTCGGCCTTTTTGGCCGCTGCTTGGACAGCCTTCCTAAAATTCCCCAGATCGTGGAAGTGATTGTGATCTATGACAAGAACGTACCGGCGATTGGTCGGGCGATCAGGAACCCGACAGTTGAGAAGATGGACGAAGTCCGGCTCGTTCCGATGGCCCAGGTAGCTGGACCAGCGCTCTTGTAAGCAGGAGAAGAAGCTTTCACCGAGAGGGCGACCGGTCCTATACGTTGCGAATAGGAAACCTTTGAGGATTTCCGGTTCGGCGCGGTAATGCTCCTCGTAGGCTGGAAGACCAGGCCTGTTGAGCCCAATGGCAAGGCCCAGCTCGAAGAGGACATTGGCATTGACATTGGAGAGATCGAAGATTACAAGGGAGTCGAGAGCACGGATCGCTTCGAGTAGTTTATCAAAGGTAAAACCTCTTCCGAATTCGAGGATCCTGGGGGAGAAGGACTTGGGAAAACGCTCCAGATTCCTTTGGAAGTGTCGAAATAAAGTCGTACCGAACTTGGTGGCAATCAGGATTGGAATGCCACGGTCGGTCGGTATTCCTACCTCCGTCTCGCCCACTACAATATGACTTGCGCTGCCTGGAATGGCGATTACATCTCTACACTTATTTTCGATGCCCTTGCTCTGTCTAGGGGGCTTGCGTAAGGCTGATTCGATAGACTCTGTTGCTTTGACGAATATATCTTCCCGCTCGCCTATGGTGAGTTTGACGAGTGGAAGAGCAGGGTTGTTGATTGCCTGAAATCGAGCAAGCTGCGTCTTCATGAACCGAGAAGGACTTACGATTAGAGGCAAAATAACGGTACCCTCCTTCTCTGCTGTTTCTAAGAGTGGGGGCAATTCGTCTGTGGTGATGAAATCCGAGGCTAGGAAGTCAGCGCTGATTAGAAGGATGGCAACTCTGGCGGCTTCCAGCGCGCGCTTAATTTCCATTCGCCACGTTGAGCCAGGGGCAATCTGCCTATCGTCCCACACCTCGACATCATGATCGCGTTCCAAGAACTTCAGATGGACTCGAAGTCGGTCAAGCCATTGGACGTCCTGGTGGCTGTAGCTGATGAACACTCTTGACTTGTTATTTCGCATGCGCCAGTTCTAGTTGGGGTTGGACCGCATCTCTTCACGAAAGTCTTGATGTTACCACGGTCGCAGGTACCGCCCAAGATATTTCGTAGCTCCTGACGCCGCCGTGGCCGCCGATTGCGGCGCCGCCCGTGAGCGCTTCACCGCCCCGGGCCCTTGCAGAGGTCTGGGCACGCGCTGGGTAGCGCTACAATCCCTCCGCCTTATGACCGTCCCGGCCGAGCGGACCCCTCCCAGGAGACTTTTTCCTCCCGCCTGAGCCTCGTCCGTGCCATGCTTGGGGTGGCGGTGGGGAACGTCTAGCGGTTTCCCTACATGGTCGCGGTGCTGCAGGGCATCCCCGCGCTGATGGCGGAGGGGGGTGCTGGGCCGGTAGGCCGGTAGACCCTCCGCGGCCCGGTTGGAGCCTTCGAGCGCGCCGGCTTCCCCGGGGGCCGCGCCGTGGGATGGTTTCTGTCTTTCATCATGCTCGCCGCCACGGGGTAACAGCCTGGGCTTCTATGAGGACCCGGGTTGTCGAGCTCCGAGATCTTCTTCTGTCGGCCCTTTTTCCTTCGTCTCCCATAGCACGGCCTGCGACGCTGAGTGCTGTACTGCGTCGTTGGCGGAGGGTGCGATCCTGCCGCTGTTTCCGAAACCAGAAGGCAGGCGCTGACTCGCTGCTCGCGGTGGTGGCCGTCTGCTTGGGCTTGCGGCGTACGGCGGTGCTGCGTAAGCTGGGAGGAGATGCGCCCGGGTCGGCGATCCGCCTCCTCCATGTCTGGCTGCGTTGCGCACGTGCCATGTCTGATCCTGCTGGTTAGGCTCGGGTGGCTGGCGAGCGAGGTCCTGAAGGCTGATGGGGAAGGCGGCCGGAGGCTGCGGAAGCTAGCTCCCATAAGGTTGTATCCTTACCTCCAGCAAGGAGGTGAAAGCCCATGTTGATCTTCGTGTGCATCACTGCCGCGGGTTTCATCCTGCTCGTCGGCGGCTCGTTCTTCGGCCACGACCACGACGTCGACCACGATCCCGGTGGCCACTTCGACCACGGGCACGATGCGGGCCATGATGCCGAGCCGACGGTCAGCATCTTCTCGACCAAGGTGATCGGCTCGTTCCTCATGGGCTTCGGGGCCGGGGGCGCCATCGCGGCTTTCTACGGCGCGGGCCCGCTGACAGCGTCCCTCATCGGCCTGGGTGTGGGCTTCCTCATCAGTCTGCTCATGTACTGGGTCATGCGGCTCATCTACAGCCAGCAGTCCACGTCCATCGTCACCACCGACACCGCCGTCGGCGAGATCGGCGCGGTCACCATCGCCATCGGGAGAAATGGAACCGGTGAGGTCGCCATTACCCTGCGTGGACAGCACCGCAGCTTTCTGGCCCGGTCGGCGGACACGAACGCCATAGCGAAAGGCCGGCGGGTCCAGGTGGTCCACACGACGGGCAGCCAGCTCGTCGTCCGGGAAGTGGAAGAAGCCAACGCCTCAATCGGCACCTAGGGAGATCCAAGAATGGAAAGCTTCATCTCGCGTCTGGGAGGCTTCGTTCTGCCGGTCATGATCATCGCCGTGGCCCTGGCGTTCGTGCTCGCGGTGAAGTTCATCGCGAGCCGGTACAAGAAGATCCCGCCCAACCGGGTCGGCGTGTTCTACGGGCGCAAGTACAAGGACCCGGTGACCGGGCACGTCCAGGGCTACCTGGTCATCACCGGCGGCGGCCGCGTGCAGATGCCCCTCGTCGAGGACTACATGGAGATGTCGACCTCGGCCTTCCAGATCGAGATCGACGAGACCGGCATCCCCAACAAGGACAACGTCCGGCTGACCGTGCGCGGGGTGGCCTCGGTCCAGCTCTCGCCGGCGCCGGAAGACCTGAACCGCGCCGCCCAGTCGTTCCTCGGCAAGGACGCCCGCGAGACCGTAATCTTCGTCGGCAACATCCTCAAGGGGCACCTGCGGTCGATCATCGGCAAGATGGACATCGGCGAGATCCTACGCGAGCGCGACAAGTTCAACCAGCGGGTCATCGAGGAGAGCTCGACCGAGCTGAAGCGGGTCGGCTTCGACGTGATCAACCTGGTGATCCAGGACGTCAACGACGACCAGGGCTATATCGACGCGCTCGGCAAGCAGGCCGTGGCGGACGCCAAGGCGGAAGCCGAGATCAAGGTCGCCGACGCGGCCCGGCGGCAGAGCATCGCCGTGTCGGACGCCCAGCGGGAGTCGTCCCTCGTCACCGCATCCAACGCGGCGAAAGTCGCCGAGGCCGAGAAGGATCGCGACCTCAAGAAGGCCGCGTTCCTCAAGGAGACCGCGATCGTGCAGGCCGAGGCCAACATGGCCGGCGAGATCGCCAAGGCCGCCCAGGAGCAGAGGCTCCGGGTGGCCCAGGCGGAGCGGGACGCGGCGGAACGCGAGGCCCAGGTGATCGTCCAGGAGAAGGAAGGCCTCCGGCGCACCAAGGAGCTCGAGGCCACCGTCGTGGCCAATGCCACGGCAGAGCGGCAGAGAGCCATCATCGATGCCGAGGCCGCGAAGCAGAAGCGTATTCTCGACGCGGATGCCGAGGCGGAGTATCTGAAGCGGACCGCTCAGGCCAAGCGCGACGCCGCGACGCTCGAAGGCGAGGGCGAGGCGAACCGCAGGAAGTCGGTGCTGCTCGCCGAAGCCGAGGGCAACGCCGCGGCCAAGAAGCAGGCGCTCCTGGCGGAAGCCGAAGGTACCCAGAAGCTCGCCGAGGCGCTGGCCCAGATGTCGAGCGACGCCCGCTTCATCCTCGTGCTCGACAAGCTGCCGGGCCTCCTCGACCACGGCGGCGACGCGGGAGCGAAGCTCCTGACGGCGATCTTCGGCCCCGCCGCAGCGGCCATCGCCCAGATCGACAAGATCTCGATCGTCGACGTGGGCGGCAACGGCCAGGGGTTGGGCAAAGTCTCCAGCATGGTTCCGCAAGCCGTGTTCCAGGTCCTCGCCCAACTCGAAGCCCTCGGCATCGACGTGAAAGGGCTGCTGAAGCTCCTGAAGATCGACCCGAGCGGCATCGAGACTTTGCTGGCCGGCGTGAAGCCGGGAGGTCCGGCGGTGCCGGAGGACACGTCGCCTGCTCCAGGGGCGCCAGAGGCTTGAGCGTCGGCCATCTCCGGCAACCCTCCTGGGCCTCGCTTAAGCACCCCGCGGGAGGCAGTCAACCCGCCCGGGCCACGGTGAGGCCCAGGTGGCGCTCGAAGGGCTCGTAGCCGGGAGAGGAGTGAAGGAGCGCGAACCTCTCTTCCAGGCAGAAGGTGGCGAGGCGGCACTCGGCCGTGTTCACCGGGATGCCGCGGGCGCGTAGCGTGTGGTAGTTCACCGCCGCCTTCTCGGTGAGGCCGAAGCCGCCGACCTCGAGGAGCCACAGCTTGCCGAGCGCCTCCAGGGCCTGCAGGCGGTGCGCCTCGTCCTGAAGGCCGTGCAGCACCTCGGTGAGGACGACGTCCGCCACCAGCAGGGGCGAGCGGCCGAGGAGGAAGTCGAGGTAGTCCGTCTCGGGGCTCGCCTTGCCGCCGAAGTAGTCCAGCCAGACGGAGGCGTCAACGAGAACCTGCATTGCGCTCTCCCCGGATCTGCTCCAGGTCCCCCGACCAAACCAGCTTGCCGCGCAGCGACCGGATCTGCGCCTGCTCGTGGAGCCGCACGTAGACCCGCAGCAACTCCTCGATGAGGTCCTTCTTCTTGCGGATTCCGGACATCTCCCACGCCGTCTCGAACAGCTCGTCGTCGATCTCGAAACTCGTGAACACGCTCTCTCCCTCCTATGAAAATCTTCCGGCAGTCTATGCGATGGAGACCGGAATGGAAATCCGGGCTACCCAAACCTATGGTGCGAACGTAATTTCATAGGAATCGATGAGAGCAGAGAGGGGTCAGAAGGCGGCAACCTATAATTTTGCGATCCGTGCCTATGAAAACGTCGCAGCCGAGCCGAGTGCTGTGATAATTTCCTATGAAAATCCAACGGGAGCCTTTGGATGGATGCCAGAATTATATTGATCTGACTATTTTTTATAGAAATCTGTCTCGCGCCAGCGTCTTGGAACCAATGAAAGCCTATGAACTGGCCATAAATTCATATGAATTCGTCTCCTCCAAGCTGCCGGAGATCGCTGGATTATAGGGGCGGGTCACCAGATTACAGGGGCGAACGGCTCGCCGGCACTCCGCGGCAACCGATTCCTATGAATGGCGTCTCCATTCATAGGAATTTGAGGCCGCCAGAGATACCCGGAGGCAGGGGCTGTTCTCTCTATTCTCCGCCCCATCCGACCCCGGGTTCTCACCGACTCCGCCGGCTTCCACCCGGGGCTACGGGACTGCCGCCCTGCCGGGCTCTCTTCGACGCCTTGGTTCGTCCATGGGTGACGGACCTTTCGATACCGCCGACGACCCTTGAAGGCCATCCGATGGCTCTTTCTGGCGAGAGTTGTGCACCTCTGTTTGTAGCCGGCCGGCTTCCAGCCGGCTGATACCAAGGAGAAGGAAACTATGAAGACATCCAGAATCGCTCTCGTCCTCCTCGTCATGCTGGCCCTGGTTCCCTGTGCCCGGTGCCTCGCTCAGGCGGCCCCCGCGGCGCCGGCCCCCGGGAACGTCGCGGACTTTCTGGCGACCCTGTCCGACCCGAGCGACGCGCCGAGCACCGGCGCCCTGATCCCCAACCCCACCCTCCTCTCGACCACCCGCACCAGCAGCACCGATTGTCCTACCGGCCAGCTCTGCTGCTACCCCTGTGGCATCGACGGCTGCAGCAGGGTTTGCATGGTGCCGATGAGGGGGCACTGCCCGTTCTTCCCGTAGTCCCGGGCTCGCAGCCTTTCGTCCTCCCCTTCTGCTCGGAAGGGGAGGACCATTGTCCCCTTGAAGAGATAGACCGGCAGGGTCGTCCAACTCTTCGCTGCCGCCACACAATCGCAACCTTGCTGTAGGCACCTGCCTCGGGTCTTGATAGAGTGTTGGCTCGGCCCACGGATTTCAGATGTCCTCTGAAGGCAAACTCCTCGTCCAGCGTCGTTTTCGGCTCGCTCAAGCTTCCGGTGAGGCGGGAGGGAATCCTCTCACTTGGGCCGAGCTTGCCGATCATTCTGTGGTTGTAGTGCTGGGAGAGCCGGGCTCAGGGAAGAGCACCGAGCTTGAACGCGAGGCCGAAAGGACGGGAGGAGCCCTTCTCACCATTCGAAAGTTCTTGCGGCCGGTAGGACCAGAAACCTGGTCCGGACCGCTCTTCCTGGACGGACTCGACGAGGCCCGAGCTTCGGGAAGCGACCGCAACTCTGTCCTGCATGATGTCGTCCGAAAACTCGTCGACCTCGGCCGACCTCAGATTCGGCTGTCCTGCCGGGCGGCTGACTGGTTCGGAGAGCTGGATCGCGAGGATTTGACGCAAGCCTACGCCACGGAAGAGATCGGACTCGTCGAGCTTCAGCCCCTCCGAGACAAGGATGTCGAAGAGATCGTTCAGGCGTCCGGGCTCGGTGATCCCGTGGTGTTCCTGGAGCAGGCGCGCCGACAGGGAGCGGCCGACTGGCTTGGGAACCCGCAGACCTTGGAGCTGATGATCGAGGTGGCACGGAAGGGAGCACTGCCGGCTACGAAGACCGAGCTGTTCGAGAAGGCCTGCCTCCTCATGGCTGGCGAGGAGAATCCGAGGCGTCGACGGGCACGTTCAGTCCCGCCTATAGCGCCGGAGAAGATCCTGGACGCCGCCGGCATCCTCTGCGCGACGATCCTTATCGCAGGTCTGTCCGGTTTTGCCGGAGACCGACCCGACAGAAGCGACGACTTTCCGTCGCTCGACGATATTCAGGGTTTACCCGAGGAGGGTCAGGCGGCTCTTGAATCCCGCCTTTTCCGCTGGGAAGACGGTAGGGCTCGCCCCCTCCATCGAACGATCGCGGAGTTCTTGGCGTCGCGCGTCCTGCGCGACCGTATCGTCGGCGGGCTGCCGCTGGAACGCGTCCTCCACCTCATTACGGGCCATGATGGCGGAACTGTGAGTGATCTCCGGGGCCTGTTCGCATGGCTCACGAGTCTCACACCCCTGTATGCCGAGGCTCTGGCAAGGCGAGATCCGGCGGCCGTTGTCTTCTACGGCGATCTCGAGCCGCTTCCGCCGGGCGTCAAGCGGGCGGTCCTCGCAGGCCTGGAGCGGCTGGCAGATCGGTACCCCTGGTTTTTCTACGAGGGCCAATCGCACTCCTTCGGGACCCTCGCGGACGCGGCCTTGATCCCGGATTTCCGCGCCGCATTGGCCAATCCTGATCGACCGAGGTACTTCCGTTTAGCAGTCTTGGCCATCCTGGCCTATGGCCGTCCTCTATCAGAACTGAAGGAGGATCTGCGAAGAGTCGTCTACGACAAGAATTCTCCTCAGGGTATCCGAGAGCTCGCCTTGAAAGCCCTCGTGCATGTGACATCCAACAAGTCCGAGCTCTTGGCGGTTTTGGAGGACCTTCAGAAGGGAGCCGTCCTCGACGAAGAGGACTCGATGCGGGCTCATCTCCTGGAGAGCCTCTATCCGGAGGTCGTCAAGCCGCGTGATCTAGCCGTCTACCTGACCGTCCCCAAGGACTTATCCAGCCGCCGCGATTACTACCGCTTCGTGAGGAAGACCCTGGCTTCCAAGACAACAGATCAGGCTCTTCCTGAGGTGCTCGATGCACTGTCGGACTGCACGATTTGGAGCAGCCAGCGGAAAGGCTGGCCAAGAAGTGCCTGGCCGGAGCTGGCGAGTACGCTGCTGTTGCGGGGACTGGAGAGCCATGGCAATTTCGCTCCGCCAGCGCGACTCTGGTCCTGGCTGAGAATCGGCCGTGATCGAGGCGTCCTGGCGATTCTGAAAAAGGAAGATCAAGCCGTCGTCCGAGCTTGGTTCGATGCACGTCCGCAGCGTGTGTTGGAACTGTATCAGTGGTGGGTCCTAGAGGGCTCGTTCGCTGAACGCAATTTTTTTAGTGGATTCTGGTCGGCGCTCTGCCACCCGGTGGAGCCACCAGATCTCTGGCGGTGGCAAATCTCCACGGCGGCCGTTTTAGGCCGAGGAGAAAGGGCGGATGCCATGCTCCAATCGGTGGTCACCCGGTTGTACAACGGGGCAGAGACGCCCACCCTCGACGAACTCTTCGAGTGGGCCGACCAGAATCCGGCCTTTCGGGAACCTCTCGAAAGTCTCCTTTACAAAAAGCTTCCCTCAGCACTACGCGACCCCTTCGGAGAGGAGCGGGAGCGAATAGAAGCGGAGGAGGAGGCCGCGGAACGGGCCGAGAACCGCGCCTACCTTGAGGAGAGGATCGAAGTGGTGAGGGTGGGGCAGGAAAAAAGGGTCCTTGACTTCCTGGCTTCCCGATTCCTGGATCTTGCCAACGACCGGAGTGGAAATATCGGAGGTCTTCGAGCGATCCGAGAAGAGTTCGGTGAGGACATCGCGCGAGCGGCAGAGGAAGGGTTCCTGGCTGCGTTGGAGAGGCCCGACTGGGCGAGTCCTGAGGAAATCGGAGAGCAGATTGCACGCCGCGAAGACTTCTTGGGGGGCCACGCTCTTCTCGCAGGAGTGCTTCTTGCCGAGGAGCGGGAAGCTCTGCCAACACTCGTAGAGAGCGCGGGTCTCCGAGCAGCTCTCGCTTTCGAGTTCGTCGAAGTTATCTACGAGCCCAGCCGCTGGTACCAATCTGTTATCCAGAAGGAGCCTACGGCTGCGGCCGAGGTCGTCGAGTCGGCGTGGCAGCCTCTGCTGAAGACGCAGCCCAAGGAGGTTCAACACCTATTCCAGATGGACGGCGAGTCGGGCTTGTCTCTGATCGCCCATCAGATCGGATTGCGCCTTCTGGCAGACCATTCGCAGGCCCAACGTGAGCTGCTCGAGCAATTGATGCGAGCTGCTCTCGTGGGGTCTTCGAGGGCGGATCTTGCAGTCCTGATTGAAAGAGAGGTAGCGCAGCAGAACTTGACAGAAGAGCAATACGCTCTCTGGCTGGCGCTCGGATTGCTTGTCACGCCGGAGGCGTGCATCTCGCGAGCAGGCCGTTACCTGAAGGGGGAGGGCTCTGTAGAGAGGGCCTACATCTTGGTTGGGTCCCTCAAATATTTTAACGGGATCGGCAGCCATTCGGTTTCCAACGCCCCGTCTGACGCGCTTGCAGACATGTTCAAGCTGTTAGGTGTAGTCCTTCCTCCACCGAGCCTGCGTGAGTCACGAATAAACCAGTTCGATCGGTCTCAGTTTGTAGCGAGCCTCGCCAGCGAGCTTGGGAACCGGCTGGACGAAGAGGCCGTCGCCCGACTCGGCACTCTGCGTGACGATTCAGAGCTGAGCGTCTGGAAGGAGAGGCTCTCCGAGATCGCCGAGCAGCAACTCCGCAAGGTGAGGGAATCCCGTTATAGCAGACCTTCGCTTGAGGACGTCTTGAAGATCCTGACCGGTGGCGAGCCGACGAGCACCGGCGATCTCCATGCGATCGTCTGCGATCATCTGCGGACTCTGATCGACGAGATTGAGCACGGATCGGGAAGCGGATACCGGACGTATTGGAACGTCTGGGGGCGTGGAGATCCCCTGCAAACACCGGTCGTAGAGAACGATGCTCGGCACCGCTTGGCGGAACTGCTCAATGAGCGCTTGAAGCCCCGGGGCATTACAGCGGAGAGCGAAGCTCACTATTCCGGAGGCAACCGAGGCGATCTGAAAGTCATCTACAAATTGATGAGGGTCCCCATCGAAGTCAAACGGCATTACAACGCCGAGGTCTGGACAGCTCCTAGAAAGCAGTTGAAAGAGAAGTACACGATCGATCCCGCCTCGGAAGGGTATGGCATCTACCTGGTCTTCTGGTTCGGCGAAGACAAGGGCCGGCGGCTTCTTGCGATTCCGACAGGCGTTACTCGCCCGAAGACGGCGGCTGAGATGCAAAGCGCACTCCGGCAGATCTACTGCGGGGAGGAATGGAGCCGGATTGAGTTTTTCTGCATCGACTGCACAGGTGCCGCACAGGCGCGATGATGACGCTTGTGTCTATCAGGTCTCCCACGGAGTCTGAACTGGCAGCCGGCCTACCTCTATCCTGGCTTCTTCGAGGTCCGTCTCGAAGGAGGTCAGATCATCAGGCGAGAGGTGAGGCAACGAAGCAAGGAGTTCCGGCAGGTCGCGTAGCCATTGCCCGTGTGTCACCGGTCGTGGCTCAGCCACAGGCTCTCGGTCTCGTGGGAGCATGACGTGCTCCTCCATATGTGCGATATCCAGATCAGGGATTGCTCGAAGAGACCCGTCGCTCTCGTGAGCCGCGCGAACATGACGTGTCCTGAAGGCCTGGTCAGGAACTCGCCTTGCCAGTCTTGAGCCGCGCCAACTCGGCCCGCAAGCGCATGTTCTCCGCCCGCTCTTCGCTTGCGGTGAGGATTCTCTCTCCTGTTGCCACGTCCCAGAGAAGCAGGTCGCGGCCTCGCGGGGCGAACCAGAGGCCGCTGGCGTCGGACAGAATGCGCCCTTGGGCGTCCGGAGGGATCGGCTCGTAGCGGTGGGAGGCGTTCAACCGGAAGCCGGAAAGCTGGCATTCCTCGTCCGCGGAGGGTGGCGGATCAAGGATGAGGTATTCGGAGATCCCGGCTCGCTCGTAGATCTCAACCTTCCTATGGTGATCGGCGCTCCGGTGCTCCGGTTCGTCCGAGACGACTTCGAGGACGAAGGTCGGCCGGGTGCCTTCCTGGCGAATTTTGAAGCTACGGCGCATGCGCGCCTTGTCTCGAACCCCGGGGATGACGGCGACGTCAGGGGAAGGATTCGGCAATCCGGGAATCCCCCACATCATTTTGAGGTCGCCGGTGACCAGCACGTCGGGACGAGACTCGTAGCGCCACGAAAGCATCTCGAAGATCGACACCACGATCGCGTTGTGCCAACTGTTCTGGGTCACATGATCCCCCAACTGGGGATCGAGCAGGTCCTCGGCCGTGAGCGGGATCTGCCGGAGCTCGGTTCGCCCGCCCGGCAGGCGGACGACGCGCTCGCGGAAACCCAGACGGAACGGATCGTCGCTCGGGAGGTCGGAGTCGTCAAAGGCAGGGGGTTTTCTCGCGGGCTGACCCATGAATCCTAGTATAGGCGGTTGTCCCGAAGGGGAGCAAGGTTATGAGAAGAAGACACCCGGAGGCAAGGGGATGTGGACGTTCACCAGGTAGAGCGTTGTGGGATGCCAACTCCAGTGGACAGCGCCGAAGAGAAGAGGAACTCCCCTACGCCGGTTGACAGCCCCGGTTGCGGGGCGTAACATGAGCGTAAATTCGGAGCTTCAACCGCTTCCTTCTCGGCGTGGGAGAGGCTCTTGGAATTCCCTAGCGACGTGTCGGGTTTGCCTTTCGGCGGGACCAACTCCGGTCCCTCCCCCTGTCTGTTAGGATGGCCGGTCCCATGGATACGATCTCCGTGCGCGGCGCGCACGAGCACAATCTCAAGAACATCAGCCTCGAGATCCCCCGCAACCGGTTGGTGGTCATCACCGGGGTTTCCGGTTCGGGCAAGTCGTCGCTGGCTTTCGATACTCTCTTCGCCTAGGGGCAGCGGCGGTACGTCGAATCGCTGTCGTCCTACGCCCGGCAGTTCCTCCAGCAGATGGAGAAGCCGGACGTGGACTCGATCGACGGCCTCTCCCCCGCCATCTCCATCGAGCAGAAGTCGGTCTCGAAGAATCCGCGCTCCACCGTGGGCACGGTCACCGAGATCCACGACTACATGCGGCTGCTCTATGCGTCGATCGGCGTGCCCCACTGCCCCAACTGCGGCCAGACCATCCGCCCGCAGACGGTGCAGCAGATGGTGGACCGGGTGCGCGAGATGCCCGAGGGGACCCGGATCGTCCTCTACGCTCCCTACGTCCGCGGCAAGAAGGGCGAGTACAAGAAGCAGCTCGGCCAGATGGCCCGCGAGGGCTTCCTGCGCGCCCGCATCGACGGTGAGATGGTCGAGCTGGCGGGGGAGCCGCCGAACCTCGACAAGCAGAAGAAGCACTCGATCGACATCGTGATCGACCGCATCGTCGTCAAGCCCGGCATCGAGAAGCGGCTGGCGGACTCGATCGAGACGGCTCTGAAGGTGGCTGGCGGCCTCGTCGTGCTGGCCCCTGAGGGCGCGGCGGAGGAGATCCTCTCGCAGAGCTACTCGTGCGTCGAGTGCGGCACCAGCCTGACGGAGATCACGCCGCGGCTGTTCTCCTTCAACAGCCCCTACGGCGCCTGCCCGACGTGCTCGGGGCTCGGCACGCTGATGGGCGTCGACGGCGACAAGGTGGTGCCGGACCCGGAGCGCTCGATCCTCGCCGGGGCCGTGGCGCCCTGGCCCGAGGGCTCGAAATCATGGCGGCTGAAGATGGTGGACACGCTCTCCAAGGCCATGGGGTTCTCGCTCTCGACGCCGTGGAAGAAGCTGCCGGCCGAGGCGCGGCGGGTCATCCTCGACGGCAGCGGCGACCAGGAGCTGAGCTTCAATCTCTCGGGCAAGAAGTCGAGCTACTCGTGGACGGGCAAGTTCGAGGGCGTCATCCCCATGCTCGACCGGCGCTACAAGGAGACGGACTCGGTCTCCATCCGCGCCGAGATCGAGAAGTACATGTCCGTCCACGCCTGCCCCACCTGCCACGGCCGCCGGCTGCGCCCGGAGGCGCTGGCGGTGAAGCTCAAGGAGAGGTCGATCGACGAGCTCTCCCGCCAGTCGGTGGAGGACCTGCGGGTGTGGATGAGCGGCATCGAGCTCGACAAGCGCGAGCGGGCCATCGCCGAGAAGGTGGTGCAGGAGATCTCGGACCGGCTGTCGTTCCTTGATGACGTGGGGGTGGGCTACCTGACGCTCGACCGCTCGTCGGGGACGCTCTCGGGCGGCGAGAGCCAGCGCATCCGCCTCGCCACCCAGATCGGCAGCAAGCTGATGGGCGTGCTCTACGTGCTGGACGAGCCGTCGATCGGCCTCCACCAGCGGGACAACGCCCGTCTGCTCGCCACCCTCCAGGGGATGCGCGACCTCGGCAACTCCGTGCTGGTGGTGGAGCACGACGAGGAGACGATCCGCGCCGCGGACTGGGTGATCGACCTCGGGCCCGGTGCCGGGGTGCACGGCGGCGAGCTGGTGGCGCAGGGCACGCCGAAGCAGATCGAGAAGGCTCCCAACTCGCTGACGGGCCAATATCTCACGGGCAAGCTCGCGGTGCCCGTGCCTAGCGAGCGGCGGGAGGGCCGGGGCGAGCTCATCATCGAGGGCGCACGGGAGAACAACCTCCAGGGGCTGGACGTGGAGATCCCCATCGGCTGCCTGACGGTGGTGACGGGCGTCTCGGGGTCCGGCAAGAGCACGCTGATCAACGAGATCCTCTACAAGTCGCTGGCCCGGCACTTCTACCGCGCCTCCGACAAGCCCGGCGAGCACGAGCGCATCGTGGGGCTGGAGCAGCTCGACAAGGTGATCGCCATCGACCAGAGCCCCATCGGCCGCACGCCGCGGTCGAATCCGGCGACGTACACCAACGTCTTCAACCCCATCCGCAACCTCATGGCGATGACGCCGGAGGCGCGGATGAGGGGCTACGGCCCCGGGCGCTTCAGCTTCAACGTGCCGGGCGGCCGCTGCGAGGCCTGCAAGGGCGACGGGCAGATCAAGATCGAGATGCACTTCCTGCCCGACATCTACGTCACCTGCGAGGTC